>Ga0207814_100060_pt1 | contig 129665 bp, 118 predicted proteins | sample TtaePargueraPR_7_FD_187755 | JGI IMG/M metagenome (GOLD analysis project Ga0207814, IMG submission 187755) | Aerobic enrichment media microbial communities from Bioluminiscent Bay, La Parguera, Puerto Rico - Tt and P1 (2) (SPAdes) | ecosystem: Environmental > Aquatic > Marine > Unclassified ...
GACCAACCGGGCGCCCGAGGACCGCAGTCCGCTCGACGCCCGATGTGGCAAATGCGGGGAGCCCCTGTTCACTTCCACGCCGCCTGACGTGAGCGGACAGAATCTCGACCGGCAGATCCAACGCTCATCCCTGCCTGTTTTGGTAGACGTCTGGGCGCCGTGGTGCGGCCCATGCCGGGTGATGGGGCCTCAGTTCGAGGCGGCCGCACAGGAAGCGCAACCGGCCCTGCGGTTCGTCAAGCTCAATTCTGACGAGAACCAGGACATGTCGGCGCGCCTGGGGATACGCGGCATTCCCACCATGCTTCTGTTTCAGGATGGCAAGGAGGTCGGGCGGGTCTCCGGGGCCATGTCCAGCCGCGATATCCTGTCTTGGGCCCGCGGACAGCTGGCAGCGCACCAGGCGCTACGGGAACCAAATATCCCCTTGCAAAACGGCTCAATCCAATTAAACAAGATTGCGCTTGTTTAATTGGATTGACGTCATGTCAGACTTTGTTGAGGGCCGTTGGGCCGAAATTTTTGGGCCCCGCTACCTGGCGGTGACCACCATTCTTGCACTGGGCGTCTCGCTGTTTGCGTTCAACGCCTTCCTGTCCGCGACGGCATTGCCATCGGCGGTTCGCGAACTGGGTGGCGTCGAAGTCATTTCCTGGGCGACCACCCTCTACCTCGTCTTCGCCATTGTTGGCGGTGCTGCGGCCGCGCTCATCAAGCGACGGATCGGGTCGCGCTGGGCGCTGCTTGGATTGGCCGGTGTGTTTCTCATCGGTACCCTGGTCGCTGCCAGCGCTGCTGCCATGCCTCAGGTGCTGGTCGGACGGGCAATTCAGGGTTTTGGCGAAGGTGTCGTCGCGGCCATTTGCTTCGCCTTGATCCCCGAGCTCTTCCCCAGTCGCCTTGTCCCGAAGGTGTTTGGCATGCAGGCCGTGGTCTGGGCCATCGCGGCCTTTGGCGGGCCTGCGGGGGCAGGGGCCCTGACCGAGCTCATCTCCTGGCGCGCAGCCTTCCTCATCAACGTGCCGCTGGTCCTGATCTTCGGCATCATGGTCCTTCTGGTGGTGCCAGCCAGCCAAAGGTCCAACCAAACCGCCGGTTTCCCCGGGCTGCGTCTGGCCGTCATCGGCACCGGTACGATGCTGGTTGCGCTGGCCGCCATCGCGCCCCCGGTCCCTGCGGCACTCCTTTTGATTGGAGCCGCTCTTGTTCTGGTCGCCGCCGTCTGGCTGGACAGGCGCAGCGCTGAGCGGTTAATGCCACCCGATGCCTTTTCTCTCAGGACTGCTGTCGGGTCCGGGCTTTGGCTGTTCCTGCTGATGCCGGTGGCTGGCGCTGCGACAGCCGTCTACCTGGTGCTGCTGCTGCAACAGCTCTGGGGTTACGGTCCAACGCTGGCCGCCGCCATCGGGGCGATCATGGCCATCGGCTGGAGCGGCTCTTCCGTAACTGTCGCCAATGTCCGCCGCCGCTCCACCCGGCGCATTTTGATCCGCACGGGCCCGGTTCTTCTTGCTCTGGGCCTGCTCGGTGTCCTGATTGCTCTGGAAACCAGCTCGTTACCGGTCTTGATCGTCAGCCAGCTGGCAATAGGCATGGGCTTTGGCATTTCCAATGGCTACATCATGCTCACCATCATGGAAGCCACGAGCGATGCCGAGCGCGACCGGACCTCGGCCTTGCTGCCAACCACCCAGTCCGCGGGCAACGCCCTGGGCGCTGCCCTGGCCGGCGTCGCCGCCAATGCCGCGGGCTACGCACAGGCCAGCCAACAGGGCGAAATATTGGCGGCCATCGTGCCGCTCTTCCTCATGGCTGCGGTCATCGCGCTCCTGGCCTGGTTTGCCGCCCTGCGCATGGTGCGACTGGCCAAGCAGACTCCGATTGCCGAATTTGCCAGCGAGTGACATCCCGCGTTCAGCTATCGTTCATTTTCGGGGGCCTGGAGCAGGTCCAGGCCCCCGCAAGGTCGATCAGCCGTGTTCCAGCCAGCGCACCTGCTCCGGCGTCAGCTTGATCTCGAACGCTTTCAGACTGTCCTCAAGCTCGATCAGACGGCGCGGTCCGATCAGCGGAACACTCGGGAATGGCTGCGCCAGCACATAGGCTAGGGCGATGTGAATGGGCGAGTGACCAAGCTGCTTGCCCAGCTCTAAGGCCCTGTCACGTCTGCCGAAATTCTGGTCGTTATACCAGCAGCGAACCAGTTCCTCATTGTCGCGCTTGTCCCGCCCGGCCAGCTCGGTGAAGAAGCCGCGGGCCTGGCTCGACCAGGAGAAATTGGTCACCTGCCGGTCAATCAGCCATTGCTTGAAGTCCGGCGTCGCCGCCGTCACGCATCCCGCCCAGATCGGGTCGAGCATCTCAGCCAACGCGAAATTATTCGACAACGCCCGCGGCGCCGCCTTGCCATTGGCCTTGGCGTAGGCAATCGCCTCGTCCATGCGCTCCTTGGTCCAGTTCGATCCGCCATAGGGTCCGCGAATGCGCCCGGCTTTAACCTCCGCATCCATGGCGTCGACGAACTCGCCCACTGGCACATCGAGATTGTCGCGATGCATGAAATAGATGTCGACATAGTCGGTCTGCAGCCGATCCAGCGATTGTGTGAGCTGCTTGGCGATGACGTCTGGATAGACCAGCGGCGAATGAGCGCCTTTTCCGATGACCACGGCCTGTTCCCGCACGCCGCTCCGCTTCTGCCACTCGCCCCACAGCTTTTCGGTGTAGCCACCGCCGTAGATGAAGGCCGTGTCAAAGATGTTGCCACCCTTTTCCCAGAAGGCGTCCAGAAGGATGGCGCCGGACGAGAAGGTCTTGAAGTCCTCAAAGCCCAGTGCCACCGCCGAGGCGGGCTTTGACAGCCCGGGAATGGAGCGCTTGGGGATAATACCCTCATTGGCGCCGAGGGTGCGGTTGTCCAGGGTGCGCACGCGGTTGACCGACTTCTCGACGGAGAACTCGATGCCGGAATCGGCGCGCCATTTGTCGAGAACACGCAGATTGCCCAGGGTGTCGTTCCAGCTCATGCCGGGCTCGTCGAATTCCTGCTTGCCGGCGAGGATGGCCAGCGATGCCGCCTCTGCCTCGTAAGAGTAGAGGTGCGGTTCCGCACCGACGCTGATGGTCTCGGTCTTGCCGCCCGTGATGACGTCGATCCGGCCAAGCCCCTGGTCGCGATTGCCGTTGGCAAACCAGAACTCGGGGACTTCGATCCGCCCCTCCGACCCGTGGATGCGCAGGACGTTGTCGAGATTAGCCATCACCGCACAGCTTACCTGCGCAACGATACCGCTTTCGAACGTCAGCAGGGCCGCAGCCCAATCGTCGGTTCCCTCGGCGTTAAGTTTGGCCGTGCCGGAAACTTTGACCGGCTCGGCAAAGGGCTTGCCGCCGGCAATGCCAGCCAGGAGCCGCGCCATTGACACGGGGTAGCACCCGACATCCATTATGCCGCCGCCGGCCAGCGCCGAGGCAAACAGCCGGTGCTCGGGTTGGAACCTGCCCATCGAGAACCCGAAACTGGACTGGATCATGCGTATCTCGCCGATAGCGCCGGACTCGATCAGCTCGATCAGCTTGGCCGTCTGCGGATGGACGCGATACATGAATGCCTCGCCCGCAAAGGTGCCTGCCTTCCGGTGCGCATGGAACACGGCATCGGCCTCGTGCGCGCTGAGCGCCAGGGGCTTCTCCACCAGAACGTGCTTGCCTGCCTCGGCCGCCTTGATGGCCCACTCCGCATGTCCTGTGTGCGGCACCGCCACATAGATGGCGTCGATTTCCTTGTCCGCTAGCAGTGCCTCATAGCCATGGACAATCCGGGCTTCCGGAAAGGCTTCCTTCAGCCCCGGTTTGTCGGGATTGCGCGTTGCAATGGCCGCCAGCACGCCATGTTCGCTGTCGTTGAGGCCGCCGCAGAACGCCTTGGCGATGCTGCCCGGGCCAATAATGCCCCAGCGGATCTTGGTTTCGGTCATGTCATTTCCTCAAGGTTCGCCAGGGCGTTGCCCGGCTGGCGCGAACGGCCTGTCTAAAGACAAGCTTTTCAATTGCTCTTGCGCCGCGTGATTTCTAAGTTAACCCGCCCGTCAGAGGGATACCCCGATTTCGGGTATGCGGACCGGGCGGAAAGTAAGATGGACACTCGTCTCTTCTATGAGCCTCGGACCAACGGTGTGGAACGCGCCCCAACCGAGCTGCAGATGTTTCATACCTCGCCGCCCCTGATGCGCGCCAATCACTGGCACGCGCAGGTCGAGGTCAACTATGTCGTGCGCGGCTGGGCACATTATCAGATGGCCGGCTATGAGGCCCGGTTTGAAGCCGGGGAGTTTGCCTTGTTCTGGGGCGGACGTCCGCATCGACTGGACGATGCGTCTGAGGACCTCATCTATGCCGGGGGGCACCTGCCGCTCGTCCACTTCTTCAGGCTGCGCCTGCCATCCGAGGTTCAAGCCCGGCTGATGCAGGGCGCTACTCTGGTCTCAAGTGCCACCGACGCCGCAGATCCCGTCAATTTTGAGCGTTGGGTGAGTTACGCACGGTCCGGCGATCCAATGAAGGCCAGTGTAGCGGTGGACGAACTGCTGCTGAGGATCGAGCGCCTTCGCTTTTCGCCTTATCGGCTGCTCCCCGAGACCGGCACAGTCGCGGACAATGGTGGGCTCGATCAGCATACCCCGCCAATTGTCGTTCGCATCTGTGACTTCATTGCCGACCACTTCCGCGAGGAGATCGATTCCGTCGATATTGCCGTCGCCGCTGATGTTCACCCCAAATACGCCATGACAGTCTTCAAGAAGTGCACCGGCATGACCTTGAACGACTATATCAACCTCATGCGCCTGTCTTATGCGCAGGCCCTACTTATGGGCGATGAAGCCAGCGTCCTGGCAGTGGCCATGGATAGCGGGTTTGGCTCTCTCAGCGCGTTCAACAAGTCCTTTCGCAAGCTATCCGGCATGACGCCGAGCGATTTCCGCCGTGAGGTTCGCAGCCGGCCGGTCGCCGCTGGCAGTCGGTACAATTAGGCATGGGCAGGCGCGAATGGCTGGCGCTCTTGTTCGGTCTGGCGCTCATCGCCGGGCTGACACTGTGGCGTGCGGCCGATCCTTTTGCGCTTCGGGTGGCGCGGGAAACGACCTTCGATGTCTTCCAGCAGCTGCAGCCGCGAGCGTCACCCCCGGACCTGCCCATTCGCATCATTAATATTGACGAGCCGTCGCTGGCAGAGCTGGGGCAGTGGCCCTGGCCGCGCTCCCGTATGGCGGCCATGACCCGCCGCCTGACCGAACTCGGCGCCGGCGCGGTCGTGTTTGACCTGCTTTTCAGCGAACCGGACCGCCTTTCGCCGTCTTCCATCACCGGTTTTGGCGAGGATTTCGACACCACATTCGCCGCGGCATTGTCGAGCGGACCTACCGTCCTGAGTCTCGCGCAAAGCCGTCTGGCTTCGGTTACCGATTTGGCGCCCAAGTCTGGTGTCGCCATGACGGGAGAAAATCCCCTTCGGCACTTGCCTCAGCTGGGTGGTGCGACCCAACCGCTGCCCGTGTTGGCTCAGGCGGCAAAGGGGTTTGGCGTCGCCAGCCTTGATCAGGACGGCGCCGGGGTTGCCAGACGCCTTCCCTTGCTTTGGCACAACGGAGACACGGTGCTGCCCGCGTTGTCCGTAGAGGCCCTCCGGGTTGCGCTGGGCGTTTCCACATTGGTTGTCATTGGCGACAGCGTGGGGGCAGGGACCGTCGAACAGCTCCGCATCGGTGATTTTGCCATTCCCACTGGACCAAGCGGAGACCTCTGGCTGTATTACCGGCATCTTCCGGCTGACATCTATGTCTCGGCAAGCGATCTGCTGTCCGAGGACTACCGGGACTTGGCGCCGCTGGTCGCCGGCCACATCGTGCTGATTGGTGCATCCGCCAGCGGGCTGCTCGACATCCGCGCCAGCGCGCTCGGCGTGGCGGTACCCGGTGTCTCCATTCACGCCCAGGCCCTTGAGCAGATGCTGACGGGCGTATTCCTCAACCGGGCAGACTGGGTGGGCGGTCTGGAGATGGTGCTCTTCGCACTTGCCGGCTCGCTGATCGTCTTGGCGGTCACCCTGACTGGCCCGATTGTTGGGCTCATCGTTTCCCTGGTCACCAGCACCTTGCTTCTGGGCACCAGTTGGTGGGCTTTTACTCAACCTCGCCTCCTGATCGACCCCAGTTTTGCGCTTCTCGGCGCGCTGCTGCTGTATGCCGCGATGGTGTTCTTCCGCTTTGCCGTCACAGATGCCGACAGGCGCCGTATTCGCCGCGCTTTCGCCCATTACGTAGAACCATCCCTCTTGGCGCGCATTGAGAACGATGCTCGCTTGCTCAAGCTCGGCGGCGACCTCCGCGAACTGACGGTCATGTTCTCCGATGTGCGGAATTTTTCGGCCCTTGCCGAACGAACCACGCCCCCCAGGCTGGTAGGCATCCTCAACAGGCTGTTCGCCGCTCTCGGGTCAGCCATAGTCGAGCAGCAGGGCACGATCGACAAGTTCATGGGGGACGCCATCATGGCGTTCTGGAATGCACCGGTCGACGTGGAGTGTCATGCTGAGCGCGCCTGTGCCGCCGCCTTGGCGATGCGCCAGGCGTTGGACCGTCTGAACGCCTCGGGCAGCGAGCCCATCGCAATTGGAATCGGCATCTCAACAGGACCCGCCCTCGTGGGCAATGTCGGGTTTGAGCGGCGTTTCGACTATTCGTGCATAGGGGACACAGTCAACGTCGCCAGCCGTATCGAAGGCGCCTGCCGCATCGTTGGATACGACATTCTGGTTACGGCAGACACCGCCGCTGCCGCCCCGCAGTTGGCGTTCCTCCCGGCAGGGGCAGTCGACCTCAAAGGCATGAGCGAGCGCGAGCCTATCCACATTCTGGTCGGAGACGCGGCGGTAAGGCAGAGTCCGGCCTTTGCCGTCCTGGAACAGGCTCATGGCCAATTGATCAACGTACTGGTAGCCGGCTCCGACCACGCTCTCGCGCTGGATGCTTGTCGGCGCGCTGCCTTGGCGGTGGATGTGCGATTGGGCGCCTTCTATTCAGCTTGCCCGGACCGCGTCGAGGATTTTGAAGCCGTTGCCACGGCGCGTATGGGCTAAACGCGACCTTGTCCCATCAGCACCATGGCGGCGAGAACCAGAGCTCCAATGATCCAGATTGCGCCGGCCAGCAGCGAGAAACCCTCAATGAAGTCGAGCCCGGCATCTTCCTGGTGGTCCACGATTATTCCTCCCTTGGTTCGGCGCTATCCCGGTGGCCGATTGCATCATCAAGTCTATTGAATTCCACGTAGCCGTCGATACCAAAATTCAACCGCCGAGCAGGAGGACGTGACCTCAGTGGTCGGCGTCGTCGGGCCCTTGGTCGATGGATGGGCCGAACGCCAAGGCACCGGTCCCCGCGTGCCTGTATGAGGGTCACCTAGCAAGAAAACTGCGACTTCAATATCCCGCAGTCCGGCCGTTCGGTGGAATAGACCTCCGGTTCTTTGACGGTCGTCAAAGTCTGATGAACCAACCGCCCTAATGTATTGATTGTTCAATGCAAGGAGTGTTGAGAATGTTTCGCAGACTTCACCTCGGACTTGTCGCCGTTCTTGTCGCCGTGCCAACCTTGGCGCATGCGCAACCAGGTGCTGGATTTGGGTATGGCGGATGGCCTGCACCCTATGGACACATGCAGCCTGGCTATGGTCCCGGCATGATGATGGGGCAACCTGGCCGCGGGCGCTACACGATGATTGACGCAAATGACGATGGCGTCGTCAGCACCGAAGAGGCCGCCTCGGCGGCGGACGAGGTGTTCACTGCCATGGACGCCGATGATGACGGTGTCCTCACCCTGGACGAGTACCTGTCGGTCCGCATGGGCCCGCAGCTCGGCTACAACCCTGATCGTCAGGCTGCGCAGCAACAGCAGAAGCAGGAGCGTTTTGCGGCCCTTGATGCCGACACCGACGGAGCGGTGACAAAGGAGGAATTCCTCGCCGCCGCGGAGACCCATCACCGGGGTGCAGATGCCGATGGCGACGGCACCGTGACGCCTTGGGAGCATCGTCGCCAGAACTGGAACTAGACACGGGTCGATCGCAGCCTGTCGGTCAACCGTCAGGACTGGCAGTTGTCGAGTCCCTGGACAAATGGATGGCGCGGATCGTCCGGTCCGCGCCTTGCTGCCGGCAACCATCGAGGCGGCAGACAGTGCGATAGCCCAGGCTCGCAGGGTCGCAAGCCTGGGTCTCTCTTGCCTCGCGTCAGCCGTGGCCGACCAGAACGGCGAGACGGACATCTTCCGCCTTGTCGGCGATATCCTGCAGCGTATCGGTTGGCAGCGACACGCCAATGATCGTCGCCAGAGCCAGCACGGTGGCGTTGGAAACCGGAAGGGTCTTGTCGGACGCCACACCGATGAAAATGGCAGCCAGATCGACCATGGTATTGTCTTCCGGCACATCGATCCCTGGGAGACTGACGTCACCTGTGGTCCAGAGCTCGGTGAGCAGGGCCAGGTTTTCCAGAGGGGAGTCGATGATCGTCACGGTGTCCCAGCTCTGCTCCATCGTGTCGGAGAAGGTGGCTGCACTCATCTCGTAGTAGACGGACATGGTTGCGGGGTCGAAGTTTGCGACCACCTCCGCCAGAGCTCGATCAAGTGTTGCGTCCGGGCTCCGGATGACGCTGAGCCGTCCCAACTCTACCTCCGGTATGCCCTCCTGCCCCCAGACGGGCTTGCCCCCCTGGTCTTCGCCTTCCTCGGGCTGGCCGTATTGCGGGCCACGACCATCGGATTCCACTTCATCGCCCGCTGCATCGGGGCGCCCGCCCTGGTCTGCGGGACCTTGCCCCCCGGGGCCGGCAGAGTCGTTGCCGCCCGGTTCGCCCTGTCCATTTTGCTGGCCCTGTCCATTCTGTGCGAGGGCCAGCGGAGCAACAAACGTTGCAACGCCGCCGACGAGAACTATGGCGGCGACCCCCGCCATGATGTGGTTTCTTACGCTCTTGGACAATCGATCCTCCTAGACTGGTGCCAAGGGTTTGTGTCCAGTCAGCCTAGGTCGGGAGAAAAATCTCGGTTTGACAATCGTCAAGTGCCGGCTATTTGAGTGGGTGCTTCCGGCCGACGGATGACAGAACTTTTACGCCGACTGGCGGCGAATGATCTGAAAGCCGATATCTTTTACCAAATGCGCCCCTGGGCCCTCAGAAAAGCGCGTCAGCAGAGCTTCGGCGGCCGTTCTTCCCAAAACTTGCCGGTCAATCCGCACGCTGGTCAGGGCAGGGGCCGAGCTGGCCGCGTATTCCTGATCACCGAATCCGATAACTGCCACATCGTCTGGAACCGTGAGGCCCCGCACCCCGGCTTCGACCAACGCACCCTGCGCAAATTGATCGGAACTGCAGAAAACGACCGATCGAGGAGGCAAGCTGAGCTCGATCAGCTTCGCCATCGCCTCCCGCCCAAGGCCCAGGGTGGCGGGTACGTCAAAGTCCATCGCTTGCACTTTGCTGCGCGTCACGGTCTCGAACCGGCTCGTGAACGCGTCCCGACGACGGAGCGCACGGTCGTCCCCAGCGGTGATTGTGGCGGCCGTTTCGTATCCCCATTGAACAGCGAAGTCAGCGGCTGCCCGGCCGGCGTCACTGTGCGAGAAGCCAACACAGCAATCGATCGGCGTATCCGACATGTCCCAGATTTCCACCACCGGAATGCCGGCATTGAGCAGCATGCGCCGCGCCTGCGCAGAGTGGTGAACCCCTGTCAGGAGAATGGCATCAGGCCGCCGTGAAAGAAGCGCGGCAATGGCCTTTTCTTCCCGATCAGGCTGCAGGCCGGTCTCGGAGAGCATGATCTGGTAGCCGTGGCCCCACATGATCTCGGAAAATGCATGGAGCACGCTTGCATAGACGATATTGGTGACCGAGGGGACGAGAGCCGCGATCAGATTGGATTTCCGCGATGCCAGGGCCCCGGCGACGGCATTGGGCACATAGCCGGTGCGGGCGATGGCATCCTCAATGCGCTTGAGTGTCTCGGGGGATACCTTACCCGGCGAAGATAGCGCCCGGGACACTGTGACTTGTGAGACTCCCGCCAGCTGGCCGATCTCCGCCATGGTGACGCCGCCCCGCTTTGTCTGCGATGAAATCCGAGTTCGGGTTGCCACACCAATATTCCGTTTTTGACTGGGCTATGCCAGCAAGGTTTGCCCAGATCACCGCTGGACGCAGTCTCGGACAATGCTACCCTGCATTAGTAATGGATGCGCATTCTTATGTTCAAGGAAATTCTGCTTACTTTGCACATATAATCCCTGAAATAGAACAAGATTAGTCAGCATCGAGTTTGACATCGCGAGATGTATGCGCATACATAGCTTAATGGAGGTGCATATGGTTGAGGGTGTCCGCAAAGATGTTGCCCGGTTGCGATCTGCGCGCTGGTTCGCACCCGATGACCTGCGCAGCTTTGGGCACCGGTCCCGCTTGATGCAGCTGGGTTTCTCGGAGGCTGACTTCATGGGCAAGCCTGTGATCGGCATCCTCAATACCTGGTCAGAACTCAATTCCTGTCACAGCCATTTTCCGGAACGGGCCGCATCCGTGAAACGTGGCGTGCTGCAGGCTGGCGGGTTTCCGGTGGAACTCCCGACCCTCTCGGTCGACGAGAGTTTCACCAAGCCGACCTCCATGCTCTATCGCAACATGCTTGCCATGGAAGCGGAGGAGATGATCCGCTCACACCCGCTCGATGGCGTTGTGTTGATGGGCGGTTGTGACAAGACCACGCCGGGTCTGGTGATGGGTGGGCTGACTGCAGGTCTGCCGATGATCTATCTTCCTGCCGGAGCGATGCTGCGCGGAAATTATGCCGGTCAGGCGCTGGGTTCGGGCTCCGACGCCTGGAAATACTGGGACGAACGCCTGGCGGGCAATGTCAGCGACGAACAATGGCAGGGGCTGCAAGGCGGCATTGCCCGTTCCGCCGGGGTTTGCATGACCATGGGCACCGCCTCGACCATGACGGCAATCGCCGATGCGCTGGGCCTGACTTTGCCCGGCGCCTCCTCTATTCCGGCCGTGGACTCGGCCCATAGCCGCATGGCGTCCGATTGCGGCCGACGCATTGTCGACATGGTCTGGGAAGACCTGACACCGGACCGGATTGTGACAGCAGCTGCCGTCCGCAATGCGGCAATAGTCGCCATGGCCACCGGCTGTTCGACCAATGCGGTCGTCCACCTGATTGCCATGGCCCGACGCGCTGGTGTTGAACTCACCCTTGATGATCTGGATGCCCTGGGACGCAGCACACCGCTGCTCGCCAATGTCCGGCCTTCAGGCAAAGGCTATCTGATGGAGGATTTCTATTTTGCCGGAGGCCTTTTGGCGCTGGAGCAGCAGCTCGCCGACCGGCTCGATACCCGGGCCCTTACCGTCAATGGGCATACCCTGGGGCAGAACATCAAATCGGCCGTTGTCTACAATGACGACGTCATCAGGCCGCTGTCCAATCCAGTCTATCATGAAGGCTCGGTTGCCGTATTGTGCGGCAACCTCTGTCCGGATGGGGCCATCATCAAACCGGCCGCCTGCGATCCAAAATTTTACACGCATCAAGGCCCCGCACTGGTCTTCGACTCCTATCCCGAGATGAAACGGGCGATTGATGATGAAGACCTCTATGTCACGCCTGATCACGTCCTGGTTCTGCGCAATGCCGGACCTCAAGGTGGGCCGGGCATGCCGGAATGGGGGATGCTTCCTATTCCCAGGACGCTGATCAGGCAGGGGTATCGCGACATGCTGCGCATCTCTGATGCGCGCATGTCGGGCACCTCCTATGGGGCCTGCGTCTTGCATGTCGCCCCGGAGAGCTTCGTGGGAGGCCCCCTGGCACTTCTGCAGACCGGAGACATAGTGCGGCTCGATCTGCCTAATCGACGGCTCGACATGCTGGTTGCCGAGGAAGAGATCGAACGCCGCCGTGCCGCCTGGTCGCCTCCGGCTCCTCGTTTCGAGCGGGGCTGGGGTTGGTTGTACTCCAGGCACGTGACGCAAGCTGACAAGGGCTGCGACTTCGATTTCCTCGAACGCGATTTCGGACGGGCTGCCGGCGAACCGGACATATATTAGGAAAGGCCAGGACTAATGGCTCTCTCTCTGGACGAAGCGCTCCGCGGCATTTCTGGTATTCTCGTCACGCCGTTCGATGACAACGGCAATGTCGCGCCGTCAAAGCTCAAGCCAATTCTGGACCGAGCCCTTGGCGCGGGCCTGCACATGCCGGTGATCAACGGCAATACCGGTGAATTCTATGCGCTGACCATCGATGAGGCCTCGATCATGGTGGAGGCTGTAGTCGAACTGGTTGATAAGAGGGCTCCTGTGTTGGCCGGTGTTGGGCGAGGTATCAGGGATGCCATCGTGCTGGCGAAAACATCTGCGGCAGCTGGCGCGACGGCGCTCATGGTGCACCAGCCGCCGGACCCCTTCGTTTCACCCCGAGGAATCGTGGATTATCTCAAGGCCATAGCCGACGCTTCTGATGGCCTGCCCATGATGCTCTATCTGCGCAACGACGCCATCGGGACCGGGGCGATCGCCGATCTCTGTGCGGTGCCGCAGGTCAAGGGCGTCAAATGGGCGACGCCCAATCCGCTCAGGCTCGCCGAGGCGAAGGCTGCATGCAGTCCCGATATCGTTTGGGTCGGCGGCCTGGCCGAGATATGGGCACCGGTCTTCTATGCCGTTGGTGCGCGTGGCTTCACCTCGGGCCTCATCAATGTTTGGCCAGAGCGGTCCGTTGCAATTCATGCGGCGCTTGAGGCCGGCGACTATGCTGCGGCCAACGTGCTTATCAATGAGATGAAGGCCTTTGAGGAGATCCGGGCCGAGGAAATGAGCGGCACCAATGTCACCGGCGTGAAAGCCGCCTTGCAGGCGCTTGGCCGCGATTGCGGCCCCACCCGGCCACCTTCGGCCTGGCCCCTGGCGCCGGCGCAGCAGCTCAAGCTCGATCGGTTCATTGCCCAGAACGGGCTGGATTAAAGGAGTACGCAAATGGACGCCTCAGTGCGGGCCAAGCTTATGAGAGTCTCGGTTGCGACATTGGCGACGGCGTTGTTCAAGCGCGGCCTGCGCAATCAGGTCATTCAGGGGGTCCATCCCGTCAGCGCCAAGGGCGTCAACATGGTCGGTCCCGCCTTTACTTTGCGCTACATCCCGGCCCGCGAGGATCGCAACCAGTTGTCGGTGTTCCGCAATCCCGAACACCCACAACGCGTAGCGGTGGAAACCTGTCCTGCAGGGCACGTGCTTGTTATGGACAGCCGCAAGGATCCTCGCGCGGCCTCAGCTGGTGACATCCTTGTGACGCGATTGATGGTGCGGGGCGTCGCCGGTGTGGTCACTGATGGCGGCTTCCGTGATGCAGCCACCATTGGTGCGCTGGATATTCCTGCCTATCACACGCGCCCGTCAAGCCCGACCAATCTCACTCTTCATGAAGCACTTGACCTCAACGTGCCGATAGGCTGCGGCGATGTCGCCGTATTCCCCGGTGACATAGTTGTTGGAGACGACGATTGCGTCATCGTCATCCCACAATCCATTGCGGTTGAGGTGGCCGATGAAGCGCTTGAAATGACGGCGTACGAGGACTTTGTGGTCGAAAAGGTCAAGTCGGGCACACCCGTTATCGGCCTTTACCCGAAGACCAAAGACGCATTCACCGAAGAGTTTGAATCCTGGCGCCGGCGCCATAGCCGTTGAAGGGCAGTGGGTTGGAAGCGTAGCGGCGCCGGTTCCTCGCGGGATGACTGGCGCCGGCAGTTGGTTCTGGCACACAAAGCCGATTTCCGACCGCGCGCCAACGCACTTCGATCAGGTAGGTGTGCATCGCCTTAGGGCGGCGGGTCAAAAGGCGTCAGAACAGCTCGATTTATGGCCAGGCCGCATAGGACCCGCCATCGCGCACCTGGCTCATTGCCGCGCCTAGGCGGTATTGTCTTGGTGACTTGCCACTCAGCCGCTTGAAGAAGCGGGAAAAATAGGCCGGATCCTCAAAACCGAGATGGGCTGAAATTTCAGCGATTTGCAGGCCCGAATTCTCAATCATCTGCCGGGCCTCGGCAAAGAGCCGCGCATGGATCAGCATAAGCGGGGTTTGTCCGGTAGCACGCTGCACCGCGCTGGTCAGCCGGTCGACGCTCACCCCCAGATAGCGCGCATAATGGGTTACCGACCAATGGCTGCGCATCTGCTGGTCGACCATGGAGAGAAAATTGCTGACAATGGTGCGAGGGGCTGGACGGGCAGATGAGGGCGCCAGCTCCGAGGTGCGCCAGAGCAGAAGTGCGACAATGGCCAACTGGTGCCGAACCATTTCCTCCGAACTGGAGGAATTGGCGCGCAGTTCCTCGGTCATCAAAGTGAAGAGGGTGGCCAGCCGCGCGGCAACGTCGCGCTCTATCCGGGTCCCCAGTTGCGGCCTGGCCGCAAAGCGCCGCATGTCCTCGGCAATATGGCCGGGCAACGCGATCTGACCCAATGCGGTATCGGACATAGTCAACAATGCCCCGCGCGAGCCCGCCAGCAACATCAGTTCGGCACGCCGGCTGGCAGGAATCCAGATCAGGTTCGGTGCCTGCAAGGGAACGGCCTCATCGCCGGTTGTCACCGTTCCCGATCCCGCGATCAGCACGAAGACGCAATTCTGGCCGCCCGGTAGAGTCCAGCGCGTGGTATCGAGCGTGGTGGCGATCACTTGGCCGTCCAGTTCCCGGGCCAACTCGACCAGCGGGCGCAAGCCGGAATTGGTATCCGCTCTAGGCATGTGATCCTCCAATTTGCGGTAAAAGTACAAGTTTCTCCGCAAAAAGTCTATTCTTGTCGGGGGCCTTTGGCGTGTAGCGTTCGTTTAGTGGCCGGATAACAACTGAAAAACTCCCGGCACGATCGGCCCGAAACAGGGCCCACAGGAGGAACCCATGACTCTATTTTCCCGCAGGTCCGCCCTGCGCGCCATAGGTCTTGCCGCGACCCTGCTCGCCAGTGTTGGCGTGGCTGCCGTGTCGGCTCAGGATCGCACATCGGTCAAGATCGGCTATGCCATTTCCAAGACCGGCGCCAATGCCGGCGGCGCCGGCATCACCACTCTGCCCAATTACCAGCTCTGGGTGCACGACGTGAACGAGGCTGGTGGTCTCGAACTGCCCGACGGCACCCGCCTGCCCATCGAAGTGGTGGAGTACGACGACCGCTCGGCCTCAGAGGAAGTGGTGCGTGCCGTTGAGCGCCTGGCCACTCAGGATCAGGTCGATTTCATCCTGCCTCCCTGGGGTACTGGTTTCAATCTTGCCGTGGCGCCCCTGTTTGACCGTTTCGGCTATCCGCAGCTCGCAGTCTCGGCCGTGACTGACAAGGCGCCCGAATTCGTCGAGCGGTGGAAAAAGAGCTTCTGGCTGCTTGGCGGTGGCCACGATTATACCGAGGCCCTGGCCCAGATCCTCAACGACCAGAAGGCCGCCGGCACTATTAACAACGACGTTGCCGTCATTTCGGTAGCCGACGGTTTTGGTATCGACCTCATCACCGCCGCCCGCCAGTCCTTTGCCGACGGCGGCCTCAACATCGTCTATGACGTGACCTATCCGGTGGGCACCACCGACTTCACCCCCATGCTGAACGAAGCAGCCGCTTCTGGCGCCGACACCTTCGTCGCCTTCTCCTATCCGCCCGACACATTTGCGCTCACCCAGCAGGCCCAGGTTGCCCAATACAATCCCAAGGTTCTTTATATGGGTGTGGGCGTGGGATTTCCGGTCTACCAGGCCAATAATGGCGACAAGATCGAAGGCATCATGAGCCTGGGTGGCATCGACCCGAACAATGTGGCGGTGATGGACTATCGGGCCCGCCACACCGATTTCATCGGCCAGGCGCCGGACTGGTGGGGGTCGGTGGTGACCTATGCGAGCCTGCAGATGCTGCAGGAAGCGATTAGGCGCCAGGGTCTTGATCGGGAGGCAGTTTCCCAGGAGCTCTCCACCGGCACCTTCGAGACCGTGCTGGGCGAGACCAAGCTCGAGGACAATCAGTTACGCACGCTCTGGCTTGGTGGTCAGTGGCAGGATGGCGTCTTCGTCGCCGTCGCTCCGGCTGATCGCGAAGGCGCGGTCGCGCCCAGGCTGCCTAAAGCTCCCTGGCCGGCGCAGTAACCACTACACGCACCCAACCCTCCCCCTGAAAGGGGGGAGGGAGCCGAATCGGTATGCTCTTTCAGCCCCCTTCTTCAGGGGAGGCCGGAATGAGGGCACGCCCGGCGGCGGGAGAAAGACAAGAATGATCTCGACACTGATAACGGGGCTGGTTCTGGGGGGCACCTATGCGCTGGTTGCCATGGGACTGACGCTCCAATACGGCATCTCGCGCATCATGAATCTCGCCTATGGCGAAATCCTGATCTTTGCCGCCTTTGCCGCTTTCCTGCTTTTCTCCACCTTCGGGATCAACCCGATCCTGGGCCTCGGCATTGTCCTGCCGGCCGCCTTTGCCTGCGGCTACCTCATCTACGGTGTGATGATGCAGCCCCTGGTCACCCGCTCGAAAAAGACCGGTACGCTGGAAGTGGATTCAATCCTGGCCACTTTCGGCCTTCTCTTCGTCATCCAGGGCATCATGCTGGTGACCTTTGGCTCGAACTACACCAGTTACAATTTCCTCAATACCGGCATCAATGTGCTGGGCGCCAATGTCGCCGCCAACCGGCTGCTCGCCTTCGCTCTTGCGATCATAATCGGGGCGACCCTGTTCTTCGTGCTGACCCGCACCCGCTGGGGGACAACCATCCGCGCCATTGCCGTCAACCCCGATGCCGCGCCGTTGGTCGGGATCGACGTCAACCGTACAGCCCGGTTCGCATTTGCGCTGGGCACCATGCTGGCCGCCTCGGGCGGGGTGATGATCTCCATGTATCAGACTTTCAATGCCTCCATGGGCGTAGTCTTCACCATGAAGGCGCTGGTCATCGTCATCATGGGGGGACTCGGCAATCTCATGGGCGCGCTCATCGCCGGGTTGCTGCTGGGCGTCGTCGAAACCCTGGTCGCTACCTACGTCGACCCGGGGCTGACACTCGCCGCCACCTATTGCCTCTTCCTCGTGGTGCTTCTGTGGAAGCCTGCGGGCCTGTTCGGAAAGGCTGCCGGACGATGACCCGCACCATTCTCGGCTTAATGCTTGCTATCCTGGGCCTCGCGGCCCTGGCCTGGATGCCAACTCAGCTCGGCGCCTATGGCGTCGGCCTATTGCTGGGCATGACCGGCTACGTCGCGCTGGCCAGCGCCTGGGCGCTGTTCTCGGGGCCGACCCGCTATGTGTCGCTGGCCACGGTCGCCTTTTTCGGCATCGGTGCCTATACAGTGGCGGTCCTGAGCGAAACCTTGCCCTATTGGGCGGTTCTGCTGGTGGCGGCTGTGATTGGCCTTGCCGTGGCGCTCATCGTCGGGCTGGCGACCCTCAGGCTCGCCGGCGTCTATTTCGTCATCTTTACCTTTGGCCTGGCCGAACTCATCCGCCAGCTCGTCACCTGGTATGAGGTCAATGTCACCGGCACTTTGGGTCGCTACATCTTCCTGCCCATAACCGCCGAACAGATCTACTGGCAATTGCTTGCCGTGGCCGCCGGGACCATCGCCATCGGTTGGCTGATTTCCCGCTCGCGACTGGGCCTGGCCCTCAAGGTTATCGGTGATGACGAGACGGTGGCCGGCCATACCGGCATCAACATTGCCGGGGTGAAACTCGCGCTCTTTGCGGTGAGCGCTACCATCATCACGCTGGTGGGTGCCATCCAGGCGCCGCGCTGGACCTATGTCGAACCCGCGATCGTCTTTAATCCCACCATCTCCTTCCTGACGCTGATCATGGCGCTGCTGGGTGGGGCCAACCGGCTCTGGGGCCCGGCGCTGGGGGCGATCCCGCTATTCCTCCTCTTCGAATGGCTCAGCGCCAATTTCCCCAACCACTATTCGATCATCCTCGGCCTTCTTTTCATTGCCATCGTCTTTGTGGTGCCGCGCGGCGTACTCGCCGGGATCGAGGATGGATGGGCGCGTCTCAAACGCCGGGGGGAGGCTGCCTGATGACCTCGCTTCTCGACATCCAAAACCTCAGAAAGCAGTTCGGGGGCCTGACCGCCGTCAACGATGTGAGCTTTTCCATCGCCGAGGGGGAAACCGTCGCACTGCTCGGCCCTAATGGCTCGGGCAAGACCACCGTGCTCAACATGATCTCGGGTGCCCTCGCTCCCACTTCCGGCGTAATTGCATTGTCGGGCGAGCACATTGCAGGTCTCGCGCCCAACCGTATCGCCCACAAGGGCGTGGCGCGAACCTTCCAACTGGTGCGTATCCTGCCCTCGCTCAGCGTGGCGGAAAATGTCATCGCCGCTCTGGCCTTTCGTCCAAACCACCTCTGGGGACGGGCAGCGGAAGAACGCGCCGAGGAATTGCTCGCCGAAGTTGGCCTTGGCGGGCGTGGCGGCGAACACGCCAATGACCTGACCTATATCGACCAAAAGCGTATGGAATTGGCGCGTGCGCTGGCGGCCGAGCCGCGCCTGCTACTCTTGGACGAATGGCTATCCGGGCTCAACCCGACCGAATTGCGCACCGGCATCGACCTGATCACGGCGCTGGGCCAGCGCGGCATGACCGTGCTGCTCGTCGAACACATCATGGAGGCGGTGCGGGCATTGTGCAGCCGGACCGTGGTGATGAATGTCGGCACAAAAATCGCTGACGGTCCGACAGCCGATGTGTTGGCCGACCCAGCCGTGATTTCCGCCTATCTGGGAGAGGGCCATGCTTGAGACCCAAAACCTCTCGCTTCGCTATGGCCGCCACTTGGCGCTCAACGGCATCAATATCAGCATTGCCGAAGGCGAAACCGTGGTCATCCTAGGGGCTAACGGCGCAGGAAAATCCTCGCTGCTCAAGGCCATTGCCGGGCTCCAGAAGCCGGAACCGGGATCTGTCCTGACGCTCGACGGCACCACGATCCTTGGCACAAAGCCGCACCTAATCCCCGAGGCGGGTATTGCGCTGGTGCCCGAAGGACGCGGCGTTTTCGGAGACCTTACGGTGGAGGAAAACCTGCTGCTCGGCGCCAATCCGAGACGCGCCCGCACTAGCGAGGCCGAGCGTCATGGTCTGATCTATGACCTCTTTCCACGCCTCGCCGAACGCAGGAGCCAATTGGTGCGAACCATGTCGGGGGGAGAACAGCAGATGGTGGCTATCGGGCGGGCGCTGATGAGCAATCCCAGGTTTCTCATGCTCGATGAGCCGAGCCTTGGCCTGGCGCCAATCGTGGTCACCGAACTGTTCGGGGCATTGAAACGGGTCAAGCAGACCGGCGTCGGCCTGCTGCTGGTCGAGCAGAACGTCTCGATCTCGCTGTCGATTTCCGATCGCGGCTACCTCATGGAGGCGGGCCGCATAACAGGTGAAAATTCTGCCGAGGCGCTCAAGACCGACCCGGCAGTGCAACAGGCATTCCTTGGCGGCGCAGCCGCTTAACAGCAGTCAGTAGTAAGGAGAAGAGCAATGGACCAACTGGGCTTGCTCATTGGCAATGAAGATCAACAGGCAACCGGTGGCGGCGTCTTCGAACGCCTGAATCCTATCACCGGCGAAGTGGCAACCCTTGCCGCAGCGGCCACGGTGGACGACGCGCAGCGCGCCGCCGATGCCGCTGCAGCGGCCTTTCCGACCTGGTCGAAGTCCTCCCCCAAGGAGCGTCGCAAGATCCTGCTTAAGGCAGCCGATGTGCTTGAGGAAAAGGGTCCACTTTTCGTCGCCGCCATGGGCGCCGAAATCGGCGCTACCGCCGGCTGGGCCATGTTCAACGTCATGCTGGCGGCCGACATGCTGCGTGAGGCCGCCAGTCTGGTGACTCAGATCAAGGGCGAGATCGTACCCTCCAACCGGCCAGGCTCTACGGCCATGGCCGTGCGTCAGGCCGCCGGCGTGGTTCTGGCCATGGCGCCCTGGAATGCGCCGGTCATCCTCGGTGTTCGCTCGTTGGCGACGCCGCTGGCCTGCGGCAATACAGTCGTGATGAAAACCTCCGAGCTCTGCCCGCGCACGCATCGTCTGATTGTCGAGAGCCTGCTTGAGGCCGGCCTGCCCAAGGGTGCCCTCAACGCTGTTTCGAATGCGCCGCAGGATGCCGCCGAAATCGTCGAGGCCCTGATCGCTCACCCGGCGGTACGCCGTGTGAACTTCACCGGTTCGACCCGCGTAGGCCGCATCATCGCAGAAAAGGCCGGTCGCCACCTCAAGCCTGCCCTGCTCGAACTGGGCGGCAAAGCCCCATTCATTGTGCTCGATGATGCCGACCTCGACGAGGCGGTCGCAGCGGCGGCCTTCGGAGCCTATATGAACCAGGGCCAGATCTGCATGTCGACCGAGCGCATAGTCGTCGACAACACTGTCGCTGACGAATTTGTCGAAAAACTCGCGACCAAGGCCAAGACCCTCGTCGCCGGCGATCCGGTCAAGGGCCAGACGCCGCTTGGTTCGGTGGTTGATGCAACCGCCGCAACCCGCATCGACCAATTGGTCAAGGACGCCGTGGGCAAGGGCGCGGTGCTGGCCGCCGGCGGCAAGATTGAAGGCACGCTGATCGATGCGACAGTGCTCGACAAGGTCACGCCCTCGATGCGCATCTATGCTGAGGAATCCTTTGGTCCGGTAGTGACAGTGGTGCGGGTCGGCTCCATCGATGAGGCCGTGCGCGTCGCCAATGACACCGAATATGGTCTCTCCTCCGCGGTCTTCGGCAAGGATGTCAACCGGGCCTTGGCCGTCGCCCGCCGGATCGAAAGCGGCATTTGCCACGTCAACGGCCCCACCGTGCACGACGAGGCGCAGATGCCCTTCGGCGGAGTCAAGGCCTCGGGCTACGGCCGCTTCGGGGGCAATTGGGGTATTGCCGAATTTACCGAGCTGCGCTGGATGACCGTTCAGGACGGCCCGATCCATTACCCGATCTGATCATGATGGGGCTGGAGGGGAAAGTTGCCGTCATCACCGGCGCGGCCGGTTCGATTGGCAGCGCAACGGCGCGGCTGATGCTGGAGGAGGGGGCGAGGCTCGTCCTTTCCGATCTTGACCTAGCCGCGCTCGAGAGAGCGCGCGCCAGCCTTACTGAAGGGGAGGTCGAATTGGTTGCGGCCGACGTGTCGCGTCCCGACGATGTCGCAAAACTGGCGGCCCGGACCATTGATCACTTCGGCCATGTGGACGTGGTGTTTTCCAATGCCGGCAATTTCGGTACGGTCGCGCCCATTGCCGACTACCCGCTCGATACATTTGAGGCGGTCCATGGCGTGCATGTGCGTGGGGCTTTCCTCATGGCAAAGCACTTCACCCCGCTGATGCGCTCGGGCGGCAGCTTCGTTATCACCTCTAGCGTGGCAGCGATCCGTGGAGATCCGGGCGTCTATGCCTATATCACCGCCAAGCATGCCCAGGTCGGGCTGATGCGCTGCCTGGCCAAGGAGCTGGCGCCGCGCAACATCCGCGTCAACACCGTCCATCCTGGTCCGATCGACAATGACTTCCAGCTGCGAGTGGAGCAGGGCCTGGGCCAAGAAATCGGCCGAGACGGGACAGAGTTCTTCAACGAGATCATACCCCTGGGCCGCCATGGCAGCGCCGAGGAAGTGGCGCGCGCAGTACTGTTTCTTGCTTCCGACATGTCGAGCTTCACGACAGGCTCGATGATCATGGCCGATGGTGGCATGAGCGCGTAATTCCAGCCTCGTCCGAGGCAGGAAGGCAGAGGCCCTGCAGGCGTCCACCTGCAGGGCCTCTTCTCAAGGCAAGTCCTTTTGCCGGCCTACCTAAACAGCGAGTTCACATAATTCGCGCCGATGCCGACCTTGTCATAGTGTTCGCGGCACATGGCGATGTAGTTGTGAACGTCGAAATAACCGTCGGGCTCGCCATTCTCGTCCAGCCAGATAAGCGGCCCGGTGACGGTGAAAAACACTTTCATCGGCTCCTCGTGCTCATAGGCGACTAGCGTATGGCCCTCGCCTGGCGTTTCGTAGACGAAATCGCCCTTGGTGGCTGTCCAGTCATGCTCGAGATAACCCCACTTGCCGGATAGCGTCAGCGCAAAGACTTCGTGCGGGTGATAATGTCGGTTCACCAGCCCCGCCTTCTTGGCCATGAGGATGTCGCACCACTTGTTCTGGGTTGGCGAAATCCACAGGGGGCGCGAGGAGACCGTTTCGGTGAAGGGCACATAGAAGCGCTCGTCCTCGGTCGGCGCATCGGCCAGATAAACCTCGGGCAGGGCATCGGGCTGGAACACCCTGGTGATAGGCTTCAAATCTTTCCAGAATTCGTTCTGTGCCAGTTCAGGCATTGGGGGCCTCCTCGTCTTGTTCTAGTTGCCCATGGTGATGTCGAGCAGCGCCAGGCCTCGATGTTCCGCGATGTGGGCGAGCGCCCGGGGCAGGGCCTCGGCAAGTTCGTCGGCATTGTTGACCTTTTGCGCAAAGGCGCGGCTGGCGCGCGCGACCTGCACGAAATCGGGCGAGGGCGAGAGCGCAGTCAGCGGCATCTGGTTGGCCTTCGTCGCATAGCCATCGGGATAGAGGTCGGTGACCGAATGGCGCACTGCCGCCCATTCTTTGTTGTTCATGACCACGACCAGCAATGGCAGCTCCAGCGCCTCTGCGATCTGGTGGCAGGCGACCGGATTGGCGAACATATAGGACCCGTCGCCCATCGTGGCGACGACCAGCCGCTCGCGGTCGGCCAGTTGCATGCCGAGCGCTGCCGGGAAGGACCAGCCAAGCCCGCCGGCATGCGGCTCCTGATACCAGGCCTGGTGATGGCCGAGCGTCATTGCCCCCATCGGGCAACCGCGCTCTGACAGGAGAATGGCGTTCCGACCGGCAATGGCGTCAGAAACAGTCTTGGCGACATAATCGGCGCTCATGACGCCATCGCGACCGGCTTCGGCGCGGGCGAGGGTGGATAGGCGCGTCTGGGCGTTTTTCACGACAGTCGCATCTCTGCGCGCCGCGACGCTTTCGCCCGGGTGCAAGTCTTCGAGCGCCGCAGTCAGCGCCAAAATCGCATCGGGCAATTCGCTGACAATGGACAGGTCCGAGCGGAAATTGCGGATCGGCGTGCGGGCCTTCAGCGGATCGGGGCCGATATGGACCACAGTGGCGTCGTCGCGGACGGCATGGGCCTGCGCCGACCAAGGGGCGAGACTGTCGAGCACGATGACGAGGTCGGCCTCGGCAAGCAAAGGTGCCGGATTGCCACCCGCATTCATGGGGTGATCCGTCGGCAAAGCAAGCTGCACCGCCCAGTATTGGCATACCGGTATGGCCCAGCGCTCAACCATGGCCGAGAGGGTGGCAAAGGCCTCGGCATTGCCCGCGCCATGCTGTGCGAAGATCACCGGGAATTTTGCTGCCGCAACGCGCTCGGCAAGAGCCGCAATCTGTCGGTGGTCAGCCGAGATCGGCGCTGGCTGCATGCTGAGTGGACGCGCAACATCTGGTCCGGCATAGCCTTCGCACAGCACCTCGCGGGGAAGGGCGACATAGACCGGTCCCTTAGGCGTCGAATTTGCAATGGCATGGGCGCGGTCGGCGAGTTCGCCCACCTGCTCGGGGAAGCGTAATTCATAGTCCCATTTGCTGGCCTCGCGGACGAGCGCTGTTTGATCTCGCATTTCCTGGCCCCAGCCGATGGGCACGGTGCGGGCCCCGAACCGGCCCTGCTCCATGGTCGGCGTGCGGCCGGAAAACAGCAGCACGGGTACGTTCTCGACCGCGGCATTGATGGCGCCGATGGCGCAATTGGCCAGGCCCACATTGGTATGGGCCATGACCGCCTGCGATCTGCCGGTGGCGAGGTAATAGCCATGCGCCATGCCCATGGCGGCGCCTTCATGCGGCATGACCAGCGCCTGCGGCAGCGGCACGCTTTTCGCGGCGGCCTCGGCCAGACCCTCGATGATGGGCGGAAAATCGGTGCCCGAATTGGCGAAGATATAGTCGACGCCAATGGTCTTGAGCCGCGCCAGCAGGGCGCCGCCAGCAGTGAGAGTAGGGGGATCTTGCTTCATTTATCTATTATAGTTTATTGAATTCCACTAAAAGCGTGATGGGGATAGTAGGGCCTGTCAAGCCGCGTAACCGGCGCGGTCGGAGAACCCGGGTTTCCGGGCGAAACCGTCTTGAGGTGGCGTTGTTTCGGACGGCTCCGGGAGCCTCTGGCCGGAAGGAGGACGCCAGTGGCGTGCATAGGCATCGCTGGACATGTCTATATTTGAGAAGTGAGAGGATCAGCCGATGGCGCAGCAGCTCAACAATTCGGTGGCGCGGGCCTTTGACATCCTGCGCTTGCTCGGCCGCGGGCGGTCACGGATCGGCGTCAACGAGGTGACCAGGGAGCTTGGGCTCAATGCGATTACCGCGCACCGGTTTCTGAAGACGCTCGAGGCCGAAGGCGCGCTGGTGCAGGTCGCCAAGGGCAGCTATCGCCTCGGCTATGCCTTGGTCGACCTGGGTGATCGGGCGCGCGACGAGGATCGACTGGGCCAGTGGCTGCAGCCGGTGCTCGACGACCTCACGGCCGATCTGGGTGAAGCCAGCATGGCTACGATCTACCAGGCCGGCATGGTGGTCTGCATAGCGCGCGCCATGCCTCCGCGTTCCTTGTCCGTCGATATTCGCGTTGGCGATCGACTGGAAGCCTATTGCACTGCCCATGGCAAAATGTGGCTGGCCCATATCAGCGCCAGCGAACGGGCGCGCTATCTCGCCAGTGTTCGCCTCGATGCCATGACCGGACGGACCATCACCCACCGGACCCAGCTTCAGGACGAGATCGATGTGGCTCGCCAGCGCGGGTTCTCGTTCAATCTGGGTGAGCGGGAGGATGGCATCACGGCAGTCGCCGCACCGGTATTGGCAGAAACCGGTCGGATGGTTGCAGGCCTTTCGGTGTTCGGCCCGACTACGCGAATGGACCTGGCGGCAATGAGGCGAGCTGAAAAATCACTGACTTCGGCAACAGAAGACGCCCGGGCCATATTGTATGGCAGATCAATGGCCAAATAGGTGCAGGCACATGGAAAGCCCTCGGCCTCCGTGCATTGAACATCGGGGACGGGCCGTGCGAGCAGACTGCGACCGTTATGTTCGGAGGAGATCTCATAAGTGGCCTGGACCAAGTCCAGACTGCCAATCATATCAGCCCGCCTCAAAACGGCGTCGGGCCCGAAGCCAACCCCGCCGTATAGCCCTCTGCGCTCCGGTTCAGGACGACGCCCCGCGCGCGGCGCTGATACTGGGCCAATAGCGATGCCAGACGACCAGGCCCAGTGTCACGACAATGGCCACCCAATGAACCGGGGGAGCCGGAACGATCAGCGCGACGGCCAATGCCAGACGCAACGCAATTTCCCAGCGATGCAGCTGTCTCGCATCGAAACGGTTGGCCGCCGAGGTCAGCATCCAGATCATGAGCCCAGTGCGGAAGATGACGAGAAGCACCGCCGCCGGCCCGACATCAGCCGCCGCCTGGCTGACCACGAGCATTTCGGGGTTGAACGTGAACATGAATGGTATGGCGAAGATCGCAGCGCCGATACGAACTGCTTCCGTGCCTGTGCGGAGGGGGTTTCCCCCGGAGATTGAAGCGGCCGCATAGGCGGCAATGGCCACCGGTGGCGTGATTGCGGACGCAACACCGAAATAGAAGACGAAGAAGTGTGCTGTCAGTGGTGCCAGGCCCAGCGCCATCATGGAGCTGCCGCTGATGATGATGATCGTCAAATAGGCGGGAAGCGTGGGCATGCCCATGCCCAGCGCGATACAACCAAGCGCGGCGACGATCAGCGCCATGAAGAGGCTACTGGAGGAGATTGCGTCAAGCTGGAGTGCGAATGTGGTGGGTAGCCCGGTGGACGACATCGAGGCAATAACGATGCCAATAGCGCCGACCGCCATCATCAGTTTGGCAAAGCTGAGCCCACCTCGAGCAAACGCCACAACAAGGGCAAATGGCCGTCGGCGTACCTCCGGATTGAGAAAGCTCAAAGGTATGAGCAAAGCAAGCGCTGATAGCGCCGCTCCCGTTGGCGACATCCCCATGAGCAGGCTGGTGACAATCGCCAACACTGGCGCGACGACCAGGATAAGATTGCTCCAATCCTGCGCACTGACGGCCAGGTCGGCCTCAACGGTTTCCGCGACTTCGACATTGAGACGCCGGCACTCGAATATGACCGAGGCAAACAGTGCGCCGTAATAAGCGAGTGCCGGGACAAGAGCGGCCGTAATGATCAGGAGATAATTGAGCCCCAGCAGGTCCGCCATCACGAGCGCGGCGGCGCCCATAATCGGCGGCATGACCTGTCCGCCGGTAGAAGCGGCCGCTTCCACGCCGCCAGCAAACTCCGGAGAAAAGCGCCTTCGCTTGATCAGCGGGATTGTAATCACGCCGGTGCCGACCACGTTGGCGACTGCCGAGCCGGAGATTGATCCAAAAAGCGCGGACGCCAGGATTGCAGCGTGCGCCGGGCCGCCCCTGAAGCGGCGCATGAGATGGTAGGAGACACGGATCATCGACCCGCCGGCACCCGTCCCCTCAAGCATGGCGCCCAGGATGATGAACGGAAAGACTGTACTCAGTACGATGTCGGTGACATTGCCCAACACGCCGTCATCAAGCACGAGCCACAAGTTTTCCGTGGCCGCTTGCACCCAGTCGTCGCGGAAAACCCACAGAAACCATGCAAGCGCAGTTGATGAGACAATGGCCAGCGCGGCGCCCCAGATGCGCCACGTCATGATGATCAAGACGACACACGCGCCGAGCGCTGTCCAGGCTTGCCACTCCTCGAAGAAGGCGATGCTGGTGTGCATCGCGGTGACGTCAACATAGAAGCGCCAGCAGGCCCAGAGCCCCACCGTGAGCAGCACCGCATCAGCCAGGAGGCCGAGTGATCGCGCCTTTCCCCCGCGATCCTGCCCGAGGGGCTGCAGAATGATGCAGATGAGCAGGCAAAATGCCATCACGCTCGCGCGAAATGGTTCCGCCTCGAACGGCCCGAGGCTGGGTAGTGGGCCGATCGCCGGCATTTTGTGCGCGAGCGGAATGAGAGCCATCACGAATGACAAGATCAAAGCGACGCGTAGGCGCAAGTCATAACGAGGCACTTCGGGTCGGGTGTCCTGCATCTGTGTGGCTCTCGGGTTTTCGCGCTGGGCGGGATCGGCGGCTGGTGCCAGGTTCGGCTACTGGTTCGACATCAGTTGTTCGGGAATGGTGATCCCGTTCTCCTGGTAGTAGCGCGCAGCACCCGGATGCAGAGGAATGTTGTTGCCGGCCAACGGCTCGTTTGTCGGCAATTGAGCCAGTTCAGCGACGGACTTCTTGTATTCGTCAATGTTCTCCCAGTAGGTCTTGGTGATCATGTAGGCGAGGTCGTCGTCCATAGTCTCGTTCACGGCGAAGACCATGGCATAGGCGGGAACCGCAACCTCCTGATCGCTGTTGATCTGACCGGAATAGGTTCCAGCCGCTATGGTCGCATTCGTCTCGCCGGTGACTTCCAGCTGCTGGGCCCATTCTTCGGTATCAAGGACATCGGCGGGTACGCCGATCAGTCGAATCTTGCGCTGCAGGCCGATCTGTTCGATCGCGGCGCCACCGGCTGGCGCCGACATGACAAGTACGTCGACCTGCCCGTCCTGGAAGGCTGGGATGGCCGCGCCCCAGCCGAGCCGCACAGGCGTATAGTCCTGCTCAGGTTCAAAGCCGCCGCTCGCCAGCCTGATCAACGTCGTGATCTGCTGGTTCGCCGAACCGGCCGGCGGGCCGATGAAAATGCGCTTGCCCTTCATGTCCTCCCAGGATTCTATCCCGGAATCGGCCCAGACGATGGGATGAAAGACGCCTCCGGCGAAGGGAAACAGGCTTCGCAGGCCGGAAGCGGCTTCCTTGGCCTGATCTGCGCTGTCCTGATAGGGACCGACCCCGCGTGACATTGCGTTATAGGCCGGTGGCGGGACGATGGCCGCGTCAATGCGGCCCGCGCCAAGGCTGAGGGCGGAGCGGGTCAATGTCTGGTCCGCATTGATCCGGAATTCCACGCCCTCGCTGGACAGCGACTTGGCCAGCAGCTGCGGGATAAGTGTCGTCAATCCAGCCGACGTTCCGGTCTCTATCATCACCGTTTCCGCGAGCGCGGCAGGCGCCGCAAACGACAAGCTGACGGCGGCAATCACGCCAACCAGTTTACCCGTAATCTGTCTCATAGACTTCCTCCCATCGGGGACAGCGCCGCTCCTCCAGCACGTCCGTAGACGAAAGGTCGCACAGGATTGCATGCAATTCAACCGGAGAGGGGTTGCATTTTTCTCTTTAACGGCGAAAATGGTCAAGTTACAAACATCTCGACGGGCAAATTGCATGCATTCTGAGGTTGTAAGTGGGGCCAATAGCACTGAGGAAGTGACTGGCAAGCTGCGCGAACTCATCATGAATGGGACGCTCGTTCAGGGGGAGAGGCTGACCGAGACCGGCCTGGCTGCGCGGTTGGCCGTGTCACGGACACCGATCCGGCTGGCACTGGCGACGCTCGAAAGGGAAGACCTTGTGGAAGGGGAGCCCAATCGCGGCTTTCGCGTCCGGCGGTTTTCCATCGAGGATATGCGCGAGATCATGGAAGTGCGCGCCGTACTTGAAGGAATGGCAGCGCGGCTACTCGCAGAAAAGGGCCTCGAGCCCGAACAGGACGCTACGTTGCAGGACTGTCTCGACGGGATCGCAGAGCTCATCGCGTCAAAGCGCCACGATCCCGAGACGTTTCGCGAATTCGCACGGATCAACAACCGCTTTCACACCTCGATCGCGACGTTCGCCGGCAACGCCGCACTGCAACGGCTGATGGTGCGCAATCCGTTTCGGTCTGCGCCGCTATTGCATTTCCTGCCGAACGAGGAGGGGCACGACGCCCTGATCGACGCCCAGCGCGACCATATCCGGGTCGTCGACGCTTTGCGACGAGGGCAGGGAACTCGCGCCGAATTTCTCATGCGCGAGCACGGATTGTTGCCCCTGCAAAGGGTGGAGCAACTTTTCACCAACATCAGCAAGAACGCAGCCGATCGACACATGGACGAAGCGGGCTGATCCGGAGAACAGATGCGCAAACCGAATTTCCTGCTGTTCATCACGGACCAGCACCGGGCAGACTGGCTCGGCTGCTACGGCCATCCCGTCGTGCGCACGCCCAACATCGACTCGCTGGCGGCGCGCGGCACGCGCTTCGATGACTTTCACGTGGCTCTGCCCGTCTGCATGCCCAACAGGGCATCGCTGCTGACCGGGCGCTATCCCTCCGTGCACGGACTGCGCCACAATGGCTGCGTACTTTCAGAACGCGCCAACACCTTCGTGGATGTGCTCGCCGCTGCCGGATACCGGACAGCCACGATCGGCAAGAGCCACTTGCAGCCCTTTTCCGCGAACCGGCCGAAGGGTGGGCCGGACTTTGCGGCCGGGCCGATCGCCGAGGCCTGGAAACCCGACGCCACGTCCTATGAGGAGGAACAGCCGGACAGCTATGCGGACAAGGGGAGCTACGCCGTGCGTACCCCCTATTACGGTTACCAGCACGTCGAGATGGTTACCGATCATGGCGACAAGTGTGGCGGCCATTATGGACAATGGTTCCGCCGGACGCATCCGAACTGGCGGGAACTGCATGATCCCGCCAACGAGCTGCCACACAATTACAGCTGTCCTCAGGCCTATAGGACGCCCGTTCCGGAGGAGTCCTATTCCACGGCCTGGATCGCCGACCGTGCGGCTGCATGGGTCCGCGAGCAGGCGGGCAGCGAAGCTCCGTTCTTCGCCTTCGTGTCGTTCCCTGACCCGCACCACCCCTTCAATCCACCCGGCAAGTATTGGTCCATGTATCAGCCGGAGCAGTTCGAGGTCGGTCTGCCCTATTCGGCGCACGAAAACCCGCCGCCGCCGCTCCGATATCTGCGCGAACGCTGGGAGCAAGGCAAGAGCGAGGCCGTCTCCCAGGCAGCGTTCTACGCGGACGATCAGGCCGTGCGCGAGGCCATGGCGCTCACCGCCGGCATGATCACCATGATCGACGACAAGATCGGCGAGGTGTTGGCCGCGCTGGAGGAATCCGGGCAGAAGGAGGACACGATCATCATCTTCACCTCCGACCACGGCGACTATCTCGGTGACTACAACCTGCTGCTCAAGGGGTCGCTACCGACGCGCGCTATCACCCGAACGCCATTTATCTGGGCCGATCCCGCCGACACCCGACAGCGAAGCTCCAGCATGCTCGGATCAACCATAGACATTTCGGCCACGGTCCTGGATCGCGCCGGCGTTGCTCCTTACTGGGGCATGCAAGGCAGGAGCCTGCTTGCAGGCATTGAGGGCAGCCCCGTCCGCGATGCACTGCTGATCGAGCACCACGACGGTGGCCCCCGCATGGGATTTGACAAGCCCGTCCGGGCCCGATGCCTTTTGACCGAACGCTGGCGCCTGACGATTTTCAAGGATGAGGACTGGGGCGAACTCTACGATCGCCAGGCCGATCCCGGCGAGACGCGCAATCTTTGGAGTGATGAGGTCTATCGAGATGTGCGCGCGGAACTGACCAGTCGCCTCGCGCATGAGATGATCCGAAACATGGAGGAAAGTCCGCGAGCGACACGCCTTGCCTAGCGGGCTGGTCAGCGGCCAGTCGGTTACGTGTGTCAGGACCGGTGGCTGGGCGAGCGGGCAGAGACGAAGACGTGCCATAAGCCGGGGAAGGGGTGATCTGCCGACAGTGGGTTTTCCGAACTGTGTTACCGCGGGCGACTGGAGCTAAGCCGTTTCCATTTTGGCGGTTCTGCATGCCGGGCGTTGAAGCCATATCAACCTTCTCACATATTCTCACGATGGGACCGAGCTATCCGGTTGGAATGAACCCGGAGCGGAGTGTCCATAGCCGTGGGACTTCGTGGGATCTTTAGCCTCATGCCTGCCCGCTCAGACCTGTATCGTCCTTGTTTGTTCACACCCACCTCAAAAACGGGGTTGCGCTAAAGGCCCGGAATCTCTATGTCTCCGCGCAGTCGGGGCGTAGCGCAGCCTGGTAGCGCATTTGTCTGGGGGACAAAGGGTCGTCGGTTCAAATCCGGCCGCTCCGACCATTCATCCTGGTGCTGCTCGCGGGCCCAAGAGGCGTCCCGCCTCATAGCTGGAGCCTGCCATGCCGCTACAGGTGAGCGACCTGGAAGACGCCATTCCGCTCTGGGATGAACTGGCCGAGACAACGCCGCGGCTGATCAATCACTCCGAAAACCACACGTTTCTGTTCTCGCAGCCCTCTGGCGAGGCCTACTGCCTGCGGGTCCATCGGCCCGACTACCAGAGCGCTGCGAATATCGAAAGCGAACTGGCTTGGCTTGAGGCCCTGCACCGACAGACCGAACTGGCCATTCCCGAGCCGATAGCTGGCAGCAATGGCAGGCTTCTACAGCGTTTCTCGACGCCGTCCGGTGATCGGCAATACGCCGTGCTGTTTCATTTCATTGCCGGACAGGAACCATCGCCCGAGAGCAATCTGGTCGAGTTGTTCTCAGTTCTTGGCCAATACGCCGCCGGTCTGCACCTGCACACCACGCAATGGCAGCGTCCGGACGGCTTTGAACGTCAGGCTTGGACAGCAAACGTGATTTTGGATGCCGACGGGCTCTGGGGGGACTGGCGGACCGCGCCTGGCGTGTCCTCAGATATGCGATCCCTGCTCGGGCGCGCCGAACGTGTCCTGCGCGAGCGGCTGGCTGACTATGGCACGGGACCCGACCGCTATGGCCTGATCCACGCCGACATGCGCCTGGGCAATCTCCTGGTGCATGGCGACCAGGTGAGTCTCATAGACTTTGACGATTGTGGCCTGTGCTGGTTCGGCTACGACTTCGCCGCAGCCATCTCCTTTCACGAAACCCACAAGGCGGTACCGGCGCTCAAGGCCGCATGGCTGGATGCGTATCAAGCCGTTCGCCCGCTATCGAAGCATGACATCACCATGCTCGATTCAATGGTCATGCTGCGCCGCATGGCACTGCTGGCCTGGATTGGTTCCCATAGCGAGACGAACTTGGCTCAAACCCACATGCCAGGCTTTGCCGAGGGCACGGCGGCATTGGCGGATCGCTACTTGCACGGACCCATCTGGTCCTGATCGTCTAGATCACGGTCTCCGTCCGTGGGGCCCAAAGGCGCAAGTCGCGCCCGGCCGCGCTGGACAGACCCCAGATCAGCCCGATCAGAAGATAGACGTGGCGCCAGTGGTCGCTGTCGATAATGGCCGATTCGAGCATCACCATAGTGAAGGTTGCCATAAGCGGTATGGCCATCAGCCGGTAGGGCGACGGGCGCGCCAGAAGTAGGGCGCCTTTCCAAAGGGACAGCCCGATCAGCACATAGAACATCACGCCACCGCCCCAACCATAAACATGCAGCACCGTCACATAGACATTGTGCGGCTCTTCCATGATGCGTAATTGGCTGAATTCCCCGGGCCCTATACCCCATGGGTGTTCCAGCGCCAGCTCGAACGCATATCCCTGCCGTCCAAACCGGCCGGTTTCTCCTGTGTCGTAGTTCTGCGAGGCGGTTCGTGTTTCGAACAAGTCCGCCACTGCGGGAATCGAAAGCAGACCTGCCAGCGCCACCAGCAACATCAATGCGCCAGCAATCGAGACCAGGATGATGCGCACCTTCTCCCGGCCGCCGGCCTCAAGCAGGAATACCAGCGCCAGCACGATCAGCGATGACGCCGCGAAGTGACCCCACGCCGCGCGGGAGAAACTGACGAATACGCCTACAAACAGAACCAGATAGACCGTCCCTGAAAGCACCATGGTCTTCAGGGAGTTGGCCAGGAGCAGGCGTTGCAGGGCATACATTGCCGGCAGAACGAGGAACGGCCCGAATACGTTCGGGTCCTTGAATGTCGCACGAGCGCGGCCATAGAGCAGAAACAGGTCTGATGCTGGCATCAGGCGCAGATAGGCGAGGATGGCGATGGCCGCAGCGAGTACCGCTGCCACTGTGTAGGCCGCCACCACCAGGCGCATGCGCGGCACGGTCTTTTCGGCCACGTAGTTCGCCGCAACATAGGACGTCAACAGCAAGAAAATAGTGACCAAAGTGAAGATCAGCGCGTCGGTCACGCTTGTATGCCGAACCTGAAAGACGGCGATCAGCGCAAAGGGGGTGAACGCCAGGATGATCCCCAGCAGTCCCAGCGTTGATCGAAAAAGGCCAAGCCCGGCAAGGATCGAGACGGCCAGAACCAGAAGGAAAGTCAGTTCATAGGGCGAGGGCTCGACGAAAACGAAGAACCCGCTGAAAACCCACAGCGCCACCGCCCAATCCAGCGCGCGAGCCGCCCGGGAACGCACAAACTCAAGGCCGGGCATCTCGCGCTCAGCCTCGCCCATGGCCAGCTGCGTGGTTCCGAAGCTGCTCAATAGGCGTTCTCGTTCTTGGACACGAGCGACACTGGCGTCATCGCGACAATGTAGAGATCGAACAGGATCGACCAGTGTTCGATATAGTAAAGGTCGTGGTTCACCCGCTGCATGATCTTGTCGATCGTGTCGGTTTCTCCGCGCCATCCGTTGATCTGTGCCCAGCCGGTCATGCCCGGCTTGACACGATGACGCGCGAAATATCCTTCCACTGCTTCGTAATAGAGCTGGTTGGCAGCCTTGGCGTGCAAGGCATGGGGACGCGGGCCGACGATAGAGAGTTCACCCTTGAGCACATTGATCAGCTGCGGCAGCTCATCGATCGACGTACGACGGATGAACTTGCCCACCCTGGTAACCCGTGGATCGTCCTTTGTGACCAGCTTTGCGGCCGTGGCGTCCAGCATGTCCGTCCGCATGGAGCGAAACTTGTAGATGCGGATCAGCTCATTATTGAAGCCGTGCCGGTTCTGCATGAAGAAGATCGGCCCCTTACTCTCCAGCTTGATCGCAATGGCGGTCACCAGCATCACTGGAGACAGCAGGATCAGCGCGGTGGCCGCCACGACTTTGTCGAAAACCCACTTGAACACCAGGTTCCAGTCGGAAATCGGGCGGTCGGCCATATCGAGCACGGGCAGGTCGCCGACATAGGAATAGGCCTTCTCGGTGAAGCGCAACTTGCTGGCGTGGGCGGAGAGCCGGATATCGACCGGCAGCACCCAGAGCTGCGTCAACATGTCCAGCACGCGTTTCTCTGCCGAAAGCGGCATCGAGACAATCACGAGATCGACTGGCGTACGCCGCGCGAACTCAATCAGTTCCGAGACTTTTCCCAGCTTGTCGTAACCTGAAACCATGTCGGGGGACCGTTCGCCGACGCGGTCATCGAAAAGCCCCAGCAAATTGATGTCCTTGTCCGCGCTCGCCTTGATCCGCTCGATCAGCAGCGCCGCATCGTCGCCGCCACCCACGATGACGGTCCGGCGCTTCAACCGGCCCTGATCGGTCCACCTCAGAACAAGCCCGCGCAGGAGCAGGCGATATGCCACCAGCGCCACGGCGCCGGTAAGAAACCACGACAACAGCCACACGCGCGAAACCATGTCTCCTGCCTTGAACAGGAAGAGCCCTGCAGTCAGGATCAGCATGACGCCACTCCATGCGCCGATGACCCGGCCCATTTGCGAGGCTTTGGTGCGGTAGGCGCTGATGCGATGAGAACGCGCGGCGTTCAGGGCAATATTGGTAATTAGGACGCTGGCTAGGATGATCGGTACGTAGAACCCTTCCTGGCCCGGCTCCACATAGACCAGATAGATCGCGTAGCCCAGGATCGCCAGAATGCCAGCCTCGGCAATCTGCGCGATGCCGGCAATCACCGCACCAGAATATGTCCGTTCGACCGGCGAGGCGATGATCTGCTCGGCGCGATCGGACAGCTTGGCATCATTGGGTGTGTCCTGGCGCGAGGCGTGGCTCTCGATGGCCTTCTTGGGGTCGACGCGATACATTGGGGTTACCGAAGCTTCTGATTTGTATCGGTACCGTTGCGCGGCAGACCTTTATACTCAGTGAAATCTTTGGAGGCAGAGCCGCAGATTTCCCTAAGGGTTACCGTGAGGTTGTCCCTCATAAAGCTGCTCAATAGCGCTTGCCATGCGCTCGACCGAGAACCCGGCAGCGATGTGATCCAGCCTTGCACGAGCTTCGGTACGAGCAGCCTGGGGATTGGCGAGCGCCTTGTTCATGGCATCGGCAAGGACTTTGGTATCCCCCGCTTCGATCAGGCTGTCGGCCGTAGGTCCGAAGATCTCTGGAATGCCGCCCACATTGGTTGCGATAACCGGGAGCTGTGCGGCGGCCGCCTCCAGAACGACATAGGGCAGGGATTCCGCCAATGACGGCACCACGGCGCAGCGACCTTGCGCGAAGACCGAGCGTGCCGGTTGTGACCCAACCAGCCGGATGCGCCCCTGAAGCTTGAGTTCGCTTATGCGTCCCTCGAGTGCTGCGCGGTCCGGCCCGTCTCCAGCCATGACCATTGTGGCTGGTTGCCCGTCAGGGCGGTTGACCTGTGCCAGTGCATCCACCAGGGGGAATATTCCCTTGAGCGCCCGCAATTCCCCGACAAACACAAAGTCGGATGCACGATCCTGGGAGGCAACGGGCTCGAACTCCTCGGCCCTGAGTCCGTTGTGGATGACGGCGCTCCTGCAGGTCGGTGCTCCGATCAAGGCCGAATAGGTTCTTTCCGCATAGGCGCTTTCGAAGATGATCGCGTCGGTTCGCTGCATCAGCAGGCGCTCGATGCGATGAAAGACTCGGCCTGACATTTTTGTCGCCGGAAAGTGCAGCACCCCGCCATGCGGCGTGTAGAAGACCTTGACACGCCTTTGCCCGATCGAAGCCAGGCGGGCATAAAATCCGCCCTTGGCACCGTGTCCATGAAGGATGTCGATGTGGAGTCGACTTGCCAGCGCCCGGACGGCGAACGGCGTCGACAGGTCGCCCCGGCCGAACAGACGCGGCATCGGATACCGGTGAATACCCAACTCTGCGTGCTGCGCGAGTGCCGTCAGAAGTGTTTCGGTCTGCGCGTCATTGGCTTCGCTATCGACTACCAACCCAATGCTGTGGCCCTTGGCGGCAAGATATCTGGTCAGATCGGCTACGTGCCGGAACAGTCCACCGACGGGCGCCCGGAGGATTTGCAGGATGCGAAACCCATGGGTGTGGGACACTAGAACCAGCGCTCCTGCACCACGATCGTGTCACCAGGAAAGATGGGGAAGTCGAGATCGACAGCGCCCTTGGCCATTTCGTTGCCCTGACGACGATAGACTACGGCGCGATCACGATCAGCAGTCTCAGTATACCCGCCCGCCGTGCTCACTGCAGCCCGAACGGTCATGCCGTAGACATAGGGATATTGGCCAGCAGTCTTGATCTCGCCTTGAATGAAGAAGGGGCGGTACTGGTCGACTTCAATCGCAACATCGGGGTTGCGCATATAGCCGTTGGAAAGCGCCCGGGCGAGACGGCGCGCGGCATCCTCCGTCGTAGCACCACGCACAGGCACGGGCCCAACGAGCGGGAAGGCGATCGCACCCTTGTCGTCCACCTTGTAGCTCTTGCTCAACTCGGCATCACCGTAAACGGTTACCCTTACAATATCGCCCGTATCGAGCTGATACGGACCCTTCGTGTCGACCAGATATGTTGCTGGCCGCGTAGTTGCGCAGCCAACAAGCGTTACCGACATAAGGGCAGCGAAAATGGGTAGCCAGTGCATAAGAATCCCTAGCTTTAGAAATGACCTCATTTTGGTCTTTCATGGTTAAGATTTCGCTTATGCATGAGGCGCTTGGTTGCGCAATGCAGCGCAGGTTAACCGAATATTGACCACGTCTGGCGTAGCTCTGGGGCAATACTGAGGGGCTTGCCATGACCTACGAACAGCCACCAATGGACGACACGCGGATCGATGTGGCGGCCTTGTTGTCGGCTATGGTGCGGCGATTGCCGCGCATCCTTCTGATCACGCTGGTGCTACTGGTTGCCACTTTTGTCGTGCTGATGTTTCAGCCACGGATGTACAGTTCCTCCGCCTCGATCCTGGTGGAGCCGCGTGCGAACGCTTATGTGCGTGCATCCAATGAGCAGGTCCCGACGTCCTCCGGAAGTGAGGTTGGCGTCGTCTCCAGCCAAATCGAGCTGTTGAAATCCCGCGACACCTTGCTCGGCGTTATTGATGAGTTGGACCTCCGCTCGGTGCCCGAGTTCAACGGGATGGCATCGGGATTTTCCCCAATCGGCATGATCATGCAGATTGTCGGCCGCCGCGTGGCGACACCCAATAGTATCGATGAGACGGTACTGAATGCGCTTTATGATCGCCTGAGTGTCGCCCAGGAGCGCGACTCTCGCATTATCTCGGTAACAGTCAGTACAACCGACCCTGAGCTGTCAGCGCGCGTGGCCAATGCCGTAGCCTCGGCCCATGTTGCCCGGCGCGCGCAACTGTCCATCTCCGACACAGCAGACGCCACCGGGTGGCTACGCGCCGAGATCGACCGCCTGCGCTCAAGTGTTCAGGAGGCAGAGTCTGCCGTTGCCGATTTCAGGGTCGAGAACGATCTCTTCAACGGCCAGAACAATACCAGTCTCCTCGATCAGCAACTCTCCAACATTTCAACGCAGATCACTGCCGCCCTGGAGCGGAAGAATGCGGCTCTCTCGCGCGCCTCTCTCATTCGCGGCCTGATTGAGCGCGGCCAGCCAATAGAAGGCGTGGCTGACGTGCAGGCGTCGGTTGTCATTCAGCGCCTGAGCGAGGAGAAGGCTCGCCTGCAAGGCGAGCAGGCCCAGCTTTCGGCCACTCTCCTGTCAAATCATCCGTCCATTCGCGCCCTCAATGCCCAGATTGCCGAACTCAACAACCAGATCCGCATAGAAGGTGGGCGTGTTGCCGCGTCGCTTGAAGCGGAAGCGCAAATCGAGGCCGATATTGCCGACTCGCTGGAGGCAGAACTCGCCCGGGCGAAATCCAGCGCCTCCGTGGCGACGCGCGAGTCGGTGACCCTTGATAGTCTGGAGCGTGAAGCAAAGGCCCAGCGTGATCTTCTCGAAGCCTACCTTTTGCGCTTCAACGAGGCCTCTTCGCGGGTAGACACCAACTCGGCCCTGCCGGACGTACGGGTGGTGTCAGAAGCCGCTCCGTCCGTCACGCCGTCCTCGCCCAAGACTGCACTCATCATGATGGGCGTAGGGCTGGTGTCCTTCGTCCTGCAAGTCGGCGCCCTGGCGTTCAGCGAACTGATGTCGGGCCGGGCACTGGTACCTGTTGTGCGGCGACCAACCAGCACGGACGCGCTCGACGAGGCGCCATTTGATGCCGAAGAGCTCGATCCCGATCAGCGCTGGGGAATTGAAAGTGCCGGGTCCGACAAGATCAGCGCCGAAGGGACAGATGACCTGGGCCCGGACGGTGAGCTGGTTGATCCTATCGAGCCATTCCAGGGAGATGAAGATCTGGTCATATCCGACCCTGTCGATGAGCACTCCGCGCCGCGCCCCGCAAGTTCGACACTGCAACCCTCAGCAGTGGACCAATCCGAACCGGCTCCCGAGGCCGCACGGGCCTTCATTCGAGCCTTGATGGAAAGCAGCGCCACCGCTGCCGCAACGACACCAGCGGAGGACGATGCGGATGAGCCAGTCGAAATATTGGTCGCGAACGACGAAGAACTCGAGATGGCAGCGCCTCCGGAGCCGCCGACCGACGCCCGTGTTTCAGATGTGGTCGAAACCAACACCAAGCCCCTGATGGGTGTCGTCCGCTACACTGATCTGGTCTCCGACCTCATCCTGCGCCGGACGCATCTGCTCTTGCTCGCCGACCATCGGAGCGGCCAGTCCAGCCGTCTGTTGGCAGAGCAGATCGTGGGCGACGCGATCTCCAAGGGGGTCAGTGTGGCGCTCATCGATGCAGGCACCGGTATGCGCTCACACGAGCCGGGCATTAGCGATCTCAGCAGCGGAGCCGCCAGTTTCGGCGATGTCGTGCAGAAGTCCGCCGACAACGGCTTTGCTGAAGTGACCTGGGGTCAGGGTGCCGAGATTGATCGTCGCTCCGCCCGGCCCACCACGCTGGTTGAGGCTCTCGGTGATATTTACGAAGTGGTGGTCGTACTGACGGGCCAGGTTGGCGGCAAATCCACACTGGACATGTTCATTGAGTTGGGTGGACGGGTTGTGCTGGTCGCGGACGACGATGGCGAACTGGATCGTGCAGAAGAAGCACGCAGGCTGCTCAAGGATGCGGGCCTGACAGGCGTGGAGATCACGGCCCTGGCCGAGCCGGTCGCGGCTTGAGCGACGAGTTCTGTTCATGTCGCTGAAATACGCCGCTATCCGTGCCAGTTTCGAACTGCTGTGGCTGACTGGCATGCCGCGTCTGTTCAGGCTGCTGTCGCGATCTCGTGGCGTGATCTTCACCTTGCATCGCGTTTTGCCAGAGACCCCTGCAGATTTCTCTCCCAACGCAATCCTCCAGGTCCAGCCAGACTTTCTTGACTACTGCCTCGAGCGCATCCGCGACCTGGGCATCGACATCATCAGCCTGGACGAGGCCCTGGAACGCCTCGCCGCGCCTCGCAAGGGACGCCCCTTCGTTGTCCTGACCTTTGACGACGCCTATAAGGACAATCTGCAATTTGCGTTGCCGATCCTGCAGGAGCACGAGGCGCCGTTCACGCTCTATGTGCCGACAGCCTTCGTTGACGGGGTCGGCCAGCTCTGGTGGCAGGCCATCGAGGACATCATCGCCCGTCAGGACGCTGTCGCCTTCACTGAAGGTGCAGATACCGAGTATGTCGAAACGCGAACACTGGCGCAGAAGAATGACGCCTTCAATCGCCTCTATTGGCGGATGCGCAAACTTCCAGAGCCTGAACGCCTCACACTCCTGGCTGAGTTCTCCAAGGCATATGGCTACGATCTGGATCGGCAGTGTCGCGACCTGATCATGGATTGGCAGCAACTGCGTTTGTTCGCCGGCGACCCGCTCTGCACCATTGGCGCCCACACGGTGCATCACTACGAATTGGCCAAGCTCCCCCTCGAGCAGGCGCGCAATGAAATGGCGCAATCGGTGGATGTGATCGAGGCGCAGTTCGGCATCAGGCCGCGCCACTTTTCCTATCCCCTTGGCGGACCGCTCTCATGTGGCCCCAGGGAATTCGACCTTGCGCGGGAATTGGGTTTCCGCACCGCGGTGACTACGCGTCCTGGCGGCCTTTACCCCCACCACCTCAAGACTCCGACGCAACTGCCCCGGGTGTCGCTCAACGGTTATTTCCAGCAGCGCCGTTATGTCGAGGTCTTCGCCAGCGGCGGACTGTTCTCACAGCTTGGTCGGTTGACCGGCTAGTTCCGTAGGTTCCCCACCTTAACTCAAATTTGCCCCTGGAACCGGGGGAAGGTCGTTCCGTTGCCACCGCATGCCCCCGGGCAGAAAGCGCAAGCGCGGCCGCCGCTTCACTCCTCAGACAAGCAGTGTCGGGGCGCTGGCGCTTGCCGCATTGGAAGCCGCCGCGCGGCTCAAACATTTTGGAGGAAGGCATAATGAACAAGAATTTCATGCGCGCAATCGTGGCATCTGCGATCGGCGCCACTGTACTTACGCCTGTCGCCTACGCTCAAACCGCGAGCACTCTGGCTGATCAGGGCGAGCACTGCCAGGCTCTACAGACGCTGGCAGAGGAAGACCGGGACCGCCTGCGTCCTGAATGGATTGATGAGAGCCGGTCCGTGGTGCAGGCGGGCGACGAAGCGCGTTGCGAAACCTACTATGAACAGGCCAATGAGGCCTTGGGTCCGAACGCCGCGCAGATGGACCGCGAGGCCGCCGCCCGGATCGTGGTTACTCAGCCCGATCCTCAGGTTAATGTCCAGCAGCGAGCCCCCTTGGTCTCGGTGACGCAACAGGAGCCGCGTGTCCAGGTGAACCAGGGTCGGCCCGAGATCATCGTGCGGCAGGCCCCTCCCAATGTGCGCGTTCAGATTCCGCAGCCGGTCATCACCATCGATCAGCCGCAGCCCGAGATTATCGTCCGCATGCCCGATCCGGACATCGCGGTCACCAATCCCGAGCCTCAGGTCGAGGTGCGCCAGCAGCCGCCCGAGGTCAACGTGACCCAGCCCGAGCCGCAGGTGTCGGTGCAGGCCGAACAGGCCATGTCGCAAGGCGATGAGGATGACAGCAATGTCGACCTGCAGCGACAGGAGCCACGCGTGGAAGTCCAGTCGACCGGTAACGAGGCGCAGATTGACGTGCAGCGACAGGAGCCTTCCGTCGATTATCAGGAGGCCGAGCCCACTGTTCAGGTCGAACGGCAGGGCGAGCCGGAGGTCAGGTATAACAGGACCGGCGAACCGACCATTCGGTTCGAGGACCCTGCTGGCGACCAGCGCGGCGATATGAGCCAGGACACCACCAACGCCGGCACCCGGGCAGAAGGCATGGACGAGCAGCAGGCGCAGGCCGGTGACGTCCAGCAGCCGAACCCGACCCCTGCGCCCGGTGACCTCGCCCAGACCTCTGCCCCCAGCCTCTACCAGGTTCTGGGTCAGAACCAGCAGATGGAAGCCGGTGAACCGGTCGAATATTACGCCGGCGATCTTGAGGGCAGGGACGTCCGCAATGCGCAGGACCAGCCACTGGGTACTGTCGATCGCGTCGTTCTCTACAACGACCGGCACTATCTCGTGCTGGCCGACGGCGAAGTCGTGGGCATCGCCGAGCGTGAAGTGGCTATCCCGCTTGAGACCGTCTCGGTGATTGATGGTGGCCTGGTACTGCGCGGTATGACGGAGCAGGATATCCAGCAGATGCCGGACGTGAGCGGCCAGAACACCGAACAGCTCACCGGTCAGGATCGCGTGGAAATCGGCACCCCGTAGGTTTCAAGCCAGCATGACCGTGACCGACCGGCCCCGCCAGGGGCCGGTCTTTTTTGCGCGGCCGCTTTGCGGCTAGCGATCTGGCTTTGCCATCCACTTGATCAACGGCATGGCCGGCAGCATCCAGCCCATCCCCGCCACAATGAAAAATCCGATCAGCACTAATCCTGGTAGCCCCTCGGGCAGGGCAAGGTAGATCCATGTCGCCAGCACAGACCACAGGACGATGGAGCCGACCAGTAGGAATGCACCTATCAATTTGCGGTTACGCTGCGTCATGTGCGGCATCTGGGCTGTTGCGAGGGGCTGGAGAGGGGATTACCACTCCCGCACTTCCATCGGAACCGGAAACAGTGACGTGAACGCTACGCAAGATGCCGCACCGGGCCAGGTCAGTTACGCCAGCGACGCTCTGCGACCCGTGCGCGTTTGGCTCTACGGTCTGGCTGCGTTCGTCCTGCTGATTGTGGTGGTCGGCGGTATCACGCGACTGACAGAGTCCGGGCTCTCCATCACGTCCTGGAAGCCGATCTCCGGCGTTGTGCCGCCTTTGAACCAGGCCGAATGGGAGGCCGAGTTCGAAGCCTATAAGCAGATCCCGCAATATTCCGTTCTCAACTCCTGGATGACTCTGGACGACTTCAAGTTCATTTTCTTCTGGGAATGGTTCCACCGCTTGATCGCGCGTTTCCTGGGCGTCCTCTTCATTGTGCCCTTTGTGATCTTCCTTGTTCAGAAGCGCTTGCCGCGTGATCTTGCCTGGCCGCTTTTCGGGCTATTCATCTTGGGGGGCTTCCAGGGAGCACTTGGTTGGTGGATGGTATCTTCGGGGCTGACTGAGCTCACGTCCGTGTCCCAATACCGTCTCGCAGCGCATTTGACTGCCGCCAGCCTGCTTTTCATCGCCCTGGTCTATGTTGCACGCTCCATCTCTCCCGGCCGCGTGCTGGGCCGGGTGACGGGCTTCCACATGGGTACGGCCATGGTCTTGCTTGTCGCCGTGATCCTTCAGATTGGGGCAGGGGCCTTCGTGGCCGGCCTTGATGCAGGTATGGGCTACCAGACCTGGCCGTTGATGGACGGTTCCATCATCCCCAACGGCCTCTTCATTATGCAGCCGGCCTGGCGAAACCTGTTCGAGAATGCCCTGACCGTCCAATTCATCCACCGGGGCATCGCCTATCTCATCATTGCTTACATAGGCTGGCTCATCTGGCGCCGTAACAAGGATGGAGGCTTCGGTGGCGTGCATGGCTGGTTGCCACGCATCGGGGCGATTGTCCTTCTGCAGGCAGCTCTTGGGGTGGCGACCCTGCTGGCAGGAGTGCCGATCAGCCTGGCAGTCGGCCATCAGGCACTGGCCTTCATGCTGGCGGGCCTGTCGGTTGCCTATATAGCAGACATGCGGCGTGTGCGGTAATATGATACCGTATTTGTAAGTTATTGATTTCAAACATGAATTTATTGGGTGTTGACGACCTTCGGAATCTCCCCTAGAGAGCCGCTCGAACTGGCCGGTCCATGCGTGGGCCGGCTGCTTGAATCTTAGGGAATTCGATTATGAGCACGTACTCGGCAAAACCGAGCGAGATCGAAAAGAAGTGGGTCCTGATCGACGCCGAAGGGCTGGTCGTGGGTCGTCTGGCTTCGATCATCGCCTCGCGTCTGCGCGGCAAGCACAAGCCTACCTTCACCCCCCATATGGACATGGGTGACAACATCATCGTCATCAACGCCGACAAGGTGAAGCTGACCGGTCGCAAGCTCGATCAGCACCGCTTCTACTGGCACACCGGTTTCCCCGGCGGCATCAAGGACCGCACCGCGCGCGAGCTGCTGGAAGGTCGCTATCCGAACCGCGTCCTCGAGAACGCCGTTCGCCGCATGATGCCGGGTGGCCCGCTGACCCGCGCCCAGCTCAAGAACCTGCGCGTCTATGCCGGTACCGAGCATCCCCATGAAGCGCAGAACCCGACCAAGCTCGACGTCGCTGCGATGAACTCCAAGAACGTCCGGGTGAAGTAATATGGCCGAAACCATCAACTCTCTCGAAGACCTCGGCACCACCGCTGCCGCTCCGGCCGCCAACACCGCGCCGGTCCATGTCCAGAAGCTCGATAGCCTCGGCCGCGCCTATGCTACCGGCAAGCGCAAGAACGCCGTTGCGCGCGTCTGGATCAAGCCGGGCAAGGGCACGCTGACCATCAACGGCCGCGAATTCGCCAAGTACTTCGCCCGTCCGGTGCTGCAGCTCATCGTTAAGCAGCCGATCGTCGCCTCCGAGCGTCTCGACCAGTATGACGTCAACGTCACCGTCGCCGGTGGTGGTCTGTCCGGTCAGGCCGGTGCCGTTCGTCACGGCATCTCCAAGGCTCTCACCTATTTCGAGCCGGCCCTGCGCCCGGTCCTGAAGAAGGGTGGCTTCCTGACCCGCGACAGCCGCGTTGTTGAACGTAAGAAGTACGGTAAGGCCAAGGCCCGCCGTTCCTTCCAGTTCTCCAAGCGCTAAGCTTCGGAACAAATGCTATTGCTGCGAGGGGCCGGGAAACCGGCCCCTTTGCTTTGGAGGTGCCATGTTCAGCCACGTGACAGTGGGAAGCAACGATCTGGAGCGGGCAGGGCGCTTCTACGATGCCGTTCTCCGTCCTCTTGGATTGCGGCGGCGTGAAGTGGAACCCGATGGCGGCCCTCAGGCCCTATGCTGGGTTGGGGCGAAGCCTTACCCGCGCTTTTATGTCTACGAACCATTCGACGGGCAGGCCGCAAGCCCAGGAAATGGATCGATGCTCGCCTTCATTACGCCTTCGCGAGGTGCGGTAGACGAAGCTTACGCCGCCGGCCTCATAAATGGCGGAGGTGACGAAGGTGCTCCGGGTCTCCGTCCGCACTACGCTCCGGACTACTATGGCGCCTATTTGCGGGATCCGGATGGCAACAAGCTTCACCTGGTTCATCGACCCGCACTGCTTGCCTGACCCATGCAAAGTCTCGTCACCCGCTTCCACTTGCTGATTTTGGGCGTGACCATCGCTATTGCCGGTGTCGCCCTGCTCCATGTTCCTGAAGGCTATACCTATCCCGCTCATTGGCAGGGCAGTACGGCCGATTGGCTCTGGCCACGAAATGTCGCCCTGTCCGTCGCACCCTTGATCCAGCTTGTCCTGATGGTTGGATTTTTCTTGCTTGGCGGGCTCTTGACCAAAAACCATCTCGCCAAGACGCGTCACATCCTCGACCCGGCCCTGACACTGCTGCTGGCGGTGGTCGCCGGGTGTGAACTTGGGCTGCTTTTGAGCGGCATCGGATCGGACTTCGATATGTTCCGCATCACTGCCGGTGGTCTGGCCGTGACGCTACTGGTCCTGGCGGTGGTGATCTTCGAAGCGGAGCGCAATTCCTACGCTGGTCTGCGGATGCCTTGGCCAGTTGCCTCCGATCGCGCCTGGACCATAGTGCATCGCACCAGCGGCATAGCCGCCGCTGGCGCAGCACTCAGTTTGGGTTGGCTCGCTTGGATCGATCCTGGGCCTGGCATTCTCGTCCTGGGCATGTCCGCCACCCTGACAGGGTTGCCGCTCCTGGCCGCCCTGGTGACCCTCCTTGTCACCGGCCTGACAAGGGCAGACTCAGGTCCGCGCTAGCGCCAGCTGACCACCAGCTTCTCCAGCCCGTGGAAGTGGTAGACATTGCCGTAGCGCGGCGGCTCGGCGATCCTGAGCTTCGGCAGCCGCTGGAACAGAACGCCCATGGCCTCCTGCAGTTCGATCCGCGCCAGCGGTGCGCCAATGCAGAAATGGATACCGGCGCCGAAGCTGACATTGGCGCCGTCGGTGCGGAACGGATCGAACCGATCCGCATGAGCGAAACGGGCAGGGTCACGATTTGCGGCGCCCAGCATCAGCCCGACCACGTCGCCCTTGCGCAGCGCAATGCCCTCATAGTCCATGTCCATCAGCGCATAGCGCGTGAACAGGTGCAGCGGCGCGTCAAAGCGCAGGCACTCTTCCACAGTCGCCTCGGCCAGCACCGGCGTGGCGAACAGGCTTTGTGGATCCAGCCCGCTTTCTAGGATGGATTTCACCCCGTTGCCGGTCGTGTGCACCGTCGCCTCATGCCCGGCATTGAGCAGCAGGATGGCCGTCGACATCACTTCGTCATCGCTCAGCACATCGCCATCACGATCAGTCGTCAGCATGTGGGTGAGCAAGTCTTCCCTGGGCGACTTCCGCCGTTCCGCTATCACGTCGCGCAGATAGGCCGTGAAATCGGCTGCGGCCCTGTTGGCGTCAAGCTCGGTCTCGCGCGTAACGTTGTACATATACATGGTCACCATGCGGTTGGACCAGTTGAGCAATTGTGGCGCCATTTCCGCCGGCAGGCCGATCATCTCAGCGATTACGATTGCCGGTATCGGCGCGGCAAAGGCCTTGATCAGATCGACGCTCTCCTGGCTCTCGAACTGGTCAATCATCTCATTGGCCAGTTGCCTTATGCGTGGCCGCAACTGTTCCACCTGCCGCGACACAAATGCCCGGTTCACCAGCGTCCTGAGACGCGTATGCGCCGGCGCTTCCAGGTTCAGTAGCGAGTACTTTTCGGTCAGGTCGAAATCAGCCACATGCGGCTTGGGCTCGGGAAGCCCGATCTCTTCGCGGCTCGCTACATGCAGAATGTCCCGCCCGAACCTCTTGTCGCGTAACAAGGCGCTGACCGATTTGAAGTCGGCAAAGCACCAATGACCGTACTCTTCCCAGAAAAATGCCGGGTGGCTTGCAAGTTGCCGGGCGTAGAACGCATAAGGGTTTTGGTAGAAAGTCGGGTCCTGCGGCTGAGCACTGGCGCGCAAACGGTCGGGCACATCGGTGATCGGTTTGATTTGTAGGATAGCGGCCATGGTCTGGAGAGAGTTGGTGGTTTTTGATCGACTGGTCAAATCTAGACCGTTGAGAACCGCCTGCCTATGACCTCCTGCCTTGCTCCCAACGAAAAAATCGCTAGGGAAGATGGCAACGTATTTGAGGAGCCGAACGCGTGAGCGACATCACCTATACCGAGGCCGTCGAGGCCATCTACGCCTCGATCAGCAATGATAATGAGGACCTGGATATCCACATTGCCGCGCTCAAGTCCGCCATGGCTCGCGAGGGTGTCAAGGAAGCGACCTTTGAGACAGCAAAGTTGGCCCAGCCCAATCGTCAGGGCCGCAAGCTCATGCAGGCCTACTTCCGCAAGAAGGGCATTGCTGTCGGTTTTAGTTGACGGTCAACGGTCTACCCGTGCGCTGCAGGCCAATTGTCAGAAGCAGGCTCAGGGCTGCAGCGTTGAACATGGGGAAGGCCGACACGGCCAAGGGCAGAACACCCATGCCGGTATAGAAAAGGCCAACGACCAGATCGACAACCTGGATGCCTAGCATGGCCTGGAGCCAGAGCGGTTCGGCCCGTCCGCGACCCGCCAGCTTCGCCATGGCCACGCCGATCACCAGAAAGCGCGAGGCCAGCATGCCGATGAGGTAGAACGTGTCTGCCGGTGGTGCCGTGAGGCCCATGAGGGCGAAGAACGTCGCTGGCGCCAGAAGGGTGAAGGCCCCCAGGACCAGTTGCGAAGCGGCAAGAATGCCCAAGATCGTGCGCAGATAAGTCATGTCCGGTGTCCTTTGCGTTTCAGATTGCCGGACCTTAGAATTGGGGCTATACAAAAGGAAGTAATTACAAAAAGTATAGCGACTTGGTTCAGCTTCTTGAGACCTGCCAGCCAGATTGTCCCGTTGCGGCCGCGGCCTCCGTACTCGACGGCAAATGGACGACATTAATTTTTCGCGAATTGCTGGCCGGCACGCGCCGTTACAGCGAACTGCAGCGCGCCTTGGTTGGGGTAACGCCGAGGATGCTGGCGCTCAGGCTCGCCGAGCTAGAGAGGCACGGACTTGTCCACAAGACGATCTATCCGACCATTCCGCCCAAGACCGAGTATGCGCTGACCTCCCTGGGGCGTGCGGCTGAACCCGTTATTGTGGCCATGGCGCAGTTCGGTCGTTCCGTGCAGGCCACACAGGGAACGGATCCCGTTCACCCTGCGGGCAAATGATCGGCACACGACTATTGAAGCCTGCCTCATTGCCGCCTATCTGTGCCTTTACCGCCCGTTAAGGCGGCATCGCCTGCAATCGGCCCGTCGCGCCGATTCGATTTTCCGGCAAGCCGGTCTGCCCCTCCGAGTGCGCGTTCGGGGCAGGGGCCTGTCCAACCAACCAAGCCTTCCATCCGGACCGCGACCCGGGGCAAGGCCAAGGGGCAAAATATATGCGGGATCCGCACGATCTTTACATGAACACGCTCGTTCCCATGGTGGTCGAGCAGTCGAACCGTGGCGAACGCGCCTTCGACATCTACTCGCGCCTCCTGCGCGAGCGCATCATCTTTGTGACCGGCGTGGTCGAGGACAATATGGCCTCGCTCATCGTCGCCCAGCTTCTGTTCCTCGAATCAGAGAACCCGAAGAAGGAAATCGCCATGTACATCAACTCGCCCGGCGGCGTGGTGACGGCAGGCCTTTCCATCTACGACACCATGCAGTTCATTCGCCCGGCCGTTGCGACCATGGTCATGGGCCAGGCGGCATCCATGGGCTCTCTGCTGCTGGCAGCAGGCGAAGCCGGCATGCGTTCGAGCTTGCCGAACTCGCGTGTCATGGTTCACCAGCCGTCCGGCGGCTTCCAGGGTCAGGTCACCGACATTCTGATTCATGCCAAGGAAGTCGAGGGTTTGAAGCGTCGCCTTAATCAGATCTATGAAAAGCACACCGGCCGCTCTTACGAAGAGATCGAGAACGCACTTGAGCGCGATCGCTTCCTCTCGCCGGAAGAAGCCAAGGCTTTTGGTCTGATCGACAACGTGATGGAAAAGCGCGCCGTGCCGGAGGCATCCGCCTGACTTGGTCCGCGTTAAGCACAATGCTGATGCGCCGTGGACTGTGATCCAAGCGCAATTGCACGGAGCCGGAACGGCCTTTAAGGTCGTTTCGGCTTAGACTTTCTTTATGCCTTGAGCGTTAGCCTGCCTGTTAACGCTTGAATTTGGGGGCGCTCAGCTCCCGGGAGTGACTGGATGTCCAAAGAGACCACCAACGGCGAAACCTCCAAGAACACGCTTTACTGCTCGTTCTGCGGCAAGTCGCAGCACGAAGTACGCAAGCTGATCGCCGGTCCGACAGTATTCATCTGCGATGAATGCGTTGAACTGTGCATGGACATCATCCGCGAAGAGAACAAGACCTCCATGGTCAAGTCCTCCGAGGGCGTGCCCACCCCTGCAGAAATCTGCAAGGTGCTGGACGACTACGTCATCGGCCAGGGCCGCGCCAAGCGCGTCCTCTCCGTGGCTGTCCACAACCACTACAAGCGCCTGCACCACGCCCAGAAGAATCAGGATGTTGAGCTCTCCAAGTCCAACATCATGCTGATTGGCCCCACCGGGTCGGGCAAGACGCTACTGGCCCAGACCATGGCCCGCATCCTCGATGTGCCCTTCACCATGGCTGACGCCACCACGCTTACCGAAGCCGGATATGTCGGCGAGGACGTGGAAAACATCATCCTCAAGCTTCTGCAGGCCGCCGACTACAATGTCGAAAAGGCTCAGCGCGGCATCGTCTATATCGACGAGGTCGACAAGATTTCCCGCAAGTCGGACAATCCCTCGATCACCCGTGACGTCTCGGGCGAGGGTGTGCAGCAGGCCCTGCTCAAGATCATGGAAGGCACCGTCGCCTCCGTGCCCCCCCAGGGTGGTCGCAAGCATCCGCAGCAGGAATTCCTGCAGGTTGATACCACCAACATCCTGTTCATCTGCGGCGGCGCCTTTGCCGGTCTTGAAAAGATCATTTCGGCGCGTGGCGAGGGTTCGGGTATCGGCTTTGCTGCGACCGTCAAGGATCCGAACGATCGCCGCGTCGGTGAACTGCTTGCCGAGGTCGAACCCGAAGATCTGGTCAAGTTCGGTCTGATCCCCGAGTTCATCGGTCGTTTGCCGGTTCTGGCCACGCTGGAAGATCTCGATGTGCCCGCGCTCATCGAAATCCTCACCCAGCCCAAGAACGCTCTGGTCCGTCAGTATCAGCGCCTGTTCCAGATGGAAGAGATCGAATTGACCTTCCACGAAGATGCCCTCAAGGCCATCGCCGAGAAGGCCATCGAGCGCAAGACCGGCGCTCGCGGCCTCCGCTCGATCATGGAAGGCATCCTGCTGGACACCATGTATGACCTGCCTTCGCTCGAAGGCGTAGAGGAAGTCGTCATCAGCGAAGATGTGGTCAAGGGCAAGGACGTGCGTCCGCTCTATATCTATTCCGAGCGCAAGAAGGACGAGGCGCCGGCAACGGCCTGATCCAACGTCCATTCAATACGAAAACGCCGGGCCTCGCGCCCGGCGTTATTGTTTGAAGAGCTGTGATCTCGGAAGACCTCATGGGGAGGCGCGCGAAGCGCCTCGGGCCACGAGGTCGTGGCGCGTCAGGCCACCCGCATTCCCATCTCCACTCCGCCCAGCAGGGCCCCGTAGAGATCTTTGGGATTGCCGAGATCAGGCACGAGGTCGAGCCGCTTGCCGCGGCCTTCCATCAAGTCGTGCACCAGCCGCAGCGCCGAAAAGTCTTCGACAGCAAAACCGACCGAGTCGAAAACCGTGACAGCATTGGTATCGGTTCGCCCGGCCTTGCGCCCGGTCTCAACCTCCCAAAGCTCAGTCACTCCAAACTCGGCGCCCATCTGCTGGATTTCGCCTTCGATCCGCGTCTGTGGCGTGAATTCCACGAAGACCTGCGCATCGTCGAGAATGTTGCGATCGAGTTCAGTCTTGCCCGGGCAGTCGCCGCCAATCGCGTTGATATGTACGCCCGGTTTGAGCATATCCCGCGAAACCAGTGCCTGCCGGCCTTTGACGGCCGTGCAGACGGTAACCATATCTGCACCGGCCACCGCCGGCTCGACAGACGACGCTGCCCGCAGCGTCAGCCCAAACCCGGCGGCGTTGCGCATATACTTTTTCACCACTGCCGGGTCGGGGTCGAACACCACGACCTCCTTGATGCCCAGCACTTCTTGGAAGGCGAGCGTCTGGAATTCCGACTGGGCGCCCGCGCCGATCAGCGCCATCACCCGGCTCTCCGGCCGCGCCAGCAGCTTTGCTGCATAGGCCGAGGTCGCCGCCGTCCGCAGAGCCGTCAGCAGCGTCATCTCGCTGATCAGCAGGGGATAGCCTGTGGCGACATCCGACAGCACGCCGAAGGCGGTGACCGTCAGCTTGCCCTGTTTCGGGTTGCCCGGATGCCCGTTCACATATTTGAAGCTGTAGAGTGCCCCATCGCTGGTGGGCATCAGCTCGATCACGCCGATCGGCGAATGGCTGGCAATCCGCGGCACCTTTTCAAACTGCCCCCAGCGGGCAAAGTCGTCTGCCAGGTACTCGACCAGCCGCCGCAGGAAACGGCGCGGGCCCATGGTACCGACCATTTTGCTTAGATCGTTCACACCGACGAATTGGGTCATGGGTCTGCTCCTAGCCATTGCTGCTCTGGGCGGTGAGGGCCTCGCGTGCAGTCCGGCGGGGCATGATCTGCCGGCCGAACAGGCTCGCTGTCAGGTCCACCAGCAACCTTGCGCTCATGCCGGCATGGTCGAGGATCGGGTTGAGTTCGACGATGTCGAGCGACCCCATCAAGTTGCTGTCATGGATCATCTCCATGGCCAGATGTGCCTCACGGAAGGTCAATCCTCCGGCCACGGGCGTACCCGCGCCGGGCGCGATGGAGGGATCGACGGCATCGACGTCCAGGCTCACATGCAGATGTCCGTCGTCTGCGGCGACGCGCTCGAGCACTTCGCGGATCAACGCAACCGTTCCTGTTTCATCGATCCGGCGCATGTCGATCACATCGACACCACGTCGCTCAAGCAATTCCCGCTCTGGCCGGTCGATATCGCGGGCGGCGAATATGGTGACGTTTTTTGGGTCGATCCGGCCGCGCCAACCGCCGTCGAATTGCGGACCGAAATCGGGTTCGCCACACGCCAGAGCCAGTGGCATCCCATGAAGATTGCCCGTCTCGGATGTGGCCGGCGTGTTGAAATCTCCATGCGCATCAATCCACAGGACATGGACCGGCTTGCCCTTTGCCACTCCAAAGCGTGCGACGCCGCTTAAGGTCCCCATGGCGATGGAATGGTCGCCTCCCAGGAAGACGGGCTGACGGCCGCCGGAGAGGCTCGCATAAGCGGCCTCGCTGCTTTGCTTGGCCAAGGCGAGCACTTCGGCCTCCCGGGCTTCGGACAAGCGCCAGGGTAGGGCAGGATCGCTTCGCCGCGGGCGAACCAGGTCGCCAAGGTCTGCCACATCATGGCCTTGCGCAGCGATTGCTTCGCCAATGCCGGCGATGCGCAGCGCTTCCGGTCCCATGCCGCATCCACGGCAAGATGCGCCCGCGTCCGTAGGGACACCAATCAGGTCGATGCGCTTGAAGCTGGGGTCCATTGGGGTGCCTCTCCTTGTTGCAGCTCAGTGTGCGCCAGCCAGGTGATGACGAAAAGTCAGAAATGTGCTAGATTTGCGAATGGAACTTCGCATTCTGATAAGCAGAGATGAGCAAAATGGTTCTCGACGACCTCGACCACCGTCTGATCGCGCTTCTTCGCAGCAATGCGCGCTTGCCCATCGCCAAGCTCGCGGCCCATCTCGGGGTTTCGCGTGCCACCGCCAAGGCACGTTTGGACAGGTTGGTGGAGGGTGGGGCTATTGCCGGCTTCACAGTGGTGACGGCGACTGCTCAGAGCCATGGCGTGCGGGCCATCACCATGATTGAGGTCGAGACAAAGCGAGAGGATGCGGTGCTCAAGCGTCTCATGGGCATCCCCGAACTGCGCCAGCTTCACACCACAAATGGTCGCTGGGACTATATTGCCGAGCTGGAGGCTGCCGACGTTGCCGCCTTTGACGAATTGCTGCGCACCATCCGGCAGATCGAAGGCATCGGCGCCACCGACACCTCAATTTTGCTCAAGGCACGCAAGGTCGCCCGCTAGGGTGCGAAACGGCCCCTTTTCTGGCCATGGGCACATCGGTGTTGCCGGATTTTTGGCATATCTCCTGTGCGTTGTGGGGCCAACGTTCACAAAACCGCAAAGCTTGACTTGCGGGCAGGGTGGTCCACCCTATTTATTAACCTGAATCGCCCAGCCTCTAGGGACTGGGCAGTCGCAATACGGGCGCGCTACCACTTCCTCCCTCCGGCGCGCCCCGGAAAGGAAATGTGATGTCGGAAGTTACCTCCACCGGCGAAACGAGCCGGGATCGGGTTTACCCGGTCCTCCCCCTGCGCGACATCGTCGTCTTCCCCGGCATGATCGTGCCGCTGTTCGTCGGCCGCGAGAAGTCGGTCAAGGCGTTGGAAGAAGTGATGCGCGACGACAAGCACATTCTCGTCGTGACGCAGAAAAATGCGCAGGATGATGACCCTGCCCCTGATCAGATCTACCCCACTGGCACCATTGCCACCGTGCTGCAGCTGCTCAAGCTCCCGGACGGCACAGTCAAGGTTCTGGTGGAAGGGCTGCATCGTGCCACCATCGACAACTACCTGCAGACTGAGGAGTATTTCGAGGCCGAGGCCTCCATGCTCCCTGAGCCTGAGGAAGATGCCACCGAGATCGAGGCGCTCGCTCGCTCGGCCCAGTCTGAGTTCGAGAATTACGTCAAGCTCAACAAGAAGATCTCGGCCGAAGTCGTCGCCGCCGTCGGGCAGATCGAGAATGCCAGCAAGCTGGCCGATACCATTGCCAGCCATCTCGTCATCAAGATCCCCGAAAAGGAAGATCTGCTGCAGACTGTGTCGGTCATCGAGCGCCTGCAGAAGGTCATCGGCCTGATGGAAGGCGAGATTGGAGTCTTGCAGGTCGAAAAGCGCATCCGCTCCCGTGTCAAGCGGCAGATGGAAAAGACGCAGCGCGAATACTACCTCAACGAGCAGATGAAGGCGATCCAGCGCGAGTTGGGCGATGGCGAAGACGGCGCCAACGAGGTCACCGAACTTGAAGAGCGAGTGGCCAAGACCAAGCTTTCAAAAGAAGCGCGGGCAAAGGCCGAAGGCGAGATCAAGAAGCTCAAGGGCATGAGCCCGATGTCGGCCGAAGCCACGGTTGTTCGTAACTACCTTGATACGCTTCTGGGCCTGCCCTGGGGCAAGAAGTCCAAGGTCAAGCGCGATCTCGCCCTTGCCGAAAAAGTGCTGGATGCCGACCACTACGGCCTCGAAAAGGTCAAGGAGCGCATCCTTGAATACCTTGCTGTGCAGGCGCGTACGGGCACGCTCAAGGGTCCGATCCTCTGCCTCGTCGGACCTCCGGGTGTCGGCAAGACCTCACTGGGCAAGTCGATCGCCAAGGCGACCGGCCGCGAATTCGTGCGCATGGCACTCGGCGGCGTCCGTGATGAAGCTGAAATCCGTGGCCATCGCCGCACCTATATCGGCTCCATGCCTGGCAAGATCATCCAGTCGCTGAAGAAGGTGGGCAAGAACAATCCGCTCTTCCTGCTCGACGAAATTGACAAGATGGGCCAGGACTTCCGCGGCGACCCGTCTTCGGCTCTGCTCGAAGTGCTAGATCCGGAACAGAACAACACGTTCTCCGATCACTATCTGGAGGTCGATTTTGACCTTTCGGATGTGATGTTCGTCACCACCTCGAACACGCTCAACATTCCCGGCCCGTTGATGGACCGCATGGAGATCATCCGCCTCTCCGGCTATACCGAAGAGGAAAAGCATGCGATTGCCAAGCAGCACCTGATCCCGGAAGCGGCCAAGGAAAATGGCATCGCCCATGGCGAGTTCGTGCTCTCCGACGAGATGCTGATGAAGGTCATTCGCGGCTATACCCGCGAAGCCGGCGTCCGCAACCTCAAGCGCGAAATCTCCAAGCTGATGCGAAAGGCCGTGACCGACATCGTTCGCACCAAGGTCAAGTCGATCGAGATCACTGAGGAGAAGCTCGCCGAATATCTCGGTCCGCAGATCTTCAAGCATGGCGAGATCGAGGCCGAAGCGCAGGTGGGCCTGGTGACTGGCCTCGCCTGGACCTCGGTTGGTGGCGAAATGCTGACCATCGAAGGCGTGATGACGCCGGGCAAGGGCCGCATGTCGGTGACCGGCAACATCAAGGAAGTGATGAAGGAATCGCTGACCGCCGCCCAGGCCTATGTGAAGTCCCGCTGCATCGACTTCGGCATCAAGCCACCCATGTTCGATACGCGCGACATTCACGTTCACCTGCCCGAAGGCGCCACCCCCAAGGATGGTCCCTCGGCTGGTATTGGGCTGGCCACCGCTATCGTTTCGGTAATGACCGGCATTCCCGTCCGCAATGATGTCGCCATGACCGGTGAGATCACGCTGAGGGGCAGGGTGCTGCCGATCGGCGGTCTCAAGGAGAAGCTATTGGCGGCCCTGCGCGGCGGCATCAAGACCGTGCTGATCCCCGAAGAGAATGTCCGCGACCTCCAGGATATCCCGGACATCGTCAAGGAAGGCATGGAGATCGTTCCGGTCAGCCGCATGGACCAGGTCATCGAGCGTGCGCTGGTGCGCAAGCCCGAACCGATCGAGTGGGATTTCGATGCAGAACCCGCCGTGGCGGCCAAGGCGGATCCGGCCGACGACGCCGGCGCCAGTGTGACGCACTGATCGCTGCTTCCACGTCACAAGAATGGCGGCCCCGGGGCCGCCATTTTCATTTCTGCGTCTGGTTTCGCGGAATGTAGAGGTGCTCGACGCCAATATTTGCTGGCACATATTTGCCGCGGTGCAGCCAGAACTGCTCGCCACATGCTGCCCGGGCCATTTCCACCATGGCATGCATCTGTGAGACGTCTCGAGACGTCATCTCGACCCACACAAACCCGCGCCCCGAGACGGGGTCGCGGGTGAACCGCACGCCGATACCCTGTCCGGGCATCAGCTTCATTTCCGGCAGGTGCCGCCTGAGCTTGGCGACGAACTCCGCAGCATGCGTATCGGGAACGCATACCTCCATATTGCGCACCCGCCGCCGCGTATCACGGAAGAATTTGCCGAGCAGACGCTTCGCCGGAACACCTGTCCAAGGTGCCAGCACCCTCTCCGAGGTGCCTACGATCCGCTGTCGCCCGCGCATGCGCAGATTGAGCAGCAGCTTCTGGATCCAGTGCGGCGATCCGCGCATCGGTGGAAACGGCCGCCTGTCGCCCGGCTCGACGCCCTCGACCGGGTTGACATTGTAGACCATCAATTCGTGACTGCGCGGATACCAGTGGACGGTGGTGCTGAAATTGACGCGGTATTCGCCGGCGACGTAATCCTCCAGCCGGCTCTCCCTTTGCCATTCTATGCTGTTTGCGAGCAGCTGGTTGGGGCGGCAGCGAAAGGTGACTTCAGTCACCACAATGCCGCCATCGCCGCGCAATCTGTCCCAGCTTGCCTCGTCACGCGTGGAGAAAACCTCTTCCCCGCGGCTGTCGACGAACCGGATAGCCATGATCACATCATAGACGGAGATATGTTCGGCGCTGCTGCCATGCACTTCGGCAAAGAAGCAGGCCCCTGCAGAGATGTCGACGAATTCGGGCAATGTCGCCAGGGTCAATCCGCGCGGAACCAGATAATCCAGAATGTCGCGTAGGGTTGTGCCGGCCTTGACCGTCAGGGCATCGCCTTCCAGCCCGACAATGCCGGCATAGTGCTCCATGACCAGCTGATCGGTCTGCTTGCGATCGTTGAACCACAGGAAGTATCCACGCCCAATGGCGTGATACGGCTTGCCGCTGCGAACCGTGTTCCGGATGTCGTCCAGCGTTCGTGCTTGTACGACCCGGGCAGGGGGCTCGAAAAAATCGTCCAATGTTCGTCCGGTCGTGATTCCGCTGAGCGACCGTACCTTCTCTGAAGCAACCCGCACGTCATGCGACAAGAACCACAACGTAGAGGGGATGACCCCGCCCGCCACACTGCTCACCCAATCGGGCAGCAGCAATATCGAGCGGTTGGCGAGCTTGGCTGCGTGCCGGAAATAGTCGTCGGACCTGACATCGAGGTCACCGAGATTGACGACCTCATTTGATACGCCGCGCTCGATCAGAGCGAGAAGTTGAGCGGCCAGGTCCTCAACATGAACCAGATTGATCGTACGGCCCCTGAGGCCGATCGGCGCGACCCGCATGGCTCCGACAATGCCGCTCGACCAGGCCATGCCGGGTCCCATGACCATTGTTGGCCGGACGATGAGATAGTTGATCTTCCTGCTGGTACAGGCCTCTATGACACTGGCCTCTTCGGCCATCTTCAGCCGGGTGTAGGCGTCCAGTTTCCCGGTCTCGACCAGGACCGCGTCCTCGCTCTGGTGTGGCGCATTGATCGGATCAAGTGCGGCATAGACCACCTGCGAGCTAAAATAGACAAAGAGCCTGCAGCGTTCCGGCGACAGCAGCTCCAGCAGCCTTTCGGTCGTGGCGCGATTGGTCTCTATGAAGCGCTTGCCCCGCGCCTTGCTGTTGAGCGCAGCATGGACGACAACGTCCGCCGCGGCGACCGCCGAGGCCAGATCACTGCCATTGCTGAACTGCACGGCTTGGATGCCGGGTGGCACTCCGGCCGGGGGGCTCCGATAAACCGCTGTGACCGAATGACGGTCCGAGAAGCTTTTTGCGAGCTGGCGGCCAATGCCGCCACCAGCCCCGACGAGGCAGATATTCATCGGCCGGGTGTCGGCCTGAACGGGCCCGGAGGCGCTCTCCGGCGAGATGTGTTCGCGCCGATTCACCCCGTAACCGGATAGCGCCGCGCGCCCGCCTCGGCAGCCTCTATCGTCGTCTCGATGAACCGCGCCGCGGTCTCCAGCCCTTTTTCTTCCGATAGAATGCGGCCAATACTCTTCGCATTGGCGGCCATGGCCTTGTTGTTGGTCAATTCAAACAAGGCCTTGGCCAGAATTTCTGGTGTGATCGCGCGCAGGCGCACCGGAGCAGGGCCGCATCCCAGTGCTCTCACGCGCCGGCCCCAATAGCGCTGATCATAGGCCTGGGGCACGGTGAAGGTTGGTTTGCCCGCCCGCAGTCCCGCGGCAGTCGTTCCCGCGCCGCCATGATGAACAACCGCCGACACCAGCGGGAAAAGCATGTCATGGGGGGCCTCGGCCACGGCGAACACGGTGTTCGGCAAATCGGCCGGGTTGATCCCGCCCCAGCCCCGCGCAACGATGGCCCGGCCGCCCCACTGCTCCAGCGCGGACCGCAGCAATTGCGTATTGCGCTCGGCCCCGAACGGCATTGAGCCGAAACCGATATAGACTGGCGGCGGGCCAGCATCCAGAAAGGCCTGAAGTTCTGGTGATGGCGTCCAGCCGCTGATGTCGTCCAGAAACCAGAATCCAGTCACCACCGCAGTCTGTGGCCAGTCGCGCGGGCGCGGCGATACAGTGGCGGAAAAATTGTAGAGTGTCGGGATGTTGTTGCCATTGCTGTCCTTGAACAGCCCACCGCGCTTGCGTGGCCCCAAGCCCATCAACTGCTTGCGCACCCGGTCTCGCGGCATGTCGTAATAGGCCTGCTGCAAGTTCATCGCAATGTAGCTGAGCTTGTTGAAGGTGGGCCCCAGATCAGGCACCTCATAGGCGCAAATGGGGAATTCCCTGGTCGGGTTCAGCGGCTGCATCGCCGTCATGATCACGGGGATATCCAACGCTTCAGCGATGTCTATGCCGAAGCTGGTATTGATGTTGACCACGATCGCGTCGGCACCTTGGGACATTGCCCATGCGTTGCGCGCCGCCCGCTCCACCAACGCCTGGCCTTCCCGCAGCAGCGCCGGAAAATGGTGCAGCTTCATCTGGCTGATTGCGTTGTCGAAGCGTGATTCCTGCAACCAATCCTGGATCTTGGTGCCCAGGGAGTGGAACTCCACCCCGTGCGACGTCACCAGCTCCTCAAAGTCCGCATTGGTGCCCAATACGACGTCGTGACCGTCTTCCTTTAGGGTCTTGGCCAGCGCAAGATAGGGCCGGACGTCACCCGAAGTGCCGATTGTTGCGATTGCGACGCGTTTTCCCATGCACCTATCCGAGCAGCCCAGGCCGCGCTTCGGCCGACAAGGTGATTACATGTAAAGGCCGCCTGGCATTTACAAGACTTGTCCGAGGCCATAATAAGACGCTAACCACGGTTGGGTGGTATCAGAAGTCTTTTCTGAAGGGCAAGAGACATGGCGTCCCCGTTCACTGTTGCATGGTTTGGAGCTTTGCTCGCCGGCACACCGGTGGCGGCTCGCGGCGCGGCGGCAGCAAGCGCCCGATAGCTCTTCCCGATGGCCACCTGGTGGCCGGGAAGAGCCGAATAGATATGTCGTCGGCCCGCTTGGGCCGCTTAACCTGCATAAAACCATAATTCCGCGATAATTGGCCTCACATGACAAGAGGCGTGGCGCTTTGGCGCGTCGCGGCCCAGCTACAGGTCCGAGGGACCTCCGAGGAAATAATGAGCGAAGTCTTCCATCGCATCCGCCGTCTGCCACCCTACGTGTTCGAGCACATCAACCCGATCAAGGCCAAGGCGCGCGCCGAGGGCGTTGACATTATCGATCTGGGCATGGGCAATCCCGACCTGCCCACACCTGAGCACATCGTCAACAAGCTCAAGGAAACCGTGCTCGATCCGCGCACCCACCGCTATTCGACGTCCAAGGGCATACCCGGGCTCCGCAAGGCGCAGGCCAGCTATTACGGTCGCCGCTTCGGTGTGAAGCTCAATCCCGACACCCAGGTCGTGGCGACCCTTGGGTCAAAGGAAGGCTTTGCCAATATGGCGCAAGCCATTACCGCTCCAGGCGACGTGGTCCTTGTGCCCAACCCCACCTATCCCATTCACTCCTTCGGCTTCATTATGTCGGGCGGCGTGGTGCGCTCCATGCCGGCTGATCCGAACGAAGACTTCATGCGCTCGCTCGATCGTGCTGTGCGCCATTCCATTCCCAAGCCGATCGCACTGGTCCTGAACTATCCGGCGAACCCGACCGCCTACACTGCAGACCTCGATTTTTACACCGAGGTCGTCAAGTACTGTAAGGCCAACGACATCTTCATCCTGTCCGATCTCGCCTATTCCGAGATCTATTTCGATGACGTGCCGCCGCCATCGGTGCTGCAGGTTCCCGGAGCCATGGATATCGCGGTGGAGTTCACCTCGATGTCCAAGACCTATTCCATGCCCGGCTGGCGTGTCGGATTTGCCGTCGGCAACGAGCGCCTGATCGCCGCCCTGGCGCGCGTGAAATCCTATCTCGACTACGGTGCCTTCACTCCCATTCAGGTCGCAGCCGTTGCTGCATTGAATGGGTCGGATTCGGTGGTCGACGAGGTCCGCAAGATTTACAAGCACCGCCGCGACGTCATGGTGGAAAGCTTTGGACGCTCTGGCTGGACCATTCCGGTGCCGCGCGCCACCATGTTTGCCTGGGCCCCGATCCCAGATCAGTTCGCCCATCTCGGCTCGCTCGAATTTGCCAAGCTGCTGGTGCAGGAAACTGGCGTTGCGGTGGCCCCGGGCGTCGGTTTCGGCGAATATGGTGACCAGTACATCCGTCTCGCCTTTGTCGAGAACGAGCAACGCATTCGCCAGGCCGCCCGCAACGTCAAGAAGCTGCTCGGCGCCAAGACCGGGCAGGGCAATGTGGTGCCTCTCAAGGCCTGACATAATCGGAGTGTCGAACTCCGAAAATAATACATGACAAATGATATCACCTTTTGTATGGAGACTCGTCTCCGTGCAAAGGGTGGTTCATGTCCGTACATTCGCTAGTCTTTTCCGTAGCCATTGCCTTGGGCACGGCTGTTGCCGCCCAGGCGCAATCCTTTCCCGTCACGATTGCGCATGCTCATGGCGAAACTGTCATTCCCGCTGAACCGCAGCGCATTGTCACTTGGGGCTGGAGCAATGAGGACGTCGTCATCGCCCTTGGCGTGACGCCGGTCGGTATGCCCTTTCAGTCATACGGCGGCGGCGACAACGGTATTCACGAATGGGTGGAGGAGGCGTTGGCTGCTTCCGGCGCCCAGACGCCGACCATTCTCGACGCCGGTGGAGAACCACCGATAGAGCAGATTGCCGCTCTGGATCCCGACGTCATCATCGCGGCCTATTCGGGTATCACCGAGGACCAATACGCGCTGCTTTCTGGCATTGCGCCCACTGTCGCCTATACCGGAGCGCCCTGGTCAACCTCTTGGCAGGACCTGACCCTGATCATCGGCAAGGTCCTCGGCAGGGAGGATGAGGCTCAGGCTCTCGTCTCCAAGACAACCGCCTGGGTCGAGGCTGAATTCGCGCGCTATCCGGAGCTCAAGGACGTCACATTCGCCAGCGCAAACGATTATGATGGCTCTATGGCCGTCTATGCGCCGCTGGACGCTCGAATGAAGTTCCTGACCGATTTCGGCATGGTCATGAACCCGAGCGTCGCTGCCATGGCGCCCGGAGACGATGCCTTCTATTACCCACTCAGCTATGAGCTCTTTGACCAGCTCGAAGCCGATATCTTCATCACCTATCACGAAGAACGGTCGGCCCTGGACGCTTGGCTGGCGACACCCGCCGCAAAGACCTATCCGCCGATCGCCAATGGCGGTTTGGCGGCCCTTGTGGGTACCGAAAACGTGGCCTCCGTTTCTCCGCCCAGCGTTCTTTCTCTGCGCTGGGGTCTGCCGCGCTATCTCGAAGTGCTCGCCGCCGCGGCACGAAACGCCCAGAACTAGGAGCGACACCAATGCGCAGTATTCTTGCCGCAGCCCTGTTCGCGACAGCCAGCGCTGCAATGCCGGCGTCTGGTGTTGAGGCCTTTCCCGTAAGTATCGAGCATGCGCTCGGCACCACAATCATTGTGTCGGAGCCAGAGCGCGTTGTTACCTGGGGTTGGTCGGCTCAGGATGTCGTCATTGATTTGGGTATACAGCCCGTCGGCATGCCGTTCTTCGCTTATGGCGGCGGCGATGACGGCATCCTGCCTTGGACGGAGGAACTCCTCGCCGAGAAGGGCATGGAAATGCCCACTGTCCTGCCCAACGCTTCAGAAGTGCCCCTCGAAGCCATTGCTGCCCTAGGGCCCGATGTGATCATCGCGCCCTATTCTGGTCTGACGGAAGACGAATATGCGGCACTGAGCCAGATTGCCCCGGTGGTCGCTTTTCCAGAGCGCGCATGGTTCGCCAGCTGGCAGCAGGTCGTGTCCACGACCGGCCGGGCCCTAGGCCGTTCGGAGCAGGCCGATGCCCTAATCGCAGATACCATGGACTGGATGATCGAGCAGCGGAACGCCTATCCGGATATCGAAGGAACGGTCTTTGCCAACATCGTCAATCGAAATGACGGCCAGGTGTCTGTCCGTATCGCCGGAGACCCTCGTGTTCAGCTATTTGCCGATATCGGTATGGTTCCCGCAGGAGAAGCTGAAGGCGGTGCACTGGTGGACACCAGAATTGCCTACCTGCTGAGCTACGAGAACTTCGATACGATTCCAGCAGACATGCTACTGAGCTTCTTCTCCAACCAGCAATCAGCGGATGAGTTCTTTGCCATGGACCTCATCCAGCTCTCGCCGCTGGTGCAGAAGGGCGCTTATACAATCCTGGTCGGGGACGAACTGACCATGGCGGTCAGTGGCGCCATCACCCCAGCTTCGCTTCGTTGGGGTTTCCCCGAGGTGATCGCCGAAGTGGGGCGGGCGGCCGCCGCCGCCAGGTCCGAATAGGCGCTAGCGTTGGGCTGATCGCCGGATCGGCCCAATTTCCTACTACAACTCCTATTGACGGCTAGGCGAATTCCTATGCACATGGCGGCACCATGAGCGATATCCAGTCTTTCCGCCAAGCCGTTGAATCCTTCATCTCCGCCCGGGGGTGGACGCCGACCCGTTTCGGCCGCATCGTGGCGGGCGACCCGCTATTCGTTTTCGACCTCAGAGATGGTCGCGAGCCGCGCAGCGAAACGCGCGCGCGCATCCTCAAGGCCATGACTGAGCTGGGGGATACGGACCGGCAGGCACCGCTGAGGGTTGGCGTTGCCGGACTGGGTAATGTGGGCGCGACGCTGGTGCGTATCCTGCAGAAGGATGGCGCCGAGCTGACGCGAAAGCTTGGCCGGCAATTGGAGGTCGTGGCGGTTGCGGCGCGCTCACGCTCCCGCGACCGCGGCATAGACATTTCCGGCCTGGAATGGTTCGACGACCCGGTGGCTCTGGCCAAATGGGACGGTATCGATCTTTTTGTCGAACTGATCGGCGGAGAGGATGGTCCGGCCTTTGCCTCGGTGAAAGCGGCGCTGGAGATCGGACGGCCGGTGGTCACGGCAAACAAGGCGTTGCTCGCCAAGCATGGCGTTACCCTGGCACGGCTGGCCGAGGAATCAGGTGCACAGCTGGGATTTGAAGCGGCGGTTGCCGGCGGCATTCCCGTCATCAAGACATTGCGCGAAGGCCTGGGCTCGGCCCGCATCGCCAAGGTCTTTGGCATCATGAACGGCACCTGCAACTATATCCTGACGCGCATGGGCAATGAGGGCATCTCCTTTGCCGATTGCCTCAAGGATGCACAGGCACTCGGTTATGCCGAAGCCGACCCAACCTTCGACGTGGAAGGCTTTGACACAGCACACAAGCTCTCCATCCTGTCCACGCTGTGCTTCGGCTACGAGATCGCGCCGGACAAGATGCGGGTTGAGGGTATCTCCAGGATTACCCAGCACGATATACAGGTCGCGGCCGAACTCGGCTACAAGATCAAACTGCTGGGCATTGCCGAACGCACTAATGGTGGTATCGAGCAACGCGTTCATCCCACCTTTGTCCCAAAGGGCAGCGCCATTGCCGGTGTGGATGGCGTGATGAATGCCGTAGCGCTCGAAACCGACCATGTCCACGAATTGCTGCTGGCCGGCCCGGGCGCAGGCGGTCCGCCCACTGCCTCGTCTGTGCTCTCGGATATTCTCGATATTGCCCGCGGCACGCGGGTGCCACCGCTTGGCGTCCCCAGCGACGAATTGCTGCCCTATCGCGAGGCGCCTGATCGTGCCCATGAAGGCGGCTTCTACATTCGCCTCAGTGCCAAGGACGTGCCCGGTGCCCTTGCGGCCATTGCGACCCGCATGGGGGAAAAGTCCATCTCCATCGATAGTGTCATCCAGCGGTCGGATTTGAGTGCCAAGGCTGTCGCACCCGATGGCTCGCCAACGCGTACCGTGGTGATGATTACTCAACAGACTTTGGAATCATCGGTGCGCGAAGCGCTTGCACAGATCGCCGATGATGGGTTCATAGTCGGCGAACCGCAATTGATCCGCATAGAGAAGCTCTGAGCCTGGCTTGAGCTTCGGGGGAAGACATGAAGCTCAGCAAGGTCGTGGACGGCAAAAGCCCGGCAAACCTGCATCGTACCCTGACACTCGAAATGGTGCGGGTCACGGAGCGCGCGGCAATCGCGGCTGCCGAGTGGCGTGGCAAAGGCAATGAAAAGGCCGCCGACGAAGCAGCGGTCTCAGCCATGAAGGCTGAACTGGACGAAGTTGCCATATCCGGCCGCATTGTCATCGGCGAAGGCGAGCAGTTCGAGTGCGACGATCTCTATGTCGGCCAATCCGTCGGTATGGGGCAGGGGCCCGAGGTCGATATCGCGGTCGACCCGCTCGAAGGTGTCACCCTCTGCGCCAAGAACCAGCCTGACTCGCTTGTGGTGCTCGCCATGGCCGAGCGTGGCGGGCTGCTCAATGTTGCTCGAAACGTTTACATGCACAAAATCGCCATCGGCGCGGAATACCCGCCCGAAACGGTGCATATCGAATGGTCCGCCGCGGAAAATGTCCGCGCGCTCGCCAAGGCCAAGGGCGTTCCGATCTCGGAAATCACTGCAATCGTGTTGGATCGTCCCCGCCATGGCGGCCTGCTCGAAGAACTACGTACGGCCGGCGTTTCGGTCAAGCTGTTGAGTGATGGCGATATTGCGGGCGTCATCCATGCCGTGAACACCGCCGATACCGGCGTCGACATTTATCTCGGCTCGGGCGGGGCACCCGAAGGCGTGCTCGCGGCCGCCGCACTACGCTGCATAGGCGGGCATATGCAGGGCAAGCTGATCCTCGACACGCCAGACAAGCGCATGCACGCCAAGGAAATGGGCATCGAAGATCCCAACCGCATCTACGACGTCACCGAGCTGGCGTCAGGCGACGTGCTGTTCTCCGCGACCGGCGTCACTGACGGTTCCCTGGCCGAGGGCGTAAGATTGCGCCGCGGCTGGGTCGAAACCAGTACGGTGGTAATGCGGAGCTGGAGCCAGACGACGCGCTGGATCAAGGCAAGGCACGCGCGGTGAGGGCAGGGCTCATCCCAAGGATGCGACCAAGGAGGCGCCAACGCGTCTTATGCACATAGCCCTTTCCATACCCTGCCAAACCGACTAACCCCGGCCCATGCTCGAAAACCCGCGCCCTTTCCTCGACATCGCCCAATCGGTTAGCGGCCGCGCCTGGGTCGATCGGCTCGACAGCGCTGCGGCGCGCAACGCGACGGCGATCAGCCAACGCACAGGCATTCCGGACATTCTGGCGCGGGTGATGGCGGCCAGGGGTGTCAGCCTGGAGGCTGCTGAAAGCTATCTCGAGCCGACTATTCGCGCGCTCATGCCCGACCCGTCCACATTGACGGACATGGATGCTCTGGCCGAACGGTTGGCCAAAGCCATCACCGACAATGAACCTGTCGCCCTGTTCGGAGACTATGACGTGGACGGCGCCTGTTCCTGTGCGCTGATGACCCGGTATCTCCGCCATTTCGGCATTCAGCCGCAGGTCCATATTCCCGATCGCATTTTTGAGGGGTACGGCCCCAATGTGGCGGCGATGGACAAGCTCATTGATGGCGGCGCCTCTCTCATCATCACACTCGATTGCGGCACCACCAGCGACCAGCCCATCGCTAACGCGCGCGGCCGTGGCGTCGACGTTCTGGTGGTCGATCATCACCTGTCGGATCACGATCTCCCGCTAGCGACAGCACTGGTCAATCCAAACCGCCCCGATGACATTTCCGGTCTCGGCTATCTCTGCGCGGCCGGTGTGACCTTCATGGTGCTGGTCGCCGTGAACCGCACATTGCGAAACCGTGGCGACACGGGTCTGCCGGATCTGCTGGGTCTGCTTGATCTGGTTGCGCTGGCCACGGTCTGTGATGTCGTCCCGCTCACCGGCCTGAACAGGGCCTTTGTTGTGCGGGGCCTGGAAGTCGCCCGTCGCGGAGACAAGCCAGGTTTGGCTGCCTTGGTCCTTGCGGCGCGCGTCGGCGGTCCACTCAATCCATACCATCTGGGGTTTCTCATAGGTCCGCGCATCAATGCTGGTGGTCGCATTGGCGATGCGGCCTTGGGTACGCGGCTGCTCGCGCTGGACGATGAACATCAGGCCATGGTGATCGCGGCTCAACTGGACGAATTGAACAGCGAGCGCCAGCGCATTGAGGTCGAGGCCGTCGAACAGGCCTGCGCTGCTGCCGAAGCGGAGATCGGCGGTGGGGAAGGCCCACCGGTGCTCGTACTCGCGTCTGCGGATTGGCATCCCGGCATTGTTGGTTTGGTCGCTGCCCGTCTGCGAGAGCGCTTTGATCGCCCGAGCTTCGCGATTGCTCTCAATCCAGATGGAACCGGAACCGGTTCGGGGCGCTCGATTCCCGGTGTTGACCTCGGAAGTGCGGTCATCGCCGCGGTAGAGCAGGGACTTGTTCCCAAGGGCGGCGGTCATGCCATGGCCGCCGGTGTGTCGCTCAAGCCAGGCGATTTGGGGCCGTTTCGCGTATTCCTGACCGAAGCACTCGCCGCCGGTGTCGCGTCGGCACGGGCGGCCTCGGCACTCAAGATTGATGCGGCGCTCACCGCGCGGGGTGCCACGCTTGACCTGCTCCACAGTCTGGAGCGGGCGGGTCCCTATGGCTCGGGCAATCCATCGCCGGTATTTGCCTTTCCCGCCCATCGCGCCCGTTTCCCTCAGATCGTCGGCAAGGGCGGACATGTGAGCTTCTCCCTGTCGTCGGACGACGGGGCCAGGCTCAAGGCAATCGCATTCCGCGCCGCCGGGACGCCACTGGGCGACGCGCTTATGCGGGGCGGAGATGAGCCACTGCATTTCGCAGGCGGTCTCTCCATCGACCATTATCAGGGGCGCGAGCAGGTACAATTCCGCCTGCACGATCTAGCCCGCCCCCCGCGTTGAAGGTCGCGAGATCCAAAACCATGTCCGTGGCGTAGTGGAGTGTGGTGAGGGGCGCACTGGCTTCCAGGTTGCGCGAGGCGGCTTGCATATCCAATTGCGGCAGCTAAACTATCTGCTGGTGTCCGGTGGGAGGCGACGCCGCCCCTTGTGCACCTCCAGACGCTTTGCCAGGCGACGGGCCCGCGCTGCGCCGCCACATGTAGTGACAGTTGGACCAAGCGGCACAATGACAAAAACAGCCGTCGAACACTCCCAGACCGGCGCCTCGCTTTGGACGCACCTGACGTCCTGGCTGGTGGAGCAGGTTGGCGTTTCTCTGATCGGCAAGCCGATGCATGGCTCGCTGACGGTGATCTTTCCAAATGGCAGGACACGCACCGTGGGCCAGGGCAACAGCGGCGAGCATGCCACGCTGCGCCTGAACAACCTGAAGGTCATCTCCGAGGCCATGCAGCGCGGCACGGTCGGGTTTGCTGCCGCCTACATGAATGGCGACATCGAATCGGACGATCTGACCGCGCTGTTCCGCTTTTTCCTGCAGAACCGTGACATGTTCGACCAGGCGGGCAAGGGGTTCTTCCGCCGTGCCGCGGGCGATCTGCACTATCATCTCTCCCGCAGAAACACGCTCGAAGGGTCCAAGAAGAACATTGCCGAGCACTACGATCTGGGCAACGACTTCTATGGCCAGTGGCTCGACCCTTCCATGACCTATTCGTCGGCTGTCTTCACCTCCGGCGACCAAAGCCTGGAGGAGGCGCAACTGGCCAAGTATCGGCGCGTCGCCGACATGGCCGGCATCAAGGAAGGCTCCACCGTACTCGAGATCGGCTGCGGCTGGGGCGGCTTCGCCGAAACGGTGGCGCGCGACTACAAGGCCAATCTGCGCGGCATTACGCTGTCAGCCGAACAACTCAAATTCGGCCTCGAGCGACTGGCTCGGCAGGGGCTCGATCAATATGCAACACTGGTCTTCGAAGACTATCGGCACACCCAGGGGCAGTTCGACCATATCGGCTCGATCGAAATGATCGAGGCGGTCGGTGAGGACAATTGGCCCAGCTATTTCCAGACCCTACACGACCGGCTCAAGCCCGGAGGCACCGCCGCCATTCAGGCCATAACCATCAACGAGGCCGATTTTGAAGGCTATCGCGCCGGTCCGGACTTCATTCAGCGCTACATCTTCCCCGGCGGCATGCTCCTGACCAAGACGGTCATGAAGGAGTTCGGCGAGCGATACGGCCTCATTCTGGAGCAGGTGGAGACCTTTGGTCAGTCCTATGCACGCACGCTACGCCTGTGGCGCGAACGCTTCCTTGAGCGGTGGCCGATGATCGCCCCCTTGGGTTATGACGAGTATTTCAAGCGCAAATGGGTCTACTATCTCTCCTATTGCGAGGCCGGATTTGCCGAAGGCTCGATCGATGTTGGCATCTACCAATACCGTCGCCCGATTGACCGTTCAGCGTCCAGTTAACATGACTTGACCGATCATCTTATGGAGTTTAGGGATCGCTATCCCTGAAACCTGAAGATCGTTGTCATGTTTCGTGCTGTCGCATTCACCCTCGCTCTCTTCACGATGACGACGCTCCCAGGTATGGCCCAAGGCTGGCACTACGTGGGGGGCGATGGCAACGCCGTCGAGCTGGACGCAGTGCCCCAACGCATTATCGCCAGCCAGGATGCGGCCGCAGGACTTATCCCACTGGGAATTCGCCCGGTGGGCATCTATGCCGACAGCGCAGTCGCCGATGCCAAGGCCCTGCAAGGTCTGGACCTGGCCGGCATCGAAATCATCGGCCAGGCCTGGGGCGAAGTCGATATCGAGAAGGCTGCCGCATTGGAGCCGGACCTGATCGTCGCAGAATACTGGCCACTCGAATCTACCTGGTCCGGTGGCGATGACGTCGTTTCCGCGCTGGCGCCACTGGCTCCGGTCACCGGTCCGGAGCAGGGCGCATCAATCCTGACCTTGATCGAGGACTATGAGGCATTGGCCCAGAGTCTGGGTGCCGATCTGGCTGCTCCGTCCATCGCCGCGGAGAAGTCTGCCTTCCAGGCCGCCTTGGCCGAATTCAAGGCTGCGACAGCTGCCAAGCCAGACCTTACCGCCCTTGCCGTCTGGGCCGGGGCAGACGCGCTCTATGTCGCCGCCACAGCTGGCTCTTCCGAGCTGATGGATTTCGCCAATTGGGGCCTCGATCTTATCGACCCTGAAGTGGCAGACGACCGCGGATATTGGGAAATTCTCTCCTGGGAGAACGCAGACAAGTACCAACCCGACCTGATCATGGTCGACAACCGCTCGGACGCCACAATGCAGACAGCCATGGCGCAACCGACTTGGACACTGATGAAGGCTGCCCAAGCAGGTCAGGTCGCCGATTGGCCGGCATTCTGGCTGCGCAATTATCGAGTTTATGCCAGCGAACTGGCTAAGCTCACAGCCGCTATCAAAGCCGCCGATGCTGATCTGGCGCCCTGACCACCGGCCGACCTCGGAGGGCGGACGGGCGCGCGCGGCAGCGCGGTTGGCCCTCGGCCTGTTGCTGCTCGCCTTGGCCCTGTTCGCCCTGGCTCTCATCTCGCTGGCCACCGGTGCCCGCGCAATTCCGCTCGAAAATGTCTGGGCGGCGCTTGTCGCTTTCGATCCCAATGCCACAGAACACAGGATCGTTTGGGATCTGCGTTTGCCGCGCACTATCGTTGGCCTGATGGTCGGCGCCGCTTTGGGCCTTGCTGGTGCCGTCCTGCAAGGAGCAACACGCAATCCCCTGGCCGACCCCTCGATACTGGGCATACACGCCGGGGCCTCTCTCGCGGTCGTTCTCGGTGTAGCTCTTCTCGGCATGACGCAATTGTCCAGCTATGTCTGGCTGGCATTTGCCGGGGCAGGGCTTTCCATGCTCGTGGTCTATTCTGTCGCCTCTGTGGGACGGGACGGCGCGACACCTGTCAAACTGGCCCTCGCCGGCGCTGCCATCACGGCGGTGCTCTATGCCATCATCAACGCCATTCTGCTAACCAGCCCGCGGACACTGGATGAGGTTCGATTCTGGCAGGTTGGCTCGTTGTCCGGCCGCACCGTGGATATTGCGCTGCAAGTTGCGCCCTTTCTTTTGATCGGTGCTCTCCTGGCGCTGGCGACCGCGCGCCTGCTGGATGGGCTGTCCATGGGTGACGACGTCGCCAGGGCCATCGGCCAGCGCGTCGGCCTGTCCAGGGGGCTGGCTGGGCTCGCGGCTGTAGTCCTGGCAGGCGCGAGTACCGCAGCGGCCGGCCCCATCGCCTTTGTCGGCCTGACCGTGCCGCATGTCGCCCGTGCGATTGCCGGTCCAAGCTACCGCTGGATTCTCCCTTACTCGATGCTCCTCGCTCCCATCCTGCTCCTGGGTGCCGACGTGATCGGTCGCGTCATTGCCACACCTGGCGAGGTCCAGGTTGGCATCGTCACCGCCTTTCTGGGCGCTCCGGTCTTTATGGCGCTGGTCCGGCGCCGCAAGCTGGCCGCACTATGAGCATGGCCACCTATGCCGGTCGCATCAGGACCTTGCGCCATGCCGCGGCCAGCCGCCGGCGATCCACCTCCTTGGCACTCCTCACGGCACTGGGCGCAGCCTTTGCCCTGGCGCTCTATCTGGGCGATTATCCCATACCGCCCTTGGCAGTCGTCCAGTCGCTGTTCTCGCCGCTCACCGGATTGACCGATCGTAGCGTCGATTTCATCGTGCTGCAGGTTCGCCTGCCGCGCGCCGTTCTTGCCCTTCTGTCAGGCGCATCCTTTGGACTGGCCGGAATCATTTTTCAAACTCTTCTGCGTAACCCCTTGGCCAGTCCCGACATTATCGGGATCGCCCACGGCGCCAGCGCTGCCGCCGTATTCTGCATCATTATCCTGGGGTGGACCGCTCTTGCCGTTTCCGTCGGCGCCTTCCTTGGCGCCATTCTGACGGCGTTGGCCATCTACCTTCTTGCCTGGCGCGATGGCGTTACCGCGTTCCGGGTTGTGCTGATCGGCATAGGCATGGCCGCAATGCTCGCCGCCGCGATTTCCTATCTGTTCACCCGCGCCCGCTTGAACGAAGTGCAGCAGGCCATGGCGTGGCTGGTCGGCAGCCTCAATGCCGCGCGCCCGGAAGACTGCATTGTCTTGGGTGGCGCGATGCTCGTCCTGGTGCCGCTATTGATCGGACTGGTCCGCGGCCTGGACGCGATGGAACTTGGCGATGATACCGCCCGTGCACTGGGTGCTACCGTGGAGCGCTCGCGGCTCGGCCTGATGCTGGTGGCCGTCGGCTTTGCTGCCTTCGCCACCGCCGCCGTGGGGCCGGTCGGCTTTGTCGCTTTCGTCTCCGGTCCGCTTGCCCGCTATCTGCTCAAGGGGACCGGGCGCGGTTTTCCTCAGGCCGCTTTGGTTGGCGCGCTCGTCATGTTGGTCTCAGACCTGATCGCGCAACATATGCTACCGGCCGTGCAACTGCCTGTGGGCGTCGTCACCGGCGCCTGCGGCGCCCTGTTCCTTCTCTGGCTTTTGATGTCTTCTGGCCGATCGGGCCGGATCAATTGATGTGATTCCCGCTATGTCAAACAAGCACCAATTGCTGGCCGCCGGTCTCGACCTGGCCTATGGGGACCGGCAGATCGTTACCGGCCTCAGTCTCACCGTGCCGCCGGGTAAGCTCACCGTCATTGTAGGCGCCAATGCCTCGGGCAAATCCACGCTGTTGCGAGGCCTGGCGCGCCTTTTGACGCCGACCCGTGGCGCCGTTTATCTCGATGGCAAGCCGATACATCAGATGCCGACTCGCGAGGTGGCCACCCTGCTGGGCGTCCTGCCGCAAACCCCCATTGCCCCGGACGCCATTGCGGTGACCGATCTGGTCGGTCGCGGCCGCTATCCCCATCAAGGCTGGTTCCGTCGCTGGACCACCGAGGACGATGCGGCCGTGGCTGAGGCGCTGAACGCCACCGATACTGCGGACTTGGCCGGTCGCGCCGTTGACGAGCTCTCGGGTGGACAGCGCCAGCGCGTCTGGATCGCCATGGCCCTGGCGCAGGACACCCAATTGCTGCTGCTTGATGAGCCCACAACCTATCTCGACATCAATCATCAGGTCGAAGTGCTTGATCTGCTGACCGATCTGGTCCGGCAGCGTGGCCGCACCGTGGTCGTTGTGCTGCATGATTTGAACCTGGCGTGCCGCTATGCCGATCACATCGTGGCCATGAAGTCCGGTCATATCGTCGCCGAGGGTTCGCCCGGCGACGTCATGACCGAGGCGGTGGTCGCCGATGTATTCGGCATGCCTTCGCGCATCGTGCGTGATCCTGTGTCGGACACGCCCATGGTGGTGCCTATCGGTCGGCATCATGCCGGTAGCCTGGAAGGTCAAGCAAAGCGCGGTGTGGCAGTCACGTACTGACCGGCATGCTTATCCCGTCACGCGCTTGATCCAGTCCGCCGCCTTCGTTGCCATGGCCTGCATGTGGTCCCCGGCAGTGAAGCCGGACACGGATTTGCGCGGTTTCAGGTCATGATCGCCATCCTCTAGCCAGAACAGTTCGATCCGCGGCGACAGGACATATCCCTGGACCTCGTCTCTGGTTCCGAATGGGTCTCGTGTGCCTTGGGCGATGAGGGCAGGGGTGCTCAGCCCTTCCAGATGCGCCGTCCGCAGTTGCTCCGGCTTGCCGGGTGGATGGAACGGATAGCCCAGGCACAACAGCCCTGCGATCTTGCCAGTGGCGAACAGCTCATCGGCCACCATGCTCGCCACCCGGCCGCCCATGGACTTGCCCCCGATGATCAGCGGTCCCGCAATTGGTCCCAGCGCATCGACCGCATCTCGATACTCCACAATGAGCTTGTCGGCTTTTGGCGGCGGTTTGCGCGTGCCATCATTGCGTCGACCGACCATATAGGCGAACTCGAACCGCGCGACGCGCAGACCTTGTCCGGCCAGCGCCTGGGCGGCCGCCGTCATCGAGGCGGAGTCCATGGGAGCGCCTGCGCCGTGCGCCAGTAGCACTGTCGCGCGCGCGTCGTCGGGTCCGTCAAAGATGAATTTCGTCATCGTCTGCCCCAAGTTCCTCTACCGAAGGGATCTCAGCACTGGGGGAGCACTCGTCCACCCGACTGCTGTTTGCCATCGCTGCATAACCATTGACAACTCTGCGTAACATGAGAACAAAATGGCAACATACTGCGCATAGGTGACGCCATGGCTGCCTCAGCGACGATCCTCCACGCCGATCTCGACTCGTTCTATGCCTCAGTCGAGCAGCTTCTGAACCCGGAACTGCGCGGCAAGGCAATGGCTGTGGGCGGCGGCGTGGTGCTGGCCGCGTCCTACGAGGCCAAGGCGTTCGGTGTGCGGGGTGGCATGTCGGGCCGCAAGGCTCGGGAGCTTTGCCCGCACCTGCTCTTTGTCCCCGGTCATTTCGATCAGTATCAGCGCCTCGGCGACGCTGCGATTGCCGTCATGCGCGACTATACCCCCGTGGTGGAGCGCATCTCCATCGACGAAGCCTTCGCCGATGTCGCCGGATGCACACATTTGTTTGGCCCCCCCGAACAGATCGCCCAGACCATCCGCCGCCGGATCCGCAACGAATTGGGGTTGCCCATCTCGGTCGGTGTGGCGCGCACCAAGCATCTGGCCAAGGTCGCTTCGCAGGTGGCCAAACCGGATGGGCTCGTGGTTGTGCTGCCTGGTACGGAACTGGAGTTTCTTCACGATTTGCCCGTCGGTCTCATGTGGGGCGTTGGTCCGGTCACAGAGGCGAGACTGCGCAACGAGGGCATTGTCACCATAGGCCAACTCGCCAACACCCCCGGCAAGTCGCTGCGCGGCCTCCTGGGCGAGGCGGTTGGCGACAAGCTCTGCGATCTCGCTTGGGATCGCGACACCCGTGCTGTCCAAACCCGCCACGGCGCCCGCTCGGCTGGCGCTCAGTCCGCGCTGGGCCGCAGACCAGCTACAGAACAGGTTTACAAGCCTACCCTGCGCCACCTTGCCGACCGGGTGACCACGCGGCTGCGGGCCAAGTCTCTGGCCGGACGAACAATCACGGTGCGTATTCGCTTCGCGGACATGCGCGCCATCACCCGATCATCGACCCTTGATGCACCGGTGTCCGCCACTGCCATTGTTGCGGAAATCGCCGAGGAATTGGTCTGTGCGGCGCTGGCTGAGCACCCACACGAAAGAATCATCACGCTTCTTGCTGTTTCCGTCTCCCATATCGGGCCGCAGTCGCATATCCAGCTCGAACTTCCTCTGGGGCTCGTTGACGAGAAGCATCGTCCCGGGACGCGTCAGAGCCTTGCCCGCTGGTCTGCAGACTGCGCCATGGACAAGGCCCGCGCCCGCTTTGGTCGCGACGCCATCGGCTACGCTATCAACCAGCTCAACAAGCGGCAGTCCGTGCCCGACGCGTTCAGGGAACTGGCCGAGAAGAGCCTTTAGCTGTGGTGGGAAGATAGGTGCGCAGGAGAAGGCATAATGAAGCAGAACAACGTACTGGCTGAAATTCTTCACGCCAGGCATCAAACATGTCTGAAGAAGGAGATTGGTACGCCCAAGGGGAATCGAACCCCTGTTTACGCCGTGAGAGGGCGTCGTCCTGACCGCTAGACGATGGGCGCACGGTCATCGCTAAACCTTACCGCATGCCTCGAAAAGCAGGGGAAGGTGGTACGCCCTAGGGGAATCGAACCCCTCTCTGCACCGTGAAAGGGTGCCGTCCTAACCGATAGACGAAGGGCGCATCAGCGCGATGGGCGTCGTATAATGGGGTGCTTTTGATTGTGCAACCCCGTTTGCATTGATCCGTCGCGCTTTTTTTCGCCTGCCCGACTTATCAACAGCCCGAGAAGGTCACCGGGCGGCGGTAACCGCGTGGACGATCTCGGACATCGACATGGATGAAAGCCCGCCCAGGATAGCATCCCAGACCGCCCACCCCGTCCACCGTCATGGCAAAGGCGATCAGGTCCTGCTTGGAAACGCCCGGAATATAGAAGTCAGCCGCCATGCACTTGGTGTGATACGAATTGTCCGCGCCTCCGACCGAGGCATTATGGAAGGCGTTCCGGTAGCCCGAGTTCATCACCACCTTTCGGCCAAACCGGCCTTCGAACTCCCAGATCACGAAGCGCAGCTTGGGGGAGATACACAGCGCATTGACATTGTTGGAGCTGACATAGGTGCCCCAATCCTGCTTCAGGCCGGAATAGCCTGGGCCGTTGCCGCTGGCGAACAGTGCCATGGGCAGGCATCCCGCCAGTACGAGGGCGGCGGCGAGAGAAACAAGGACGGAGCGGAGCAGACGTGTCATGGCGACCTTCCCGTGGCGTGTCGCGCTTTGGCAACAGGCAATGGGCTTCGGGGTTCGGTCGCTAAAATTAGAGCGGTTTCACTAACCGCGCGCTAAGTGGCACGGTTAGCGAATGTTTAACTCTGGTAGAGTGCTACCAGCTGCCAGTATTGGGCATGGAGGCCCAGGGTTCCTTGGGCTCGAGGTGCCCGTCCTGGATGAGTTCCACCGATATGCCGTCTGGCGAGCGCACAAAGGCCATGTGTCCGTCGCGCGGCGGGCGATTGATGGTGACCCCCATATCCGAGAGGTGCTGGCAAAGCGCGTAAATGTCCTGAACGCGATAGGCCAGATGCCCAAAGTTGCGGCCGCCCGAATAGGGCTGTGGGTCCGGGTCCCAATTGTAGGTCAGCTCGACCTCGCCACCCTCGTCACCCGGCGCGCGAAGGAAGATCAGCGTGAACCGGCCTTTCTCGTTCTCTGTCCGGCGCACCTCTTCCAGGCCCAGACCCTCACAATAGAACCGCAGGCTCTCCTCGATGTCGGTGACACGCACCATTGTGTGCAGATACTTCAAGGTCGTCTCCTTTGGTTGTCTGTTGCGGCCAAGGCCTATCAAGCCGGTTGGCGCCCGGCAACAATCCCGCGCCGAGAGCTGTCAACAAAATCGCAACACCTTCTTAACTTTTGCCGCTGAATCGGCGAGACTGTGTCTGTCTAGTGAGGAGTACCCGCATCAAGCGGGCGAGTGAGAAGGCGTTTGGACGATGGGGGCCAAGAGCAACGGCGAGGGAAGTGATGCCATTGGCCTGACGCGGTCGGATGCAACCGCGCAGGGCGAGCACATCCGGGCTGACCATCAGCCGGCCAGCGATACCATTGAGGTGGCCGGCACGATCAAGTGGTTCGATGCGGGCAAGGGATTCGGCTTCATCGTTCCCGACAATGGCATGGCCGATGTGCTTCTGCATGTGACCTGCCTTCGCCGCGATGGCTACCAGACAGCCTATGAAGGCGCGCGCATTGTCGTCGAAGCCCTCAATCGTCCGGGTGGCCTGCAGGCATTTCGCGTCGTTTCTATGGACGAATCGACCGCGCGCCATCCCTCACAGATGCCGGCACCGCGCACCCACGTGGTCGTCGAACCGACGTCGGGTATGGTCCGGCTCGAAGTGAAATGGTTCAATCGCATCCGCGGCTTTGGTTTCCTGTCGGCCGGCGAGGGTACCCCTGACGTCTTTGTACATATGGAGACGCTGCGCCGCTTCGGGATTACCGAGTTGCGGCCTGGGCAGTTCGTTCTGGTCCGCTATGGCCAGGGCCCCAAGGGCCTCATGGTTGCCGAGATCAGGCCCGATGGCTGGGGCGACGCGCCGTCCTCGCACTAGGCGGTCAAACCCAGCTATGGCTCTGAGCACTCCCCCAATCACCAAGGCACCCATAGCGTTGCGCGGTGTTGCCGCCATCTTCGCGGCAACCCTGATCACTTTGCCGCTCGCTGCTTGCAGTGACGAGACGCGTCTGGTGGTGCATTCCGAAAGCGGTGATCATGCCTTCACCGTTGAGATCGTGGATACTCCGGAAACGCGGGCCAAGGGTCTGATGTATCGTCAGGAACTGGCCGATGACGCCGGTATGCTGTTCGACTTCAAGGAGGAGCGGCCGGTCTCCTTCTGGATGCGCAATACCTATATTCCGCTCGACATGCTTTTCATTGAGGCCGATGGGACGGTGCTCAATATTCACGTCAACGCGCGGCCGCACGATACCACCTCCATCCCGTCGTCCGGCCCGGTTCAGTTCGTGCTGGAAATTCCCGGGGGGCGTTCAACTGAGCTTGGGATTGAAGCGGGCGATACTGTCTCGCACCCGCGGATCACATCCGGGCAATGACCATGCAGTCGATCACCGCCCACAGGTGAAGGCTGGCGCCGGCGACCACGAATACGTGCCAGAGCGCGTTTTGGAATTTCAGCTTTTCCCAGAGGTGAAAGACGATGCCAGCCGAATAGGTGATGCCGCCGGCGAGCAGCAGCCACAGGGTCGTGGACGGCAAGGCCTGCCCCAATGACTGGAAAACCAATACGCCGCTCCAGCCGATCGCCAGATAGAGCAGGATGGCCACTCTTCCGAACCGCTCCGGCACAATTAGCTTCAGGGCCACGCCAACCAGCGAGGCTCCCCACACCAGGCTCATCATCACGACACCGCTGGGCGTGCCGCCGATAACGGCCAGAAATGGCGTGTATGATCCGGCGATGAACAGAAAGATCGCGGCTTGGTCGAGTCTTGCCAGGTAATTCTTGGCCGGTGTGTTGGGCCATAGGTTGAACGCCAGGGAGACGCCCAGGACCACCACCAGGGTGGCGACATAAACGGCCAGCGCGGGGAAGGCCTCGGGGGCTGTCTGTAAAAGCGCCAGCGTCAGCAGGGCGGAGCCCGCCGCGATCGCCACGACCAGCCCCAGGATGTGCACCGCCGCGTCAACGACCAGTTCCGCTCTGGAATAGGCCCGGCGCAGGCGCATTCCCATCCGGGCACGTCGATTGGCGATACTGGTCATCATCCGTTCCTCCTTGCCTCCATGCTGTGGCACATATGTGACCATGACCTTTCTCGACCATCACACTTGGCGCGAGGGTGAACAGCGGACGAAAAATCCTGGTGAACAAAACGCTCATGCCAAAGAAGGCGTCTTGACGGGTAACGCTGCCGTTACTTTAACCAGTCACATGACCAAACGTTCCAAGCCCCCGATCGCCGTCTATTCTGCCTTGGCGGACGCCACTCGATGCCGAATAGTCGAGCTTCTTCTGCCCGGCCCCATACCGGTACATACGCTGGCCGATGCCTTTTCGATCAGTAGACCCGCGATCTCGCGGCACCTGCGGGTGCTCAAGACGGCCGGCCTGGTCATCGAAGTCAAAAAAGGGCGGGAAAACCTCTACACCCTGAAGGTCGCAAAGCTTGCAGGCGCAGTGAATTGGATCAACGGCATCGCCATGCCTGAGATCAAATCCGCTTCGGTTCAGGAGACGGCGGCCAATGTCGTCACGCCGCGGCCAGCAGAAGTTGAACCAACACCTGTCGCGAGTACAGGGAAGGCGAAGGCGCCATCGCGGCGTCGAATTCAGCAAGTTGATGGTGGTGGTGTGGCGGATGAGGCACCGCTATTTGCCCGTAAGCCGGAACGCATCGCGGAGCACGCCAAGGTGGTTACTCAGATGGGGTTTGATTTCTAGCTATCAATGCCGATCGGCGGGGCCGCTATCGCAAATGCGCCGCTAGATCAGGGGAGCGGGCAGGGGGCCCCCTATGGCGACATCTTCGTCACCTCGGTCAAACGCAAGTCGCACAGCCCGCTCAAAATCGGACGGTGTCCACATGATCTGCGCTGGCGATAGCCGGGCTTCCACAGCCCCCATGGCCGCACGCGCGCCCAAGGCGAAGGGCCGGATGGTCTGGCCGATAACCTGCGAGGCTGCCAGGGCGGCGCCGATATCCTTGCGCTGGTCACCGATATACCAGATCACGTCATTGCGCCGCAGTTCGCGGCCCATTCCTTTGAGGGCGACCACGATTGAGTCGGGCCATGGTTTCCCACGCGACACGTCCTCCCGGAAAACTGCAGAACTGAAAAACGAGTCGAGCCCGAAGGTGCGCAATACATCGTGGCCGTAGCCACGACCTAGTCCGTTGCTGACCACGCCGAGCGCCACACCTTCTTCCTTTAGTTTTTCCAACACGGTTCGCATGGTTTCGCACGGCTGGAGCATCTGCTCGACGCTCTTGCGGCGAACCTTGTGAATCACCCGATGAACGAGCAGTTTTGGCGGGCGCGCCGGAGCAGTCATTTGGCGCCGGGCAAGCCGGAAACGCGCCACCAGGCGACCGCCCCGGTGCGAGCAATCGTCTAGGAATTCCAGCATCTGCAGCACGCGCGGATTGACGTGGTGCACCAAGGTTCCATCGAGATCGAACAGGACGATGGTGGGTCGGTTTGCGTCGTCAGCCAGTGGATCTGCCCCCAAATTAGGCTGCTACGTTGGCGCAATTCGTGGATGTGGACAACCTTTATCGACATCCAGACCACCTTCTGGGGACAAATCAGCCGATCCGGATTCCCGATCGGTGCCCATGCGCCGCCGATGTTCACCCAAGCGGCCTGGCTATTGGTGAGATGGGCGAGGTGGCGATCCCGACAGGATTCGAACCTGTGACCAACAGCTTAGAAGGCTGCTGCTCTATCCAGCTGAGCTACGGGACCGGACCGAGGCCTGTTTACCTCATTTTGCCACCAAGGCCATACCCCTAGAGCAGCGATCAGTCCTGTCCTCTCATGGGCACATGCGCGGTACTTTCGCGCACAATCAATTCGGAGTTGAGAACGATTCGGAGCGGCGCGCGCTGATGGTCGTCATCTTCAAGGATATCAATCAGGGCTTCGGCCGCCATGCGCCCGATCAATTCGCGCGGCTGGCGCATTGTCGTAAGCGGCGGGGCATAGTGGGCCGCGACGCCCAGATCATCAAAGCCGACCAGTGAAATATCACGAGGACAAAGTATCCCGTATTGGCGGAGGCCGGACAGGAATCCGATCGCCGATTCGTCATTGGCCGCAAATACTGCCGTAGGCCGTTCGCTGAGCGACATGAAGTGAGCTGCTGCGGCAAATCCACTCTCAATGTCGAAATTGCCCCGAAACAACCACTGCTGCCGCATGGCAAGACCCGCACGGTTCAGCGCGTTTGCGTACCCGGCCATGCGGTCGCGTGCCACGACGTTGTGATCGGGCCCCAGCAAATGCGCGATATGACGATGCCCCAAATCGATCAGGTGCCGGGTCGCGCGTTCGGCCGCCACGACATTGTCGGTTAGAACGGTGTGAAATCCGGAATTGGGTATCTCCTCGCAGGCCACGACCAACGGCACCGAATTGGGGGCGCGCACAAGCGCTTGCAGGGTGCCGGGATCGAGCGAGCCGTCGAGCAGCAGCAGGCCGTCCGCACGATTGGAAAGCATGTAGTCCTGGAGCCGTTGCGCGGGCGTTCGGGCCAGGAAGAGATTGGCAACAAGAACACCATAGCCCCGGTTGGTGGCCTCGCGCTCAACAGCATCGAGTATGGAGGAGAAAAAGGAATTGCGAATGTCGGGCAAGGCAACCAGGATCGTTTTTGCCGTGCGCTGGCGCAAGGAACGAGCCGCCTGGTTCAAAGTGTAACCGGTTACACGGATGGCCTCGGAAATGCGCGCACGTGTCCCCTCGCTGACCCTGTCGGGGCTCGACAAGGCGCGGCTTACAGTTGCGGTTGATACTTTCGCAAAGCGCGCAACATCTTGAATTGTCGGTGTTTTTCTAGTTTCGGTCATCCCTGGCAGCGCCCCCTCCCGCTGTCAGTCATGCAATCGGTCTAAATCGATCTTGACATCTCCGCAAGGCTTGTATGAAACTCTTGAAATCGATTGCACAACCAGTTTGCACTGAGCCGTGCAATCGATTACACACAGTTGTGGGCTGCCACATTGGAAGGGCAGCCATGCGACTGGTGCATCGCTGGAGCATTTGCTCCTCGTGTTCGTTGGGAGGACAACCTATGAAAAAGTTTGCAGTGGTTGCCGCTATGGCAACTGCTTTCCTTGGCTCCACGGCCTATGCAACCGATCTTGAAGTCACGCACTGGTGGACTTCCGGTGGTGAGGCTGCCGCTGTGGCCGAACTCGCCAAGGCGTTCGACGCTTCGGGCGACCACTGGATCGACGGCGCCATTGCCGGCGGCGGCGGTACGGCTCGTCCGATCATGATCAGCCGCATCACCGGCGGTGACCCGATGGGTGCGACCCAGTTCAACCACGGCCAGCAGGCCCTGGAACTGGTCGAAGCCGGTCTGATGCTCGATCTGACGGACGTTGCCGAAGAGAACAACTGGAAGGAAGTGGTGTTCCCGCCGTCCCTTCTGGATGCCTGCACCGTCGATGGTCGCATCTATTGTGCGCCGGTCAACATCCACTCGCCCGAATGGCTGTGGCTGTCGAACAAGGCCTACGAAGATGCCGGTATCCCTGTTCCGACCAACTGGAACGAATTCGTGGAAACCGCTCCGCAGCTCGAAGCTGCTGGCAAGATCCCGCTGGCTCTGGGCAATCAGCCCTGGCAGTCGAACCTGGCCTTCGGCGCCATCTCGATCGCCGTTGCCGGTCTTGACGTCTGGAAGCAGGTGAACGTCGAGAAGAACATGGACGTTGCCGCTGGTCCGGAATACGCCGCCGTCTTCCAGGCCGTCGCTGACGCTCGTGCACTGGCTGCCAAGTCCACCGTTCAGGACTGGAACCAGGCAACCAATCTCGTGATCACCGACGAAGCTGGTGGTCAGATCATGGGTGACTGGGCTCAGGGTGAGTTCCAGGTTGCCGGTGAAGTTGCTGGTGAAGACTACACCTGTCTGCCCGGTCTTGGTCTGAATGCCTATCTGTCGACCGGCGGTGACGCGTTCTACTTCCCCAAGCTCGACGATCCAGAGCAGGAAGCTGCCCAGAAGCGCCTGGCTGCTCTCCTCGTCTCGCCTGAAGTCCAGGTTGACTTTAACCTGAAGAAGGGTTCGCTCCCGATCCGCGGCGACGTCGACCTGTCGGCTGCCAATGACTGCATGAAGAAGGGTCTGGAACTGCTTGCTTCTGGCAACATCCTCCCCTCGGGTGACATGGTCTGGTCGCCGGACGTGACGAAGCAGAACGAAGACCTGATGGTCGAGTTCTGGAAGTCTGACATGTCGCCGGAAGACGCCCATGCTCAGTGGGTTGCCAACCTGAAGTCGGGTCTCTGATTTCGATCTGAATGCGGGGCCGCCTTTTCGGGCGGCCCCGAATCCGTCTTAAGGGAATAAGGGGGCGCAGAGTGGCAGGCTTTCAGCCCGGACGTCTGTTCCGAAATATCAACGCGAAGATCGCGGCCATTCCGATGGTCTTTACTGCGCTCGTCGTATTCGTCGGCGGTACTCTATGGACCGTCGTCTATTCTTTTACTGATTCTAAGTTGCTCCCCAGGCTGAACTTTGTTGGCTTTGAGCAATATGAACGTCTGTGGTCGACCAGCCGATGGCTCGTCTCGATCCAGAACCTGATGCTTTACGGCGTTTTCAGTCTGGTCTTTACCATCACGATCGGTTTTCTGCTGGCAGTCCTGATGGATCAGAAGATCCGCTTCGAAGACGCCTTCCGCACAGTCATGCTTTATCCTTTCGCCTTGTCATTCATCGTGACGGGCTTGGTGTGGCAGTGGGTTCTCAATCCCCAGTTTGGCATCGAGCATATCGCTCGCAGTCTTGGTATGGATTGGTTCTCCTTTGATCCCCTGAACAATCCGCAGACTGTCCTGTTTGGCCTGCTCATCGCCGGGCTCTGGCAGGGTACGGGTTTTGTCATGTGCCTGATGCTCGCTGGTCTGCGTGGTATCGACGAAGAAATCTGGAAAGCTGCGCGGGTGGATGGCATTCCGCGCTGGAAAGTCTACGTCTTCATCATCATTCCAATGATGCGCGCTGTCTTCATCACGACGCTGGTTATTGTCGCTTCCGGCATCATCCGCCTCTATGACCTTGTGGTTGCCCAGACTTCTGGTGGCCCCGGCAATGCAAGCCAGGTCCCGGCAATGTACGTGTACGACTACATGTTCCAGGCGCAGAATCTCGCCCAGGGCTTTGCGGCCTCGAGCATGATGTTGCTCTCGGTGTTGATCGTGCTCATTCCGTGGGCTTACCTCGAATTTGGAGGAAAGAAGCGTGTCTGATACCGCTCTTCCAGGCAGTGCAGCGGGCGTGTCATCGGCTTCGGCCGAAATGACCGGCGCCCGCGGTGCAAAGCCGCAGCGTCGCATCTCGCCACGCAACATCATGATCTACGGCACACTGTTTGTAGTGTGCGTATACTACGCCTTGCCTCTCTGGGTGATGATCATGACCTCACTCAAGGGCATGCCAGAGGTTCGTCTGGGCAATATTTTCGCTCCGCCTATGGAGGTCACATTCCAGCCTTGGGTGAAGGCCTGGGCGGAGGCCTGTACTGGCTTGAACTGTGATGGTCTTTCGCGCGGCTTCTGGAATTCCGCACGGATCACCATACCTTCGGTTGTGGTGTCCATCCTGATCGCTTCGATCAACGGCTATGCCCTGATCAACTGGAAGTTCAAGGGTTCGGACATCTTCTTCACGATCCTGATCTTCGGTTCGTTCATCCCTTACCAGGTGATGCTCTATCCGATGGTGATTCTGCTTCGCGAACTGGGTATTTACGGTACCTTGCAGGGGCTGGTTCTGGTGCATTCCATCTTCGGCATGCCGATCCTGACACTGCTGTTCCGGAATTACTTCTCCTCACTGCCTGAAGAACTGTTCAAGGCAGCACGCGTGGACGGGGCAGGGTTCTGGCGGATTTACTTCCAGATCATGCTGCCGATGTCGATCCCGATCTTCGTGGTGGCCATCATCCTTCAGGTGACTGGTATTTGGAACGACTTCCTGTTCGGCGTCGTGTTCACCAAGCCCGAGCTCTACCCCATGACCGTGCAGCTCAATAATATTGTGAACTCGGTTCAGGGCGTGAAGGAATACAACGTCAACATGGCGGCCACCGTGCTCACCGGTCTTGTCCCGCTATTCGTCTACTTTGTCTCCGGCAGGCTCTTTGTGCGCGGCATCGCCGCCGGTGCCGTGAAAGGCTAATCCCATGGACTATTCCATTCAGGTCAAAAATCTGACGCTCAACTTCGGCAATGTCAGCGTTCTCAAGAGCCTTGATCTCGATGTGAAGGAAGGCGAGTTCATCGTCCTCCTCGGCTCATCGGGTTGCGGCAAGTCAACCTTGCTCAACTGCATTGCCGGTCTGCTCGACATCACCGACGGACAGATTTTCATCAAGGGCAAGAACGTTACCTGGTCCGAGCCGTCGCAGCGCGGCATCGGCATGGTGTTCCAGTCCTATGCGCTCTATCCGCAGATGTCGGTTCGCGGGAACCTTTCGTTCGGCCTCAAGAACGCCGGTTTGCCCAAAGCCGAGATCGAACAGCGCGTGAAGCGCGCTGCCGAAATTCTTCAGATCGAACCTCTGCTCGAACGCAAGCCCGCGGCCCTGTCCGGTGGTCAGCGCCAGCGCGTTGCGATTGGTCGTGCCCTTGTGCGCGATGTGGACGTCTTCCTGTTTGACGAACCACTCTCCAACCTCGACGCCAAGCTGCGCTCGGACCTGCGAGTGGAAATCAAGCGCCTGCATCAGCGGCTGAAGAACACTATGGTCTATGTGACCCACGATCAGGTCGAAGCCATGACCTTGGCCGATCGCATCGCGATCATGCGCAATGGTGTCATCCAGCAGTTCGATACCCCCAGCGGCGTCTATAACCGCCCGGTCAATCTCTACGTCGCCAGCTTTATCGGCTCGCCGTCCATGAACTTCTTCGAGGGCAAGCTGACCGACGGTGGCAAGACCTTTGAGTTCGCCGATCTGCGCATCCCCGTTGGGGACTATGCCTTTGATAGCAAGCCCGCGGATGGGACCAAAGTGGTCCTGGGCATCCGTCCCGAGCATGTTTCGATCGGGGAGGAAGCTGCCAAGTCCAGCTTCTCTGTTCCCTGCGAAATCGAAATCGTTGAACCGATGGGCGCGGAAGTCGTCGCCTATACGCGCGTCGGCGGGCAGACTCTGACCTTCCGCTGCAGCAGCGACATCGAACTCAAGGATGGAGACAAGGTCACCCTTGGCTTCGATATTGCGCGAGGCTCCATGTTCGACGCCACAAGCGAGCGGCGCCTGTAGATTTCCCTGAAAAGCGAAAGGCGCCTATGGGCGCCTTTCCGCCGATTTTGGCACCCGATTTTACTTTTGCGGCAGTCGTTCTGTCCGGGCGCAGCGACGCTCGCCCCTGGTGAGGCTATCTCCCGGCGCGACCTGACTACGCACTCAATTTCACGATGAGGCCTAACATGGATTTTTCCTATCAGCTTTATAGCGCCCGCAACGAGGCGTCCCTCGACGAGACACTCAAGACCCTTGCGGGCCTGGGCTACACCCAGGTTGAAGGCTGGGGCGGCCAGTTCGCCGACCCGGCAGCACTCGCCCAGAGCCTCAAGAATGCCGGCCTGACCATGCCGACGGCTCATATGGGCTACGGCCAGTTGGAGGATACCGACGCAGCCCTCAAGATCGTCGATACCGTCGGCATCCAGACCGTCTATTGTCCAGCACCGCCTTCCGAGGCCTTCCGCACCGGTGGTGGCAACTGGCAGGAGTTCGCTGAGGGTCTCGCCAGGATCGCCGCGGCCTTCAAGGCGGCCGGCAAGGGCTTCGGCTATCACAACCACCACTGGGAATTCGGCAAGGACGCCAACGGCAAGACGCCGATCGAGCTGATCCTCGAGGCTTCGCCCGACACGCAGTGGGAAATGGACCTCGCCTGGGTCGTCCGTGCCAATGAAGATCCGATCTTCTGGATGGAAAAGCTGGGCAACCGCATCACCGCAGTCCACGTCAAGGACATTGCCCCTGCCGGTGAAAAGACCGATGAAGATGGCTGGGCGGATGTGGGGACTGGTACCCTGGACTGGCCGAATTACATCAAGGAAATCAAGGCCAAGACCAAGGCCCGCTACTTTGTGGCCGAGCATGACAAGCCGAGCGATGCCATTCGCTTTGCGCGCAATGCCGCAGCCGCCCTGAAGGGCTACGGAGTCTGACAATGGCAAAGACCTTTGGCGTCGGCATCATGGGTGCCGGCAACATCTCCGCCGCCTATCTCCGACTCGCGCCCCTGTTCAAGGGTCTCGAAGTGCGCGCTGTGGCCGATATTCGTCCGGAAGCAGCAAAGCTGCGCGCAGACGAGTTCGGCGTTGCCGCCCAGACTCCCGATGAGTTGCTCAAGAACAGCGAACTGGACGTCATCGTCAACCTGACGATCCCTTCGACGCACTATCAGGTGTCCATGGACATCGTGTCGGCCGGCAAGCATTCCTATTCGGAAAAGCCCTTTGTGCTGACCGTTGAAGAAGGTCTGGCCCTCAAAAAGGCTGCGGACGAGCGGGGCCTCAAGGTCGGATCGGCGCCCGACACATTCCTCGGCGGCGCCCACCAGCAGGCGCGCGAGATCATCGATAGCGGCAAGCTCGGCAAGATCATGAGCGGCACGACGCACGTGATGAGCCGTGGCATGGAGCACTGGCATCCCAATCCGGACTTCTTCTTCCAGCCCGGTGGCGGCCCCATCCTCGACCTCGGTCCGTACTACATCACCGATCTGGTGCATTTGCTGGGACCCGTGAAGAAGCTTTCGGCCTTCACCAATATGGCGCGTGCTGAGCGGGTCGTGACTGCCGACGGTCCAAACAAGGGCAGCATCATCAAGGTCGGCACCCCGACCACCATCCACGGAATTCTCGAGTTCCACAACGGTGCCGTCGTCACGATCGGCGCCAGCTGGGACGTTGCGGCTCACGGCCACCACAATATCGAGCTCTATGGCACGGACGGCTCCATCTTCGTGCCGGATCCGAACTTCTTCGGAGGCGACCTGGTCACCACGGGCATCGAGGGCACCCGCACTCCGGTCGAGCCGTGGGACCATCCCTTCGGCAAGCCCAACCAGGATCTCGACAAGGCCACTCCGCGCGCCAACTATCGTTGCGCCGGCCTGGCAGACATGATGCAATCCATCGAGACGGGCGAAACCGCGCGCTGCGGCCTCGACGTTGCCTTGCATGTCGTGGAGGTCATGACGGGCCTGCTCGAGGCCGGTGAGACCGGACAGGTGTTGACGCTGAAGACCACCTGCGAGCGGCCACGGGCACTCGGAATCGCCGAAGCACGGGCCTTGCTGCGAGCTTGATGAACGTGCCTCATTGACAGGCTCGCGATGCCGGTCAAGATTAGCGCCTAACATGTCAGGGCGGCGAGAAATCGCCGCCCGTCATATATGCGGGGCCACAACCCGCAGTGACTAAGGGACTGACCCCGTCCATGCGGCTTGCGGGGCAACAAGAGGAGAAACCACATGGCAACCACCATCAAGGGCCCGGCAATATTCCTGGCTCAGTTCGCGGGGGACACTGCGCCCTTCGACACGCTCGACAATATCTGCAAGTGGGCGGCCGATCTGGGCTATAAGGGCGTGCAGATCCCGAGCTGGGTTTCCAGCTTCATTGACCTCGAGAAAGCCGCAAATTCAAAGACCTACGCTGACGAGATCAAGGGCGTCGTCAACAGCCATGGCCTTGAGATAACCGAATTGTCGACGCACCTGCAGGGCCAGCTGGTTGCTGTGCATCCGGCCTATGACACGGCTTTTGACGGTTTTGCGCCCGCCAGCGTCCATGGCAATCCGAAGGCCCGCCAGGAATGGGCTGTCCAGACCATGCTGCACGCTGCCAAGGCCTCTCAAAACCTTGGGCTGACTGGCCACGCCACTTTCTCCGGCGCTCTGGCCTGGCCCTATGTCTATCCCTGGCCACAGCGCCCCGCAGGCCTGGTCGAGGAAGCCTTTGACGAACTGGCCCGCCGCTGGACGCCCATCCTCAATGCGTTCGACGAAGCCGGTGTCGATGTCTGCTACGAAATCCACCCCGGCGAAGACCTGCATGACGGCGTCTCGTACGAGATGTTCCTTGAGCGCGTGAACAACCATCCCCGCGCCAATCTCCTCTACGATCCGAGCCACTTCGTGCTGCAGCAGCTCGATTATCTGGACTACATCGACATCTACAAGGATCGCATCAAGGCCTTCCACGTGAAGGATGCCGAGTTCAATCCCACAGGCCGGCAGGGCGTCTATGGCGGCTTTCAGTCCTGGGTGAACCGGGCAGGGCGGTTCCGCTCGATCGGCGATGGCCAGGTCGATTTCCCGGCAATCTTTGCCAAGATGGCCGCCAATGATTTCAAGGGCTGGGCCGTGCTGGAATGGGAATGCGCCCTCAAACACCCCGAGGATGGCGCACGTGAAGGTGCCGAGCTTATCAAGAGCTACATCATCCGCGTGACCGAAAAGGCCTTCGATGACTTCGCCAGCGGTGGTACGGACCAGGCGGCAAATCGTAAGATGCTGGGTCTGTCCTGATCGGGACGCCCCTTCGGTCGTCATTGCCCGGCTGGTCCGGGCAATATGCTGGCCACTCGGTCAATCCGGGTGGTGACGACCGGCGAAAGAATGCAGAATTGGGAGAGACAAAATGGCAGAAAACGGCGCTAAGCCCATTCGCCTGGGCATGGTTGGTGGCGGTACGGGGGCCTTTATCGGCTACGTTCATCGCATAGCATCGCGCATTGACGGAGACTTCGAACTGGTCGCGGGCGCTCTCTCGTCCCGCCCTGAGGTCGCTAAGGAATCCGGCAAAAACCTGGGTCTGGCGGAAGATCGCGTCTACACCTCCTATGAGGAAATGGCCAAGGCCGAAGCCGCGCGGCCCGATGGCATCCAGGCCGTGTCCATTGTCACGCCCAACCATATGCACTTCGGACCCACCAAAGCCTTCCTCGAAGCCGGCATCCACGTTATTTGCGACAAGCCGATCACCTCCACCCTTGAGGACGCGCGCAAGCTGCTGGACATTAAGCCGGCCAAGGGCGCCAAATTCCTGCTGACCCACAACTACACCGGCTATCCGCTGATCCGTCAGGCACGGGAGTTGGTCGCCTCCGGTGCTTTGGGCAATATCCGCGTCGTGCAGGCCGAATACGCCCAGGACTGGCTGACCGAGGCCGCGGATGAAGATAACAAGCAGGCTGCTTGGCGCACGGATCCTGCGCGCTCCGGTGCAGGCGGCGCCATTGGCGACATCGGCACTCATGCCTACAACTTGCTGCGCTTCGTGACTGGCCTGAAGACCGAAGCCGTCGCGGCCGATCTGACCGCCTTCGTGCCAGGTCGCCAGCTGGACGACAATGTGCACATCATGTTGCGCTTCGAAGGCGGAGCCAAAGGCATGCTCTGGGCCAGCCAGGTGGCGGTAGGCAAGGAAAACGGCCTCCAGCTGCGCGTCTATGGCGACAAGGGCGGCCTCGAATGGAGCCAGGAGAACCCCAACTACATGTGGTTCACCGAGTTCGGCAAGCCGCGTCAGCTGATCACTCGCGGCGGCTCGATTTCGGTGCCGCCGGCCGCCTCGATGAATGTGCGCATTCCGGCGGGCCATCCCGAGGGCTACCTCGAAGCCTTCGCCACGCTTTACAGCCAGTTTGCTTCGGTCATTCGTGGCGACGGTGCCGACTTTGAAAAACTTCTGCCGACAATGGCTGACGGTATCGAAGGCATGCAGTTCATAACCGCCTCGGTGAAGTCCAGCCAGAACGACAGCCGCTGGACCAGGTTCAGCGACGTCTAGCGAACGCGCGGTGGGCCGGCGCAGAGCCGGCTCACTGCACTCTCTTGCTGGCGTAGCCACGCGCCTCGAGCAATCGCACCACGCTGGCGTTGCCGGCCAGATGCGCGGCACCTACGACCAGCAGCGCGGCCTCGTCAGCTTCCAGCATCTGCTCGATCTGCCCGACCCAGTTGCGATTGCGGTCGTCAATGAGTCGCTCGACCATCCCGTGGTCGTATCCCCCCATCTGTTCCGTAAAGATTTCGCCCAGAGACTCGGGCTCACCTCGCGTCCAGACGTCGACCATTCGGTCTATGTCGATCTGGAGGACGTGCAGGGTATCAATCGTGGCTTCAAGCATGGCGACCTGCTCCTCCATGCTTCCACTGGCAAGAAAGCGGAGCTGTTCCTCAGGCGTTTCGAGGAAGCCGGCATGCCCATCGGGCAGTTCTGCTGATAAGACGGCCTCTACGCCAAGCGGCGCCTCGTAGCCCGCGTCAAGCAGCGGACCGGTAGAAAGCGTGGTAGCCGCCATCCAGGGCTTCATTGTCAGCAGCATCGGCATTGGAATGCCGTATTGCCCTGCTGCTGTCCGGAGCTTTTCGGTCAGTTCCTCGCCGATCAGTTCGCTGAGCAGCGTGCCATCCCGGTTGAAACCCAGTTCGTACGATAGCGGCATCACCGCCATCTGGGCCTCCATGCTCACATCGGTCTCAAAATAGACCCTTACGGCCTTGGACAGCACCTTGTCGAACAGCGGACTGCGCCATTCCGTTTCGGCGGGCAGCAAATGTACCGAGCCGAACAGCCAGACTGAGCTGTCCTCGTCACTCACCTGCCACAGCGCCGGAGCCGCCATGGGGGCAGTCGACACGGCCAACCAGAAGGGAAGCGTGAAAATTGAGCGTATCAGCATGGCCATTCCGGTGTTCACGGGCTTTGCCAATGCTACCGCCGAAAAGCAAAGCGCCGCAATCTCTTGCGGCGCAAAACCGAATCAATCTGCTAGTAGAATCAGTGCGTCCAGGGCGTCTTGCGGTCTGCCCGGAAATTGTCCGGATAGCTGACGCGCTTCGGAGTTGGCTCATGAGCCGGCTGCACCGAGTAGGGGATGCCATTGCGCTGCGCATAGGCCTCGGCCGCTTCAAGCGTATCGAATGACAGGCGCACCTGCTGGTTCATGTCCGAGCTGCTGGTATAGCCCATCAGAGGGTCTATGCTGCGGGGAACCGCCGGTTCATGCACGAGAACCCATTGCTTGGACTTGCCCTTGCCGGATTGCATGGCATTGCGGGCGGGTCGGTATATGCGGGCGGTCATGCAAAGTCCTCAACACGATGCGGGCGAATGGTCGGAGTACAAAGATTCGAACTTTGGACCCCCGGTTCCCAAAACCGGTGCTCTACCAGGCTGAGCTACACTCCGACATCGCAACCTCCAGTTAGCGTGTTCCCTGATATAGGGCAAGTCCATCCATTCGATATCACCGCGCATTGACGCGGTCGTTCAAGGATACGAAACAAGGGCATGTTTGATTTCAGCCAAAGATGGCCGCTTGGCCTCACGCACAAGAACTGGCCGGACTATCTGGCGTGGCTGATTCTGGTCCTGTTTCTGCTGGTCTTTGTCGATGTATGGGTGTCCCAGTCGGTGCAGGCCTGGCCAGACGTCTGGCGCCAGCCCTTCGCCTTCATCACCGATTTCGGACTGTCCGATTGGGTGCTCCTGCCCAGTCTTGTCGTCTTTCTGGTCTCGCTGGCCGCTGTAAGGCTCCTCAGGCCGGGTTTCTACCGGCGCGTCAGCTGGGAAATGACACTGGTGTTCAGCTTCATTTTCCTCGGCGTCGGCGCGCCGGGCCTCCTGACCAACCTGCTCAAGCGATTCTTTGGCCGCGGCCGTCCGAGCCAGTTTGACGAGAGCGGCGCCTTTTCCTTCCAGCAGCTCCTGAACGACTGGACTTTTCAGAGCTTTCCTTCGGGCCACGCCACGACCGCCATGGCGCTGGCCTTTGTCATCGGCTTCATGGCGCCGCGTTTTTTCCGGCTGATCCTTCTGGTGAGCCTGGCGACTGGAATCTCGAGAATCGTCATTGGGATGCACTATCCCACCGACGTGGTCGCCGGTTTCGCCATCGGCACCATCGGCGCCTATGCGGTTCGCAACTTCTACGCCTCCCGCCGCTGGCTCTTTGCCTATCGTCGGGACGGGTCGGTTCGTTTCAGGGGGGCGCCCAATATGCGCAGGGCCTGGCGCCGTGTCATTCAGCGCGCACGGGCATAACGCTCAAGCGCGGCACGCAGATCCGCCTTGAGGTCTTCCACGCCTTCAAGGCCAATATGCACCCTGAAGAGGTTGCCCGGCTCATTCCATGGCACCACGGTGCGTGCCTTGGTTATTGTGACCGGCAGGCACAGGCTCTCATAGCCTCCCCAGGAATAGCCCATGCTGAAAATCTGCATGTGATCGACAAAGGCCGCGACCGCAGAGCGTGGAGCGGGCTTGAGCACAAAGGCGAACAGGCTTCCTGCGCCCGTAAAGTCGCGCTTCCACAAGTCATGGTCGGGGTGGCTGGGCAGGGCAGGGTGCAGCACATGCGCCACCTCGTCCTGCGCCTCCAGCCATTGCGCGATTTCCATGGCGCGCTCTTGGTGCTCTTTCATCCGGATCGCCAGGGTCCGGAGCCCCCTTGCCACCAGGAATGCCTCGTCGCCGGACGTGAAGAACCCCAAAAGGGTCCGCAACCGCTCGATATCGTCCCAGGCCTCCCGGGTCGCCGAGATGGTGCCAGCAAAGGCGTCGGAATGGCCCACGAACATTTTTGTGGCTGCGTGCACCACGATGTCGGCGCCTAGGGCCAGCGGGCGGTGGTAGAGGGGACTGGCCCAGCTATTGTCCACGATCAGGCGGGCGCCGCCAGCATGCGCGGCAGCGGCCAGGGCCGGGATGTCTTGAATTTCAAAGGTGAGCGAACCGGGACTCTCCGCCAGTACAGCACGCGTATTCCGTTGCAAAAGGTCGGACAATCCGGCGCCGATGCGGGGGTCATAGAATCTCACGCTGACGCCCATGCGCTCAAGAAAGCCGTCCGCGAACTTGCGTCCGGGTTCATAAGCGCTGTCCGTAATCAGCACATCGTCCCCGGCCTTGAGGCACGACATCAGGGCAATTGTGATAGCTGCAAGGCCCGAAGGCACCAATTTGGTTCGATATGCCCCTTCGAGCTCGCTGACCACGCTCTCCACCGATTCGGTCGTTGGATTGCCAGCGCGTCCATAGAGATAAGCTTGGGACTGTGCGTCCAGGTCGGCGAGGGTTTTGAACAGGACTGTAGAACCGCGATAGACCGGCGTATTGACGAAGCCGAACTGATTGTCGGGATTCCGTCCAGCATGGGTAAGCGCAGTCTCTATCGAGTGGGAGCGTCCTGACTCAGGTGGATTTTCAGGCATGATTCAATGTTGCTCAAAAACGGATCACGTCGCGCGTCTGGCTAAAAAAGAGACAGAGATATTGTCTCAACCCGCCATCGACCCTTGACGTTGGGGACATAAGAAGGTTGCATGCTTAGCAGCATCCAAACCGCGCACAAAGCGGTGGTGCTGTCGGAGCCGCGGGAAAAGGTCGGCTCCGAACACACAGGGTCAGGAAACAAAAGGCAAAAATACAAATGCAAAAAGCGCTCGTATCGATCGCAATCGCGGCTTCGCTGGGTCTCGGCGCGACAGCTGTCAACGCTGCTACCCTCGATGACGTGAAGGCCAAGGGCTACATCCAGTGCGGTGTCACTGGTGGTGTGCCAGGCTTCTCGGCCCCCGATGCCAACAACAACTGGACCGGCCTGGAAGTTGACTTCTGCCGTTCCGTCGCGGCCGCCATCTTTGATGATCCGGATGCCGTTCGCTACACCCCGCTCACCTCTCAGGAGCGTTTCGCTGCTCTGTCTGCCGGTGAAATCGACATCCTGTCGCGTACCACTACCTGGACCATGAGCCGCGATACCGACCTCGGCATCGTCTTTGCCGGCGTCATGTACTACGACGGTCAGGGCTTCATGGTCCGCAAGGCCGATGGCATCACCTCGGCTCTGGACCTGTCCGGCGCTGCCATCTGCATCGAGTCCGGCACCACTACCGAGCTGAATGCTGCCGACTACTTCGAAACCCATGGCATGGAATACTCGCCGGTCGTGTTCACCGACCAGGACGAAGTTGTGAAGGCCTTTGAAGATGGTCGTTGCGACGTCTACACCACGGACTCCTCGGCACTGGCCGCTGAGCGTTCCAAGTTCGGCAACCCCGATGATTACGCGATCCTGCCCGAAATCATCTCCAAGGAGCCGCTTGGCCCGTCCGTCCGTCAGGGCGACGATCAGTGGTTCTACATCAACCGCTGGACTTATTACGCGCTGCTCGAAGCTGAAGAGCTGGGCGTGACCTCCGAGAACGTTGATGAAATGCTCGGCTCGGACAATCCTTCCGTCAAGCGTCTGCTCGGCGTGGAAGGTGATTTCGGCACCCCGATCGGCCTGACCGCCGACTGGGCCTACCGGATCATCAAGCATGTGGGTAACTACGGCGAGTCCTATGCCAAGCATGTCGGTCCGGAAACTGACATTGGCCTGGAGCGTGGCTTGAACGCACTGTGGACCGATGGCGGTCTGCAGTACGCGATGCCCATCCGCTAAGGCGAAATCCAGTTCTGGCGCCCCCTCGGGGGCGCCAGTTCGTCGTGGGCAGGTGCGACGGTTGGCATTTCGTATGGGGATAACCCGGTCGCTGGGGCGATCGGGCTAAATTGAGTCATCCCTGAAATGGTCCAGTCGGAGCCGCACTGCCCTCTGCTAGGGGGACATCCGCCACATGGCCGTCCAGGATAATCTCGCGGCACCACCGCGAACAGCCTTCTACAATGATCCGGTAATTCGAGGCATTATTTACCAGATAGTGGTCGCCGGCCTCGTCGTCGCCTTCTTGGCGTGGATCATCTTCAATACAGCCCAGAATCTCGCGGCGCAGAACAAGTCGACTGGCTTCGGCTTCCTGTTCGAGACATCCGGTTTCGGTATCAGCTTCACTCTCATTCCCTTCGATCGGTCTTCCTATTATTGGCAGGCCTTTGTTGTCGGGCTCCTCAATACCTTGCTTGTTGCCGTCATTGGCATTGTCTTTGCGACCATGCTGGGCTTCGTGCTGGGTGTCGCGCGTCTGTCCTCGAACTGGCTGATTGCCCGGTTCGCGACGGTTTATGTTGAGGTGATCCGCAACATCCCACTCCTGCTGCAGCTCTTTTTCTGGTACTTCGCCGTTCTCAAGGCCATGCCTGCGGTGCGCCAGTCGTTCGAATTGCCGCTGAGCATCTTCGTCAACCAGCGCGGCATCATCGTCCCGCGTCCGCTGCCCGATGCGGAAATCTTCTGGGTCGTAGTGGCTGCGGCCGCTGCCCTGGTCGGGGCAATAGCGCTTGTGGTCTGGGCGACCCGTGTCCGTACGCGCACGGGGCATTACCCGGTTTCCGTTGCGCAGGGTTCCCGCTTTGCCGGGGCGATCGTCGCCTTCCTGGTCGGCTATCTGGCCATCAGCATGCTGGGATCAGTCGTTCCTGCGGTGTCCGCGGTGTCGTTCCTGCCCTTGATCGGGGCGCTCGTCCTGGCCGGCCTGTCTCTGACAAAATATGGCTTCTATGGCCGGGTTTTCATCGGAACGGCGATTGGTTGGGCCGTGGCCGACTTCCTGTTGTCAGGCATGTTTGGCTGGCTCCCTCGCGGTGTTATCGTCCTGGGGGCGGCCCTGATCGCTCTGGGCGTGGCCTGGACCATGCTGACCTCGGATCGGCGCCCGGCCGCTACAGAAGGCAAGTTCCCTCTGGCCTTGCCCATCCTGATCGTCGTTGCCATCCCGGCGCTCGTCTACTGGTTGACCGGGGCAAGCCTGGCCTTCGAAATCCCAGTCCTTGAACGCTTCAACTTTGCCGGCGGGCTGCAGCTCGTGCCGGAAATGGTGGCCCTGGTTGTCGGTTTGACCATCTACACGGCCGCCTTCATTGCCGAAAACGTGCGAAGCGGTATTCAGGCCGTCAGCAAGGGGCAGACCGAAGCTGCCTCGTCGCTGGGACTGCGGGAAGGTGACCGGCTTCGGCTGGTCGTGGTGCCGCAGGCCATGCGGGTGATCATCCCGCCCCTGACCAGCCAATATCTCAATCTGACCAAGAACTCATCACTGGGTGCAGCCATCGGCTACCCCGAATTGGTCAATGTGTTCATGGGCACCACGCTCAATCAGACGGGTAAGGCTATCGAGGTGATTGCAATTACCATGCTGGTCTATCTCACGCTGTCCTTGACGACGTCGGCGTTCATGAACTGGTACAATGCGCGTGTCGCGCTGGTCGAACGGTAGGAGGTCCAGCATGTCATTCTCCTATGTCCGCGATCACATGGTCGAGCCGCGCCCAGCGCCGGTGAATACGGCCGGACCCATAGCCTGGGCCCGCCGGAACCTGTTTGCGACACCCAGCGACAGTCTCATGACTATCCTGGCAATTGTGCTGTTGATCTGGGCCATCCCGCCCATATACGGCTTTGTCGCCCCCAACTTCCTTGGGGGAGACGCGGTACCGCCTGGCGGAATCGTGGAGGAATGCCGGCTGGAAACTGCCGGTGCATGTTGGGCCTATATCTCGGCCCGCATGAGTTTCTTCATCTACGGCTTCTACCCCGCTGAAGAATATTGGCGGCCAAATCTGGTGTTCGCACTGGGCGCTCTGCTGATTGTTCCACTGCTGATCCCGCGGGTCCCGTTCAAGCGCACCAACGCGATCCTGTTCTTCGTGGTCTACCCGGTCATCTGCTTCTACCTGCTCAATGGTGGGGTCTTGGGCATGCGCCCGGTGCCGACAGAGCAGTGGGGCGGCCTCCTGGTGACCCTGATCATCTCGCTGGTGGGCATCATCTGCTCGATTCCGATCGGTATTCTGTTGGCCTTGGGGCGGCAGTCCAAATTACCGATCATCAAGACGCTCTGCGTCATGTTCATTGAGCTCTGGCGCGCCGTGCCGTTGATCACCGTCCTGTTCATGGCCTCGGTCATGCTGCCGCTGTTCATGCCGCAGGGGACCACGGTCGACAAACTGCTCCGGGCCCTGGTTGGTGTGACGCTCTTCTCGTCAGCCTATCTGGCCGAAGTGGTCCGCGGCGGTCTGCAGGCATTGCCCCGTGGCCAATATGAGGCCGCCTCGTCGTTGGGTTTGAGCTACTGGAAGTCCATGTGGTTCATCATCCTGCCGCAGGCGCTAAAGCACGTCATTCCGGGCATCGTGAACAGCTTCATCGCCTTGTTCAAGGATACGTCGCTGGTCTCCATCGTCGGCATCTTCGACCTGCTGAACACTGTTCAAGCGGCAAGTTCTGACATCGAGTGGTCATCTCCAACCCAGGCGATTACCGGCTATCTGTTCGCCGGCATGGTCTTCTGGGTTTTCTGTTTCGCCATGTCCCGTTACTCCATCTGGATGGAGCGGCGACTGGACACCGGGCACAAAGGGTAACGTCAATGAGCGACATGTCCTCACACAGCGCCGAAGAGCGCACCGTCAACACCAGCCAGATGAAGGTGTCCGACACCGAAGTGGCAATCGACGTCGTCGGCATGCACAAATGGTATGGCGACTTCCATGTGCTGCGCGACATCGATCTGAAAGTCATGCGGGGCGAGCGTATCGTCATTGCCGGCCCTTCGGGGTCCGGCAAGTCGACCCTGATCCGCTGCATGAACCGCCTCGAAGAGCACCAGCAAGGCCAGATCATCGTCAATGGCGTGGAATTGACCGCAGACCTCAAGCGCATCGATGAGGTGCGTCGCGAGGTTGGCATGGTGTTCCAGCACTTCAACCTGTTCCCGCATCTGACAATCCTGCAGAACTTGACCCTGGCGCCCATCTGGGTGCGCGGCATTCCGCAGGCAGAGGCGGAAGCTACCGCCATGCACTATCTGGAGCGGGTCAAGATCCCCGAGCAGGCCAACAAATTTCCCGGCCAGCTCTCGGGTGGCCAGCAGCAGCGTGTGGCCATTGCCCGCTCGCTCTGCATGCAGCCCAAGATCATGCTATTTGACGAGCCAACTTCGGCCCTCGACCCCGAAATGGTCAAGGAAGTGCTCGAGGTCATGATCAGCCTGGCAGAAGAAGGCATGACCATGCTCTGCGTGACCCACGAGATGGGCTTTGCCCGTCAGGTCGCCAATCGGGTCATTTTCATGGATCAGGGACAGATCATCGAGCAGAACGATCCGGAGACATTCTTCTCCAATCCACAGCACGAGCGCACCAAGCTCTTCCTGAGCCAGATCCTGCACTAGGACCGGCCTGGATCACATAAGCTGGGGGTCGGGCCGTGCGGCGGCTTGACCCCTTTTTCATGCCGTCCAATATGCGGGCTGGAGAATGGAAGGCAGTGCCTGTTGCTCAGACTCTTAAAGCCATTGCTGATCCTGGTCGCCATGGCAAATGCGGTGGCGGTGGCACCCGCTGGCGCCCAGACGCTGGACGCAGTGCGCGAACGCGGCTTCCTCATTTGCGGCTCCAGCAACCCACTTGCGGGCTTTTCCCAGCAGGATATTGATGGTCGCTGGTCGGGTTTCGATGTGGACCTTTGCCGCGCCCTGGCGGCGGCTATTTTCGGTAATCCCGACCTGATCGAGTTCCGATCCTATCGTGGCGAAGCGAGGTTTGCGCCTTTGGAAACCGGCGCCGTCGATGTGTTCATGCGCAATGGCGCCTGGACTATGGGGCGCGACATTCGCTATGGCGCGCGCTACGTCGCCCCCGCCTTCTATGATGGCCAGGCTTTTCTTGTGCCCCAGTCGATGGGTGTCGTTTCAGCATATGAACTGGACGATGTCAGTATCTGCGTGGCTGATAGCTACGGTGAGATCGAGGCTCTCGACGAGTTCTTCTTCCTCAATCAGACCAGCTATCGCGCCGTGGCTTATGAGGACGTGGCCGATCTCGCCACGGCCTATCGCAGTGGTTTGTGTCAGGTCATATCGGCGTCCGGCCGGCAATTGCAGGCGATACGGCGGGAACTGGCGGATCCGGCACAACACCGGGTTCTGCCCGAGCGAATCTCCAAGGAGGCCCTGGGGCCAGTCGTGCGCGGGCAGGACGATCAATGGTTTCAGATCGTCCGCTGGATGCTCTTTGCGCTCATCGAGGCAGAAGAAGTCGGCGTGACCAGCCTCAATATCGACTCGCTGTCCGCCGCCAGGACACCGGCGGTGCGGCGAATTCTTGGCGTTGAGGGAGATTATGGGGCGGCCCTTGGACTTCGCCCAACCTTCATGGCCGATGCCATTCGGGCGGTCGGCAACTATTCCGAGCTCTACGACCGGCACTTTGGCCCGCAGACCGGCGCGGCGATGCTGCGTGGGCAAAATGCGCTTTGGGCCAACGGCGGATTGCTCTACGCGCCGCCGATTCGCTGATCACCGTCGCGCTCACGCAAAGAGCAAGTTGACCCGACGGTTCTGCTTGCCCTTCTTCTCGATCTTGCCCAGGACCACTCTGCCGATCTCGGCGGTTCCGGCAACATGGGTGCCGCCGCAAGGCTGCAGATCGATATCGCCGATACGGACCAGCCGTACCTTGCCCTGACCCATCGGCGGCTTCACCTTCATCGTCTTGACCAGCTCTGCCTTGGCTTCCATTTCTGCGTCCGTGATCCATTCCGAGGTGACCGGATGGTCTGCGTCGATCATGGCGTTGAGCTGGTTTTCCAGGGCACCCAGGTCCTCCGGCACTTCGGGCATGTCGAAATCCAGGCGCCCTTTGTCTTCGCCAATCGAGCCGCCGGTAACGGGGAACGGGAAGATTACTGACAACAAATGCAGCGCCGTGTGCATCCGCATCAGGCGGTACCGGCGTTCCCAATCAATGTTCAGCGTCACCATCTCTCCCGAGGCGGGCGCGTTGGCGCCACTGCCGGTTAGATGCACGATCCGCGCCTTGTCACCGTCTGGGTGTGTGGCGGTTGCTATCGCGATAACCGTGCCATCGCCGCGCACGATCCGGCCGCTGTCGCCCGGCTGCCCACCTGACGTTGCGTAGAAGATCGTCTTGTCGAGAATGATACCGCCGTCTGTAGTCACCTCGATCACCTGCGCGGTAGTCGATTGCAGATAGGCGTCGTCGCGGAAAAGGAACTGGGTCATCGCGTCTCTCAAAGCACAGGGGACAGCAGGCGTGCCGCCTGGGTGGCCAGATAAAGCCCCCGATGGCGCGATTGCACCTCGGCCAGGCCAACCTGCCGGCAGGATTCAAAGTCTTTGGACAGCATGTCGTCTACGCCTGCAATTGTGCCCGCATCCGTGAACCAAAGGGTAATTTCGAAATTAATGGCGAAAGAACGGTTGTCGAAATTGACACTGCCTATGGTCGCCATTTCGTCATCCACCAACACCACCTTCTGATGCAGGAAGCCGGCCGTGTAGCGATAGACGGCGATGTCGTGCAGTACCATGGCGTCGGCATGCGCCATGCTGGCCAACCAGACCAGCAAGTGGTCGGGATTGTCCGGCAGCATGATCCGCACATCGACCCCCCGCAGCCTGGCGGCAAACAAAGCCGTGCGGATGTCGGTATCCGGCACGAAATAGGGACTGACAATCCACAGCCGCTTCCGGGCCCGGCCAATCAGGTCCGTGAAGGCAATGGCGCATTCCTCGAGTTTGTCAGCCGGACCACTCCCCATGACCAGCACGGATTTGTCGCCAAATGTTTCGAGGTCCGCAGGCGGCCGATTTGGAAGCCGCTCGCCCGTTGCCCATTCCCAATCCTCGTTGAACAGCAGGGCACAACCCAGCGAGGCCGGCCCGGAAATCTTGACGTGTGTGTCTCGCCACGCGCCCAGCTTGGGATCCTCGCCCATATACTCCACACCGACATTGAGCCCGCCCACCCAGGCATGCTTGCCGTCGGCCACAACGATTTTGCGGTGATTGCGATAGTTGATGCGTGTGGGGCCGAATAGGCGCAGCAGCTTGTGTCGGCCATTGAAGCTCGACACTTTCACGCCTGCCTCAGCCAATTCTCGCCAATAGCGCTTGGGAGTCCAGGTACTGCCGACATCATCGTAGAGCAGATAGACAGCCACGCCCGCACGCGCCTTGGCGATCAGCAAGTCGGCGAGCTGCCGTCCGAGGCGATCGTCGCGAAATATGTAGAACTGTACCAGGAGGTATTCTTTTGCGGCCTCTATGCCGGCGAAAATCGACTCGAAAGTCGCTTCGCCATTCACAAGCAGTTCGACCTCATTGCCCTTGAGGAACGGCAGTTCCGACACCTGCACCTGTACGGGCCATTTGGCGTCTGTTTCCCCATCGATCAACGCCAGGTCGCGTGCGCGCAACGGCCTGTTGGCCCGGCCATTCTGCATCCGGTCGGTGGCATAGTCGTCGAAAAGCTTCCACCCGAAAATCAGGTAGAGCAAGACGGTGGGAATGGGCAGCAGCAGCAGCGAGAGCAGCCAGGCGATGGAACCCTGCGGGGTGCGGGAATTGAGAATCTCCCGGATGGCGCAGACAATGGCCAGGAGATAGACGACACCCATGATGAGCGCCACGAGATGCAGGTCTGCCACCACGGCGCGTAAAATGTCGTCTATTCCGAACACGATGACCCTTCAGCAAAGTCTGAAGGGTCAGTGTATCAGGCCAAGGGTCGGGAGCAATGACCTGTCGCGCTCGCCGCACTCAGTTTGGCCCGGCTCAAGCGGGGTCGGCCACCATGACGCTGGAAATGTCGATGGGTGCGCGCTGTTCCAGCCATTGGGGAACGGGCAGATTCTTGCCGCGCAGGAAGCTCGGGTTGAAGATCTTGCTCGCATAGCGGTTGCCGTAGTCGCACAGCACGGTGACGATCGTCTTGCCGGGGCCGAGGTCGCGGGCCATGCGCACCGCGCCGGCGATATTGATGGCGCTCGATCCCCCAAGGCACAGACCCTCATGCTCGAGCAGGTCGTAGATATAGGGCAGGGCCTCTGCGTCCGGAATGCGGTAGGGCATGTCGACCGTCAGGCCTTCGAGATTGGCTGTGATGCGACCCTGGCCAATACCCTCGGTGATCGAGTCACCTGAGGATTTCAGCTCACCATGGGCATAATATTCGTAGAGCGCCGCACCCTCGGGATCGGCCAGGCCGATCTTGATGTCCGGATTGCGGGCGCGCAGCGCTTCGGCAACGCCCGCCAGCGTCCCGCCTGACCCCACCGCGCAGATGAAGCCATCGATGCGCCCATTGGTCTGCTGCCAGATTTCCGGCCCCGTGGTTTCCACATGCGCGCGTCTGTTCGAGACATTGTCGAACTGGTTGGCCCAGATGGCGCCGTTGGGCAGCTCATCATTGAGCTTTTCGGCCAGCCGCCCGGAAATCTTGATGTAGTTGTTGGGGTTGCGATAGGGCTTGGCCGGCACCTCGATCAGTTCCGCACCATAGAGCCTGAGCGCATCCTTCTTTTCTTGGCTCTGGGTTTCGGGGATGACGATGACGCTTTTGAACCCCAGCGAATTGGCAACCAGTGTTAACCCGATGCCGGTATTGCCCGCCGTGCCCTCGACAATGGTGCCACCCGGCTTCAGCTTCCCCGATTTGACCGCATCATGGATGATGAACAGCGCCGCGCGATCCTTGACCGACTGGCCGGGATTGAGAAACTCCGCCTTGCCCCAGATATCGCAACCGGTCAGCGTGGACACGCGATTGAGGCGGATCAGCGGCGTGTTGCCGATGGCGGAGATAAGGTCTTCGTGCTTGGCCATGGATCTGTTTTCTAGGGGAGTAAGACCTTTATCGTAGGGGGGCGATGAGGTGGCGGCAAGCGGCAAGCGCAGGATTCGGCAGGGCTTTTCCCGGATCAGCCTCGCGGCGCAAGGGGCACTCGCACCGCTGTGCCCCCGGAGCATGAATTTGCTTGAGATTTGCTATCCTGGCGATGGCAGCGCACCGAAGGCCTCAAGGGCGCGGGCGCGCGTCGCCTTGAGATCGACCATGGCTCGGGGATAGGTCTCACCGGGCACCACGCCCGCTTCGCGCAGTCTGTCCGCCTCGGCGCTGGACGGATCGTGAATGTGCTTGTCGGGCAACGCCGCGATTTCGGGAACCCACCGCCGTACATAGGTGCCATTGGGGTCAAAGCGTTCGCCCTGGGTTACCGGATTGAAGATGCGGAAATAGGGTGCCGCGTCCAGCCCGCAGCCCGCGACCCATTGCCAGCTTGCCGGATTGTTCGCCTCATCGGCATCGACCAGGCAATCCCAGAACCACTGCTCGCCCAGGCGCCAGTCGATCAACAAATTCTTGCTCAGAAAGGAGGCCACCAGCATGCGTACGCGATTGTGCATATAGCCGGTCTCCCAAAGCTCCCGCATCCCCGCATCGATGATCGGAATGCCGGTGCGGCCCATTTGCCATGCCCGCAACTGTTCCGGAGCCTTGCGCCAGGACAGGTCCTGGAATTTGCGCTGCATCGGTACCTGGCGGATGTCGTGTCGATGATACAACTGGTGATGGCTGAAGTCGCGCCAGGCCAGCTCGGACAGGAATTTCTCGATCGCCGCGGCCTTGTCCGGGTGCGCATGCGCATGGGCCCGTGTAGCGTGCCAGATCTGCCGGGCGCTGATCTCGCCGAACCGCAGATGCGGCGACAATCGGGAGGTCGCGTCCACGCCGGGAAAGTCGCGATCTCGGGGGTAGCCGGCAACCTGCTGGTCAAGGAAAATGTCGAGCCGCTCCTGTGCGGAGGCTTCCCCGACCGTCCAGTACGGCACAAGCTTGTCCGCCCAATGCGGCTGCTCATATCCGGTGTCGATCGCCGGCGCCTTGATCTTGTCCCCTCTGCGGGATGGACGGGCCAGCGGCTGATCAATGTGTTGCTCTTTGAGCGACTTCCAGAACGGGGTGAACACTGAATAGGGCTTTCCTTGCCCGGTCTCGATATCCCAGGGTTCGACAAGCACATTGCCGGGGTAGGACGTGACGGTCACGTCCTTATCGCGGAGAGCGGATTTGATTTCCGCATCCCGCCGACGATCTGCCGGCGCATAGCGCCGGTTCCAGTGAAGTGCCTCAGCGCCCGTTTCGCGCAGGACCTCGTCCATTACCGCCCGGGCCGGGCCCGTTTCGACCCGCAGCGGCACCCCGATATCGGCCAGCGATCCTGCAAGCGCCTTCAGCCCGTGGTGCAGCCACCAGCGCGCAGCGGCGCCGGGAGCCCGCATGTCATCATCGGTTTCGTGGATATAGAGCGCTACGATGCGTTCGCCCGAACGGCATGCGGCTGCGAGGGCAGGATTGTCGGACAGTCGCAGATCGTTGCGCAACCAGACAAGGTGTGTAGGCATGGAAAACCTCTTGGTATTCCTGCACTACGTCGCCGGCACCAGGATGGTTTGGAATTATTCCAGAAGTTCGGCCAGTTCCTCCAGAGCCGCGTTCCAGGCCTCCATCGAGAAGATGCGGGTCTGCGCATCCGCGTGAGGCAAGCCACGTTCGGTAAGGGTGATGCGGGTGCTGTCATCACCAATGGCCATGAACGCAATGTCGAGCACGAAGATCAGTTCGCTGTCGTCACCTTCATCCTTGTGGATCCAGGACAGCACAAGGCGCTCATCCTCCACGAAGGTCAGGACGTCGCCGCTGACTTCGTGGTCGGCCTCATCCTCGTCTTCGGCAAAGGTGACAAAGCGGTACTGCCCGCCTTCAAAGGCGTCGAACTCGGCCTCGTCCGCTTCCCATTGTTCGATCAGGGCCGGGTCCGTCCAGGCGGCGAAAACGTCGGACACATGCGCGGCAATGGTCCGCGTCAGCGTGATCTGGCTTTCGCCATCATCATCCATGCCATCGCTCATGATGTAATCCTCTCAGGATGCAGTTCAGCCGTCCGCGGCAGGAAGACAGTCAGAATACCCAAGGCTGGCAGGAAGGCGCAAATCTGGAAGACGGCGATCATGCCGATCCAGTCTGCCAGAGCGCCCATTACCGCGGCGCCAAGCGCGCCAATGCCAAAGGCGAATCCGAACACGAAACCGGCAATCATGCCCACTTTTCCCGGCACCAGTTCCTGGGCATAGACCACCATTGCCGAAAATGCCGAGGACAGGATGAGCCCGACCATGATGCTCATCACACAGGTCCAGAACAGGTCGAGATAGGGCAGGGCCAGGGTGAAGGGCAGGGCGCCCAGGATCGACACCCAGATCACGGCGAGGCGCCCATATTTGTCCCCCACAGGCCCACCGATAAACGTCCCTGCCGCCACTGCACCCAGGAAAGCAAAGAGATAGAACTGCGCCTCCTGGGCCGAGAGCGCGAACTTCTCGATCAGGAAGAAGGCATAATAGCTTTTGAGGCCCTCGATATAGATGAACTTGCTCAGGAGCAGGGCCCCGATCACCGCGAAGGCCACTATCAGCCGTTGCCGCGACAGTGCGGGTTTGCGGATGATTGCCGCGGGTCGCGCGGCCGACTGCCGTTGGTGATCGACAAACCAGCGTCCCACATGGGTCATGAGCAAGAGGCCGAGGGCGGCCACGATCAGGAACCAGAATACGCTTGCCTGCCCCATGGGCAGTAGAATCAACGCAGCCGCGAGGGGGCCGAGTGCCGTTCCGGCGTTACCACCCACCTGGAACAGGGATTGCGCGAAGCCCAGCCGGCCGCCTGAGGCCATTCGCGCCACCCGCGACGCCTCCGGATGGAAAAGGGCCGATCCTGTACCTAGGACGACCGAAGCGGCAAACAGCAGCCAGAAACCATTGGCCGCCGCCAGCATGGCGACCCCCGCCGCGACGATGGCCATGGACAATGCCAGCCAATAGGGTTTCGGCTTGATGTCACCCGAAAGCCCGAATGCCGGTTGCAGAAGGCAGGCCGTGATTTGCTGGCCCAGCGTCAGCAGTCCGATCTGCAGGTAGCTCAAGCCATAGCTTTCCTTGAGCAACGGATAGAGCGCGGGCAGCATGAACTGCAATAGGTCGTTCAGCAAATGGGCGCCGCTGACGGCAAGTATGATCGTCAGCGCGGTGCGTTGCGCGTCCGGCGCGGGAGCGGCGGCAATGGTGGTCATGAAAAATCGCCGGAATGTCGAAATACTGCCGTCCTACGCCAGTCAGCGCGCAAGGGCAATCGTGGGATAACGGCCAATTGGGGATGAAGGGAAATGGCTCCGCGAGCTGGACTCGAACCAGCGACCATTCGATTAACAGTCGAACGCTCTACCAACTGAGCTATCGCGGAACACTTTCGTGCGCCCTCTTTGCGAAGGCGTGGTCCGTGTACCCAAACCGATCCGGTTTGCCAAGCCCCTAATCTCGCCTCGTGTGAATAAGTTGTCACTCCTCTGACGAACGGGCCCGGCGGGACAGACCGATCAGGTCTTCCATCGTGTTGAGATTGGCGAAGGGATCGACGTCACATGCGTCTGCCCAATCTACCTCCACCGCGCCCAGCTCGGCCAGCAAAGCCTTGGCGCTACGGGGTGCGGTGCCGGCCCCGATCCGCTCAGGCAAGCTGGCCAAATCCGAAACACGCCAGGCCGCATTGGTGGGGTAGATATTTCCGCGCCAGCTCGCCTGCGCCGCACGGGCGCCCCCGGAAAGTGCATCCACCAGCCTGGGCACAAAGTTGTCCGGAAGAAATGGCGTGTCGACCGCGACCGAAAGCAGGATTGTGTCCGGTTGCGCTGTCTCGCGAATATGGCTGGCCGCCGCAATCAGTCCTGCAAGCGGGCCACCAATGGGCAGATCGAGGTCAGTCAGGCCAATCCCAAAACCGCCATTGGCGCCATCTCGACCCGTCGATACCAGAAGTGTTTCATGACTGAGGCCAAGCTGATCTATGACCCGTTGAAGCAGCGTCCTTCCGCCGACGCGGAGGTCCGCCTTCCGCACCTGGCCAAGGCGGCTGCCAGAGCCACCGGCCAATATGACAGCGAATACGGTCACTTCCCTTGGCCCTGCCGCAGCAGAATCAGCAATGCGATGCCGCCCACAAGTCCCCAGAAGGGTGCCCCCACCCCGGCCACAGTGATTCCTGAGGCGGTGGTTACAAAGGTTAGAATGGCGGGAAGCCGTGCTTCCTCGGCCGCCAGTGCACCGGCCAAAGCGCCCGCCAGGCTGGAAAAAAGCGCCAGTCCGGCCACGGCCTGAATCAAGACTGGGGGCACGGCCGCCACAAAGGCTGCGGCCAGTCCGGCCACCAGACCGAGCAGCATATAGGTCGTTCCGGCGGCAACAGGTGCAGGCCATCGGCGATCCGGATCGCTATGGGATTCGGGGCCGGCGCAAATGGCTGCGGTGATGGCGGCCAGATTGCTGGTAATACCGCCCACGGCCGCGGTGGCGGCGCTGGCCAAGCCAGTCAGGACGAACAGTGGACCAGGCTGCAATTTGTATCCATTGGCCTGCATCACGGCGATGCCCGGCAAGTTCTGTGACGCCATGGTTACCACATAGAGCGGCAACGCAATGCGTACGATCGCATCGATCGTGAAGCTGGGCAGAACCGGGACAAGCGTAGGCCAGGCGCCGTCAAAAGTGTCGGGCGGCAACTGAGTCGTTGTGGCGAGAATGATACCCGTGGCCACCACGGCGAGCGGCACCGCATAGCGGCGCGCAAAGCGCAGGCCAAGCGCCCAGACCGCAATGATGGGCAGGGCATGCCAGGGCATTTCGCCGACGGCGTTGAGCGGCGCAAGGCACAGCGTCAGCAGCATGCCGGCCAGCATCGCATTGGCAATGGCTGAAGGGATGGCCGCAATGGCACGCGCGAGTGGCCTGATCAGCCCAGTGAGAATCACAAGACCCGCACAGACGAGAAAGGCGCCGGCCACCGCAGGAAATCCGCCAACGGGTTCTCCCACCGTCAGCAGGAACGCCGCCCCCGGCGTACTCCAGGCAAAGCTCACGGGTATGCGAACCCGCCATGCAACCACAATATTAAGTATGGCGATGGCCAGGCAGATGGAAAACAGCCCGGATCCCGCCTGTTGCGGCGTGGCTCCGGCAGCGCTCAGCGCAGCCAGTATGAGCGTGAACGTGCTTGCGCTGCCCACGATCGCCGCAAGCGCTCCTGCCATGACGGGTTGGGCAAAATCGGAACGGTTGAGTGATGCTGCGCCGACGGACATGGCGATTCCCTGGACTTGAACGCCGCGCAAGCTAGCCGCTTGCACCCCTCGGCGCCACCCGGTCACCAACCCTCATGTCGCTGGAAACTGGAGGCCGCGTCCGGAATCGAACCGGAGTACACGGATTTGCAATCCGCTGCGTAACCACTCCGCCACGCGGCCTCTGGCCGCTGTACCTATTGGACGCCAATCGCTTATGCAATAGGCTGCGTGGGGCAGGGTGAATTTTCTGGCGCGCACTGCGGGGCGGGCAGAAGGGCGGTCGGCATTTGCCACGCCGAGGGCTGGTGAGAAACAGGCAGTCGATGCAGTTCAAGGTGACCTCGGCCTACTATGACGAAGCAAGCAAGTATTTGCTTTACACCGCGACCGGCGAGCGAGACGGCGCCAAATATACCGTCTCTTCCCGTGTGAAATGCCTCAAGCCGCCCAATACGCCCGAGCGGCTGCATATGGTCGTTCTCCTGGCCCTGACCGACCAGTTCAAGCGTCCCAGCCCCTCTGGCAAACGCGGCTAGCCGCACGGCGCCCGGCCCACACTGCTCTGCCCAGTGTGATGGAACGCTCGATGGAACTCCGAATTGCTCCGATATCAGCAAGGAGAGTTTATATGGTCGAGGACAAGCATCGAACCGAACCCGCGCCTTTGGAGACGGAGCGCGGCGAGCAGCAGGACGATAACATAGATGATCTGGGTCATCGTCCCGACGGCACCGAACAGGACCAGCCAGTCGACCCGGCCGATGACGATTCGACTGGCTCGAAAGGCCCTGGGTTCGGCTCAGCCAACAGATAATTCGTAGCGTCCGGTCAAGGCCGGTTGCCTTTGCAAGGACAAACGCATATTCACGTCCAGCATATGCAACCTCGGAATATCAACTTGGCCGGCATCGACTACAAACTTGCCCGCAAAGCCATGGTCGACGGCCAGATTGCTGTCAGTTCCGTGGTCGACCGTCGTCTGCTGGCGGCGTTTCTCGATATTCCGCGCGAGCGATTTCTGCCCGAGGATCGGCGCGCGATGGCCTATAGCGATGTCCCGCACCCGCTCGGGAACGGCCGGGTTCTGCCACCGGCAGTGCAATTTGCCCGGATCGCCCAGCTCGCAGCCATTGGCCCCCAAGACCGCGTTCTGGATGTCGGCAGTGGTAGTGGCTATTCGGCTGCTATTCTGGCCCGGCTGGCCGTTGCGGTCGTTGCCTATGAAGGCGACAAGGAACTGGTAACCATTGCCCAGCACACTTTGGGCGATCTCGATATCACCAACGTCTCGGTGGTCACCGATATTCGCGAAGCGCAGGCTGCTGGGCCATATGACGTGATCCTTCTTGAGCAAGCCATACTCGAACCTCCTGAGACCTATCTGTCTTGTCTGGCGCTGGGTGGCAGACTGGTCGCGGTTGTAGGCTTAGGGCGGGCAGGTGTGGCGACCCTATGGACCCGAACAGCGGAAGGTGTGGTATCGAGGCCGCATTTCAATGCGTCTCTTCCAACACACCTGCCGGACGATCGGCGCGAGGAGTTCGTGTTTTGAGGGCGTCTGTTGCCATACGGCCACGCATCGGCAAGAAGATGCAATTAAAGTTTGCTACTATTGGCCTGAATCGGTTGTACACCCCAATGGGCGGGCATATCTGTTTGGGGGTCTGGAGGCGGGTTGATGAATAGTTTTCGGTTTATGCGGGTTGCCGCCTGCGCCCTGTTGCTCACCTGTTCGTCTGTGGCGGTTTCGCAAGCACAGTCTATCAGCCAGGCACTGGCATCGGCTTACGATCATGCCCCCGACCTACAGTCTGCCCTGCTGAGCGCAAAGGCCTCCGCTGAAGGGATTGTCCAGGCCAAGGCCGGAGCGCTGCCAACCATTGGCGCGTCCATCAGCGGCAACCAGAGCGCCAATCTTGTTGGCGGCAACTGGACCAGCGGCAGCTCGCTGACTACGGGCCTCTCCTACAACCAGACCATCTACGACAACAATCGCACCGCGGCCCGCGTTGAGGCCGCCCGCGCCGCCGCCGAAGTGGCCGAATACCAGATCCGCAACACCGAGCAGAACGTGCTGCTGCAGGTGGTGCAGGCCTATATGTCGGTATTGAGCGGGCGCGACCTTGTGGCCCTGCGTCGCGACAATATCACCTTCTTCCAGGCCCAGTTGCAGTCCGCGCAGGATCGCCTCGATGTCGGCGAGGGTACGCGCATCGATGTCGCTCAGGCCCAGGCGCGTCTGGCACAGGGTCAGGCCGCCTACCAGGCTGCTGTCAGCACCCTGCAGACCAGCGAAGCTACTTTCCAGCGCCTGGTCGGCCAGCGTCCGCAAGGGCTTTCGACCAGTCACGGCTATGCCAATCTGATCCCGCGATCCATTGATGCTGCCATTGCCGAAGCGGAGATCGGGCATCCGGCCATCATGCTTGCCAAGGCCAGCATCCGTGCCGCCCAGGCAGGCAGCGATGCCGCTCAGGCCGCCTTCGGCCCAACGGCGACCGTGTCGGGTTCGCTTGGCTCCAGCTGGACCGGGCCGTCGGGCGGCCCGCGCGACGGTATAAGTGCCTCCTTGGGCTTTCAGATCACCATCCCGATCTATGCCGGCGGTGCAATCGGTTCGGGTGTGCGTCAGGCCAATCTGAACCAGATCAAGTCCGAGGTCGACGCCATGGCGGCCTACGACCAGATTCGCGAAGCCGTCATCTCCGCCTGGACCGGTATTCAGAGCGCCGATGCGCAGATCAGCGCCGCCCGGGCTGCGGTGACCTCCAGCAACACCGTGCTCGATGGGGTCATTCAGGAACGCGATCTGGGCACAGCCACCACGCTCGACGTCCTCAATGCCCAGGCCGATCTGACCAGCGCCCGCGAAACCCTGATCAACGCGTCCAACGGCAAGACCATCGCAACCTTCTCCCTCCTCAGCGCCATGGGGCGCCTGACCGCGCGTGATCTTGGCCTCCCGGTCCAGATCAAGACGGCCGTGCCCTATACGCAGGCGGTCGAGGATGTCTGGCAGGAACTGCGGACGGTCGTGGTCGAATAGACCCCAGCGACGCCTCAAGATGATGTGGCCGGGCAAGTCCCGGCCACAACTTTTCGTGGAAGACCTTCACTTCCCGCCTTGGGATGATTCCTAAATCGGCCCCTTATGTTTAAGCTGTTCCTTACGAATCAGGGTTGGCGGCTGCGGACGTCTCCCCAGTCGGGCGCATGAGTAAGAGGCACTGATGAACAAGCCGGCACCCAAAGAACCGTCCATGGATGAGATTCTGTCGTCCATCCGGCAGATTATCGCCGACGATGATGCTGCCGGTGCACCCCGCCGTCCATCGGTGCAGTCGGCCCCGCCGCCGATGCAGGCGGCACCCGCCAAGCCGCTGGGCGAGCAGGATGATCGCGACCTCAGCGACATGCTGGACGACATCGAGCCCCTGGCGCTGTCTCCCTCCCAGATCGTGGAAGAGGGTGATGATGTCGAAGGGTTCAGCTTCGACTCCATCCTTGCCGATACGGAAGGGGCGGATGCCGAGGGCCCGTCTCTGGTGGAGGCCGAGGACGTCACCTTCGATGCCGAGGATGATCTGCCCAGCTTCGATCCCGCGCCCACCCGCGAATTGCCGGAAGACAAGCCGCAGCCGGTGGCTAAGGCCGCACCCCAGCCCAGGTTCGATCCCGAGCCTGAGCCTGTCTTCGAACCGGAGCCGGTTGAAGAGCCCATGGCCCAGGCCGATGCTTTGCCCGATCCCACTTTGACAGCCGACATGGCCGATGAGTTGCTGGAGCCTGCAACGCGCGCCGCCGTGCGCGGTTCGATCGGCAAGCTGACCGCGCTTGGCATTGGCAATCCGAGCCTGACCATTGAAGCCATGATGCGGGATATGCTGCGCCCCATGCTCAAGGAATGGCTGGATGAAAATCTGCCTGCCGTGGTCGAGCGCATGGTCGAGAAGGAAATCGCCCGGGTCTCGCGCGGCGAGTGACTTCGAACCGTCCCGCAGGGCAAATCCCTCCGGTGGAGGGATTTGAGGTGAGAAGGCCATGAGAGCTACGCTCGAATGGCGAGCGTCCCGCAGGGCAAATCCCTCCGGTGGAGGGATTTGAGGTGAGAAGGCCATGAGAGCTAAGCTCGAATGGCGCGCGTCCCGCAGGGCAAATCCCTCCGGTGGAGGGATTTGAGGTGAGAAGGCCATGAGAGCTATGCTCGAATGGCAAGACCGTCCCGCAGGGCAAATCCCTCCGGTGGGGGCATTTGAGGTGAGAAGGCCATGAGAGCTATCCGCGAATGGCGCGTGGCTTCGCCTTGACCCCGCACCCCGCATTTGCTTGAAGACTGCCAACCTATTCCGGCCCGCCACGGTCTATCCTGGCGGGTCGCTGCTGTTCGCGAGTGACGTGATGCTTGAAAAGACCTATGAACCCGCCGCCGTGGAAAGCCGCATCTACGATGCCTGGCTGGACGCCAACGCCTTTGCGGCCGGGGCAGGGGCCAAGCCCGGGGCGGAAACCTTCACCATCGTCATTCCGCCGCCCAATGTCACCGGCTCGCTCCATATCGGGCACGCGCTGAACAATACCATCCAGGACATTTTGGTGCGCTTCAACCGTATGTTGAAGAAGGACGTGCTCTGGCAGCCGGGCACCGACCACGCCGGCATCGCCACTCAGATGATCGTCGAGCGCCAGCTCGCCGAGAAGCAGCTCGATCGCCGCACCATGGGCCGCGATGCCTTCATTGATCGGGTCTGGGAATGGAAAGCCGAAAGCGGCGGCACCATCATGAATCAGCTCAAGCGCCTGGGCGCTTCGGCCGACTTCAGCCGCGAACGCTTCACCATGGGCGATCGCGGCCAGCCTGATGACCAGATGGTTCGCGCCGTCACCAAGGTTTTTGTCGAACTCCACAAGCGCGGCCTCATCTATCGCGCCAAGCGCCTGGTGAACTGGCATCCGGGCCTCGAAACCGCCATCTCCGATCTCGAAGTGGAGAATATCGAGGTCAAGGGCCACATGTGGCATCTGCGCTATCCGCTGGCCGATGGCGTAACCTACCAGTTCCCGATTGTGGACGAAGAGGGCAACGTCATTGGCCACGAAACCCGCGACTACATAATCGTTGCCACCACCCGGCCGGAAACCATGCTGGGCGACGTCGCCGTTGCCGTGCATCCCGAAGACGAGCGCTATGCCGGCCTTGTCGGCAAGTTTATCGAGCTGCCGCTGGTCGGCCGCCGCATTCCTGTCGTTGCCGACGAGTACGCCGACCCGACGCTGGGCACTGGCGCGGTGAAGATCACCCCGGCTCATGACTTCAACGACTTTGAAGTCGGCACGCGCGCCGGAGTCGAACCGATCAATGTCTTCACCACGCGCGGCGCCATCATCGATGCCGATTTCGTCCCCGCAAAATATCGCGGCATGGATCGCTTCGAGGCCCGCAAGGCCATCGTCGCCGATCTCACCGCCATGGCCGAGGATAACCCGACGCGCGGCCTCAGCCATATCGAAGACAAGAAGATCATGGTGCCCCATGACGAGAAGTCCAAACTCGTCGTCATCGAGCCCTTCCTGACCGACCAGTGGTGGGTCAAGGCCGACGTACTGGCCCAGCCGGCGCTCGCCTCGGTGCGCGAGGGCCGTACCAAATTCGTGCCCCAGCAGTACGAAAACACCTATTTCGCCTGGCTCGAAAACATCAAGCCGTGGTGCATTTCGCGCCAGCTCTGGTGGGGTCACCAGATTCCGGCCTGGTACGGTCCGGACAACGAGGCCTTCGTTGCCTATAGCGAGGAAGAGGCAAAGGCCGCTGCTGAAAAGCACTATGGCAAGCCCGTCGAACTGACCCGTGATCCGGATGTGCTCGACACCTGGTTCTCCTCCGCCCTCTGGCCGTTCTCGACCCTGGGCTGGCCCGACGAGACCCCCGAGCTGAAGCGCTATTATCCGACCGACGTTCTGGTCACCGGTTTTGATATCATCTTCTTCTGGGTCGCCCGCATGATGATGATGGGCCTCGAATTCCTCGACAAGGAACCGTTCCACACCGTCTATATGCATGCCCTGGTCCGCGACGAGAAGGGCCAGAAGATGAGCAAGACCAAGGGGAACGTCATCGACCCATTGAAGCTCGTCGACGAATATGGTGCCGACGCGACCCGCTTTACTCTCGCTGCCATGGCCGCGCAGGGTCGCGACCTCAAGCTCGCCATTTCCCGGGTCGAGGGCTATCGAAATTTCGTCACCAAGCTCTGGAATGCGGCTCGTTTCCTCGAGATGAATGAATGCCGCCGCGTCGAAGGTTACGACCCCAAGGCCAACGCGCTGCCCCTCAATCGCTGGATTGTCGGTGCCACCGCCCGCGCCCTCGCGTCCGTGCGTTCGGGCATCGAGGACTACAAGTTCAACGAAGCTGCCAACAGCGCCTATGACTTCGTCTGGGGCACCTTCTGCGACTGGTTTGTGGAATTCGCCAAGCCCGTCTTCATGGGCGAGGACGAAGCGGCCAAGGCCGAAACCCGCGCCACCGCTGCCTGGGCGCTCGACCAGATCCTGATCATGCTGCATCCGATGATGCCCTTCGTCACCGAAGAGCTGTGGGAAGAAACCGGCAAGTTCGGTCCGGCGCGCGAGAGCATGCTGATCACCACTGAATGGCCCGATCTCTCGGGCCATGAAGACGTGGAGTCCGACGCCGAATTGGCCTGGCTGATCGACGTCATTTCCAATGTCCGTTCGGTCCGCGCCGAGATGAACGTGCCGGCCGGCGCCAAGCTGCAAATGGTGGTCACCGGGGCAGGGGAGCAGACCTTGTCGCGCCTCGTTGCCGGCACCTCGCTGATCTCTCGTCTGGCCCGTCTCGAAGAGATTTCGCCGCGAAACGAAGTGCCGGGTGAATCTGCTCAGTTCGTCGTCGGCGATTCAACCTTCGCCTTGCCTTTGGCTGGCGTCATCGACATCGCAGTCGAAAAGGCCCGCCTGGAAAAGGAAGTCGGCAAGCTCGACGGCGAGATTGCACAGATCGATAAGAAGCTTGGCAATGAGCAATTCGTGTCCAAGGCACCCGAAGAGGTGATCGAGGAGCAGAAGTCGCGCCGCGAGGCGGCCATTGAGCGTCGCACGAAAATTGGGGAGGCGCTGCAGCGCCTGAGCTGATCGTCATGAGCAACACCGCCAAAACGCCGAACGAACGAGCACTGTTCAACGGACTTGTGGGCAGCGGTGCGGTGCTCATCTTTGACGGCAAGGGCGGGATGACGCGGCACGAACCCGATGACGATCATCCCGCCGTGCCGTCTGGCGGCTTCAAGCTCGTTGTCGGCAATTCCAAGGGTCCCGAATTCAAGCTCTGGCTCAAGAACGAATTGGGCGAGTTCAACTCGGGCCTTGTCACGGCACCGACCTCCCGTAGCCGCTGCAGTGTGCTCGACGACAGGGCCCTGGTCATCCTGCGGGTCGTACGCCCTGGCGCCGAGCCGCACGATGTGGGGCGGCAGTTCCTGACCATCTGGATCGAGAAGAGCCGGGTGATCATTGCCTCGGAGCTGAACATCCTGGATTTCCTCGGCCTTGCTAGGGTCGAGCAGGTTGAACACGCTCCCACCAGCCCCGCTGACCTCATCGCCCGCCTGGCCCTCCGCGCCACAGACCGGCTGGAGCCGCTGATCGAGATGCTCGGGGACCGCTTGGATGAGGTCGAGGAAAGCCTGATCACCAACCGGACGGAAAGAGCCCAGGACAATCTCGAACACTTGCGGCGCACCTTGATCAGCTTCCGCCGGCTTGTCTGGCCGCAGCGCGACGCCCTCACCACGCTGGAAGTCGAGGACCTGTCCTATTTCTCGGATCGTGATCGGCTACGTTTGCGCGAAGCGGCGCTGCGAACCGCGCGCATCGGCGACGAGCTTCAGGCGCTGTCCGAGCGGGCAGTCCTCGTGCATGAAGAGATCATCGACGATCGCGCCGAACAGATGAACAAGGCCATGCTGCTGCTGGCCGCCGTAACGGTGATCTTCTCGCCGCTGACATTGATCACCGGTCTGCTGGGCATGAATGTCGCCGGCATTCCTTTCGCTGAAAGCGGTGCGGCTTTCTGGGTGGTCTGTGCCGCCATCGTGGGGCTGGGGCTTATCGTGCTGTGGGTGATGCGGCGACGCCACTGGATGTAGCGCCGCCGTGACGCGTCAGATGCGCCCCTGCATCGCATGCAGTGCGGCATAAGCGCCGTTCTGGTCCATCAACTGCTCATGCGTCCCTTCCTCGACAATCCCCTCCGGCAAGAGCACCAGGATGCGATCTGCATGGCGAACGGTCGATAAGCGGTGCGCGATGACGAGCGTCGTGCGTCCCTTGACCAGCGTCATCAGGGACTGCTGGATCGCGCGCTCACTCTCATTGTCCAATGCGCTGGTGGCCTCGTCGAAAATCAGCACCGGCGGGTTCTTGAGAAAGGCCCGGGCAATTGTCAGTCGCTGCTTCTGCCCACCGGAGAGCTTGACGCCGCGCTGACCGATATCGGTGTCATAACCCTGGGGCAGGAAGGTGATGAAATCATGCGCATTGGCGGCCTTGGCAGCCGCAATGATTTCGTCCTCCGACGCGTCCGGGCGGCCATAGCGCAGATTGTCCGCCACAGTGCCGCTGAACAGATACACATCCTGCTGGACCACGCCCACATTCCGTCGCAGCGAAGACAGCGTCACTTGGCGTACGTCTTGCCCGTCCAGCGTCACCTTGCCGGCATCGACGTCATAGAAGCGCGGGATCAGGCTGCAAAGTGTGCTCTTGCCCACCCCTGACGGACCGACGAGCGCGACGAACTCACCCGGGCGGATGGTCAGTGAAAGACCAGACAACACCCCTGGCGCGTCGGACTCATAGCGAAAGCTGACATTATCGAACGCGATCGCGCCGCGAACGCGTTCAAGCGCATGGGCCTCCGGCGCATCGGCAATATCGGGGTCGGTTTCGAGCAATTCCATTGCCCTGACAAACCCCGTATATCCTTCTTGCCAAAGGCGGATGAAATTGTCGAAGCGCTTGATCGGATCGAGCAGCACACCCACGCAAAGCAGCAGGGTGAGCAGCCCCGCCGCCTCGATTTCGCCCGACAGCATCCGCATGGCGCCCAACACGATCACCACGATCGTGACCAGTTGCGCAAAGCCGTCCATGCCGCTCCACAGCAAGGCTTCGCTGCGATAGCCATCGGATCGGGAGCGCAGGAAGCGGGCATTTTCCGCCTCGAAGCGCGCCATCTCGTCGGCCTCATTGGCAAAGGATTGCACGACGCGGACGCCGCCCAGCGCATCCTCGACGCGCTCGTTCACCCCGGCAATCCGCTCCTTGGAGGTGCGCAGCGCAATGTTCATCTTGTTGTTGAAGTATAACGCGTAACCAATTGCGAACGGGAGCAGGCCTGCAATGGATAGCGCGATGATCGGATCAATCCAGATCAGCACCGCCATGGCGCCGGCGAACTTCAGCACGCTGATCGCAAGGTCCTCGGGACCATGATGGAACAGCTCGCCCAGCCACAGTGAGTCATTGGTGATCCGGCTCATCAGCTGGCCCGTGCGCTGCCGGTCATAAAAGCTGAACGACAGTCTCTGGCAGTGCTCGAACAGCTCGCTGCGCACCTGCGCCTCGATGCGGGCCCCCATCACGTGACCGCGATAGTCCACGAAATAGGTGGCCAGGGCCTGCACGGCGAAAATGGCCAGCAGGATGCCGCCGAGCTTCAGCAGCTCCCCCACGGCGTCGGGAGAGCCGGCCAGTTCCGGGAGCCGGGTGACAATCAGATTGGCCAGTAGCGGCAAGGCGATTGCCGTAACCGACACCAGCACCGCGCAGGCCAGCACGGCCATCAGCAGCGGCAGGTGCGGCCGGTAATAGGAAAGGAAGCGTCGCCAGCGCGCGCGACCAATGGCCGACGCGGCGGGCGACGTGCGTGGGACGAAGAAGAAACGGGAGAGGGCGCTAGCTCGTTTTGCGGCGCTCGCGGCTCCGGCAGAAGGTTTCAGAGACATGAATGTAGCTGTCCTGTTGCAGACCAAGGGTGTTCCGGTTGAACAGGATCGCTTTCATCATTCTCTCCCGCGCTCTGGCGCTACGCCGCAACTATGCGCGCACACCGCGCTCCATGCAACGCGCGGGGCTACCCTGCAGGCGCTCTGTGACGATTCGGCAACAAACCCTCCGATTCACCCTACGGAAATCTCACATCAACGATTTGGCGATGTTTCCCGCCACAATCTGATCTTATTGCAGGCTGCATGGCATTCGGGGGCGGGTGCTGGCACGACTGATCGACGCATGTGTGGCGGGTCAGGCAGTGCCGATTTATCCCCGGGGCAGATGAACGAGCAATTGGCGCAAGACGCCAGAAACGGTGGCTATGGACGACCCGCTTGAGAGCATGACTGTCTTGGCGCGCATCTCGTCCGGTGCAGGGGTCGCCAACCCTGAACGCGGTTGTGATGACTTGGGCCGAATGCTGTCACAAAGCGCGTTTACGAATTGTTCAGAACTCACTTTGTCCGGCCGCGTCATCCGGGCAATATCGTCACTTATCAATGGCGGCAGGGCATCAGCGCCCGTCGCATCGTCGGCCCTGTCTCAGCGGGGATCGGCTCTCGGTTATGCCCGTGATCGCCTGGGCAAAAGGAGTGTTATGCGCACCACTTGGGACAAGTCCCTTGCCTGCGCCGTGTCCGGAGCGTTACTGGCCCTGGGCCTGGCCGCGCCCGCTTTCGCCCAGACTGCCGCCGAGGCGGCCCAGGATTTCGCCCGGACGCTCGACGGCACCGGCGCCTTTGTCTCCAACGACACCTATCTTTCCGCGCTCGAAAGCGACGCCGCCGCCGGTCGGCCCCTGGCGCTCTGGCAGCTTGGGACCATGTATGAAAATGGCGAGGGCGTCGACAAGGACCCGGTCAAGGCCTTTGGCTATTTTGCCCAGATCGCCAATCAGCATGCCGACGCTGCACCGCGCGGGCTGGAAGCCGATATCGTGGCCAATTCCTTCGTCAAGCTCGGCGAATATTTCCGCCTTGGTGTGCCCGAAGCGGGCATTTCCCAGAATCCGGCCGAATACCACCGCATGCTGATGCACGCCGCCACCTATTTTGGTGACCCCGAGGCGCAATATCGTATTGGCCTGCTGTACCAGCAGGAAGAAGGTCTGGGTCTGAGCCCGATGCTTTCGGCCCGCTGGCTCCAGTCCGCCGCCCACAAGGGCCATTGCCTGGCCCAGGCACAGCTTGGCAACCTTCTGTTCAACGGCATGGACACCTATCCGCCCCGTCCGGCCGAAGGCTTGATGTGGCTCAATCTGGCGCACACCACATGTCTGGGGACCTCGGACATCGGCGTGGCCGATGAGTTGCTGAATCGCGCAATGTCCATCGCCACGCCCGAAACCCGGGCCGCTGCGCTTGAGATGGCCAATTCCGGCGTTGCGGTCAGCGCCCAGTTCTGACGCCTCAGAAGCTGAAGGCGCCCTCGACCGGCACATGGTCACTGGGCTTGTCCCAGCCGCGCACGTCCTTGTGCACCACCACATCGTCCAGCCGGTCCGCGGCCTGGGGTGACAGCATCAGGTGGTCGATGCGGATGCCGGCATTGCGCCGCCACGCGCCCGCCTGGAAATCCCAGAACGTATAGGCTTCCTCGGCCGTGATCGCCCTCAGCGCATCAGTCATGCCCAGATTCCGCAGTATGCGGAATTTCTCCAGGCTTTCCGGGCGATAGAGCGCATCGCCCCACCAGGCCTTGGGGTCATGGGCGTCGATCGGCGCCGGGATCAGATTGAAATCACCCATCAGGATGAAGGGCTCTTCGAGCGCCAGGCGGCCTTCCACAAAGCTGTTGAGCCGGTCCATCCAGGCCAGCTTGTAAGGGAATTTTTCCGTATCCACCGGGTTACCATTGGGCAGGTAGATATTGCACACCCGCACCACACCGCCATCGAGCGAGAACACCCCCTCGATCAGGCGCGCCTGCTCGTCCTCGTCATTGCCCGGCAGGCCGCGATGCACCTCGTCGAACGGCAGCTTGGAGAGGAGGGCCACGCCGTTCCAGCTCTTCTGGCCGTGGGTTTCCACATTGTAGCCCAGGGCCTCGAACTCGGCGCGCGGGAAACCTTCGTCCACCGTCTTGATTTCCTGCAGGCCGACAATGTCGGGCTTCTCCTCCTCCAGCCAGCGCAGCACCAGTTCCAGGCGGGCCTTGATGCCGTTGATGTTCCAGGTCGCGATACGCAGGGTCATGGCGGGCCTCAGGTCAAATCGGAGTAGACGGCCTTGCGCAGGGCGCGCGGAAAAGCCAGCTCGCCACCATAGAACGCCGTATTGCTCAGCGAAACCATGGTGATCCGGTTCACCGGATCGATCGACCAGATGTGTCCGTAAATACCGCCCCAATTATTGGTGCCCGCCGGCCAATAAAGATCAGCTCGGGCGGGATCGGTCGTGTAGCTGCCGAGGAAGCTGAAGGCCTGGCCAGGCTCGCGCTCGTAGCCCATCTGGTCCTGCATGGCCATCTTCGCCGTTTCGGGCCTGAGCACAGCTCCGCCATCTGCCAGCATCGCATTGAGGAATCGAATGAAATCGGGGCCCGTGGTCGCCATGCCGCCGCCGCCGCACTCGAATGCCTTCTCGTTGAAGATCCGGGCAGGGGAGAAGCGGGTGATGCCACCCCAGGGGTTCTTGGCCGCGTGCGGCTCGCCCATGCGCACTGGCCTGTCTTCGCCATCGGCATAGGGGACGGCAAGACGGTCGCGGTCGGTCACGTGGAAGGCTGTGTCGGCCATGCCAAGGGGTTCGGTCACATAATGCGCGACAGCGTCCCGCAAACGGCCGCCATGCAGCTTCGCGACGACGCCTCCGAGCACGTCGATCGCCATCGAGTAGAACCAGGACGTGCCGGGCGGATAGGAAAGCTCCTGCGCGCCGAGCAGCGGCAGCAACTCATCCAGGTGCATATCCGTATCGGTCAGCCCGGCGCTGATCCGCGGGTCCTTGTCCGAATAATCGTAGATCAGCCCGGCGGTGTGCGTCAGCAGGTGCTTGAGCGTGATCACCGGCTGACTGCCGTCGGCCAGCTTTGGTTTGAAATAGGGCAGATAGTCCGTGACAGGATCGTCTACGCGCACCAGTCCTTTGTCGGCCATTGCCAGCAATGTGGCCGCCACCATCGGTTTGGTCAGCGACGCCGCGCGGAAAATCGTGTCCTGCTGCATCGGCGTCCCGGCCTCACGGTCGGCGAGCCCGGCTGCGCGTTGATGGATGATCTGACCATCCTTGGAGATAACGACCACGGCGCCAACCAGCTTGCCGCTGGCAACCGCCTCATCGATCACTTTGTCGGTGGCTTGCATATTGGTCACGGCATTCCTCCCCGCCTTCTTGTGCCGGGTCGCTGCCGATTCAACAACAGTAACTTGTTGCTAGACCGCAAAACTCGTGCCGCAGCCACAGGACGCGACCGCGTTGGGGTTCTTGATTTGGAAGGACTGCCCGATCAGGTCGTCGACAAAGTCAATCTCCGCCCCACCCATGAACTCCAGGCTCAGGGAATCAATCAGAACGGTCGCATCGCCCTTCTGCAACACCAGATCATCACTGGCGGGTGTTTCCTGCACCAGATTGTATTCGTACTGGAAACCCGAACAACCGCCGCCAGCCACCGAAATCCGCAGCACCGTACCGGGCGCTTCCTTGGAAAGGATGCGCGAGACGCGCTTGGCGGCGCGATCCGAAAGGGTTACGGCAGGGGCATCGGCAAGTGCTGCGTCGGTCATGGGAAATCCCGTGTCGGTCGTAATGTCATAACGCTGGTCATAAGATAGGCGTTCAACGCCGGGTTGCAAAGGGCCGAACAGAGCAGATGCGAAACACCGCTTCCTACGCCAGCAAGGCATCGCAGTCCCTCGGACGTCTCTATGACACGGGGGCAAGTCCCACGCGCTCAGAATTTCAGCGCGATCGGGATCGCATCATCCACTCAACGGCCTTTCGCAGGTTGCAGCACAAGACGCAGGTTTTCCTGGCCCACGAAGGCCGCCACTTCCGCAACCGGTTGACCCACACGCTGGAGGTCAGCCAGATCGCGCGATCCATCGCGCGGGCGCTGGAACTGGATGAGGATCTGGCCGAAGCCATCGCCCTCAGCCATGATCTGGGCCATACACCTTTCGGTCACGCTGGCGAGCGGGCGCTTGATCGAGCCATGGAGCCCTTCGGCGGCTTCGATCACAACGTACAGGCATTGCGGGTCGTGACACGCCTGGAGAACCGCTACGCAGAGCACGATGGCCTCAATCTGACTTGGGAGACGCTGGAAGGTATTCTCAAGCACAACGGGCCTCTGCCGCATCTGGTTGACCTGGCGGAACTTCCGGTGCCGGCGGACCTGCGCGTCAACACCCATGCCAGTCTCGAGGCCCAGGTTGCCGCGATTGCTGACGACATTGCCTACAATGCCCATGACATTGATGATGCTCTGCGGGCCAACCTCGTAACGCTCGAGGATTTCCTGGGCGTCCCCATGGCCGGCTCGATCGTAGAGGAAGTCTTTGCGCTTTATCCCGGCATTGCCGCCAAGCGGCAGACCCATGAAGTGCAGCGGCGGATGATCACCCGTGCCGTCGAGGACGTTATTGTCACCGCCCAGAAAAACATTGCATCCGCGGGCGTGTCGTCTCCTGAGGACGTCCGGCAGGCCGGCCGTACCCTGGTGGGCTTCTCCGCAGGCATGGCTTCGGACGAAAAACAGCTGAAATCCTTCCTGTTCAACCGTGTCTACCGCCATGAAGACGTCATGGTGCCGGTGCGCGAGAGCGAAGCCGTGGTGGAGCGTCTCTTCGCCGCCTATATGGCCGACGCCGATATGCCGGGTCGCTGGGGCGAAGCCGGCAGGGCGGTGGCCGGCCTCGAGCGCGCGCGCATTGTCGCTGACTATATCGCCGGAATGACTGATCCTTACGCGCTCGACGAGCATCAACGCTTGTTTGACGCTCGACCGGATTTCCGTTAACCGGACCGCATATCGGTGAGGCGACCTTTGCCCCGTCCCCAACCTCAGGTCCGTCCTCGGGCTTGACCTGAGGACCTCTCTCAACACCGCCGAAGCGGCGGCCGGCCCTCGGGTCGAGCCCGAGGGTGGACTGGCGGTTGTGGCAAAGTCGAACTTCGCCCAAACAGGACACATTGGTTACAGGCCATGGACATTTTCGCCCTTTTCACCACCCGGGTCACCGAGGCCCTGCGCGCCGACTATCCCCAGCTCGACAATGAGCTGCTGACGCGTGTCGTGGTGGAGCCGCCGCGCGACCCTGCCCATGGCGACCTGTCGACCAATGCGGCAATGGTTGTGGCCAAGCCCTTGGGCAAGAACCCGCGCGAAGTTGCTGCAGGTCTGGTGGAGCGCTTCAAATCCGCTCCGGACATCACCTCCGTTGAAGTGGCCGGCCCTGGCTTCATAAATTTCCGGCTCGCGGACTCCATCTGGCACCAGGTCCTCAAGGCCGTCGGCGCGCAGGGCGAGAACTATGGCCGCACGAACCTGGGCAAGGGCGAGCGGGTCAATGTCGAATATGTCTCGGCCAACCCGACCGGCCCCATGCATGTGGGCCACACACGCGGCGCCGTTTTTGGCGACGCGCTTGCTTCGCTCATGGCCTGGTCGGGTTATGACGTAACCCGCGAATATTACATCAACGATACCGGAGGCCAGACAATAATCCTGGGCGAGTCGGCCCTCCTGCGCTATCGCGAGGCGCTGGGCGAAACGATTGAGATTCCGTCTGGCTTCTATCCCGGAGACTATCTGATCCCCGTGGGCAAGGCGCTTGCCGCCGAGTATGGCAAGTCGCTGCTCGACATGTCCGAGCAGGAAGCCGTGCTCATCGCGCGTGAGGCGGCCCTCGCTGCCATGATGGATCTGGTCAAGGCTGACCTGGCCCAGCTCAACATCCATCACGACGTCTTCTTCTCCGAACGCACACTCCACGGGCAGGGCGGTGACATCCAGACAACGCTGGACTGGCTGCGCGAGGAAGGCATGGTCTATGAGGGTCGGCTGGAGCCGCCCAAGGGCAAGACACCCGAAGATTGGGAAGATCGCGAACAAACGCTGTTCCGCGCAACCGACTATGGCGACGACACTGATCGCGCCCTGATCAAGTCCGATGGCTCCTACACCTATTTCGCCGCCGACATCGCCTATCACCGCAACAAATATCTGCGCGGCTTCAAGCACATGATCAACGTGCTGGGTGCCGATCACTCCGGCTACGTCAAGCGCCTGCAGGCGGCCGTCAAGGCCGTCTCCAACGGCGAGGCCGATATCGATGTGCGCATCTGCCAGCTCGTCCGCCTGCTAAAGAACGGTGAGCCGTTCAAGATGTCCAAGCGCTCGGGCGATCTGGTTCTGCTTTCTGATGTCGTAGAGGAAGTGGGTGCCGATGCGACCCGTTTCATGCTGCTCTTCCGGCGCAACGATGCCGCGATGGACTTTGATTTCGCGCTGGTCAAGGAACAGACGCGCGATAATCCCGTCTTCTACGTGCAATATGCCCATGCGCGGGCCTGCTCGATTTTCCGCACGGCAGAGCGCGACATGCCCGATCTCGATATCTCCTCGGCTGCCCTGGCCGGTGCGGAGCTGGAACTGCTGGGCAGCGCAGCCGATATTGAACTGATCCGCCTGCTTGGCGCGTGGCCGCGGACCGTGGCTGCCGCCACGATTGCGCATGAACCCCACCGGATTGCGTTTTATGTGCACGAGCTTTCGGCGGCCTTGCATGGCTTCTGGGCCAAGGGCAAGGATGACCCGCAGTTACGATTTGTTAACCAATCGGACCCGAAGTTGACTCTAGCTCGACTCGCACTCGTCGACGCCGTTCGTCAGGTAATCCGCAACGGCCTTGGGATTTTGGGGGTCTCGGCGCCTGAGGAGCTTTCATAATTCGGGCGCATTGGTGTGAAAATACGCGGCAAAATCCTTGACAGGACATTCCGCATTCTAGGGGCGCTGCCACATGACGTCAGCGAAACCGCAATCGATGGCCGCACAGACTGAAGCACCGGACGATCTTATTGCCGAATTGGCGCGGCTGATGGCCGACGAGGCCCGCAGCGACAAGCCGGACGATAGGCCCAAGCCTGTGCCGGTCCGTATTCCGGGCGACACTGCCGAGGCGCCGGCACAGCGTCCTCAAGTCTCCGAAACGGCGGCACCTGCGGTCGAGCCGACTTCGCTGAGGCCGTCCATCCGCATCCCGGGCGATCAGAACGCCGACGCCCCGGAGCCGGTGGAACCCTTCTCATTCGACTTCGGCCTGGGCAATGCGCGGAGCGAACCAACCATGTCGCCTGCGCCCCAGGTTGTGTCGGCTGCCGCGCCTGCGCCAAAGGATGAACCAGAGGACTTGGCGCCGCTCGACCAGGACAGCCTGGCTGATCTCATCGCCGCCGAACTGGCGCAGGACCGCTCTGCGCCAGAGCCCGTCCGGCAACCAGAACCCGAAGACACTTCGGCTAGTGCCGACAGCTTCGGCATGCCGCCCATTTTCGGCCTGGGTGATGGTACCCCACGCACCGTTCAGCCACAGCCGACCGAGGATGCCCCCCCGCCGGCAGCGCCCGCGCCGGTCGCGACGCCCGAACCGCCCGCACAGGCAAGCCCGGCCTCTGCGCATGGCACGTCTGATCCCCTCGACGACATCGAAAGGCTGGTCGGTCCCGCCGTCCGCCTCGCGACCGCCAATCCGCCTCCTGCCAGCCCCGCCTTGCGCAGCCTGGCGACCCCCACGGTTGCCACGCCCGTCCAGGCCGAACCGGCCGAGCCCGCCACCGTAGAGACCCCGCCTGCCAAGCCCGCGACCGCCGAGCGCGCCTCTGACCTCAGTTCAGTGGACGAAGCCATCCTGGCCGCCGCTGCTGCTACTGGTGCGCATGTCGAATGGGTCAATGACGGTCCGGATGCGCCCCGCGCGCCTGAGGCCGATACCGAGGCCCTGCCACCCCCCGCTCGGGCGCCCATGCGCCTCAACCGCGCCGTGGCCGGCCCGCTTGTCGCCATTGCCCTGTTGGCGGTTGCCGGTTTCGGGCTCTATTGGGTGCTGGGGCAGGGCGGTGGCACGGACGAACCGGCGCCGCTTCTCGTCGCCGATACCAGTCCCACCAAGGAAGTCCCCGAGACCCCGGAGGCCGCCGAGGTGCCCCAATCCGTGGTCTTTAACGAAATATCCGGCGCCGATGCCGGAGCCGAAGAGCAGCTTGTGTCCCGCGACCAGGCCGATACCGAAGCCGTGGTCGCCGCCAATACCGCGCCCGCCGCTGCTGGCGTGCTGGCCAGCAGCGACTCCAGCACCGTCGATCCCAATCAGGATGGTTTGGTCAATCGCAAGGTCCGAACCGTGACCGTGCGGCCCGACGGCACCATCGTCAGCGGCGATGACAGCCTCGCGGGGTCGAGCATCCTTCCCGTGGATCGTCCCGAGGTTCCGGAAGTTCCCGGCGCCGATTTCTCGACGCCGGAGCTCGTCGCCAGCGCGCAGCAGGCCGAAGCGGCCGCTTCCACTGCAACTTCCCAGGCGACCGACGTCGCCGCGACCCCCGCGGCCGCCACGAATGCCATAGCAGAGCCCGGGGCCGATATTCCCGTCGTGGACGCCAACGGCGCTGCTATCGCCGGCTCGACCGTGCGCATGCCCATGGAGCGGCCTGCCGACTTTGCGTCCATCGCCTCGGCCGCCATCGCTTCGGCAGCCGCCGCGCCTGCACCGGCCGCTGCTGCCGCGGCACCCGCCGCCGCCCCGGCCACGCCGCAGCCGACTACCGCGGTCGCTTCGGGCGGTTCAGCGTCGGCCTATGTGCAACTGGCGTCCCAGCGCAGTGAAGAAGCCGCGCGTCAGTCGGCGCAGGCCATCGCCACCCGCTACGGCGTCCTGTTCGGCGGCGCCAGCCTTGAGATCCAGCGCGTCGACCTTGGCGAGCGCGGCATCTACTACCGTGTGCTGGTGCCAGCCAACTCCCGCGAAAGCGCCGCCAATATCTGCACCAACGTCAAGGCCGCCGGTGGCGATTGCCTCCTGCTCTAGCACTTGCTTGACGCTTGGTCCGCCACCGGACAAGGATGGGGCATGCTTCCCATCCCGACGGGCCAAGAATGACTGAGGCCGATATCAACTGGTTCGATACGCCCGCGCCGCCTGCTGCGGAAGACGTCCTGCATGTTGACGTCGGCGGCTATGAAGGCCCGCTCGATCTGTTGCTGGATCTGGCCCGCCGGCAGAAGGTCGATCTGTCGGCGATTTCCGTCCTTGCCCTGGCCGAGCAATATCTGGGCTTCATCGACAAGATCAGGGCCCGCCGCATTGAGGTGGCCGCCGATTACCTCGTGATGGCCGCATGGCTGGCCTATCTCAAGAGCCGCCTGATGGTGCCGCAGGCTCCCGGCGACGAGGAACCGAGCGGTGAGATGCTCGCCGCCATGCTGCAGTTCCGCCTCAAGCGCCTTGAGGCCATGCGCACTGCCGCCAGCCGGCTGATGAATCGTCCCAGGCTCGGCTTTCAGATTTACGCGCGCGGCGCCCCCGAGCCGATCGAGATTGCCCGCCGCTCCATCTGGGAAGCCAGCCTCTACGACCTGCTCAAGGCCTATTCCAGCCAGCGCGAACGCGGCGTTGTCACCGATTACACGCCGCGGCTGCGGACCGTCTGGTCGCTTCAGGATGCGCGAGACATCCTGAAGCGACTGATCGGGGAAAGCCAGGAATGGGTATCTCTCGACGCCTATCTGGTGGACTATCTCACCACGCCCGCCGAGCGTGCGACGGTTCGTGCCTCGACCTTCGCGTCCAGCCTGGAACTGGTGCGGCAGGGCGAGATCGATATCCGGCAGACTGAAACCTTTGGCCCGCTTTTCATGCGTCGCCGGCGGAGTGATCGCGCGTGAGTGAATCTGTTCAAGCCGACCAGTCCGGCGAGGTGCTTCGCCGCCACCTGCGCATTCTTGAAGCCTTGCTCTTTGCCTCCCAGGAGCCACTCCGCGCCGTCGACATGGCACCTTATCTGGGCGAAGGGGTCGATATTGCCCTCCTGCTGACTCAGCTCCAGCAAGAATATGCTCATCGCGGCGTCAATCTGGTGCGTCGCGGCGAAGGCTGGGCCTTCCGCACGGCTGAGGATCTGGGTTTGCTCTTGCGCCGCGAGGAGCACGAGACGCGGCCACTGTCCCGCGCGGCCCTCGAGACCCTGTCGATCATCGCCTATCACCAGCCGGCCACGCGCGCCGAGATTGAGGAAGTGCGCGGGGTGGCGACCGGGAAGGGGACGCTGGATTTGCTCATGGAAGCCGGCTGGGTGCGGATGCGCGGACGTCGCCGCACGCCGGGTCGCCCGGTCACCTATGGCACCACGGATGCCTTTCTCGATCACTTTGGGCTTGAGAGCCTTTCGGACCTTCCAGGCCTCGATGAGCTCAAGGGGGCAGGGTTGCTCAGTGGCCGCCTGCCGCCGGATATGCAGATTCCTCTGCCCTTCGATGGCGCTCTGCGCGACGACGAGGACCCGTTGGACCCGTCCGATCCGGGGGACAACGAAGTGGAGGACGAGCAAACGTGAACCGGCAATCCACCTTTCGGCGGGGCGAACGGCAACACGTTCTTGTGTTCGGGTGCATTTAAACCTATTTCTCGGTCTATCTATCGCGTGTAACGCGTATCAGGAGTTCTAGGGAGACCATCATGCACGCGCCGTCTATTTGGGGCATTCTCGTAGTTGCCGTTGTCGTTATCCTGCTGTTCGGCCGCGGGAAGATTTCCGGTATGATGGGTGAAGTCGCCCAGGGTATCAAAGCCTTCCAGAAGGGCATGAAGGACGACGACAAGCCGGCCGAACGCCTGCAGGCTGACGCCCCCAGCACCGTCGATGCCAAGGAAGTGGACAAGAGTAAGGACGCCTGAGCGCGTCCATTTGCCCATTCCTCATAGTGGCGGCCTGTCCGCCGTCCGGAGACTGAATACATGCTCGGCCTAGGCTGGACAGAGATGCTGGTGATCGGCGTTGTCGCGCTGATCTTCATCGGCCCCAAGGACCTGCCTGTGGTCATGGGCCGCGTTGGCAAGGTTATTGGCCAGATTCAGCGCATGGGGCGGGAGTTCCAGCGGGAAATCAACAAGACCACGGGCCTCGATGAGGTACGCAATCTGCGAACCTCGATCACCTCGCCGCTCAAGCAGACTGCCGATGAAATCCGCAAGGAATTCAACGCCATCGGCAAGGACGGCAAGGAGGCGCCCAGCGGCGCTCTCAAGCCCACTGACCCCACTCAGGAAAGCGTCGTTGAGGCCATTCAGCAGCAGGCTGGCATGGCGCCAAAGAAGACCAATGACGAAATGGCGGCCGAATATGGCTTC
>Ga0207814_100062_pt1 | contig 118681 bp, 119 predicted proteins | sample TtaePargueraPR_7_FD_187755 | JGI IMG/M metagenome (GOLD analysis project Ga0207814, IMG submission 187755) | Aerobic enrichment media microbial communities from Bioluminiscent Bay, La Parguera, Puerto Rico - Tt and P1 (2) (SPAdes) | ecosystem: Environmental > Aquatic > Marine > Unclassified ...
GGTATCCACATGCAGCAGCGGAAACGGGATCTTGCTCGGATAAAACGCCTTGCGCGCCAAATGCAGCAACACACTCGAATCCTTGCCGATCGAGTACATCATCACCGGCCGCTCAAAGCTGGCCGCCACCTCCCGAAGGATCTCGATACTCTCGGCCTCTAGGGCTTGAAGATGGGTCAGTCGATTCTGGTCCAAGATCGTTTCCTGAAGATGGTGACAACTGGTCTGACTTGATGCGGTTTGGTAGCGCCAGGACCACTAGTTCATCAAGCCAAAACCGCGGGAAACACGGCAGTTACAAGACCTTGAGGCAAATTTGTGCATCAATGCGCCAGCCTGCAAGAAACAGCACCCTTGCCCCCACATATCCCGCATTTCCGGATGCGTCGGGGTGCCTGCTGGCAGAAAAAAAGTTTCCGCGCCCTCCAGGTCTGCACACCATTTTGACGCGCGATTGCCTGTTGTGCGCCCGCCCCACTCAATGTTAAACGGCACGCAGATGCCGGTATAGCTCAGTTGGTAGAGCACCTGATTTGTAATCAGGGGGTCGCGGGTTCGAACCCTGCTGCCGGCACCAGAAATTTCCAGGATTTGTGCGCTCTTCATTCGAATTCATCTCTGGTTCTCTCGCCACTCGGTTTACAGTTTTTGCCACGGTTTACAGTTAACCCGATATTGTGGCTTACGAACCAGATGACTCAAGCTTTTGCATCACTGTGTCAGCGCTACCTGCGAGGTAGTGCTGACGGATGACGCGTTCGCATTCTTTTTCGTCATGACTGAATAGCCCCGCGTTCTGTAGACACCTTCGGGGTTAGATTTGGTGTCGCCGTTCGAACTCGACGGGTGAGAGCATGCCGTTGCGGACGTGCTTGCGGGTCGGGTTGTAGAACATCTCGATGTAATCGAACGTGGAGTGAACCAGATTGTGGTGTCGCAGAAAGCTGGCCCAGTCCATGCTGGTGAACTGAGAGCCTTGGTTGGAATGAATCAACAGCGTATTCTGTGACTTGCGGCGCCAGACCATCATGTGCAGGGCCTGCAGGACGACCTCGTGGTCTGCCGGCTTTGCAGCGACCAGCCGATGGCGCGGCGCGAGAACTGGTGGATGACCACGGCCAAATGGGCAAAGCCCTCCATGGTCTTGATATGGGTGATGTCGGTCACCCAGGCGGTGTCCGCAGGCGAACCCTACTACCCAGCGTTTCCGTATGAGTTTTACACCAGCCTGACTGATCAGGACCTTGCGGATTTGTGGTCTGCGATCCAGGCGACGCCTCCTGTCAGCCGGTATGATCAACAACATGATGTCGGCTTTCCGTTCAATATCAGAAGCGGCCTTAAAATCTGGAAGTCGTTCTTTGAAAGGCCCCACGTCCCTGCGCCGAATCCAGACCGCACCGCGGCCTGGAATCGAGGCCGCTATCTGGTGCTTGGGCCCGCGCACTGTGCTGCCTGCCATACGCCGCGCAATCTCATTGGCGGCTTGCCTTCAGACATGACGCTTGCCGGCGACCCGAACATGCAGGACGGCGGGCAGTCACCCGCCTTGACCAGTTCCGATCTCCGCGCGAAGGGGTACACTGTTGAAGCGCTGGTCCGCGCTATAAGGACCGGCATCGGTCCTGACGGCGATGCATTTGGAGGCTCGATGGCCGAAGTGGTGCATGGCAGTACGGCCTATCTGCTTGATCGCCACCTGCAGGACATGGCGACATACTTGCTGGATTTGGACGAGCCCTGATCTGCTCCGAGGTCTATGATGAATCTGGGTTGACCTTGCCACGGTAGGAAGGTGCAAGATTTCTGGCTCCCGGAGGTGCCACCATGCCAAACGCCCACGTCCACCACCACGCCCATGCGCATGGTCACGCGTCGCATCAGCATGAAGCCAAGTCGCCGCCTACCTTGGTCAAGGACCCTGTGTGCGGCATGGACGTGGACCCATCGACGGCCAGGTTTCAGGCTACCTTCGAGGGTCGAACCTTCTATTTCTGCTCGCAGAACTGCCATGACAGGTTCGCGGCAAATCCGGAACAATATGCTGCAGCGGTCCCGGCGCCGACCAAACCCGCGCCCGCCGGGACCATCTGGACCTGCCCCATGCACCCGGAAATCCGGCGGTCAGAGCCTGGCTCCTGCCCAATATGCGGCATGGCGCTGGAACCGGAAATGCCTACGGCCGACGATACTCCTAGCCCTGAGCTACGCGACATGACGTTGCGTTTCTGGGTCGGCACGGCGCTCGCCGCACCGGTCTTCGTCTTGGAGATGACCGCGCATCTGGTCGATCTGCACGGTGTCCTTTCCGGTCAGGCACTGAACTGGATTCAGCTCGTTCTGGCCACGCCCGTCGTTCTCTGGGCCGGATGGCCATTCTTCGAACGCGGCGTAGCGTCGGTGGCCAATCGAAGCCTCAACATGTTCACGCTGATTGCCATGGGGATCGGCGTGGCCTGGCTCTATTCGATGCTGGCGACTTTGGTGCCGGACATCTTCCCGCCATCCATGCGCGGAATGGATGGAGCCGTGCCGGTCTATTTCGAAGCCGCCGCGGTCATAACGGCCTTGGCGCTTCTTGGACAGGTTCTTGAACTCCGGGCCCGTGAACAGACCTCGGGCGCGATGAAAGCCTTGCTCGGTCTCGCACCTAAGACTGCGAGGCGCATCCGACCGGATGGATCCGACGAGGAAGTCGAGGTCGACGCGGTGATGGTCGGCGACCATCTGCGCATTCGGCCCGGCGAGAAAGTGCCGGTCGACGGCACCGTCCTGGAGGGGCGGAGTGCCGTCGATGAATCCATGGTCACCGGAGAATCAATGCCAGTCACGAAGGTCGAAGGCGCGCGGCTAATCGGCGGAACGATCAACCGCTCCGGCGGCCTGGTCATGCAGGCCACCGAAATCGGACGCGACACCATGCTGTCGCGCATTGTTCAACTGGTCGCAGCAGCGCAAAGGTCGCGAGCGCCAATTCAGCGGCTTGCCGACCAGGTTTCGGGCTGGTTCGTGCCCCTGGTGATTGTCATAGCTCTCCTCGCCTTCCTGGCCTGGATGGTCTGGGGCCCCGAACCTCGCCTGGCGCACGCCCTGGTCGCCGCAGTTTCAGTTCTGATCATTGCCTGTCCATGCGCCCTGGGTCTGGCCACGCCCATGTCCATCATGGTGGGCGTGGGCAAGGGCGCCCAACTCGGTCTCCTGATCAAGAATGCCGAGGCCCTGGAGCGGCTAGAAAAGATCGATACGATCGTGGTCGACAAGACTGGCACGCTGACGGAGGGTCGACCAAGCCTCACGCGGGTAATACCTGCGGATGGTTTTGACGAGACCCAGCTCCTGACGCTTGCTGCCAGTCTCGAACGCGCCAGCGAACATCCTCTGGGCGTGGCCATCGTTGCCGCAGCGGAGGACCGCAAACTCAACCTCTCTGCGCCGAGTGACGTTGACTCTCCTGTCGGCAAGGGCCTGACGGGCATAGTCGAAGGCCGCCGGGTTCTGATTGGCAGCGCAAAATATCTCGAGGCCGAGGGCGTGGAACTGGGCAATTGGCGATCCCGCGCCGACGATGTACGCGCCGAGGGGGCGACGGTCGTTCTTGTCGCGGTCGACGGCAATGTCGCTGGTGCCCTAGGGATAGCCGATCCAATCCGTGCCACGACCGCAGAAGCGCTTGCCGACCTGCGGAGCCAGGGCATGAGTGTGGTCATGATGACGGGCGACAATGCTGTCACCGCCAAGGCAGTCGGCGCAAAGCTCGGGATCGACAATGTCGAAGCCGATGTCCTTCCCGAGCGCAAAAGTGCAGTGGTCGAGCATCTGAGAAGCCAGGGCAAGGTCGTCGCCATGGCTGGCGATGGTGTCAACGACGCACCGGCCCTTGCGGCGGCTGATGTCGGTATCGCCATGGGCACCGGCACCGACGTGGCTATGGAAAGTGCTGGCGTGACCTTGCTCAATGGCGATTTGATCGGCATTGCCAGGGCAAAGCGCCTGTCGCACGCCACCATGCAGAACATCCGCCAGAACCTGTTCCTGGCCTTTGTCTATAATGCGGCCGGTGTCCCCATCGCCGCAGGCGTGCTCTATCCGGTCTTTGGGCTGACCTTGTCTCCGGCCATTGCGGCGGCGGCCATGGCCTTGTCATCGGTGAGTGTGATTGGCAATTCGCTACGCCTGCGTTCAACCCGGATCAAATAACGGGGGGCCGGCGTAACCTGTCGATAAGGCGGCGGTGGTAGGTCCAGACAGGGGGGTCTACCATGCTCAACACGCTTAAGACTAATCTCAGCGAGCTTTTGCACCTCAGCAAGGACGCGCTTCACATCCACCTGGGGCTGGCGATCTATCTGATCGTCTTCCTGACACTGTCCCGGGGCCGCCGGTATTGGCTCCCCTGGGCGACCGTGCTCGCGTTTGAACTGGCCAACGAGGCCGTCGACATCTTCCATCATGGTCCGTCCACAGCCGAACTTGGTGGCTCGGCGAAAGACATGGTCAACACGATGCTCTGGCCCACTGTGCTCCTGGTCGGGACGCACATCTTGCTCCGCCGCGCCCATCGGATTGACGGAGCGGGCGGAGCAGAGAGCTCGGAGGCTGGGGGTCAGCCGTAGACCACTTCGGTCATCATGCCAGTGGCCATGTGGTAGAGGTTGTGGCAGTGGAACAGCCAACGTCCTGGATTATCAGCATCGAAGCTGATGCCGACCGTGGCCATGGGCGGCACTAGAACGGTGTCGCGCACCGCGCCGCTCAAGGCCCGCCCGTTGAGGGACGTGACCTGGAAATGATGACCATGCAGATGCATGGGATGGGCCATCATCGAATGGTTCATGATCTCCAGCGTCACCCTTTCGCCCTCAGCCACCGTCAGCGGGCGGCGATTGGGCCAGGGGGCATTGTCCAGGTTCCAAGCATACGGTGCCATTGACCCCATGATCATGGTCTGGATCGTCCGGTCGACTGCCCTCGACGTCAGAGGATGGCGCGAGACCAGCTTTTCCTCCAGTGACAGATCGACTGGCGCCTCGACCTCTGCGGCCATTCGCGAAATCTTCGGAATCTCGGCGCCGTTGACGGCAATGATGACGCCGGTGCGGTCCGCGAGGCCCTCCACCTGCGCCAACACCGGAACCACCGATTTGCCGTTCATGTCGATCAACAGGTCGAGCCGTTGGGCTGGTGTCATGGGGAAGCGATTGCCAGCGATCGGTTCGACGTCATTGCCGTCCACCGCAAGAACTGTCGCCTCGGCATCTCCCAGATTGATCCAGAAAGCGCTTGAGGTCGCCCCATTGATCAGGCGCAGCCTGACCCTGCCATCGGGTTCGGTCCGGATGATCTGCGGGTCCTCGAGCGTGCGATCATTGGCGAGGAAAGCATCATAGGCGACGTCGTTGAGGTCCATGGCCATCATTCCATGGTCCATGCCGTCCATCATCATCCCACCATCCATGGGCATGGCGCCGCCCGACATGTTGTGCATGTCGTGACCGCCGGCCTGCCCGCCGGTCAGTTCGGCAAGGATGTCATCTGGGCTGCGGAAAGTGAAATCGTGCAGCAGGATGGTTTCATCCTGCATATCGGCTTTTTCGTCCTCAGCGGTATAAACGACGAGCGGCGCGGCGAGCAGAGACTGCTCCTGCAGCCCGTGATGGGAGTGCATCCAATGCGTCCCGCTCCGTGCCGGAAAGTCGAAGGATCGTGTTTCCCCCGCTGCCAGCGGCGAGACATAGCCGGTGTCGGATACGCCGTCCTGAGCGGGATCAGGGACCTGGCCGTGCCAGTGAATGATGGTTTCATCGCCGATTTGGTTTTCGAGGTCGACCAGAAAGCGTTCGCCGGCAGGCAGAAACAGACCTTGTCGCCCGTCCTGGGCACGAATGCCGAAGACGTTTGCCGCTTTGCCCACAACGTCAATGACGCGCCGCTCGGCAACCAGAGTGCGGGGCGCTGATTGCTGGGCCAGCGCGAAGCGCGGCAGGGCCACGCTACCGGCGAGGGCGAGTGATGCGCCAACAAAGGCGCGGCGAGAGAGCAGAGTGCTCATGGAAAACTCCAATATCTGAAAGAGGCATCGGCCCGGAGGCCATCAACGGAGCTTCAGATATGGATAGGCGGCCTAAACAGAGGCGGCTGCCAGGACGGAGACCCTTGGGTCAATCTCGGAAGCGCGGCAATTCGGGACGTGGCAAAGGCCAACTCGGCCGCAAGAGACAGTGGCAAGCCCATACAGGAGGGGCAAAGCTGTTGAGCACAATCGTCCACCGCCAGTTCGCTTGCATGGCCTGATTTTTTTGGACCATGACCATGATGGTCGCAGGGTTGGGCTATGGTCGTTTCAGCGTGATGCGTTGCGGCATGTCCCGTCGAAGCAAAGACCATCGAGGCGTTGAGCGTCAGCGCCATCAACAAGGTCATCAGTGCTTGAACTATGCGCTTCATGTGTGCTCGAGGAATGACTTCGTTTTCATCTCGTCCCGTTATCTGGCGGGGTCAAGGGTTACACACGTTGGTGACCGGCGAACCGCATGAAGACAAAATCACCCGAACCATCGAATGCCATCACGTTGTACTCATCGGGGTCGCGCCCTGCGGGACCTTCCATCCCTGGTGAGCCAAGGGGCATGCCAGGAACGGCCAGACCTTGGATCTGCGGACGCTTATCAAGCAAGGCAATGACGGCTTCGGCCGGTACATGACCTTCAATCACATATCCGTCAATTGTCGCCGTGTGGCATGAACGAAGCTCGGTAGGTACTCCGAGATTGTCTTTGACGGTCTCCATCTCCTCGATCTCTTCCACATCGATCGCAAATCCGGCCTGCTCGAGGTGGCGTGCCCATCCGGTGCAACAACCACACCAGGGATCTTTCTTGATCGAGATCACCGGGGCTGCGGCTTGCGCCAGCGCCGGAGTCATCAAGGTCGCGCCCGCGAGGCTCAGGGCGCCAATGGCGAAAATACGTCGGCTGATCAGCATGGGGGACCTTTGCAGTCAAGGAAACCGGTCAATTGATGACCTGTCATTCTGGCCGCGAGATGGCAAGCCGAACAAAGCGACCATAGGACCGCTATGCCCGGCTGCCATTGATCTGGCGCAATCAGGCGGCCAGCGTGCCAGAATATCCCGCTAGCTTGATGGCATCGGCAATGTCCTGCGCGGGGCGGGCCGTTTCCACCTGCACTTTGCGGGCGGCGACGTCGATCTTGATTTCGCAAGTCGGGTCGGTGCTTTTGACGGCCTTCTCAATGGTCGAGGCGCAATGGCCGCAGGTCATGTCAGAGACAGTGAAGTTATACATGTCGTGTCCTTTCTGGTTGAGGCACGATGGAAGATGGTTCTTCCCACGGTGGGAGGGTCAAGGCCCGATCTGCAGATTTTTTAATCTAGGAACTTTCTCGCAAAAAAGCGCTTGACCTTACCAACGTTGGAAGCCCCAGATGGAGTGGCAGTCAAAATGAAAGGACTGCAAAATGTCTACGGACACCATCACTTCCGGATCCAGTTTCGAGTTCCCCATTGAAGGCATGACCTGCGCCTCCTGCGTGCTGCGGGTGGAAAAGGCGATTGCCGCCGTTCCTGGTACGATCAAGGCGATTGTCAACCTGGCCACCGAGCGGGCGAGTGTTGAAACAGATGGATCCGTGCAACTGAGCGCGATCATCGCCGCCATCAACTCGGCCGGCTACGAAACCAGCGTGGAAAGCTTCGAACTCGAAATCGAGGGCATGACCTGCGCTTCATGCGTCGGACGCATCGAGCGGGCCCTAACCGCCGTTCCCGGCGTCATCAGCGCCAGCGTCAATCTCGCCACTGAAAAGGCAACCATTAGTGCGACTGGTGGCCTGGTCACGCGTACCGTGCTCGAAGCCACGGTCAAGGAGGCCGGCTACGACGTGCGTCAAATCGCGTCCGAGGCCGGGGCCGAACCGGTGCCCGCCAGCGATCGCAAGGCGGCGGAGGCGCGCAAGCTCAGCTGGGCCTTCGGCATTTCAGCCGTCCTGACCGCGCCGCTCTTCGTCATGGAAATGGGCTCGCACTTCATTCCGGCGGTGCACATGTTCATCATGAACACCATCGGCATGCAGACCAACCACTATCTGCAATTCATCCTGGCCACCGTCGTCCTGTTTGGGCCCGGCCTGCGCTTTTTCCAGAAGGGTATTCCGGCCTTGCTGCGCGGCGCCCCGGACATGAACTCGCTCGTCGTCCTGGGCACGTCGGCCGCCTGGGGCTTCTCTGTCGTCTCCACCTTCTTCGGCGGTCTGCTGCCTGCCGGCACCGCCAATGTCTATTATGAAGCGGCAGCGGTCATCGTGACGCTGATCCTTCTCGGGCGTCTCCTTGAGGCGCGCGCCAAGGGCCGCACCAGCCAGGCCATTCAACGCCTCGTTGGCCTGCAGGCCAAGACTGCTCGCGTTGTACGCGACGGGGCCGTGATTGAACTGCCGCTCGAGGCCGTCCGTGCTGGCGACCGCATCCAGATCCGCCCCGGCGACAAGGTTCCGGTCGATGGTGTCGTGCGGTCCGGCGAGTCCTACGTTGACGAAGCCATGATCACCGGCGAGCCTATTCCCGTCCGTAAGGGCGAGGGTGACGAAGTCGTTGGCGGTACGATCAACAAGACCGGCTCCTTCGAATTCGAAGCCACCAAGGTCGGCGCTGACACGCTTCTGGCGCAGATCATCCGCATGGTCGAGGCCGCCCAGGGATCCAAGCTGCCCATCCAGGCACTTGTCGATCGCGTCACCGGGGTCTTTGTCCCGGTCGTTATTGCAATCGCTCTGGCCACCTTTGCCGTCTGGTTTGTGTTTGGCCCGTCGCCGCAGCTCACCTTCGCCCTGGTCAATGCCGTTGCCGTGCTGATCATCGCCTGCCCGTGTGCCATGGGCCTGGCGACCCCGACCTCTATCATGGTCGGTACTGGCCGCGCTGCCGAACTGGGTATCCTGTTCCGCAAGGGCGAAGCCCTGCAGACCCTGCGTGATGTGCAGGTTGTTGCCCTCGACAAGACCGGCACCCTCACCAAGGGTCGTCCCGAATTGACCGACCTGATCGTGACCGAGGGCTTTGATCGCACCGAGGTTCTGCGTCAGGTGGCAAGCCTCGAAACGCTCTCGGAGCACCCAATTGCCGAAGCGATTGTTGCCGCGGCTGAAAAGGGCGGGCTGGTTCTGACGGCGCCCCAGGGCTTTGAGGCCACGCCGGGCTATGGGATTTCCGGCATTGTTGAAGGCCGCAAGGTTCTTGTCGGTGCCGATCGCGCACTGGCCAAGGTCGGTATTTCAGTCGACCACTTTGCCGGCAATGCCCGCCAGTTGGGTGATGAAGGCAAGAGCCCGCTCTATGCCGCCATCGACGGAACGCTTGCCGCCATCATTGCCGTGGCCGACACGGTCAAACCGACCAGCCGCAGTGCAATTGCTGCTCTCCATGAGCAGGGCCTGAAAGTGGCGATGATTACCGGCGACAATGCTCGCACGGCCAACGCCATCGCCCGCCAGCTCGGCATAGACGAAGTGGTTGCCGAGGTGCTGCCCGAAGGCAAAGTCGACGCGATCAAGCGTCTCAGGGCCAATGGTCGCAAGCTGGCCTTCGTGGGGGATGGCATCAATGACGCGCCGGCACTGGCCGAGGCCGATGTTGGCCTGGCCGTTGGCACCGGAACCGACATTGCCATCGAGAGTGCGGACGTTGTTCTGATGTCGGGTGATCTGCGCGGTGTGTCCACCGCTCTGTCGATCAGCCGGGCAACGATCCGCAACATCAAGCAGAACCTGTTCTGGGCTTTCGCATACAATGCTACACTGGTGCCGGTTGCTGCCGGGATCGCCTATCCTTTCACGGGTATGCTGCTCTCGCCGGCCCTTGCCGCTGGCGCCATGGCTCTGTCGAGCGTCTTCGTGCTCGCCAATGCCCTCCGCCTGCGCTCGTTTGGAGCGCAGGGTGGCGCAAGCGACAGCCGCACGGCGGCACCGCTTGAGCTGGAGTATGCAAAATGAATATCGGACACGCTGCAAAGGCCACCGGCATCTCGACCAAGATGATCCGCTACTACGAGACCATCGGTCTGATTACACCGGCACATCGCTCGGATGCAGGCTATCGCGTCTACACCGACCACGACATTCACGCACTGCGCTTCATCAACCGGGCTCGGGATCTTGGTTTCTCAGTCGAGCAGATGCGCGATCTCCTGGCGCTCTGGCGTGATCGCAGCCGCGCCAGCGCCGACGTGAAGTCGATCGCGCTCGAGCACGTCGCACGACTGAATGAAAAGGCGCTTGCACTCCAGGCAATGAGTAGAACACTGGAACATCTTGCGGAGAATTGCCATGGTGATGACAGGCCGGACTGCCCGATAATTGAAGAGTTCTCAGTATCTCCGGCACCAAAAATTCTCACCAAGAGAAAGCCTAGATTTGGTGTTGCGGGAGAAATTGATCCGCATACTCATTGACGATTTAGGGCGGTGAATATTCACCGCCTTTTTTATTTGAAAACTTTGTTGTTTGGGGCCTTGACTCTCCCAGCGTTGGGAGCCGGACACCGGGGTTAATCGCAATCGGCGAGAAACCTTATTCTGGGGAACTCCAATGCAAAAGTTCACACCGGATCCGAAGAGATGGGCCGCTCTGGCATTGCTGTGTGCCGCCCAATTCATCGTCATCCTCGATACCTCCATCATCGGCGTGGCACTGCCCGCCATCCAGGCCGATCTCGGCTTTTCCGCCAGCGGACTGAGCTGGATTTTCAACGCCTATGTCATCGCCTTTGGCGGCCTGTTGCTGCTCGGCGGAAGGTTGAGTGACCTATTCGGCGCCCGCCGCGTTTTCACGACCGGCTTTGTCATCCTGACCGCCGCCTCCCTGCTGGCCGGCCTCGCTGCGAGCCAGGAAATCTTGCTTGCCGGACGCGCGCTGCAGGGCATCGGTGCGGCATTGATTGCACCCTCAGCCCTCACCATTGTCATGCGCCTCTTCGGACACAATGGCGCTGAGCTGGGCAAGGCATTCGGCCTCTGGGGTGCCGCTGCAGCGGCCGGCGGTTCGGCCGGTGTCTTCCTCGGCGGCGTGATCACCGAGTGGATGGCCTGGCAGTGGACCTTCCTCATCAACGTGCCGCTTGGCCTGATCGTGCTGGCCGCCGTCCCGGCTGTCCTGCGCAAGTCCGAACGGGCACGCGGCAAGGTTGACTGGTTCGGCGCGATCACTGTCACCGGCGCGCTGGTGTCGCTGGTCTATGCCATTGTCACCATCGAGACGGCCGGGCTTGGCTCGCCGCTGATCCTGTCGCTGCTCGGCATTTCCCTGGCGCTCTTCGTGATCTTCCTGATTGCCCAACGCGTCCGCCGCGAACCGCTACTGCCCCTGGGCATCTTCAAGGCGCCCAACCTGGCCGCCGGCAATCTGGTCATGGCCCTGCTGGGCGCGGCCTGGATCCCGCTGTGGTTCTTCCTCAACCTCTACCTGCAGCAGATCCTCGGTCTCTCTGCCCTCGCCAGTGGCCTTGCGCTCCTGCCGATGACGGTTCTGATCATGATCGTGATGGTGGGCTTCTCCGGCAAGCTGATCGGCCGGTTCGGACCCAAGACCAATCTCATCCTCGGCCTTTTGCTGATGGGGGCGTCCCTCATCCTCTTCGCTAACCTGCCGCTGGATGGTTCCTTCGTGATCAACGTCCTGCCGGCTTCTCTACTGGCGGCGTTGGGCATGGCCCTGGCCTATATCCCGGCCACCATGTCTGGCATGGCAGGCGCCAAGCCTGAGGAAACAGGTCTGGCCTCAGGCCTCATCAACACCACCTACCAGATTGGCTCGGCCATTGGTCTTGCAGTCATGGTGGTGATCTCCACCGCCGGCTTCGGCCATGGCAGCGCCGGCCCGGCAGAAATGCTCCAGGGCTTCCAGGCGGCGTTCCAGGGCGCAGGTGTCGTCGCAGCCGTTGCTGCTCTGGCAACACTCCTCCTCATTCGCGGCGGCGCCGCCCAGCGGGAGGTGCCGGTGGGCTAAACCCCAGGCGTGGCGGGCTTCGGCCCGCCATGTTCCGGCAGATCATCATGTTCGAAGATTTCACATTTTACCTCAATGCCCCACCGCCAGCTCGTCGGCGTTTTCGCCTGCCGCTTTGGCTGCGCGGCAAGAAGCAACGTCCGCCCCTCAGCCCGCATCTGCTCAGGGACATCGGACTCGACCCGCAGTGAACGAACCGCCTTTGTCGCTCGTCACCATCATGGGAGCCAAAAGCTCCACAACAGGAGGACTACCAATGCAATCCCTGTCCGCCCCCACCATCGAACTTTACACAACCCCGACCTGCCCCGATTGCCGACAGCTCAAGACGTGGTTCGATCAGCTTGGCATCCCCTATCAGGAACACGACCTTGCCCGCCCGGGCGTGGCCGAGGAGGCCAAGGCACGCACCGGCGTTCGGGTCGCACCCATCACGGTGGTCGGAACCAAGGTCTATTATGGCACTCATGACACCCAGCGCGCGCAGTTGCGCCAGGAATGGCCGGCACTGTTCGGAGCCGGGCGATGACGACGCTCCGCCTTCCCCAGGTGCAAGCACGCGTCACCGTGACCGAAGAGCAAACCGTGCTCGAAGCCGCACTCGACGCTGGTGTGCAGTTTCCCCATAGCTGCCGGTCTGGCCGCTGCGGGGCGTGCAAATCCCGCCTGCTTTCGGGCGAGGTCATGATGCGCGAACACTCGCCTTTCGCTCTCGACGTTGCGGAACGGGACTTGGGATACATTCTGGCCTGCCGCGCTGTGCCGCTGACGGACGTCGCCGTTGCCTGGAGCAATGAACAGGTCGTCGCTGGTGCCCAGGCCCGGATCGTCGCGCTCCACACCATGGCGACCGAAATCTATCGGCTGGTGCTCCGGCCCGATGAGCCGATTGCCTTCTCGCCCGGCCAGTTCTTCGAAATCGAACTGGCGCCTGGCATCACCCGCAGCTACTCGGTGGCCAGCGAGCAAGGTTCGCTTGAGCTTGAGTTTCACATCCGCGCAATTGCCGGAGGTCGCGCCTCCAGCATCCTGGCGGGGGAACGCGAACTGGGCGACCTTGTCCGGATTTCCGGACCGTTTGGCAGTGCCATCGGTGCCGACCAGACCACGGGGCCAATCCTGGCGATTGCCGCCTCGACTGGCCATGCACCCGTCCGGTCGATTCTGAGCTCGAGCTACGGCCGACGTGTGCATCTGGTCTCCTTTGCGCGCCAGCGCGACGGCTTCTATCTCAATAGCCTCTACACGCAAGCGGCCGAGGCAGACACCCGCTTCACCTATCAGGCGATCATGACCGGCGCAGCCGCACGGAACGCGTCGGCATCGCCTTTGGCCGAGGCCATCAGCCAGCTCGATTGCGACTTGCTGTCAGGCCAGGTCTATATCGCCGGTCCGCCGGGCTTTGTTGACGCGGCAGCTGAGCTGGTGTCGGCCCGGCAGTGCCTCACCGGTATCATCCTGACCGACAGGTTCGAGTTGAGCGCCGCCGCGGCCACAAGTTGATCGGACGGATCGGCGGAGACCTACTGCCGATCCATTCCGTCTATTGGCAGCGCAGATAGCCCAGATAGCCCGCTTGCAGTTGATCGCCGATCGCCAGCTCCATGATCACTTCGGGCAGGTCCTGGTCCATCAGCTCCGCTATGCCTTGGCCATCCCTGCCGGCAAGGGTCAGGCGGAGGTCGCCACCGGCAAACGCGCCCATGCTGTCACCTTCGATCCGTACCACATTGCCGGACAGTCTGACCGCTGCGATGGTGCCGGTGGTGCCCGGGCCGACCGCCAGGGCTGGCTGACTGTCCTCGGTATAGACAAATGTGCACATGGCTCCTTCAGGCAGGGCCGCGGAAACGTCCTCCTGAGCGAGGAATTGTGGGTCGATGACCGGCACATCGGCACTGGCCAGGGCCGCTTCGACGCTGTCGACCAACGGCGCAGGCGTTTTCGGATCGACCGGCTGTTTGCCGTCTTCGGCGATAGAGGCGAGCAGGTACTTCATCTCCGAAATTTCCTTGTCCTGGGCATATATGATCTCGTCGGCCAGCTTGCGCACGCGGCCGTCTTCGATGAACAACGCAACTCTATGGGCGTTCCATCCCATTGTTGCCCTGCCCCCCCTGCCCGTCCGACGGCTTATTGTTGCCATTTCCGTTTTGGCTGGGGGCACCGGGATTGTTTGCCGCTTCATTCCTGCCACCCGAAGCTCCCTCGCCTCCGTGTGAATTTTGCCCCGGGTTTTCATTTTGCGCGTTCGCTCGATTTTCAACACCCCTGGCGTTGGCAGTCACGGGCAGGGACTTATTGGCTTGCCTCTCAAGTGCTGCTTCTCTAGCAGCAGCAGCTACGGCCTTTCCGTCAATGACGTAGATGACGTCTTCAGAGCCAGGTCCTGATACTCGCACCGGCCTCATTTGGCTCGCCGCCGCGCTCTGCCCAGGGTGCAGATCCACCGAGGTGTTGGTGACGAAGTCGCGCACTTCCACAACGCCTTCATCCACGTCGACACTTGCCAGACCATTTCGATAGGTCACTGTGAATTGTGTACCCTTAACAATGGCGACCATCACGGGGGTCTGAACAGAAAAATGCTGTACGTTCCGTTTCTCCGCCTCGACGCTTACCGTTCCCAAAACCTGAACGATCCGCGTCATTCGGTGTGTTTCTGCCTGGTTGATTACAATTTCGGTGCTGCCGCCCAAAGTGATGGATTCTCCGCCCCGCTGGAGCTCCACCCGGGCGCCGCTCGTTGTGCGGATTTTGGCAGCGTTGGGAATAGTGTCGCCTCGTGCCAACGGCATCCATGCACCGTCGACGAACTTCTCGACCTGACCCTGCAAGCGCTCTGCCGTCCAGTCCTCGGCGAATGCCGACGGAACGGAGGCAAATAGCAGGCTTGAAACGATAATGGCGCCTAGCTTGAGCATGGGAGCCTCCCCATTGAGATAGTTCCAAGCAACCAGCGCCCAATTGGCTTTACAGAGTCTTTATTTGACCGCGGCGCGGCACTGTCTTTGCGGACGTCCTTGCTTAAAAATTTTTAATTCCAACGGAATTAGAATAAAGTTTTTCACGATCTCAAGCGAACGTGCTCGACAGTATTCGGCTGGGAAGCGATGGAAATTAGCCATCCTACGCTTTGCATGGGGTGGGCAGGGCGAAGCCCCCTTGAGGCAGCCACAACCTTTGGCTCGACGCAGACACAGCTGAGGTAACTCTGCAATTGCGCTGGCCGGGCCCCGTGGCTTAGCCATGGTCTGGGCGCATATGCAATACCAATTCAGCGACGCTCCAATGCGGCGATTAAGTTGGCGACCTTTTCCGCGCTTTCGGTGACGGCGATAACGTTGTTGCCTCCCGAGACCCGGATCTGGCATCCGCCTGTCTGATCGGTAAACGACACGATGTGCGCGACATTAACATAGACCGCCGGGCGGCCGACACCGACAGCGCTCGTCAACTTCACGACAATCATTTTCGGCTCGTCCCTAGGTCATGACACGCTGACAACACTACGTTCTGGAGTGAAAATATCCGTTAAGCTGTCTTTCCATCGCTTTCAGCGTCAACTCGAAGCGGTGGCCATGAAGGCGACGCTTTGCCCACTTTCCATTCATGTAGATGAATGACGCAGGATAGATATGGTGCCCCGCAGAGGATGATGGCCTCGACGTGCAACTTTTGCTCTCGCTATACCGTCATCACCCTGCTTCAGTATGAACGCCTTCTGCGCGTCCGAAAACTTCGATGCCTTCATGGCTCTCCGCTCCTTCTCCCAACCGGAAAAATACAGCGGAAAACTCTAATTCTGAACGATCCAGCTTTTGGGGATCAGAGCATGATGTTTGGCCCCAAGCGGCCCGTTTTTCCAGTGCCAGACTGCTGGCAAATTCGCTGAGCGTGGGTAGCCCCTGCGCACACCACTCCCTTCTGGCGTGTGATCGTCCCGTTCCTCGTAGTCGAAGTCGTCGTCGTATTTCAGCGACGGCGTGTTGACCGAGCTGGTGACACGCTGGATCCAAGTGACTTCATCGATGAAAATGCCAGCGTCGGATAACGCTCAGTAACGCCATGTCGATCACTCCATAGCCCCCGCTGCAACAGCCAGGGCAAGGTTCAAACATGGGTCAAATCTCAGTGGAAATATCCCAGGCTACTGGGTTACTTCTCAGTGGCAATCAACACTTTATGGTTCAGGGAATACGGACCGGCCGCTCTCAGGAAATCGAATTAGTGGTCTGAACGGCGGGAATGGGCGCATCTGCCCGGCAAGTTATGGAAGCCCCTGCCCTACAATCACCGCGCCAGCGCCTGATGTGTGGCCGTAATCTGCCGGTTCGGATTGGCATCCACACCTCGAATACCTGCCATTCCTCTGCCACGAATAATGGAACCTTTCCGGTGATTAGATGTGACATGCTCAGACCTGGAGCAAGCGCAACTGGCCAACGTTTCTTGCCCGCATACCGCACTGTCCAAGCGGCCGGATGGAGCGAATTCTGCCAATCTGAAATGCACTCCGGCACATTATTCCAGACTTCCGTGACTAGCCTGTGGGTAAATCCACACCATAGGAACCAGGAACATGGATCGCTTTCGGCCCAAATTCGTAACCTTCGATTGCCACGGCACGCTGATCAACTTCCAAATGGCGGAGGCAGCACGTGACCTGTTCGGTTGCCATCTGGACGGTCCGCGCATGGACGAGTTCATCAAGAACTTCCAGGGCTACCGTATCGATGAAGTGATGCAGGCCTGGAAGCCCTACGCCGAGGTCGTCCACAACGCCCTCGAACGCACCTGCCGCCGCAACAATGTTGCCTTCCAGCCAGAGGATGCGGAAGCGATCTACAACCGCATTCCCACCTGGGGACCACATCCGGATGTGCCTGAGGGACTGGCGAGGCTCGCCAAGGAAGTCCCTCTGGTTCTCCTAACCAACTCGATGAATGCCCAGATCCACTCAAATGTCGCCAAGCTCGGGGCGCCGATCCACGCCGTCTACACGGCAGAGGATGCTGGTGCCTACAAGCCGCATTACCAAGCATTCGAATACATGTTCGACATGCTCGGGTGCGGCCCGGAAGACATCACGCATGTGTCCTCTTCCTTCCGCCACGACCTGTTCTCCGCCTATGACCTGGGCATCAAGAGCAAGGTTTGGGTCAATCGTGGCCACGAACCGGCCAACCCCTTCTACGAATATACCGAGATCAAGAGCATCTCGCAGCTGCCGGGCGTCTTCGGCATCTGACGCTCGAGGATGCTAGGCCTGCTCGCCCGGCATCCCTTCCTTTCGGGGCTTGGAGGCGGAATTGCACACCTTTGATGATCCAATCCTTGGTGACCAGGCCGCCTGGCCAGGCGCCGCGGGTCCGACCGACGCTTACTTTCGCGCCGCCGCAGCGAGCCTGGCGGCACGGCCAGACCGTGACGAAACTGACACGTCAGCGGCACTGCTCAGTCGCCATTACGGACTGACCGGCACGATCACGACCCTCTCTTCGGAGGTCGAACGCACGGCTGAAGTCCGCTTGCCCGACGGACGTCGGCTGATCCTCAAGACATCGAGCCGCCCCGAAGCATCCGACAGTTTCCGTTTCCAGGCCGCGGCCCAGTCCGGTCTGGACGGCGCCAGAGGCTTCGTTGTTCCAAGAGTACTCAGCACTCGGAGCGGGAGCCTGACCTTTGAAGCAGAGGGCGTTCGCGGCTATCTGCAGACCCGAATCAAGGGCTCGCCACTGCATCAATTGCCTCCAACGCCGGACCTGCTGTTCCGCGCCGGCCGGTCCCTGGCTTTGCTCGACCGCGCTCTCAAGCAGATCGAGCCGCCAGCAGCTCATCGACCGGTACTCTGGCATATCGGATGCTGGCCGCATCTTATGTCATTCGCGCCGCATCTGCCGCCCGGCATGGTCGCCGACCAGGTCGGGGCTGCCATGGCACACTATGCGGATTTCATCGCTCCCGAGATCGCCAGTCTGGACTGGCAAGTCACCCACAACGACGCCAGCCCCTTCAACATGATGGCCACTGACCATGGCATCGGCTTCATCGATTTCGGCGATGGCGGGTGGAACCCGAGAATTCAGGATCTCGTCATTGCCGCCAGCCACACGGTGACGGACCCCTGCCTTCCCCTGGGTGGGGCCGAACAGCTCATCGCGGGTTACAACGCGATTATCCCGCTCTCCGGATTGGAGGCGCGGCTGCTCGTCGGGCTGATGCGGGCGCGCCAAAGCGCGCTGATCCTCATCAACTATTGGCGCTCGCACCTTTTTCCGGCCGAGGCTGCCTACATCAACAAGAATGTCGCCCGTGCCGAGCGCGGGCTTTTGATCCTTTCCCAGCTAGACGCGGCCTCGGCCGAGGCGGCGGTCCTAGCGGCCACCCAAAGACGCTTCACTGATTGACCCGGCACCAGAGGCAGCACATGTCCACCGATCTCATGCCAAACCGCTTTAGACCCGGCGAAGTCGACCTTCCCAAGCGCGAGGCCGAACTGATTGCGCGCCGCGACGCGGTCCTGGGGTCCTCTTACCGGCTGCAATACCGCAAGCCGGTCCACTTCGTGCGCGGCGAGGGCATGTGGCTCTATGACCCTGACGATCGGGCATATCTCGATTTCTACAACAACGTGCCGTCCCTGGGGCACTGCCACCAGGAAGTGAATGCCGCCATGGCGGAGCAGGCCGGCAGAATCAGCGCCAATACGCGCTATCTCGAACCCAGGCTTGTCGACTATGCGGAACGGCTGGTCGCAACCTTTCCTAAAGAGATCAACCGCGTCGTCTTCACCTGCACCGGCAGCGAGTCCAATGACCTGGCTCTGCGCATCGCGCGATTGGCCAGCGGCAATGAAGGCGTCATCGTTTCGGCCTATGCCTACCACGGCACCAGCGCCGCCGTTGCCGCCGTGTCTCCGAACCTGGGCGATGCGGTAAAGCTCAGCTCCAATGTGCGCGTGGTCTGCCTGCCGGGCCCCGAAGGCGTGCCGGAAACTCAGGCCGCAGACTTCTTCGAAGCGCAGGTCAAGGCGGCCATACTCGACCTCAAGCGACGCGGCATTGGCGTCGCAGCCCTGCTTGTCGACAGCATCTTTTCGAGCGACGGCGTCTGGATCGACCCGCCCGGCTTCATAGCCAAGGGCGTGGCCGCGGTGCGGGAAGCGGGAGGCCTCTTGATCGCCGACGAGGTCCAACCGGGCTTCGGCCGGACCGGCGCGCATATGTGGGGCTTTGAGCGCCATGGTGTCGTCCCGGACCTGGTGACCCTGGGCAAACCGATGGGCAACGGCTTCCCGATCGGTGCCGTCGTTGGGCGCAGGGCACCCATGGACAGGTTCGGTGCCACCGCTCGCTATTCTAACACCTTTGCCGGAAACACCGTTGGCATCGCGACGGCCGACGCCGTGCTGACCATTCTGCAGCGTGACCGGATTCCGCAGAACGCGCTGGCCATGGGCGAGCGCCTACGGGCCGGGGTGGATGCACTCGCCCAGCGTCACCAGGCTATCCGCGCCGTCCGCCATGCCGGGCTGTTCTTCGGCATTGATATGGGCCTGGACACCGCCCCGCCGGAGGAACGGCGCGCGCTTGCCTTGGACGTTGTCAATACGATGCGTGATGATGGCGTTCTCATCAGCACCACCGGGGCCAATGAGGACACGCTCAAGGTGCGCCCGCCGCTCGTCTGCCAGGCAGAACATGTTGACCTGTTCCTCGCAACCTTCGAGCGAACCCTCGACCGGGTCGCCGTGAACTCGCGAAGCCCGACCTCAAGGAATGCTGCCCGTACCCGCCGATGATAGATGCGCCGACGGCTGCCAAGGGCTGAAGTCGACTGACAGGACTTGGGGCGCGAGAAGCACCCCCGCAACCGCGTACTGCGAGGGTGCCGTTCACCTAAAACGGAAGCTGGTGCGCCACGCGCTGGGTCGATATCCAGCGCTGCTTGGTGAACCCGCCGAGGGCATTGCCGATGGAAAGGCTCGCCGCACCCTGTGCCGCCGACGACATGGAGGTGATGGCACCGGGCAAGGAAGTGGCCGCTCCGACAAATAGCGCACCCGCCACAACTCGCCCATATGCGTAATGTCAGCGAGTCTATTGGCAACCTCCGACAACCGCGTGCCAGCCACCGCAATAGCGGCCGCGCTGACGAGGAAGACAGCTATGATTACCCAGAATGGCAGAGCAGAACTCCACTGCATTGCTCTTCGCTGTCCACCGTTGTGGGCAGTCCCTCACTTTTGCTGGCCTCAACAACAAAGTAATTCGACCTATCCGCAGGCGTTCCGTCATCGAGACTGATGGTGCGCCATTGGTGTGAGTTAATGGAACCCTGTCGAATAAAGAGGATTGCCTCTCAGAGCTTCACTAATTTGACAGTCGGGAGGTCAATGTTCACATGAAGATCATCACCACCTATGAGATGCCTGCCATTTTGAGCGGCGCGATGATACTCGCTTCTTCCTCCCTTGCGGGGCCAGTGTGGGCCCAACAGGGACCGAAAGGTTTGAACCATGAGCGACTTTATGCGGAAGGGGTGAGCGCGGCCCGCGTTCTCGAGGCGACGCGCGTTATTGGTCCTGAGGGCGACGTGATCGGCGACGTTGCCAATCTGGTGATGTCTTTCGAGGGTGAAATTCTGTCGGTGATCGCCAGCGTCGGAGGACGGTGGAACATCAATTGGGATATCGGCGAAACCTTCGTCAACGTGCCTTGGGAAGAGGTGACATGGACCGACGCGGGTCTTGAGATACCGCTCGAAATCCAGTCCGTTGACGCCTATCCGCTGGTCGCGGACAATGCAGTTTCCGCTCGGCAGGCCGGCGCGGACATGACGCAAGTGGCTGAAGACGTAAATGTACTCCGGGCCTTCAAGGTCACCGAGCTCATTGGTGATTACGCGCGCCTCCAAAGTAATGACTATGTCGGCTATGTGAGCGACATCCTATTTGACCGCTCTGGCAACTTGCGCGCTGTTTACGTGGTTCCCGATCCAGATTCCCCGATCACCGGAGGCACGGCCTATCCATTTGTGCAGGGGGCTGGCACGTTCGACCCGTCCACCAGCTACTACGATATCGGCTTTACGGAAAACGAGGCCGTGCTTTTTGACCAATTTGATCTGCAGCAACTCGAGAGCGAGCGGCAAATCTCTCCGTAAGCCTGCGAATAGAGAGCCACTACATAGTTGTCGTGATGGCAAGCGTGTGAGCACAGCGCCCGGCGCTGGCCGGATTTCTGGGTTATCGTGCACGGAACACTGCAAGGACGTCGCGCATTCCGCAATATGTCCTGTCCGAACCCAATCCACGTCAGCCGCCTGCTCTGCGCCGTCGTGCTTGTATGGGCCTTCAAATGCGCCGCGTTGCTTGCCCAGGACGCTCCAACGACGGTGAACCGAGAATTCACCCCGAGCGTCCCAGAAGCACAGATACCTGTTTCCACCGAGGTTCCTGAAAAGGCGATTGCGGCGCGGCTGAGGGATATCCTCGCCTCGACAGGCTGGTTCACTGACATAGAGGTTGGCGTACGTCAGGGTGTTGTGACCATAGACGGTATCAGTGACAGTCCAGAGCATCGCAGCTGGGCTACTGAACTCGCCAACAGCTTGGAAGGCACGATAGCCACCGTGAACCGGCTCGAACTTGGGGTCGACTTTGCATCGACTTTCGACCGTGCAACGTCGGAAGGGGAGCGACTTTACCGGCGCGTGGGACAAGCGCTACCTCTCGTCGTCCTCGCCACAGGCATTGCGACTGCCGCTTGGTTTGTTTCAGCTCTGGTGGCTAGGATGGCCCGCCGCGCTTTGCGGAATAGGATTCCTTCACCACTGCTTCGCGGCGTTGTGGTCCGGGTAATTTCTATTCCCGTCCTGTTGTTGGGCATTTACTTCGTGCTGCAGGTGGCTGGCCTGACCCGCCTCGCCGTCACCCTGCTTGGTGGGACAGGTCTTGTTGGCATTATTGTCGGGTTTGCCTTTCGAGATATCGCCGAGAACTTTCTCGCCAGCCTACTCCTAAGTGTCCGAAACCCATTTAGTACGGGCGATCTCATCAACGTCGCCGGGGAGACGGGTGTAGTGGAAAACCTCAACACCCGCAGTACAGTTCTCCTCACGCTGGACGGCAACCATGTCCAAATCCCCAATGCCACGGTTTTCAAGAGTACAATACGAAACTACTCAAGCACGCCCACACGTCGAGCCGAATTTCTGGTTGGCATTGGCTACGACTCGTCTGTGGCCCACGCTCAGATGCTGATCTCGGGCATATTGCGTCAGCATCCGGCCGTCCTCAACCGTCCCGAGCCGCTAGTGCTGGTGGACGAACTGGGCGCAGCTACGGTTAACCTGCGGGTGCAGTACTGGTTCGACAGCCGGACCTATTCCCCGGCCAAGACGAATTCTGCGCTACTGCGTCAGACCAAGAATGCATTGCTGGACGCCGGTATAGAATTGCCAGATCCGGCTCGCGAAGTGGTATTTCCGAAGGGCGTTCCGCTGGTCCAAACGCCGGACCCTGCCACACAAGTCACTTCCACCGGAGAAAAAGTGCGCCGGGAGAGGGATGCCGTTGAGATGCAGGAATCGACGGAAGGTGAAGGCGACTTGTTCAATGACACGGACGAAGTTCGCGACCTCGCAGTTGGAGCAGCACCAGAAGCAGAAAACAATCTCCTCAAACGGTGAGGAGTTTCAGAATGCACGGCCGCCAGCGAGGGACAATCTTGGTCCCCATACCGCCTTCGAGGCTAACCCCAACAACATCCACACCATCGTTCGGAACAATTGACGTCTTCGTTTCTTGCTCTGCCGTGGGCCGAACTTCATCGAATAAGGGTGTGAGGATCTCTCACCCCGATTTCGACACACGTTTGGGCCGCGCACGAAGAACTCCGGAGATGAGCATGAAGATCACCCGAACCGTCAGCATGACTCTGTTGGCAACCAACGCAACCGCAAGTGTTATGCAGCCAGCCCAGGCCCTTGAAGCACAGGCCTTTATTGATCGTGTCGAAGCCGTCTATCGCCATTTTGGCTATGAGCTGGATTTTGGTCCAGCCACGCTTGAGGGCAACACAATCACCGTGCAGGGCGTGACCGCTAATTTGGTGGGTGGGGAGGGTTCCGAAAGCGCCCAAACTGAAACCACGTTTACTTTTTCAGGGGTCACCGAGCGGGACGACGGCAGCTATCTGGTCGATAACGTGACAGTGCCGGATCTCGACACCCCCATCAAGGCCGAGCCCCCGGGCCACATTACCCTGGCCGATATCCGTGCCGAGGGGCTCTTCATCCCAGCGGGGGAGCCAACTGTGACGGATGGGCTGCAGCTTTTGCAGCGGATATCGACCGGGCCGCTCGCCGTCACGCGCGAGGGCGAAGAAGTGATCACCATGGAATCGCTGGACGCAAGCAGCACGTTCGAGCCCGAGTTGGGTGCCAGCGATCTCACCATGGTTTCGTCCGAAATGAAGATCTCTGGCCTCTGGGCCGATCTGACGACCCTCAACGAGGTGGTAGATGCCGAAGCCAGCGCCATGCTGGAGCAGGTCGGGCTGAGTGAAGTCAGTGGCGATGTCACCCAGACCCTGACCTGGTCGCTTGAAGACGGACATATGGAGATGGAACATTTCCTGTTCGACTTCGCCGATCTAGGCTCACTCGACCTCGCCTTCGACGTCATGGGTGTCACGCCCGCCCTTCTTGAGGAAGCCAACACCCTGGGTGAGATGCATTCGGCTGTTGAGGAACTCAGTGAAGAAGAGCAGCAGGCCCAGTTGGTGGAAGGCATGGCACTTCTTCAGCATGTTGAGATCGTTTCGGCCTCGATCCGATACGAAGACGCCGCGCTGGTGGGGAACCTGCTCGACTATTACGCCGACAAGGCCGGTGTAGACCGCGCCACCTTTGTCGAGTCCCTTCAGGCGCAGGCTGCAAACATGCTGGCAGACGTTGGCGTTGTCGCCTTGTCCGATCTGTTCGATCCTGCCATCGACAACTTCCTCGATGATCCCCGGAACTTGGAGATCTCGATCAATCCGGCAACTCCGTCCTCGGTCCTCGTGCTGATGGCAGCGGCGACTAATCCTGAGGGCCTCATTGCGGCTCTCAATCTGAACGTAGACGTAAACCAATAAGCCCTGGATAAATCCGATTCAGAGCGGCGAGAACCGGCACTGATTGCGCCCAGCAATCGCCGGGCCTCGCGGCAGTGATATCCCGGCTCGCTTCTCCGACGTGAGACTATCGCCCGGGGCAATGACCGAAGTCAGTCCTGCAGGCTGGACGGAACGGTACCGTTCGCACTGATGTTTCCGTTCTAAAGCGACCTCGCAGCGGATGGGTCGAGCCTGCCCCCCGCCTATCAGTGTCGACCTCTCCATAAAAGGAAGTATTACATGCCGGCAGGCAGCAAGAGCAGTTCCAATAGGATCGGTTCTCCTCTCTGGATCGCACGGGCCACAGCCGTTGCGGCTGGTGTCGTGTTGCTGGTGTGGATGGCTTGGAGTGTTGCACATGTCTTCCTTCTCCTCTTCGGAGCCATAGTCCTGGCAACAGTTCTCAGGGCGGCCGGTGACGGCGTGAAGCGCCTCACGCATCTGCCCACGAAGTGGTCCCTGCTTCTGGCAGAACTGCTCATTGCTGCGTTTCTGAGTGTCTTTCTGTTCCTGCTCGGCAGCCAGATTGCCTCCGAGTTCTCAAGCCTGGCCGAGCAAGTACCCGATGCGCTCTCTGCGGTTGGCAATCGCTTCGATATCAGTGTGATGGACAGCCTGCGCGACCAGGCAAGCCTGAACTGGCTCGGTCGCGTCCTCGGCCTGGCGCCTGGCATTGCAGGTGTGCTCTCCAGCTTGATCGTGGTCGTCGTGGGCGGATTGTTTCTGGCGGCGCAGCCGGAGATGTATCGTGAGGGCACGCTCAAACTCATTCCTCCGGCGCAGCGAGACGCACTACGAACCGCTGTGCTGAAGGCCGGCCAGGCTCTGCGTCTGTGGTTGATCGGCAAACTCATTGCCATGTCGGTGATTGGCGTCGTCACCTATATTGGTCTTTGCATCCTGGGCGTCCCCTCTGCGCTAGCCCTCGCCCTTGTCGCCGGCATCCTTGAATTCATTCCCTTCCTAGGACCAATTATCAGCTTTATCCCGGCAGCCTTGATCGCGGTCGCACATGGCGGAGTCACAGTCTGGTGGGTGGCCGGGCTCTACCTTTTGATCCAGCAGGCTGAAAACAACCTGCTCGTTCCTCTAATACAGCAGCACACCGTCGAGCTGCCGCCGGTGCTCGGCCTGTTCGCGATCGTGATGCTGGGGGTTCTGTTTGGTCTTTTGGGGATTGTTTTCGGAGTGCCGCTGACGGTAGCGCTCATGGTGCTAGTGAAGCAGCTGTACCTGCGGGATACTCTGGGCGAGGAAACCCATATACCCGGAGAAAAGAGCTGACGTGACTAGCTGCAAACTCTGAGAGTGGCCTAGCCCATGCATGTCACGCCGAGCCTCCAATGTGTTGGGGTGGCGAATACTATCGCATCGCCCCAAGCACGAGCAGGGCAATCTTTCGCCCCGCGCCGTCGGCCCGTAGCACGACACCGGCGGTGGTGTAACTGGGATCAAGCAACGTTCCGCGATAGCTTGCCTGGCTAATCCATTGATTGACAAAGCTTTCGATATCAGCACGTGTCGGTCGCTCACCGCATCCGCCGCATGCCCCGGCGATTGTAGAAATACTACTCCATCCGGCCCGCGCATCAACTGGCTTGGCGGTTGAGCGCAAACTTGACGTCATGGATTATCCTCCAACGCCGCAACGGCAGCTTCAGTGGTTAGTTCCATTCCGCGGTCAAGCCTAACGCACGTAAATCTGTCGCGGTCCGCCGAAGGGCTTAGCGCCGAGGCTTCACCAGGCTGTTGCGCCCTGCGGCTCTCGGTGATCTCCGCCAGGTCGCTGATATTATGGCGTGTCCAGGCGGAAACAGCTTCCCCGGATGACCGACCACGTTTGATATGCAACGCGCTTGAAGCGCTGGCGTTACAAGTTCAGAATCCTGCGCGGCATTCGTGGCGCTCGCGTACTGGGCAGACGGGGAGAGATGATGTCTAACGGCGAATTCAGCAATTTCGAACTTGAAGGCCGCCTTTCTGCGCAGCGCCAGGTTCTGGCATGGCTGCTTGCCCGGATCGTGACCTCACCTGAAGCCCTTTCTGATCTTGAGGCGCATCTCGACCAGTCGATCCCACCGCGGGACCATCAGGAGGACCCGGGTGCCGTTCCCGATGGCGGATATGCCGCCCTTGCTGCAGCTGGCTTCGAAATCAGACTGTTGCTTGAGCCTTTGAAGCTCGACCTGAGTCATGCGCGCGGGGTGTCAAGCCTATAAGTGACGGAACTGTGAGCATAACCACGTTTCATTTGGGCGAGTCGTTCCAAACACAACACGGATCGAATGCACGGCCAGCGATGGAAGGGCGATGGAAGCAACACTTGACGAAAATCTTCGTGCCTCCGCTGCTCAATGTGCTGAATGTAAGAACAGCTCCGGTCACTTTTCAGTTATGTTGATGACCGACTAGGGATCGAGACAACGCCCCCCAGAGGACGGCGGCCCCAAAGCCGCTAAAACAGGAACCCGAACAGATGGCCGCAGGCGCGGCGCTTTCGGCCGAGCGTGGCGACATCAAGGTCAGTGATTTCGAGGGCGCCTCCTGCTCGATGTACAAGTGCATGAGCGAAAGGAACTCAAGGAAATGGCCTCGGGCGGCTTGCGGTCACCGGACAGTCGCCGATTGTGTTGATAGCGGCAATGCCGACTGAGCTCTAGCCGACACCGCTAGGGGACGCCAACCCCGTTAGCCGTCCTGGGGAACGAAATCTTTGCAGGGGGCTTCTCCGCGCATGCAGAATATTATCTTCGACATCGGCGTGAGCTTGTTGGCGTCCGTGGTCCTTTTGGCTGCGTCCGTGTTGCTGCACTACAATGTGATGATATGGACCCGCTCCCGTCTCTCCGGCAGCGGGTTGCGCAGGCCGACTGGTGCGTTGGTCGGCATGTTTGCCCTGGTGGCGGCGCAACTAATCGCAGTTCTGATCTACGCTCTTGCATATTTTGGTCTCGGACTCTGGGGAGGGCTAGGTAGCTTGGCTGGCCAGATCGAGGGCGGGTTCATCGATCCGTTGTATTTCTCGTTGATGAGCTACACGACCCTGGGGGTCGGCGATATCTACCCCTTGGGCGGGTTTCGAATTATATCGGGTGTCGAAGCGCTGAACGGCTTCGCTATGATTGGTTGGACCGCCTCGTTCGCATACACACTTTTCCGCGACGGATGGCACGAGCCGTCCAGCTAGATAACTTCGATAAAAAAATCGCCCCACCGACAAACATCCTGTCAGCCCCGACTGCTACAGCATGCCGGAGCGCGACGCTGATACCGGCAGTGGCAGGTCCAGATCCCGCTAAGGGCCAAGGTCGTGCTCGACATCGCTTCTGCGGAACCTCATCCACCTTCTTGCGTTCCGATAGCGCGTGCAGACAGTCCCCCATTGAACGCACGTACGCTCCAGCGGCCTGTCGCGCTGGAGCTCTGTCTATCTGAGCTCCCCTCAGGCCCCGACGGCTCCGGCTGTCGGGGTATTGTTTTGTGGCCGGCACAGGGTTCCGCCCACGCTTCTGTCCCGGCCGGCGATACGCCAACGCTGCTTTGACCTGGCTCACAGTGACACCTAGGCCCGTCGCCAGTTCCTCCTGTGATAGGTCGGGATTGGCTTCCCGCGCCCTGCGGATATGCTCCGCAGTGTTCAGTTTTATCGCAATTGTCATGTTGGCCTCGATCGTCTGAGTGCCCAATCATAATTCGTGAACAAATGCGGAACAAGTGCTTGACGCCGAACGGACTCGGTCTTCAATCCGAGCAGCAAAGGAGGCGCCAATGCCAAGCACCTGGCAATGGGTCTATCGGCACCGCAACCCCAACCACCCCGACCTGCGCGGAATGTGGCCTAACGAAGCCGAGGCACGCGAATGCATCGGCCTGTTGCTCGTGCCCATGTACGACCCCTGGCGCAACAAGGTGTTGCGCGATTGGTGGGAGCTTCGTCACAAAAACAGCGGCCAGGCTTTGCTGTTCATTAGCGCCGATGGTGACGAGCTGGCCGAGGAATACGCTACGCCGGTCGCGGAACGCGCCAACTGGGCATATATGCGCGAGGAGCCAGAGTGGTCAGCGCCGCCGCATTCGCTGGCGCTGATAGACTATCTGCGATCCACGTCGGGGGTGTTCTTCGAGCCAAACTTTGGATCGCTGTTCAATCAGATGACTGGGGCGGATGCTGAGAAGTCGGATTGGGAGCAGGACGTGCCATACACGGGAGAGGGTTAGGCCGCCGCCTGTTGTGCGGCATCCATCTCACGCAATAGCGCATAGATCGCCTTCATCGACTCGCCCCAGGGTGACCAGCGGCCGAAGCCAACTGACTGCAGGTTGCCCAGTATGCCGTGCCGGCTCACAAATTCCGCCAGCGCTGGACCAGCCCGCTTGATCAATTCAGCGGCGCTGGTCTGGCGCTCTTGCTTCAGCTTTGCCGCCCATAGCACGTCACAAAGCGGTGCACTGATCAGCATTGAAGGGTTCGTCAAATAGAACAATGCGCGGCGTTCGCCGCCTATGTCGGCCAAACCTAAGAACGCCTTTACGATAGGAGCTTCCCGCGCCGCGCCCGGTTGCCCGCTCCAGCGCCTCGACTTCAGCCGCGTTGATGCTTTCCAAAACGCGCTGATATTCAGTCGCAGCGCCGACAGTCTGGCTATAGGATTGAGCGTTTGCCATTGCAGCTTCGGCTTACCGACCACGGCCTCGGCCCATCTGCGATGATGGTGCCGTCTGGTGATCCTCGCCTCTCATACGATAGTATTCGCCTTAATGCTTCCAGCCTATTGAGGCACGATGTGACAGGCCGAGGCAATGCCGCCGGAGCAGAAATCGATAAGGACATTCTCCAATTCCGACAGGGCCATGCGGTCGCGTTGATCGGAGAGGGAAGAAATCCGCACGGTTGAGGCCACGATCGAGAGCATGCTCGAAACCGCCATGACAAAGGCCGAGGCGAGGCGCGTGCGGTCGATGCCCGGGTATATTCGGACGATCGCCTCCAGATATTCACGGGCCACCGGATCATAGTGATCCTTGACCCGGGGGTACCAGCGTTCGTCGCTGACCAGATGGGCGATCAGCCTCGTATAGGCCTGCCATTGCGGGTCCCCGCTTGAGGCCATGCCTACATAGGGGTGGACGTAGGAGGCCATGATATCGCGCAAGGTCGGGACGTCCGGTGGGGCGGCGAACAGTTGTGCCAGTGCCTTCCGCCGCTCTTCGGAGAGAACGGAGACCCGCCGCTCGACAATGGTATCGAACAGCTCGGCCTTGCTGCCGCCGTGAAACCCCACCATACCGAGCGTGACACCCGCTTCCTGGGCAATCTGACGGATGGATACCCCGTCAAAGCCGACATCGGCGAACAGGCGCTCGGCCGCATCCAATACCTTTTCCCTTGTTGCCTCACCGCGCACGATCCGGCCGTCTATCTTGGCTGCTTCCTTCTGCGTCATTGGGAGAGGCCTCTCGTTCCTGCTTGACTAATTATACATACGTATGAATATTAAGGTCAACCCGATCCAGTCGGGTCTACCAAAGGGAGGACAACTTGGTAAGGTTTGTAACGGCTCTGGCGGGCCTATTCGCCCTTGTTGCGGTTCCGACCGCTGCGCAGCCCTTGACCTTGGGAACAACGCCCAACCCGGCACCGGCCGCCGTGTTCGTCGCCGACGACCAGGGACTGTTCGAAACCTACGGGGTCGACGTGGAGGTACAGATCATTGCCACCGACGCCACCATCCCGGCCGCATTGGTTTCCGGCTCCATTGCCCTCGGCTCGGTGACCCCGACAACTCTGCTGAGCGCGGTTTCTAACGGCATCGACCTGGTCGTGCTGTCCGGCACGACGGTGACCACGCATGATTCAAAGGACGTCGCCATCCTGGCCGGCACGAACTCCGGCATTGCAGCGGCAGCCGACTTTGCTGGCAAGACGGTCGCCGTGCCCAGCCTGGGCGCCGTGCTGGACGTCATGCTGCGCACATGGCTCGTCCAGAACGGCGTCGACCCAAAAAGCGTGCGGATCGTGGAAATCCCGCTTCCCCAGCACCCAGACCAGCTCAAGGCCGGGCAGATTGACGCGACCATCACGGTGGACCAGTTCGCCCAGCGCATCCTGGGCGAAGGAACCGGTATCCTCATCTCGAACCCACTGGCCGAACTACCGGAGGGCCAGATGGCCTCGGCGGTCGTCGCCATGCGATCCTGGGCGGAAGCCAACCCCGATGCTGTGGCGGCGGTGCAAGCAGCACTCACCGAAGCCGGCGCCCTGGGAACCTCAACCCCAGATGTGCTTCGCGCGGCCCTTGGCAAGGCCATGAACTTGCCCGAACCGATCATTGCCCGCATCGCCCTGCCGTTCCTTGACACCGAGCCGAAGGTCGAACAGCTCGACTGGTGGTCCAGCCAGATGCAGGCCCATGGCATGATCTCCGGCCAGGTCGATACTGCCGCGCTAATCTGGAAATGAGCATGGCGCTCGCGATGGATCGTCCCAGGGAGACTGCCATGGATCGCGTCATCCAGTTCTCCAACGTGTCGCTTGCCATTGGCGGGCGACACATCCTGGACGACATCAATATAGACATCGCCAGAGGGGAGTTCGTCGCCATCGTCGGACCCTCCGGCTGCGGCAAGACAACGCTGCTGCGGCTACTGGCGGGCCTGGCTGCGCCAAGTTCGGGCGAAATCCTGCTCGACGGCACACCCGTACGCGCGCCCCGGCAGGATGTGGCGGTCGTCTTCCAGGACTATGGCAAGGCCCTGCTCCCCTGGCGCACGGCCTCAGGCAATATCGCCCTGGCGCTCGAGGCGATGAATGTGCCGCGTGATCAGTGGCCGGCGCGTATCGCGGAGCTGCTGGCCACTATGGGGCTCGAGAGGGACGGCGACAAGCGGCCCGGCGAAATGTCGGGGGGAATGCAGCAACGGCTGCAGATTGCCCGGTGCCTGGCTCAGCAACCAGGCGTGCTGCTGATGGACGAACCGTTCGGCGCGCTCGATGCCATCACCCGGCAGTTGCTGCAGGACGAAGTGCTGGCCCTGGCCGAACGCACCGGCATGACGGTCTTCTTCGTCACCCATGACCTTGAGGAGGCCATCTACCTAGGGAACCGAGTCGTGGCGCTGAACGCCAGTCCGGGCCGGGTCGCCAGGACTTTCCCCATCGACTTGCCGCACCCGCGCGACCAATTGTCGACGCGTGAGCATCCGACCTTTCTTGAACTGCGGCATGACCTGTTCAGCTTCATCAAGGGCGGCACGGGCAAATGAACCAGGCAGCACCCCTTCGGCAGCCGATTCGGGCCGCACGGCCGCTGCCAGTCGACCTACGCCCGTTCCTATTGCCACTGGCCGTGGTCGGCCTAGCCGAAGTCATGGCCCTGCTGTTTGTACCGGCCGACAGCTTCAGCCTTGCCGCACCCCATCAGATCGCGGTGGAATTTGCCCGCATGCTCGTCGATGGCACGTTCCTCGTGCGTACGCTCGAGACACTGGGCGCCGCCATGGCAGGCCTTGCTCTCGGCGGTCTTCTGGGCCTGGCGGCGGGCGTGATGCTTGGCCTGTCGGAGGCGGCCGACAAGGTCACCTCGATGACCGTCGAAGTGCTCCGGCCGATGCCGCCGACGGCTCTGATCCCATTGTCGCTTTTGGTCTTCGGCTTCGGTCTGACGATGGAGATCGCCATCGTTGCCTTCACCACGATCTGGCCAGTCCTGGTGCTGGGCCGGGCCGCCGTGCGGGAAACCGAACCGAGGCTGATGGAGGTGGCAAAGGTTCTGCGCATGTCGTTTTTCCGCCGCCTGACGCGCATCGTCATCCCGGGCGCAATTCCACGCATCTTCGTTGCCTTCCGGCTGGCGGCGGCCATCGCGCTAATCGTTTCGGTCACTGTCGAAATCGTCGCCAACCCCCGCGGCCTTGGCTACGGCATGATGCTGTCGTCGCAAGCGCTGCGCCCGGCAACCGCATTTGCATTCCTGGTCTGGATCGCCATTGTGGGCTGGGGCTTCAACAGGGTCCTCATCCTCGTCGAACGCCACCTCTTTGGTGGCCTGCAGGGGGATGCGCGATGAGAGCCATCTGGTTTTTCGCCAGCCTCGCCTTCACGGCATGCCTGATCGGTTTGTGGCAGCTGGCATCGGCGACTGGCCTGGCCTCGCCAATCTTTCTGCCGGCGCCAACCCGGGTGTTGGATGCATTGGTGGCGGGGTTTTCCAGCGGCGCGATGCCTGCGAAGCTAGGCGCCACGACGGCCCGCGTCTTTGTCGGCTGGGCGCTTGCCTCGCTTCTTGGCGTGGCCCTTGGCGCACTGATCGGTGTCTCGCAGCGCGCCCGGATTTACATCGCGCCTTCGCTTGAGTTCCTGCGCCCGCTTCCCGTCTCCGCGCTGGTGCCGATCTTCATCGGATTGCTAGGCTATTCAGAGCAGATGGTGCTGGCTGTCATCGCCTTCGGCGCATTCTGGCCCTGCCTGCTCAGCACCATCCACGGCTTCTCTGCCGTCGAGCCGCGCCTCTACGAAGTCTCAAAGGTATTGGGACTGTCGCGCTGGTCGATGATCCGCAAGATTGCTCTGCCCAGCGCCTTGCCCGACATCATTGCCGGCATGCGTGTCGGCCTGACCGTGTCACTGATCCTGGTCGTGGTCGGTGAAATCCTGGGGAGCCGGGAAGGCATCGGGTACGATATCCTCCTCGCGCAACGCGCCTTCAAGTCGCCGGACCTCTTCGCGGGGATCATCCTGCTCGGCCTGGTTGGCTATGCCAGCGCCATTGCGATCGACTGGCTCGAATCCAGGCTGGTGCGCTGGCGATGAACAGTCCGGCCCGCAAAACCCAACTCCCGCTACCCTCTACCGGACCATGCCGCATGAAGCTGATCGACCTCTCGCGCCCGCTGGAAAATACCGCATTCGCCGACCCGCCGGGACTTGGACCCTCCATCGAGTATTTCTCCCATGCGCAGACGGCCAGCCAATTGCTGTCGTTCTTCCCCGGGGTCAGTCAGCAGGACTTGCCGGGCGGAGAAGGGTGGGCGGTCGAACGGGTGGTCCTCTCCACGCATAACGGCACGCATCTGGATGCGCCCTACCACTTCCATTCGACCATGGATGGCGGCCAGCGCGCCATGACGATCGACGAGGTCCCGCTTGAGTGGTGCTGGGGACGCGGCGTCAAACTCGATTTCCGTCACTTTCCCGATGGCTATATCGTGCAGCCCGACGACGTCGAAAGCGAGTTGGCTCGGATAGGACATGACCTCCAACCCGGTGACATCGTCCTCGTCAATACCGCTGCAGGCGCACGCTACGGCACGTCAGGCTATGTCAATTCCGGTTGTGGGGTAGGCCGCGAGGCGACGCTGTTCCTGACCGAGCGGGGCGTCAGGATTGCCGGGACGGACGCCTGGAGCTGGGACGCACCCTTCTCCTACACGGCCGCAAAGGTAGCGGAGACGGGGGACGCGAGCCTGATCTGGGAGGGGCACCGCGCTGGAATGGTCAGGGCCTATTGCCATCTGGAAAAACTGGCCGACCTCGAACGCCTGCCCTCGACGGGCTTCGACGTCGTCTGCTTCCCGGTCAGCATCAAGGGCGCCAGTGCCGGCTGGTGCCGGCCCGTCGCCATGATCAAACCGCAGGACAATGCATGAAGCTCGCAACCTATAACGACGCAGGCCGTCAGACTCTCGGTGCCCTGACACCCGGCGGGCAACACTTGCTCAATCTCGCCACTGCCGCACAGGGGCGCGACAATGGCGCTTTCCGCTCGATGCTCAGCCTGATCGAGGCGGGTGACGAGAGCCTGGCCCTTGCGCGCAGTCTCCTCGTTCAGGGTAGTTACCCCGATGCGGCACTCGTGCCTTTGGACGTTGTCCGGCTTCTGGCGCCGCTTCCCGTGCCAACCCAGATCCGCGATGCCTCGGTGTTCCCCGATCACATTCGCCAGGCGCCGGTGGGCATGCGCCGCATGGCCGCGCGCCTGGCTGGTCAGCCAGAGCCGGAACTGGCGCCGGAACCCGATGTTCCGCCGGTGTATCGCGAGCGCCCCATCTACTACCTGAGCAATCGCTTCAGCGTCATCGGGCCCGAGGAAACCGTACGCTGGCCCCGATACTCCCAGGTCATGGACTATGAGATCGAATTGGCGGCGGTGATCGGCCGCAAGGGTCGCGACATTTCTGTCGAACAGGCCGCCGACCACATATTCGGCTATACGATCTACAACGACTTCTCGGCACGCGACACGCAATGGGCCGAGATGCAAGGCATGCTCGGACCGGCCAAGGGCAAGAGTTTTGACATGGGCAATGCCATGGGTCCCTGGATCGTCACGCCCGACGAACTGGGCGATGTCCGGTCCCTTCGCGTGAGCGCGCGCATCAACGACGACACCATCCTCGAGAGCGACTTCTCACAGATGCTGCACGGCTTTGACGACATCATTTCCTACATCTCGCGCGACGAGACGCTTTACCCCGGCGAAGTCATCGGTTCGGGCACCGTGGGCAATGGCTGCGGCATGGAGACGGGCCGTTTCCTGTCCGATGGCGATGAAATCGAAATAGCCATCGACCGCATCGGGACGCTGCGCAACCGGGTGTTCTGCCAGCACAAGTGACTGACGACCCGGCCGGTGCGGCAGACAGCATCAAGGGATAAAACACGCCGGCATCCCATAGCGGATCGGCCACGGGGGACGCATGCCGCTGTGCCGGAGGGGGTCGGCTGGGGCCCGCCTATGGCCTGGGAATCAGGAGTGTCGAGTTCGGACGTCCCTACCAACGCCAAGGACCGCGACGATACTGTCATGGGTCTCGAAATGACCGCCGGCGTAAAGGCCGGCATTGGCCCTCCATGCGGTCAATACTTTGCGGAATGATGGCGTGCTGTTCAGCACCACCGACGCCCCTGAAGACGCGCTCGAGGCGGACCCGCCGCTTGTGTGCCAAGCCGAGCGCGAGAACGTTGGATTTTGACAGATTGCAGCTTCCGGCAGCTATGCCGGAAGCGGCTCAATAGAGATAGGAAAGCGCTCAAGCGCCTCACGCGTCCGGATAATACCCCAGTATGGACTTGATCTCGAGGTATTCGATCATGCCTTCGAGGCCGTATTCGCGGCCATTGCCGGACTGCTTGTAGCCACCGAAGGGGGCATGGGAGTCCCAGGCCGGGTGGTTGAGATGCACCTGGCCGGATCGGATCTGCGACGCAATGTGCCGTACCAATTCCATATCCCGCCCCTGTACATGGGCTCCAAGGCCGTAGACCGTGTCGTTGGCGATGGTGACAGCTTCCTCGACCGTGTCATAGGGAAGGATACAGAGTACCGGCCCGAACACTTCGTCCTGAGCGATGCGCATGTCAGTGCGGACGTCGGTGAAAATGGTCGGCTTGACGAAGAGGCCGACATTGAGCCCCCCTGGCCGCCCCTGCCCGCCAACCAGCAGCTTGGCGCCCTCGGCAATTGCGTCGCCCACCATGGCCTGGATACGATCGAACTGCGCACGATTGGCGATGGCGCCATGCGTCGTCGTCTCCAGCAGCGGGTCGCCCACAACGATCTCCGCCGCGGCCTTTGCGGCGAACGCCTCGACTTCAGCCAGACGCTCGCGCGGCACAATCATGCGCGTAGGAGCGCTGCACGATTGCCCCAAATTGCGGAAACTGGCGGCAACACCAAGAGGTACCGCACGCGCAAGATCGGCATCGGGCAGGATCACGTTCGGTGATTTCCCACCCAATTCCTGAGCCACGCGCTTGACCGTTACGGCAGCGGCCTGGGCCACTGCAATGCCGGCGCGGGTCGAGCCGGTGATCGAAATCATGTCGACATCTGGGTGGGCAGCAAGCGCTCCACCCACTCCAGGACCATCTCCATGCACGAGATTGAACACACCGGCAGGAAACCCTGCAGCCTCGATTGCTTCGGCGAACAGTAAGGCGCTCAGCGGCGACAATTCACTGGGCTTGAGAACAATGGTGCATCCTGCCGCCAGCGCCGGGGCCACCTTGGCCGTGATCTGGTACAGCGGCCAGTTCCATGGCGTGATCATTGCGCAAACGCCGATCGGCTCTCGGACGATCGCAGTCTGGCCGCGTCTCTCGATGAACGAGAATTTCGTCAGGACCTCGCGTGCCGTTCGGACATGGGCGATGGCCAGCGGCACCTGGGCGCTGCGGGCATAGCTGATCGCGGCACCCATTTCGAGCGTCAGGCATTGGGCAATGAGTTCGGCGCTCGCTTCCAGCTGCTGTTGCAGACGCTCCAGAAGAGCGGCGCGTTGGGCAGGTGTCGTCTGGCTCCAGGTATCGAAGGCCCGCCGCGCTGCCGCAACGGCCATATCGACATCCTGCTCGTTCCCCAGCGGGACCTGGACGACAACCTCTTCGGTAGCCGGATTGACGACATCGGCCAGGGCTGCCCCGCAGGGGGAAACCCATTGGCCGTCAATGTAGAATCGGCCGAGGTGGCCGTTGTCGGCGAGGTGCCTGAGCGGGGATGTCGCGCCGCCTGATGTCATCTTCATCTTGCTTCGAGCCTCTTGTCGTGGCGGCAGCTTCACCAGCCGCGAATGCGGTCCCAACGGGCCTCGATACCGGCGTCCTCGCCCTCGACGACGCTGTAGAAGGTGTGCTGAGCGGCCATGGCGCAGGCATGGTTGGGCAAGATGCGCACCCGCGAACCGATGGGCAGGTCCGGCATGACCCTGTTCGAGCCGGGGCGGATAGAAATAATGCCGTGTTCCTGGCTGGCCTGTGAGACGATCACATCCTCCAGCACATGGCCTTGTTCGTCGCAGACTATGCCATAGCCCTGGTCCACGAGCTGACTCGCAGTGCCGCGATCGCGCGACAATGCCATCCATCCGGCATCCACAAGGATCCAGCCCTTCTCGGGCTTGGCGCCGATCACCGAGGCAAGCACGGAAATGGCGATGTCGTCCTTGCTGCAGACCCCGACCCCGTGCTGGACGAGGTCGAAGAACATATAAACACCGGCGCGCAACTCGGTGACGCCATCGAGGTTCTGGGCAAAATGTGCGGTTGGCGTGGAGCCGAGGCTGACAATGGGGCAATCATGGCCATGCGAACGCAGGATTTCGGCGGCGCGAACCGTTGCAACCCGTTCGTTCTCCGCCGCGGCCACCAAGGCTGCCGGCGAGTTGAGACCATAGGATTCCCCGGCATGGGCGAGCACCCCGGCAAGCCTGGCGCCAGCCCCGACGACACGTTCGGCCACCTCGATCACGGTCGGATCATCCGGCTTGAGACCACCGCGATGATCGTCAACGTCCAGTTCGATCAACACCGAGGGAATAACACCGGTCGCCTCGCGCACCTCGGCCAAGGCATCAGCCTGTTCTACCGTGTCCAGTAGCAGCTTGATATCGGCACCGGTGCGCTTGCAGATCTCCATGGCGCGCAGGGCGGATGCTGGTGACAGTCCCACCGCATACGTCATGTCGCGATAGCCGTGGCTCGCAAAGTACTCCGCCTCGGCAATAGTCGAGACGGTGATGGGTCCAGGACCATCTGGAAAGACAAGGCGTGCTACATCGATGCTCTTGGCGGTCTTCATATGCGGGCGCAGCACCACACCCAGCTGCCGGGCGTGATCAGCCAGCCTGGAGATATTGCGGGTGAGCTTGCCGCGATCGAGCAGCAGAGATGGGGTAACGATATCGTGGACCGTTTGCGACGACGGATTCAACTTTACTGCGGTTTGCATGGCTTGCACGGTCCTCATCACTAGCCGAAAGATTGGTTTGCAAGGGCGAACATGGTGGCGGGGACGTCGGGTTCTGGCAGCCGCCCCTTGACCATGGCGATGGCCTGACCGACCTGTTTCAGGCCGATCTGTTCCAGCCAGCCGCTAAGTCCATCCTTTGCATAGACGTCCAGGCGCACAAATTCGCCCTGGAGCATGACGAGGTGAGCCTCGATCAGGCACCGCGCGTCGTCCGCACTTTCAGCCGCACAGGGACCGATGACGTAGCCGCGCCCGAACCTGCGAGCGATTGCATAGCCCACAAGGCGACCGGCGCGCTCCAGCACTAGAGTATTTCCCGCCCCGCACAGGGCGGCCACCATGGATGAACGGGCGAGCCCCGTGGCGCGCTGGTCGAAAGCTTGGACTGCCGGCAGATCGGCGGCGTTGGCCGGCCGAATACCGTCTCCTTCGCGACGCCGGAAGGATGTCGCTGGTACGCCTTGGTGCTGATGTACGCGACCCCAGGGCACAAATCCGCGCCGCTGGTAGAGCGTCAGCCCCTCGTCGGTTGAATTGAGCAGAATGTTGCGGCCTTCCAGCGTCGCAAGCAGGCCATCGAAGAGCCGGGAGCCATTGCCGCCGCCCTGCGCCGACGCCGTGACGATGATCATGCCGACCGAGGCATAGTCTTCGCCGTAGCGCCACGACATGGCCGTACCGATCACTTCGCCCGCACGCTCGAGCACAAGTCCGTGGCCGAGCTGGGCGGCAAACGCCCAGTCCTCCAAGCGGTAGGGCCAGCCCATTTCTTGTGACAGTCTCAGGCCACTGGATACGCACTCGGCATCGAATGGTTTCAGCTCGATCGCGTCGACTGAAGTCTCTCTCGCGCTCTGGGTTGCCATGGGTGCAATAAAGTCCGGCTTCTGTTGAAGTCGCAGACAAAGTGACACTGCTTGGCCAGACACCCATGCCGTTTCTCGTGGCCAAGTCGGCGGGATCATTCGTTTTTGCCGGTCAATCGACACAATTGGCGGTGGTGGTCCGGGCAATGATGCAGCCTACCCCCTACCCTTGGCTTGTGGCGTTCCAGCCCCAATTGGAGACATCGGATGATCTATGTGAGCGAAGAAGAGTCCGCCGCAATGGTGACGCACGAACTGGCGTTCGAGGCAGCGCGTCGGGCTCTGGTAGCCGCGGCCTCAGACCAGAGCGGCGTCTTTCCGGCCGTTCTCGGTCATTCCAAGGACTCGACCAACAGGTTCTCGATAAAGTCGGGCTGGTCCGCCGAATTGACCGGCGTAAAGGTCGGCTCCTTCTGGTCCGGCAATCCCGCTATCGGGCTGCCGCGGCACAATTCGACCATCGTGCTGCTCGACCAGCGCACCGGCCGCCTCCGCGCCGTCATCGAGGCAGGCAAGGTCAATGCCTACCGAACCGCAGCCGCCGATGCCGTTGCCGCCGATCTGCTTGCGCGCAAGGATGCCAGAACCCTCGCGGTCTTCGGTGCCGGTAATCAGGCCGGCTACGAGATTGCCGCCCTGGCGAGGGTCCGTCCGATCGAGGAGGTGCTGGTCGTCTCCCGTCCGTCCGAGCGTCTCGACGCCTTTGTCGAGCAGGTTGCCCGAAGCGGCCTCAACGCCCGCGCGGCGTCCGCCGAAGCGGCGGTGCGCGCCGCCGATATTGTCGTCACCGCCACCCCCTCGCGCGAACCGCTGTTCGAGGCCAGCTGGGTTCGCCCCGGTACGCATGTCGTCAGCATGGGGTCGGATGGTCCCGGCAAGCATGAATTGCCCACCGAGCTCTATCCGCGCGCTAGGCTGTTCTGCGACCTGCGGTCCCAGTCCGTCGAAATCGGTGATTTCCAGCATGCCCGCCGGGCGATCGAAGCGGGCACCTTGAAGGTCACGCAGATCGGCGACGTCATAGAGGGACGGGCCCCCGGACGCCGCAGCGAAGAAGAGACCACCGTCTTCGACAGTTCCGGGATATCCCTCCAGGACCTGTTCATGGCCGATGCACTCATTCGCGCCAAGACATAGCAGGGCTGAAAACGCCAAGCCGAGGGAACTGCTGCGGCAGTTCCCTCGACCCTGCAGATCTTTGATTGCGAGCGCTTCCCAAGCCGACCGGCAGGCCGTGGCCTACCAGTCCATAACCACCTTCGCGGCCTGGCCATTGCGCATGGCGTCGAAGCCGGATTGGTAGTCGTCAATACCTATGCGGTGGGTGATGAGGCCCGTCACGTCCAGCGGTCCCTGCACCAGGGCGATCATCTTGTACCAGGTCTCGAACATTTCGCGCCCATAGATGCCCTTGAGCGTCAGCATCTTGAAGATGACCTTGTTCCAGTCGATCTCGAAACCCGTCGGTGCAATGCCGAGGATGGCGATCTTGCCGCCATTGTTCATGACATCGATCATGTCCTGGAAGGCCGGCGCGGAGCCGGACATTTCCAGCCCCACGTCAAAGCCCTCGGTCATGCCCACCTGCTGCATCACCTCGGAGAGCTTTTCTCGCGAGGCATCGACCACATGGTGGATGCCGAGCTTGCGCGCTAGCTCAAGCCGGGTGGGATTAATGTCGGTGATGACGACCTTTCGCGCGCCAACCGCCAGCGCCACCAGAGCTCCCATGATGCCAATCGGTCCGGCTCCCGTCACCAGCACGTCTTCGCCGATCAGGTCGAAGGACAGGGCAGTGTGGACGGCATTGCCGAGGGGATCGAAGATAGCTGCTACTTCGTCCGGGATGCTGTCCGGTATGGGCACGACATTGTGCTGTGGCAGCGACAGGAACTCGGCGAACGAGCCGGGCCGGTGCACGCCGACGCCCAGCGTATTGCGGCACAGATGCCCCCTGCCCGCGCGGCAATTGCGGCAGTGGCCGCACACGATATGGCCCTCGCCCGAAACGCGCTGGCCGACGCGGTATTCGGTGACGGCGCTGCCGACATCGGCGATCTCGCCGACGAATTCATGGCCCGTCACCAGCGGCACCGGCACGGTCTTTTGCGCCCACTGGTCCCAGTTGTAGATGTGGACATCCGTGCCACAGATCGCGCTCTTCTTGACCTTGATCAGCACGTCATTCGGCCCGATCTCGGGCACCGGAACCCGCTCCATCCAGATGCCGGGTTCGGCCTTGGCCTTGACCAGTGCGCGCATCATGTTCGACATCAGGAAATCACTCCGAGTTCGCGACCGACGTCGCCAAAGGCCGCAATGGCCCGATCAATGTCATCGGCCGAGTGGGCGGCCGACATCTGTGTTCGGATGCGGGCCTGGCCCTTGGGGACCACCGGGAACGAGAAGCCGATGACATAGATGCCGCGATCGAGCAGCCTGTCGGCCATCTGCGAGGCCAGCGCGGCGTCGCCGATCATCACCGGGATGATCGGGTGGTCAGCACCGGCCAAGGTGAAACCCAGCTTCTCCATGCCCGCGCGGAACCGGGCGGCATTGTCCTGCAGCGTGCGCCGCAAACCGCCACCCTCTTCGATCAGGTCCAGCACTCTGAGAGTCGCCCCGGCAATCGCCGGCATCAGCGTGTTGGAAAAGAGGTAGGGGCGCGAGCGCTGGCGCAGCCATTCGACCACAGCGCCGCTGGCGGCGGTATAGCCGCCCGAGGCACCACCGAGGGCTTTGCCGAGCGTGCCGGTGATAATGTCCACGCGGCCTTCCACGCCGCAATACTCCGGCGTACCGCGGCCATGCTCGCCGATGAAGCCGACGGCGTGACTGTCGTCCACCATCACCATGGCGTCGTACTTGTCCGCGAGATCGCAAATGCCCTGTAGGTTGGCGATCACCCCATCCATCGAGAAAACGCCGTCGGTCGCGATCAGGCGGAAGCGCGCATCCGAGGCCTCCTTGAGCCGCGCCTCGAGCTCGGCCATGTCATTGTTGGCATAGCGGTAACGCCTGGCCTTGGAGAGCCTGATGCCATCGATGATTGAGGCATGGTTGAGCGCGTCGGAAATGACCGCGTCCTCCTCGCCCAGCAAGGTCTCAAACAGGCCGCCATTGGCATCGAAGCAGGACGAATAGAGGATGGTGTCCTCCATCCCGAGAAAGCGCGACAGCCGCGCTTCGAGCTGCTTGTGCTCCTCCTGGGTGCCGCAGATGAATCGCACCGAAGCCATGCCATAGCCATAGCGATCCAGCGCCGCCTTGGCCGCCTCGCGCAAATCCTCCGAATCGGCCAGGCCCAGATAATTGTTGGCGCAGAAATTCAGCACGCGGCGGTCGCCGACTTCGATCTGAGCAGACTGGGTCGAGTGAATGACGCGCTCTTGCTTGTAGAGGCCATCCTGCTCGATCTGGGACAAGAGTCCACGCAAGTGGCTATCCAGTGTCCGGCTCATGCTCTTCTCACTTCCGATGTGTTCTGGTGCACATGGGCACGCATCAATCCCTCTTTCCGAACAGTGCGCAAGAGGCGCTCGAAATGCGCGGGATCACGCGCATTGAGCAGGACGTTTTGTTTCGCCGCGCCTTGCTTTCAGCAAACGCTATGTAGACGGCCATGGGTTGGCTCCGATGCCGGCGGTTGCGATCAGCAGGCTTCTGCCTTCAAGGCCTGGGCGACATAGGCTCGCACGGCGGCCGTGTCAGCGGGAAGCACCTTGAACCGCTTGGGCAAGTGCTCGAGCCCGTCGAACCGGGCGGGGCGCGGTGGCTCCTGGCCGACAGCCTCCCGGATAGTCTCGGCGAATTTGATGGGCAACGCCGTTTCGAGAACGATCATCGGCGTTTGAGGCACGGCATGCGCCTTTGCTACCTTGACGGCATCTGCAGTATGCGGGTCGATCAGCGCATCGTAGCGCTCCCAGCACTCCCGAATGGTCGCCAGGCGATCGGCATGCGTGCTACGCCCACTCCGGAAGCCGTACCGTTCCGCGGCTTGGGCGAAGACCGAATCGCCGCCCAAATCGAACGAGCCATACTGGCTGAGCCGGTCGGTCATCAGCATGCGGGTCCGGTCAGCATCGCGGCCAAGCAGGTCGAACAGGAAGCGCTCGAGATTGGAAGCCTTTGAGATGTCCATGGACGGGCTCGAGGTCTCGAACGTGTCGTCGCGGCCGCGCACGCGATAAAGCCCGGTGCGGAAGAATTCGTCCAGAACGTCATTCTCGTTGGTGGCCACCACGAGGCGGGAAATCGGCAGGCCCATCATGCGCGCCACATGACCGGCGCAGACATTGCCGAAATTGCCCGACGGCACGGTGAAGTCCACCGAAGTGCCATTGTCAGGGGCAACCCGGAAATAGGACCAGAAGTAATAGACGACCTGTGCCACCAGCCGGGCCCAGTTGATCGAATTGACCGCGCCCACGCGATGGTTCCGCTTGAACGCAGCGTCTCCGGCAATGGCCTTGACGATATCTTGGCAGTCGTCGAAGACGCCCTCGACGGCAATATTGTGGATGTTGTCGTCGTGGAGGCTGAACATCTGCGCCTGCTGGAACGCGCTCATGCGCCCATGCGGCGACATCATGAAGACGCGGATACCCTTCTTGCCGCGCATCGCATATTCGGCAGCACTGCCGGTATCGCCGCTTGTGGCGCCGACGATGTTAAGCTCCTCACCCCGGCAGCCCAGCTCATACTCGAGCAGGTTGCCGAGCAACTGCATTGCCATGTCCTTGAAGGCCAGGGTCGGGCCGTTCGAGAGCCCGGCGATGTGCAAGCCGGACGACAGGGCACGCACCGGGACAATGGCCTCGGACCCGAACACTTCGAGTGTATAGGTTCGGGCGCAAATCGCCATGAGATCGGCAGCGGGAATGTCGTCGGCGTAGAGCGAGACGATTTCAAAGGCCAGCTCGGCATAGCTGAGCTCGCGCCAGCGCGCCAATGTCTCCGCATTCACCTGGGGATAGGTCTCGGGCATGTAGAGACCCCCATCCGGCGCCAGTCCCTCGACGAGGACCTGACAAAAGGTCTCTCGGTTTTGGTGCCCGCGGGTGGAGATGCAGCGCATGGTATCTCGTCGTCTTGCGATTGTCGGGACCGCAGGTCCAGGTGCCTTGTGCTTGGGCCAATTGCGATGGGCAGGTCGTGCCTGCCAATCAAGTCAGGAATGCCCGTCCCTCACGTCGAGCGCGTCGCGTAGTCCGTCGCCGATGAAGTTGAAGCTGGTGACAGCGATCGTGATGGCCACGCCCGGAACAATCGCCAGCCAGGGCGCGCTCCCCAGATATTGCTGGGCACCGTGGAGCATGTTGCCCCAGCTGGGCAACGGCGGCTGAATGCCATAGCCGAGGAAGCTGATATAGGCTTCGAGCAGGATGGCACGGGCAACCGTCAGGGTCGCGGCGACAATGATCGGGCCCATGGCATTGGGCAGGATCTCGCGGAACATGATGTGCGCCCCGCTCAGGCCAAGCATGCGGCCGGCCTGGACAAATTCGCGCTCCCTCAGCGAGCGCACTTCCGCGTCCACTATGCGGGCCACCTCCATCCAGCTGGTGATGGCAATGATGACCGTGACCATGATGGGGCTGGGCTTGAGCGCTGCCGCCAGGGCCAGCAACAGGAAGATCGACGGGAAGGCAAGAAAGCCATCAACCAGCCGCATCAGCGCAGCCCCCAGCCAGCCCCCGCGATAGCCGGAAATCACGCCCACGATGGTCCCGACAAAGGTCGACAGCAGCATAGCCGAAAAACCGACCAGAAGTGAAATCCGGCCTGCCTCGAATAGGCGCGCCGCCACATCACGGCCCAGCGGATCGGCACCGAGGATGTGACCTCCGGTCATTGGCGGCGCGAAGCGGGCTCTGAGATCAATATAGAGCGAGTCATAGGGCAGCAGGTAGGGCGCCACGATACAGGCCAGCGTCAGCGCGACGATCATGGCAACGCCCAGGAGAGCCAGGTTATGCCTCATAAACTTACGAGCCGCGCGGCTGTGCCACCAGCGGGTAGAGCCTTGATATTGAGCAATGGCAGTCATGTCGCTGTCTCCTCTTGGGGTGGTCACGCCAGACGGATGCGCGGGTCGACGATCGCGATGATGAAGTCGGCGATCAGGTTGCCCAGAATGACGAGAATAGCCGAGAACATCAGCAGGCCCATCACCACGGGGTAGTCGCTGTAACCCAGGCTATCGAGGAACAGGCGCCCCATGCCCGGCCAGGTGAAGACGGTTTCAGTCACGAGGGCGCCGGTCAGCACACTCGGGAGCTGCATCCCGGCCAGGGTAATCATGGGCAGGAGCGCATTGCCGACGACGTGCTTGATCAGCACGCGGCGCTCGCTCAGACCCTTGGCGCGGGCGGTCTTGACGAAGTCCTGATTGATGGCCTCGAGCGTCGCCGAGCGCATATAGCGGCTCCAGATAGCGATATGAACCAGGGCCAGCACGATGGACGGCATGACGAGGTGGTGCAGCACGTCGAGAACTGAACCATCGCCGATCGTGTACATGTTGCCAGCCGGGAACCAGCTCAGCCTGAGCGAGAACACGTAGATGCCTATGAGGCCGAACCAAAAGGTCGGAATGGACAGGGCCACCATGGCCCCGATCGTCGCCGTGTAGTCGAATACCGAATAGCGGTGGGTGGCGCCGCGAATGCCAATCCAGGTGCCAATGGCGATGGCCACAGCGGTCGAGCTGCCCATCAGCAGCAGCGTTGCCACGATATGGCGGCCGATCACGTTAAGAACTGGCGCACCATCGCGGAAGGAATGGCCCCAGTCGCCCTGCAGCAGACCACCAGCCCACTCGAAATACTGCACCCAGATCGGCCGGTTCAACCCGAGCTGCTCAGTGAGCCGGGCCATATCGTCCTGAGTCATACCGGGATCGAGACCATATTGGGCAAGTGGTCCACCGGGTATAAGGTTGAGAACACCAAAGCCGATGATGGAGACGATCACGAGCAGCACGAGGCTTTGCGAAAGGCGATTGATCAGGAAGCTGCGCATTGTCTCCTCCGTAAATTTGCGAAAAGCGGTTGCCGCCACCCGAACCAGCCGGGCGGCGGCTACCGGATCAGGCCTGCCAGTACCAGGCAGCGGCGTTCCAGGATTCAGTGCGCGTATTGGCGTTGGACACAAAGCCGGCAATGCCGCTCTTCTGTCCTACGATCGACACATTCTGGAAAAGCGGCAGGTAGGGCAGGTCATTGCGGACCAGTTCCTGCACGCGGAAGTAGATTTCGCGGCGGGCTTCGGGGTCGTAGGTCCGGGCACCCTCCTCCAGCAACGCATCCACCTCGGCATTGGCATATTGGGCGTTGTTGGAACCGCGACCGCCCTTGGCATTGGAGGAACCGGAATGGAGACGGTTCGTCACGTCCGGATCGGCGCCGATCACCCAGGTGCTACCCACGATGACCGAGTCGAACTGGGATTGCTGCCAGAAGTCACCCCACATGACCGCCGACGGCAGGTTCTCGATCGCCATCTCGATGCCGATGCTGCCGAAGGTCTGCTGCAGGAACTGCTGGACCTGCTCGCGGAGCGGATCGCCCGAAGTGGTCGAGTTGGTGAACGCCAGACGGACGCCGTCCTTGGCGCGCACGCCATCCGCACCCGGCAGCCAGCCGGCTTCATCAAGGATCTGCGCGGCGCGTTCGAGGTTGTACTCCTGCACCGGCAGGTTCGGATTGTAGTAGTACGACTGCCGCGGCATGAAGGTCTCGGTCGGCGTCGGCACGTTGTAATAGAGGCTTTCGATAATGGCCTTGCGGTCGATGGCGGCGAACAGAGCCTGGCGCACTGCCAGATCCTGAAACTGGGGGCGGCCCAGATTGAGGTAGAAGGACTCAAACGAGGACTTGGGAACCATCGTGATGGTCCGATCCGGCAGCTTGAGGGCATCCTGGTATCGGTCGGGCGTGATATACACCTGACCGGTCAAGTCCACATCGCCGCTCTCAAACTGGCTGTAGAAGACCGTGAGATCTGGGATGTACTTGAATACCAGCTGTTCGATATAGGGCCCCTCGCCGAAATAGTCCGGATTGGCCACCAGCTCGAGGTGATCGCCCGGGACGCGCTGCCCCCACTTGAAGGCACCGGTGCCGATCGGCGCCTGGGCAAAAGCGGTGGCATTGGGATCGGCCTCGCCTTCCAGCACGTGCTTGGGCACGATGAAAGTCTCGGTCAGGAAGGACATGTAGGGCGCAAAGGGCTCTTCCATGCGCCAGGTGATCTCAGTGGGAGACACGACGGTAAGGTCGCGCACCTGCGAGTGGCCGGTCGTGCGCCAGGCCCGGAAGTCCGGGTTCACGATCAGTTCGAGGGTGAACTTGACGTCTTCGGCCGTAAACGGGGTGCCGTCATGCCATTTGACGTCGTCGCGCAGGCGAACGCGCCAGTTGAGGCCGTCTTCGGAAATGCCGCCATTTTCGAGGCTGGGCACTTCAGTGGCCAGATTGGGGACAATGACGCCCTCGGGGGTAATGCGGAACAGTGCATCGAAGATCGAGAAGTGCACACCGTCATCGACCTCAATCTTGGCCATCAACGGGTGGAAGACAGTTGGCTCCTGCGACAGGCCAACAATGACGCGACCTGTGGGGGCGCTGGGCGGTGTCTGGGCAAAGGCGGGCTTGCCCAGCAAATGCGGGGCGGTGAGGCCCAGGACGCCGCCGGCGGCAAGCAGTCGCATCGCATCGCGCCGCGAATAACTCGCAGCTTTCGTCGTGATCTTGGTCATGATTTTCTCCCTTTCGGCGTTCCCGCCACGGCTGAGCTGTCGAGCACGTCCGGCACAGCCAGGTCCGGACGCTCCCCCGGGATCGCCGCCACCAGCTCACGGGTGTAAGCCGACTGCGGCGATAGGAATATCTGGGACGGCGGCCCGTATTCGACGATCCGTCCCTTCTGCATCACCACGATCTCGTCGCAGATCTGGCTGGCGACGCGCAGGTCGTGGGTGATGAACAGCATCGATACGCCGGTTTCCCGCTGGATCTGATCCAGCAGTTGGAGGATCTGCGCCTGGATGGACACATCCAGCGCCGAGACTGCCTCGTCGGCGATCAATAGCTTGGGCTTGAACATCAGCGCCCTGGCGATGCCGATGCGCTGGCGTTGGCCACCGGAAAACTCATGCGGGTAGCGGTCGAAGGCACCAGCATCGAGGCCGACATGGGCCAGGAGGGCCTTAGCCTCATCGCGAGCCCGGCTATAGGGCGTTCCATGTGCCACCGGCCCCACGGTCAGGATATGGCCGATGGTCGAGCGTGGATTGAGAGAAGCGAACGGATCCTGGAAGATCATCTGGATGCTTGGGCGCAAGGCGCGGAATTCAGGCTCCCGCAGCCCGGCGATGTCTCGGCCTTCGAACAAAATTTTACCGCTATCGCTGTCGAGCAGCTTGATCAGCAGGCGGCCCAGCGAGGTCTTTCCCGAACCGCTTTCGCCCACCACGCCGAGCGTGCGGCCCGGTGCGACCTCAAACGAAATATCGTTCACCGCCGGCACGACGCGCTTCTTGCCGAAAAGCACGCCGCCGCTGCGATAGGTCTTGACCAGGTTCTCCACCTTGAGAACCGGTGCCGTGGCCTTTTCAGTGCGCGAGCGATCCTCGCCCGTGAGGTGGGGAACTGCCGCCAACAGGCGGCGCGTATAGGGGTGGCTGGGAGATTTCAGCACCTGATCGGCATCACCCTGCTCGACGATCTTGCCCTTTTCCATGACCACGACGTCGTCAGCGATTTCGGCCACCACGCCGAAGTCATGGGTGATGAACATCACGCTCATCCCTTTGCGGCGCTGGATGTCCCGAATGAGCTTGAGGATCTGCGCCTGGGTAGTCACGTCTAGAGCCGTGGTCGGCTCATCGGCAATGAGGATGGCCGGCTCCAAAGCCAGGGCCATGGCGATCATGACGCGCTGGCGCTGGCCGCCGGACAGCCGGAATGGATATTGGTGATACATGAGTTGCGGGTCGGGCAGACCGACCTCGGTGAGCAGCTCGACGGCACGGGCGCGCCGAGACTGCTTGGTACCGACGCCATGTGCCAGCAGCACCTCGGTGATCTGCTCACCCACCGTCATCAGGGGGTTCAATGCCGATAGCGGGTCCTGAAAGATCATCGAGACCACCCGCCCGCGCACGCTGCGCAGTTGTTCGGCCGGCATCCCCACGATGCCCATGCCTTCGAGATGGATCGTCCCGGATGTGATCTTAATCGGATTGGGCAGAAAGCCCATCAAGGCATTGGCCGTAACCGACTTGCCTGAGCCGGACTCGCCGATGATGCAGAGTATCTTTCCGCGTTCGAGCTGGAACGAGACACCTTCGACGGCGTAGGGCCGCTCCATTCCGGGAGGAAGGCTTATCGTGAGATCGTGCACGGAAAGCGCCAGGTCCTGGGGCGATGCCGTCTCGGTGGTCACGGTCATGGTGCTGTTCTCCCGCCGCGTACTGGGATCAAATTGCGGCCCGGCGCGCCGTCGGCTCATGCCCAAGGCCGGGCTGGGAAACATAGTCGCATCGTCCATCGGGGGGCTCCAAGACATTGTTCCCTAACTCCGGTTCGGTCCCTGGCTCCTGCGAGCGACGCCGACCTGTTGCCGTCTTTTGCAAGACCCCCAATCCTCGTCAGGTGGACGCCTCGAAGTTTAGACAGTGTCCTCCCCACAGCCCCCGCAGATTCTCCGAAAGTGCGTCGTCAGGCAGCACGACATGCTAAATCTGCCGAGCCAGACAGCGATTCGTCCTGCACCGCCGCCAGTGGGTATAAACCGCGCGCGCCGGGTGCCGATGTTCCGGAGACTCTTTCATCCCCTTCACTCGGACAGCACATCCTGCTGCGCGGTAGCTCCTTGGCCGCAAAAGATTCCGCAGAGTGCCGATCAGCCATGGCACGCGGCAAAAGACGGCGCGCTAGAATGTATGGAACAAAGGAGTTCTTCATGCCCGCGCCCCTGCTTCACATCGAATCCAGTGCCGATTTGCCCGGGGAGGCCGACGCCGTCGTCATCGGTGGCGGCGTCGTGGGCGTGTTCACCGCCTATTACCTGTCGCGCCGGGGCGTACGAGTTGCCCTGCTCGAAAAGGGGCGCGTCGCCGCCGAGCAGTCGAGCCGAAACTGGGGCTGGTGCCGTCAGCAGAACCGCGATGCCCGCGAGCTGCCAATGGCTACCAAGAGCCTCCAATTGTGGGAGAATGTCGCCAAGGAGACCGGCGAAGATACCGGCTTCCGGCGTTGTGGCCTACTTTACCTTTCCGATGATGAAAGCCAGTTGGCCGGATGGGCAAAGTGGCGAGACTTCGCGCGCACCGCCGGGGTCACCACACATATGCTCAGCGCTCAGGAGGCCAGTGAGCGAGGCAAGGCCACCGGGCGCAAGTGGAAAGGCGGCGTCTTCTCGCCCACCGACGGAACAGCCGATCCCTCGCGTGCGGTGCCGGTTGCGGCACGCGGCATCATGGCCGCAGGCGGTACGGTGCATCAGTTCTGTGCCGCCCGCGGCATCGAGCTCAGTGCGGGCCGGGTCAGCGGGGTGGTGACTGAAAAAGGCACGATCAAGACCAGGACCGTGGTTATGGCGGGTGGGGCCTGGGCCTCGTCCTTCTGTCACCAACTGGGCATCCGGTTTCCGCAAGCCTCCGTACGCTCCTCTATCCTGGCGGTCGCGCCAGGCCTCTCGGCCATGCCCCCTGCCCTTGCCGCGCCTGATGTTGCCATCACGCGGCGGGGCAATGGCGGCTACACGCTGGCCATAAGCGGTCGCGCGCGCGTAGACCCGACGCCTCAGCAGTTCCGGTTTGGACGGGAATTCTTGCCCATGTTTGCCCGCCGCTGGCGTAGTCTCTCCCCCGGAGGGCTGGAGGGATGGCGACAGGGACACGAAACCTTGAAGAAATGGTCGCTCGACGACATTACGCCGATGGAGCAAAACCGTATCCTCGACCCAGGGCCGGACATGGCACAGATACGCCTGACCTACGAGCGTGCCTGCGAACTGATCCCGGAGATTCGAAACCTCTCCATTACCGATTCCTGGGCCGGTTATATTGACAGTACGCCCGATGGTATTCCGGTAATCGGCGAGGTCGAGAGCATTCCCGGCTTCATCCTTGCGGCTGGCTTCAGTGGCCATGGCTTTGCCATCGGACCCGGTGCCGGGCACCTGATTGCCGACATCATCACCGGAAAGGCCCCCATCGTCGATCCAGCCCAATTCCGCCCTGAGCGCCTGAAAACAGCGGCCTGGGGCAAGGTCGCCGAGTTCTAGCGGTCACCCTGGAAGTCGTGAATTGGCATGGGCGCTAATAGGACCGGCTATAGGATGCGAGTGTGGAGCCTTTGTGAGCGGCAGTGGATCCTCAGGGTGGAAACATTCCGCCGCGAGACGATATACTGGACGGCCACGCCGATGCATGACCAACTGTGCATGATGCGCCGCGTCGCGTTCTTGGAATGGATACTGTTATGAAGCTCGATAGGATCGACATCAGGATTCTGGCGGAACTCCAGAAGAATGGACGGATCTCCAATGTCGAGCTGGCCGAACTGGTCAACCTGTCGCCCAGCCCATGCCTGATGCGGGTCAAGAAGCTGCAGTCGGAAGGTTTCATCACCGGCTACAGCGCGCAGATCGACGTGGCCAAGCTGGGACAGACCTTGACGGTGTTCACGGAAATCACCCTGCGCAATCACCGTCCCATCGACTTTTCGCGGTTCCTGACGACGATCGAAAAGATCGATGCGGTCGTCGAGTGTCACCTGGTCTCGGGGGGATACGACTACCTGGTGAAATTCGTCACGGCCGGGATCAGCGAATACCAAGCAATCATCGAGCGGCTGATCGAGCTCGATATCGGGATCGACAAGTACTTCACCTTCGTGGTCCTGAAGTCCCCGATAGTGAAATCCCACGTGCCTCTGGACAGTATCTTCACGGCCTGACCCCCGCCGCCAAAGCACTGCAGGGTCCGGCAGCAGGTAAAGGCCGCCGGACGCGCCCAACTGAACCTATTCGTAGACGCAGACGAAGATCTTGCGGACCGTTTCGATGGTCCGCCAGACACCCACAAAGCCGGGCTTCATCACGAAGCTATCGCCGGCGCGATAGGTGCGGGTCTCGCCGCCCTGCTCCTCGATTTCGATCACGCCCGAGAGGATGTGGCAGAACTCATACATCGTCCCCTTGCGCGAATGCGTCACGCCGGGCGTGGCTTCCCACACCCCGGTGCGCACCTTGTCGCCCTTGTCGGCATCCTGCGGCCAGGACTTGAAGGCCGGATCGCCGGAGATCAGGCGATCCGCTTCGGGCTTGGACTGGACGGGTTCGAAGTCGGGATTGTGCTCGATGGTCTTGATAAGGGACATAGTGGCCTTCCTTGCTAATAGCCAAGTGCGCGATCGACCAGGCCGATCGGTTCCTCCCCGGCGCGGTGACGCCGGATGTTGTCCACCACGGCCCGCGCCGCACTGAGCGGCTGCGTGACCGAGGCAATATGGGGCGTGATCAGCACCTGTGGGTGCGACCAGAAAGGGTGATCGGACGGCAACGGTTCCGGGTCGGTCACATCGAGCATGGCCGCCGAAATCTGCCCCGAATTCAGCGCCGCGAGCAGCGCCTGCTGGTCGAGCTGAGGCCCTCGACCCACATGTAGCAATTGCGCTCCCCGCGGCAGGGCGGCGAAGAGATCGGCATTGAGGAGGCCGCGCGTCTCCCGCGTCAGCGGCAAGAGACAAATCAGGATGTCCGTCTGGGCGAGAAAGGCGGGCAACGCGGCCGCGCCATCAAAGCACTCGATCCCTTCGATCTGCTTGGGGCCGCGGCTCCACCCGGCAATCGGGAAGCCGAAGGGTTTGAGGCGTTCGATGGCCGCCTTGGCCAACACGCCCAGGCCCAGGAAGCCCAAGCGACGCTGGCTGGCCTGATACGCCGGGAGGGGCTTCCAGATCCCGTTCTGCTGCTGCGTCCGGTAGGTAGGCAATTGCCGATGCAGCGCCAGCACGCCGAGCGCAACGTATTCCTCCATCATGCGGATGATGCCCTCTTCGACCATGCGTACGAGCTTGACGCCCTCAGGAAGGCCGTCCCAGTCGAACTGGTCGACGCCGGCGCCGATCGAGAACAGCATCTCGAGGTTGCGGTAGCGCGAAAGGACCGCGGGCACAGTCCAGGTGATGAGGTACCGTACCGCTTCCGCATCGATCGCGTCGGAAGGCATGACGAACGGCAGATCCGGCAATTCGCGCGCGAACACCTCACGAAAGACCGCAGCGCGGGCGGCATCCGAGTTGAACAGGAATGTCATCGAGACCCCTCTTTTGCGCTACGCGGCCAGCTTGGCGCCAAGATCCTCGATCAGGGCCTGGCAGGCGGCGAGTTCGGCTGTTTCGATGTATTCGTCGGGCTTGTGGGCACGCCCAATGTCGCCGGGACCGCAGATGATCGCTTCGATACCGGCCTGCTGGTAAAGCCCCGCCTCGGTGCCGTAGCTGACAGCCGGCAGCACTGGCTTGTCCGTCAGCTCCGACAGCAGCGACGCCAGGGCGCTGTCCCTGGAAAGCGACAGGCCCGGATAAGTGGTCAACTCATGCCAGGCAACCTCATAGCCGCTGTCGCGGAGCGCAAGGAGCGCATTCTTCACGGGCTCGAGAAGGGCCGTCGGACTGGCACCGGGTATGGCGCGCAGCTCGATCTCGGCGATGCAACGATCAGGAATGATGTTGACCGATTGCCCGCCCTGGATCACGCCTATCTGTACGGTCGAGCAAGGCGGCTCGAAATCGGGGTCCACAGGCCCGCCTTCTAGCTCACCGCTGTATTCAATGATCTGCGCAACGATGCCCGCCATGGCATGGATGGCATTTAGCCCCAGATCCGGACGCGAGGAGTGACCTGACCGGCCAGTTACCTCCAGACGCGCGGCGGCCTTGCCCTTGTGGGCGCGCACCGCCTGCATACGGCTCGGTTCACCGATGATGGCACCCAGCGGCGCATCGCATAGGCCGGGCAACGCCGCGAGGAGGTGTGGCACACCCCTGCAGCCAGCCTCCTCGTCATAGGAAAATGCGAGATGGATCGGGTTCTGCAAATCCTGCCCGGCGAGCTTGGGCAGGGCCGCCAGCGCGCAGGCCAGAAACCCCTTCATGTCGCTGGTTCCGCGGCCGAACAGCTTGCTTCCATCACGGCGCAGCGCAAATGGGTCGCTCGTCCAGCCATCTTCCCGCGCCGGAACCACATCCATATGGCCGGAGAGGACATAGCCCTTGCCTCGAGCCGGGCCGATAGTCGCGAGCAGATTGGACCGATCGCCTTCGGGTCCGATGAGAACCGAAACGGAGGCGCCGTAAGAACGGCAATAGTCGGCGATCCAGTCAACAATGGCATGGTTCGGCATGCCGACAACAGTCGGGAATGCCACCAGCTGGGCGAGAATCTCCTCAACGCGCATCAGGCCACGCCGCCTTGCATAAATTGTAGAATGCCGACAGCATGGCGGGCGGAACACAGCGTTCCCTGCCGAATGGGACGTCGGTTCAGACGAAGATACCGAATTGCCAGAGGAAACCGGTCATTCCTGCTGGCCTACCTGCGGCATCCTGATGCAATAGCGAGATGCAACGCTGCAATGTCCGGTGGGTGTCACAATCTGCTGCTGGAACGGAACCTGCGGCGAGAGAGCGGATGAATTGAATGCAAGAATCGGTGCGCCTGAAGTCCTTTGAGCTGGTTGCGCGAGACATTGCCGGTGTCGATCCACATCTGCTGCATGCACTGACCATTTCTGTAGGCTGGCCACACCGGCCTAAGGATTGGGAATTGCTGATCCGAGCCGGTCAGGGCATTGCCGCCGTGGACGGCATTGGTCGGGTCTTCGGCACCGCCATGTGGTTTCCTCATGGCGACGACTTCGCCACCATCGGTTTGGTGATCACCTCCCCCCGCACCCAGGCGCAAGGTGGCGGTCGCTGGCTGATGAGCCACGTGCTTGAACGGTGCCATGGACGAGACTTGGCGCTCAACGCAACCCGCGCCGCGCACGGGCTCTACCTTTCGCTCGGCTTTGTCGACGAAGCCTCGGTGCATATGCGCCAAGGCGAACTGGTGCGGGACGTTCCGGCACTGCCGCCAGTAAATGGCGAACTGAGCCCTCTCAGTGCTGACCGCCTCGCAGAAGTCTTGCCACTTGACAGCCAGGCCTTCGGCCGAAGCCGAGAACGGCTGCTGACCATGCTGTCGGAGAACGCCTCGATTTGCGTGCTTCGACGTGAAGGCAAGGTGGTCGGGTATTCGATGAGGCGTGATTTCGGACGCGGCCATGTTATCGGCCCGGTAGCGGCGAGCAATGCCGACGACGCACTTCATCTCACGGCGGCACACATGGAGAGCCTCAAGGGTCAGTTTGTCCGCGTCGATACGCGAGAAGCCAGCGGCCCCTATGCGACGTTTCTCGAGCAATGCGGCCTCACCATTGCCGAGGTGGTGACGACCATGTCCAAAGGTCGGCGGTTCCTTAACCGCCAACCGGACCAACCCCTTTTCTATGGACTTGCAGGTCACGCGCTGAGTTGATGCCGAAGCGCCGGAGCCTCATAGGCACGGCCCCCAACGCGCCAACTTGCCGATGCCCATTGGTATCGACCAAGTTGCCGCCAAGGGGGCCATTGCTGCAGCCGACAAGGTCGGCACGGACTGACGGTGAGGGTGTACCGGGCCTGATGAGGCCCGGTACATTGATCAGTCGAGACCACCAATGTGGAAGCTCTTGAGCTCGAGATATTCCTCGATACCGGCCTGACCGCCTTCGCGGCCGATACCGGATTGCTTGACGCCGCCAAAGGGCGCGACCTCCATGGAGATGACGCCGGTATTGAGACCCACCATGCCGAATTCCAGGGCCTCGCCGACGCGCCAGGCGCGCTTGAGCCCCTGGGTATAGAAATAGGCGGCCAGCCCAAAGGGTGTACCATTGGCGATAGCGATGGCCTCATCCTCGGTCTCGAAGCGGAAGAGCGGCGCCACCGGACCAAAAGTCTCCTCATTGGCCAGCAGCATGTCGGTGCTGGCATTGGCCAGGACGACCGGAGCCGCGTAGTGATCGCCATCTGGTAGCGCCGGACGCGACCCCATCAGGCTGGCGCCCTTGGCAAGGGCATCTTCGACGTGGCGCTCAATCTTGTCGACGGCGGCGCGATTAATCATCGGGCCAATCTGCGTGCCAGCCTGGGCGCCGGGGCCGACCTTGAGCGCCGAAACTCGCGCCGCCAGCCGTTCGGCGAAGGCATCATAGACCCCGCTCTGCACCAGGATGCGATTGGCGCACACGCAGGTCTGACCACCGTTGCGGAACTTGGAGGTCATCACGCCATCTACGGCCAATTCGATATCGGCATCGTCGAAAACGATGAAGGGCGCGTTGCCGCCAAGTTCAAGGCTCAGCTTCTTGATACTGTCAGCCGACTGGCGCATCAGCAGCGCCCCAACGCGGGTCGAGCCGGTGAACGAAATCTTGCGGACCGCCGGATTGCTGGTCAGTTCGGTGCCAATCTCCGTCGGCAAACCGGTGACGACATTGACGACGCCATCGGGGATGCCAGCGCGCTGCGCCAGAACGGCCAGGGCCAGGGCCGAATAGGGCGTGAACTCGGAGGGCTTGATGACCGTGGTACAGCCCGCCGCAATGGCAGGGGCGACCTTTCGGGTAATCATGGCCGCCGGGAAGTTCCACGGCGTAATGATGCCAGCGACGCCCACGGGCTCCTTGAGCACCAGAATACGCCGGTCCGCCTGTGGTGCCGGAATGGTGGTGCCGCCTATGCGCCGCGCTTCCTCGGCATACCACTTGACGAATGAGGCGGTGTAGACGATCTCGCCCCGCGCCTCGGCCAATGGCTTGCCCTGTTCCAGCGTCATGATGCGCGCCAGGTCTTCCTGGTTGGCCATGATCAGGTCGAACCACTTTTCGAGCATGGCCGCGCGCGCCGCATGGGTGGTGCGCCGAAAGCTGGCAAATGCCTGTTCGGCCGCTGCGATGGCCCGCTTGGTCTCGTCACGGTCGAGATCGGGAATGGTACCAATGGTCTTGCCGCTGGCGGGATCGACAACGTCGACGGTCTTGCCGGAGGCGGCATCGACCCAGATGCCATCGACAAGAGCCTGCTGGCGGAACAGATCGGGGTCGGTCAGTGCGGTCATTTCAGTGCTCCATGTCAGTCCAGCGCCGCCAGGACGGCGCGGGTGATTTCATCTGTCTTGTGCTTGCCAGGGACGGTGCCAATGCCGCGGGCAGTAACCCGTTCGATGGCCCCAATGATGCGGATGGCCGCGTCGGCCTCCCCGAGATGGTCGAGCATCATCGAGGCGGACCAGATCGCGGCAATGGGGTTGGCGATGCCCAGATGGGCAATATCGGGAGCCGAGCCATGCACCGGCTCGAACATGGACGGGGTGGTGCGATCCGGGTTGAGATTTGCCGATGCCGCAAAGCCGAGCCCACCCTGAATAGCCGCACCCAGATCAGTCAGCACGTCGCCGAAAAGGTTCGAGGCGACCACGACATCCAGCGTCTCCGGGGCCATGACCATGCGGGCTGCCATGGCGTCGATGTGATAGCTCGTGACCTCGACATCGGCGTATTCGCGCCCCAATTCGCGGGTCACCTCGTCCCAGAACACCATCGAGTGCCGCTGAGCATTGGATTTGGTGACCGAGGCCAGCTTGCCGCGTCGCTTGCGCGCCTGCTCGAAGCCGAAGCGCAGGATGCGTTCCACGCCCTTGCGGGTGAAAATAGCGGTTTCGACAGCAACCTCGTCCGCGCTTCCCTGATGGACGCGCCCGCCGGCCCCTGAATATTCGCCCTCGGTGTTTTCGCGCACGCAGAGGATATCGAATTCCGATTTCCGCAACGGCCCCTCCACCCCCGGCAGCAGCCGGTGGGGCCGAATATTGGCATATTGCCGGAAGGCCTTGCGGATGGGCAGCAGCAGGCCATGCAGCGAGATGGAATCTGGGACCTTGGCCGGCCAGCCGACAGCGCCGAGCAGAATGGCGTCATGATCGCGCAGAACTGCAATACCGTCCTCCGGCATCATCGCGCCGGTTTCCAGATAGAGGTCGCACGACCAGGGCAGGCGCGTGCCCTCGAGGGCAAAGCCGGAACCGCGCGCGACTGCTTCGACCACCTGCCAGGCCGCATCGGTGACGGTTGGGCCGATCCCGTCACCAGGGATGAGGGCGATGGAATAGGTCTTCATGTATCCTCACGCTCAGAAAATATTAGGTCCAGGAATGGCTGCGACAGAAGCGCCCACACCGGGGGCAGTTTGTCTGGGCAGGCCTTCATATCATCGGCTCTCTGCACGGCAGATTGCGCTGAAAGAGTCGGCTTTAGCGGCATATCAGTTCGAGTTTTCGGGTGTGTGTGCGGCGCTGTTCACCGGAGAGCTGGATGACGCGGCTGGCAAGCCAGGACATTATAACATGACTTTTTTGATCTTGTTTTCTGCGCACCAGACGAATAGAGCACGTGCGCCGATGGCCCCGCTCGCTTTCAAGCTCTCAAGGAACGCTCCATGTCTCCAGCAAAAGACCTCGTGGCACTGCTTGCCGTTTCGTTATGCATCATCACAACGCCGACCTTCGCCGCTCCCACTACCTATCCTCTGACACTCGACAATTGCGGCGTCTCGGTGACCTTTGAAAAGGCTCCCGAACGTGCGGTCGCCCTGGGCCAGAACAGCGCCGAGATCATGCTGTTGCTCGGGCTGGAAGACCGGATGGTGGGAACAGCCTTCTGGCCGACAAAGGTTCTGCCCGAGCTGCAGGAAGCCAATGACAGCGTCAAACTGTTGAGCGTCGAAACCCCCAGTCTCGAATCGGTGCTGGCTGAGAATCCCGATTTCGTTGCGGCACAGCTACCCATTCTGATGGGGCCGGACAGCAAGGTCGCCAAGCGAGAGGACTTCGAGCGCCTTGGCATCGGCAGCTATCTCGCCCCCGGCATCTGCGCGGTGACGCACGACACCAAGGACGCCTATGGCAGCCGCGACTATCTCTGGAACATGGACTATGTCTATCAGGAGATCGACGAGCTCTCGCAGATCTTCGACGTGCAGGACCGCGGCCAGTCCCTGATCTCCGAGTTTAAGGCTCGTGAAGCGGCGCTGCGGGCCCGCGTCGGCGCCGACAATGCTGACCTGTCCTATGTCTTCTGGTTCTCCAGCCCCTCCCCCGCCGACGACGCCTACCTGGGCGGCAAGAACGGCGCCTCGGGCTTCATCGCCGACCTGCTGGGCGGACACAATGCCATCGATACCGAGGCCGAATGGCCCACCGTGAGCTGGGAAGGCATCATGGCCGCCAATCCAGACGTGATCGTTGTCGGTGAGTCCGATCGCAATCGCTGGGAGCTCGACAGGGCCGAGAACAAGATCGCCTTCCTCAACTCCGATCCGGCGGTGAGCCAGCTCGATGCGGTCAAGCAAGGCCGCATCGTGGTGATGCAGGCGTCCGCGATGAACCCGACCATCCGCACCATTTACGGTGCCGAGGAAGTGGCTGACCAACTGGCAAAGCTCGGCCTGGGCAAGTGAGCACGCCTGCGCGCAAGACATGGGAACAGGCCGGTCTCGGCCTGTTTTTCGCATTGGGTGGCCTTGTGCTGCTGGTCGCGATCGCGGCGGGCACCGGCATTGGAGAAATGCCGATCCCGATCGAGACAACTTTCGCCGCCGTGACGAACCGGCTTGGCTGGACGGCCATTGACCTGCCCCCGATCCAGGAAAGCGTCATCTGGGACTATCGCCTGAGCCGGGCACTGGTGGCGGCCTGCTGCGGTGCGGGCCTGGCCATCTGCGGGGCGGTGTTGCAGGCGCTGTTGCGCAATCCGTTGGCGGAGCCCTATGTGCTGGGCATTTCGGCCGGTGCCTCGACGGGCGCTGTCGGCATTATCGTCCTTGGCGTTGGCGCCGGGACAATATCGCTTTCGGCAGGCGCTTTCGCCGGCGCCTTTGCCGCCTTCACCTTTGTCGCCATGCTGTCGAATGGCGGACGCGGCGGGCCGAGCAAGACGATCCTGGCAGGCGTCGCGGCATCGCAGCTTTTCAATGCACTGACCTCCTATATCGTCACGACATCTGGCAATGCGCAACAGGCGCGGGATGTCATGTTCTGGCTGCTGGGCAGCTTTGGCGGCGTGCGCTGGCCGGAATTCCAACTGGTGCTGGTGGTCGTGGCCGTCGGCCTTTTGGTGTGCCTCTATTACGCGCGGGCGCTCGACGCTTTCGCCTTTGGCGACGATGCAGCGGCTTCACTCGGCATACCGGTAGGGACCGTGAGGCTGGTGCTCTTAGGCATCACCGCCATGATGACCGCAACGATTGTTTCCATGGTGGGCTCCATTGGCTTCGTCGGGCTCGTCGTACCGCATGCGGCGCGCTTCATCGTGGGGCACAACCATGCGCGCCTGCTGCCCACATGTGTTGTGGCGGGCGGCATTTTCATGGTCCTGGCCGATATCGTCTCGCGCGTAATCCTGCCCCAGCAGATTCTGCCTATAGGGGTGGTTACGGCACTGGTCGGCGTGCCGGCCTTCTCGATCATTCTCTATCGCGCCAAGGGGGCCGCATGAGCATCAGTGCACAAAACCTCTGCTGGTCCGTGGGCAAGATCAACATCGTCAACGACGTGTCCCTCTCCGTGCCGCCCGGCAAGGTTCTGGGCCTGCTCGGCCCGAACGGGTCAGGCAAGTCCTCGCTGCTGCGCCTGCTGGCCGGATTGCGACGGCCGGCAAGCGGGCAAGTGTTGCTCGAAGGACGGGACATTCAGGCCATTGGTCGCCGCGCCCTCGCCCGCCGCATGGCCCTTGTTGAGCAGCATGCGACGACCGAGGCCAATGTGCGCGTCCGCGATGTGGTGACCCTTGGCCGTATCCCGCATCGCTCCCCGCTCAGTGGCTGGACCGTGGTGGACGAAGAAGCCGTCATTGCGGCCCTTGATCGCGTCGGCATGTGGGGCCGGGCGGACCGAAACTGGCACAGCCTGTCGGGCGGCGAGCGCCAGCGCGTTCATCTTGCGCGCGCCCTGGCCCAATCTCCCCGTGAACTGCTTCTGGACGAGCCTACCAACCACCTCGACATTCAGCATCAGATCGCTTTGCTCAAGCTGGTTGGCGAACTTGCCCTAACCACCGTGGTTGCCCTGCATGACATCAACCACGCGGCCATGTTCTGCGACCAGTTGCTGGTCCTGGATGCCGGCAAGGTTGTGGCTCAGGGCGCGCCGGAAGACATCCTGAGCGAGACCCTGATGCGAGACGTCTTTCGCGTGGAGGCTCGGATCGACTCCAGCCCGCACCACGGACGGCCCCACGTCCACTATCTCATCTAGGTTCGCGGCCTCACGGCCCGCCCTTCGCTACAGAGCGCTGCGGACGTCAGGGTCGGCCAAAGTCAGATCGAGCACCGTGCGGGTCCGCTCAATGATGGCGTCGATGTCATCTGCCGTGCAGCACAGCGCCGGGGCATAACCCAGAACGCCCTGCGCAAAGGCGCGGATGATGAGGCCATTATCCCATGCCCGGTCGAAGATGCGCTTGCTAGGCTGGGACGCTGCCGGCAAAGGGGTCTTTGCCTGCTTGTCCGTCACCAGTTCCACGGCGGCCAGCATGCCGCGGCCGCGCACATCGCCAACCAGAGGATGGTCCTTGAGGCTGTTCAGCCCCGCGAGCAGCCTGGCGCCCATGACGCGGCCATTCTCGAGCAGGCCGCCTTCTTCGTAAAGGCGCAAGACTTCGAGGCCTACGGCGGCACTGACGGGATGGGCCGAATAGGTAAAGCCGTGCCCCACCATCGCGGCGCCAGCGCCATCGGCGATGGTCTGATAGACATGCTCGGTGAGGAACACCGCGCCCATGGGCGCGTAACCCGAGGTCAGGCCCTTGGCCACGGTCATGAGGTCCGGCACGATCTCGTCCTCGGAACAAGCAAACAGCGGGCCGGTACGCCCGAAGCCAGTGATCACCTCATCGGCCACGAAGAGGATGCCGAGGTCGCGGCACGTCTCGCGCATCGCCTTCATCCACCCGCGCGGCGGCACGATCACCCCGCCCGACCCCTGGATGGGTTCGGCGAAGAATGCCGCCACCCGGTCGGGTCCGATCTCGGCTACTTTGGTCTTAAGCGCCGCCACCGAAGCCGTGATGATCTCGGCGTCCGAGGTTACTGTGCTGCGGTAGGGATAGTGCGAGGCGATCTTGTGCTGCCAGGGGAAGGGCAGGCCAAAACCCTGGTGGAAGACCGGCAGCGCCGTCAGCCCGGCGCCGACCGTGGTTGAGCCATGGTAACCCTGCTCGAGCGAGATGAACTGGTCGCGCTGCGGTTCGCCCCTGGCGCCGAAATAGTAGCGGATGAACCGCACCGCCGTATCGACGGCGTCCGAACCGCCCAGGGTGAAGTAGACGTGGTCGAGATCGCCCGGCGTCCGCTCGGCCAGTTCAGCGGCGAGGCGCGCCGCCGGCTCACTGCCCAGCCCGAAATAGCCGGTCGCATAGGGCAGCTCCCGCATCTGCTTTGCTGCGGCTTCAACGATGCTCTCGTGGCCATAGCCGGCATTGACGCACCACAGCCCGGAAAACCCGTCCACCAGTTGGCGGCCCGTCACATCGATCACCCAGGCACCCTTGCCCGACTGCAGCAGGCGGACGCCCGCCTTTTCGTGGCCGCGCCATGAGGCAACGGGGTGGATCAGGTGGGCCCGGTCGAGTTCGACGATAGAGTTGGCGTACATTTGCAAGATCCTTGTTATCCGAATGCCTGGCTGGCCAGGGCAAAGGTCCGTGCGATCGAAGGCTGGCGCGAGCTGCTAGCGCCGCGCGTCATGGCCATGCCGCCGCCGACATGGGTGAACCCGAGCCCGTCCAGCCAATGGGAAAGGCCGCTGTCGCCAGGCACGTCGATGCGCAGGAACTGCCCTTCCCGCGACGCGGCAACAAAGCGGATCAACTGGCGGGCCGTTTCCTCGTCGGGCGCCACGACCGGTCCGATCACCTGGCCCCGGCCAAACGGCCGTACGGCCGCGAAGGCGGCGATGGCGCCGGACCGGCGCAGAATGGCAAATTGCCCGCCGGCCGCAATCTGCTCCAGAAGGTTTCGGCGATCACCGCCACAGGCCTGGCCATCCAGTGCAGCCAGATCGGGCAGGCTGGCGGTGTCAGCCCATTCGATGCCGACGAGAGGCTGGCTGACTTCGACGAAGCCCTGATGCTGATAGATTTCCTGCGTCGCCCTGAAGCCGAGCTTTTCATAGAGTGGCAAACCGTCGGCGGTGGCAACTAGGCGACAGGTCCGGTCGCCTGCCAGAGCCAGGGCGGCTGAGGTCAGCCTGCGGCCCAGTCCGCGCCCCCGCATTCGCTGGTCAACGATAATCAGATTGATGGCGGCGCTTTCCCCGCCGAAAGGCGTCATCAGGGCGGTACCGACGACGCGATCACCGTCCAATGCTACCATGCCCACGCTGACCGACAGCGAAAAAGCCCAGTCCTCCCGGCGGTGCGGCCAGCCCGCCGCACGCGACAAGTTCCATGCACCATCCAGGTGCCGGGCATCGATCGATGTCAATTCCAGTGTGTCAGTCTGCACTCTTCGAACTTCCGGCAGGGCTTTACGTGCCCTGAAGCTACAGCCATCCGCGCGGAAGGCGGTGCTGCCTGTGCCGGAGTGTCACGGCTCGTTCTGCCGAATGCGCGGCCCTTACCGCACAATCTGCTTCGCCACATGCACCGCGCGGAAAAAGGGGCGGCCGGGCCACCCCTTCTTCTAGTCTCCCGGCGCCCGTGACTGTCAGGCGCTCTTGAGAAGCGGCTCCAGCCCCACGGCGGCGGCCAGACCGCCGATATCCTTGACTTCGGTGTATTCGTAGAACGGATTGGCTGGCTCGTGGCCGCGATTGACCCAGACCTTGCTCTTGATTCCCAGGTCATAGGCCGGCATCAGGTCGTAACGGAAGGAAGACGACACATGGGTGATGTCTTCGGGACCGCAGCCGAGCTTGTCGAGCATGTACTCGAAACCCTTTGCAAGAGGCTTGTAGGCGCCAACCTCTTCGGCGGTAATGACGGTGTGGAAGGGCGCGCCGAGCTTCTCCACATTCGACATGATCAGGTTCTTCATCGAGTTCGACAGGATCACCAGCGGAATTTCCTTGGCGACCTTGGCCAGACCCGCGGGAACGTCCGGGTGCGGACCCCAGGTGGGGATTTCGTCATAGATGCGCTGCGCGTCTTCGGGCTTGAACTGGATGCCGATGCGCTTGCAGGTGCGCTCAACAGAATTGTGCACGACATCGGCGAAGGGCTTCCAGGCACCGAGAACCTCATCCAGGCGATAGCCCCTGAACGCCTCAACGAAATTGTCCATCGCATCGGCGGAAAGGCGCTCGGCATAGACGCGCCGCGCTGCGCCAGCCATGTCGAAATTGGTCAGCGTGCCGTAGCAGTCGAAGGTGATATACTTAGGCCTGAACTTGGTCATAGCGTGCATTCCTTTCAATATGACGACCCCGACTGGCCGCTCTCGGAACACAATCTTTGTGTGAGCAGCGGAGCATAACTTTCCGAACCCTCAGCGCCGGAAGCGCATTGTTCTGAATTTGTCCCCTCCTGAAGCACATTCTGTCGCCGAGCCACCCGCAAGGCCGGGCTATCCCGACAGACGGTGGCACACCACCCACATGACCACCATTATTGTTCCACAATTTTTCGATCGATAGCGCCGGACGCTCTCTGAGCGCCAGCACTCGCTACGGCATGAACGCCGCCTCTGCAGCGCCTTGAGCAGAACAGGCGCAATGCTTCGCGCCCCAGAATCGCTCCGTATTGTAAGACTTCCTTTATGAAAGCGACGAACCAAGCGCAGGTCAGCAGCAGCCCCCAACGGGATCGCAACCTTCACGCGCCCTGCGATCGGGCAGAAGGTCACCTTGAACTTGCATAAAGATTGTTGTACAAAAAATTGACACACTAGAACAGATCGCGGCGCCAAAGCCCATCCATGTGGCCGCTGAATCGGGTAGAAGATGGCTCTAAACCTGCAAGACAAGCCGGCTCGCGCTTCGGAGCTTTCCGATGCCTGCTGCCCCGTCAGTGCCGCAGAGGCAGAAGTAATTGCCGCTCGTCTCTATGATATCTGCGGCTCAGCCACGCGGTTCGAGACCGAAAAGGACGACACGTTTCTTCTCGACTCCGGAGAGCGTGGGAAGTTCGTCCTGAAGATCGCGCATCCTTCCGAGCAAATGGAGGAGCTCGATTTCCAGGTAGCACTCCTGCGCCATGTTGCGGAGCGCGCTCCGAATCTGCCTGTCCCCCGGGCGTATCGCGATGTCGACGGCGAGGAATTGCCCGTCGTTACGACCAGCGCAGGGGAACGGCGTGTGGTGCGCCTGATCGCTTTTCTTCCCGGCACGCCGCTCGACCGCACGAATTCCACCGCCCTGCAACGCGAGCGGATCGGCGAGGTCCTGGCAAAACTCCGCCACGCCATGGCCGATTTTTCCCATCCTGCGGACAGCCGAACCCTGGCCTGGGACGTCACCCACCTGCTCGATCTCTCGGACTTGCTCGATTTCATTCCGGCGGGCAGCAAACGCGCATGGACCATCCGTGCGCTGGAGCGGTTTGCCGAGATCAAGCCTCGGCTCGACCGGTGCCGGCGGCAAGTGCTTCACAACGACTTCAATACCTCGAATCTCGTTGTTGATCCGACCAGCCCGCACTTCGTGACCGGCGTCATCGATTTCGGCGACGCCGTGCGTACGGCTATCGCCGTCGATGTCTCGACGGCATTGATGAACCAGATGCCAAAGGCCTTCGGCGACCGTCAGGACCTCTTCAGGGAACCCCGCGACGTTTTGCGCGGCTATCTCCGCCATGCCGACCTGACGAATGACGAGCTCGAGCTCATCCCCTTCCTGGCGCAAGGGCGCCTGGCGGTCCGGGCACTGCTGACCTGCTGGCGCGCCGAGCTCTTCCCTGAAAACAGCCGCTACATCCTCCGCAATACCGAAGCCGGTTGGGCTCACCTCGAGTGGTTCAACGGGCTATCGACCACACAAATTTCTGAGCTTCTGACCCGAGAGGAACCATAATGTCCAAGCCTGCAACGATCGTGCCCAAGGGCTTCCGTGGTGACATGGCCAACGGCTTCAATCCCCGGGATGCAGACCATCTCTCTGACGATGACGCGGCGCATGTAGCCAGGCGACAAAGGCTGCTAGGGCCCGCCTACCGGCTCTTCTACAAGACGCCGGTCGAGATTTCCCGCGCCAAGGGCGTCTTCCTCTATGACAAGCATGGCAACGAGTATCTCGACGCCTACAACAATGTCGTGTCGCTGGGGCATGCGCATCCGCGCGTCGTCGAGGCGATCCAGAAGCAGCTCGAAACCCTCTGCACCCACACACGCTACATGCAGGAACCGCTGCTCGATTACGCCGAAACCCTGATCAACACATTTGATGGCGAACTCGGCCGGACCGGATGCGCCATGTTCACCTGTACTGGTTCGGAGGCCAACGACCTCGCCTTGCGCATCGCGCGCTATCACACTCGCAAAAGGGGCGTCATCGTCACGGCCGAAGCCTATCACGGCAATAGTGGCGCGGTGGCAGCGATCTCGCCCTCGCTTGGCAAGAAGTCGGCGCTCGATCCCTACCTTCGAACGGTCCCTGCCCCGGACCCCTACCGTCTGCCTGCCGCCGAAATCGGTCGGCGCATGGCCGAGGATGTCGCCCGGCAGATTGCCGACCTTGAAAGGCATGGGGACGGCGTGGCGGCATTCATCGCCGATTCCGTCTTCTCCTCCGATGGTCTTTATGTCGACCCCACGGACGTCCTGGCACCGGTGGCGGAGGTCGTCCGCAAGGCGGGAGGCCTCTTCATCGCCGACGAGGTGCAATCCGGTTTCGGGCGGACCGGCACCCACCTTTGGGGTCATGCCCGCCACAAGGTCGATCCAGACATCGTCACCCTGGGCAAGCCCATGGGCAACGGCTACCCCGTTGCGGGCCTCGTGGTTCGGCCCGAAATCGTGGCGGAATTCGGGGCCAGCATGCGCTACTTCAACACCTTCGGCGGCAACTCTGTCGCCATCGCCGCCGCGAGGGCCGTGCTCGACACCATCCTTGAAGACAACCTAATGGCCAATGCCACCCGGGTCGGCGGCGAAATCCTCGATGGCCTGCGCACCCTGCAGGACAAATACGACTTCGTCGGCGATGTGCGCGGAGCGGGCCTTTACTTCGCCGTCGAGCTCGTCAAGGATCGCGAGGGCAAGGTGCCGGACATGGATCGGGCGCTGGCGGCCGTCAATGCGCTACGCGACCAACGCATTCTGATCTCGGCGACTGGGGCGGATGCGCATATCCTCAAGATCAGGCCCCCGCTTGTCTTCACCTCAGCCAATGCCGGGCGCCTGCTCGAGGGTGTCGACAAGGCACTGCGCGCGGTGCAGATCTAGGAGTATACGCCGCGAGCCCTGTGGCACCTCACGCGGCACTATCAACACCGGGCCCATGAACCAAAAACAAGAACTCGACGCCAACGACGAACTCGCCCCCCTTAGCGCCGTGGAGATCCTGGCGCGCGATCTGCGCCGCCGTATCCTGTCGGGCGACTTCAAGCCCGGCGAATTCCTCCGCGACGCCCGCATGTGCGAAGAGCATGCAACCTCGCGACACACATACCGCTCCGCAGCTCAGTTGCTGGTGACCCAGGGCTTGCTGCGCCAGATTCCGAACCGGGGCTTCATGCTGCCCGAATTTGGTCCGGACGACATCGTCGACATCACACGGGTGCGCGGCGCCATAGAGGGCGAAGCCATTCGCCTGATCGTGTTGACCGGGATCATTCCGCCCCCGGCACTCGAGGCGGTCGAGGTCATGCATGCCTCGACCCTGTCCTCAAACACGTCCGCCCTCGTGACAGCGGACCGCGACTTTCACCATGCCATCATCGGTGCGAGCGGGAGTGTCCGCCTAAAGCGTGCCTATTCCAACCTCGAGGGCGAGATCGAGCTGCTTCTCGTCCAGCGTCAGGCGTTCTACGGCACTGCCGAGGAGATGGCGCTGGAGCACGAACGGCTTATCGGCAGCCTCAGAAGCCGCCACTATGACACTGCCCGGGATGCCTTCAAGGAGCACTGGGAAGATCTCCAGACCAAATTGCTCGCTCCGCGGTAACACCGCGGAACCTCGTCTCTGGTGCTATCAGGCGCGCCAAAGCGCCAAACTGGGGTCTTCGCGTAGCCCGCCAGACCTGGCTTCGACAGACTTCAAATGGCGGCGATGTCCAGCTTCGAGCCGTCAACCAGTCGCGAGAGGCGGAATGGGGTCGGGTCGACGCTGGGTATGTCGTTTGCGACAAGCTCTGCGGCCAGATGGCCGAGCCCCGGGCCTAGACCAAAGCCGTGGCCTGAGCAGCCCGCGGCGAGGACCAGGCCCTCCACCGCGTCCACCTTCGACACCACGGGTACTGCGTCCGGCGTGCAGTCAACGAAGCCACCCCACGCGCTGTCGATCTTTATGTCGCCCAGTTGGGGGAAAGTCTTCCGAACGCTTTCCACCACCTGACCGATCAGCCACTTCAGGGGCGGAGGGTCCAGCACCCGGTTCTGTTCGAAGATCCGATCATCGCTGGCCATCAAGGCCGACAGTGAATCCGGCCCGGAAAGGAACGATTGGCCAATGCCAATTTTGACATTCTTCAGCCGACGGATGAACTGCGGCATGAATTCCCGACTGTACCGGATGGCCTGGGGCGTGATTTCGAGGTTCGCCTTGCCACTGATGGCCAGCGTATAGCTTCCGTCCAGCCGGCGCGTGATCGTGCAGTAGGGCGTAGAGATCGCCTCGCCAATGTTTATGGTCGGGGCAGAACGCAGCGCGGTCTGCCGGATGCTGGCCTGCGGAAAACTAACCCCAAGCGGCCTCAAAAAACGCGAAGACCAGGCCCCGGCGGCGCACAGAACCGCGCTGGTCTTGATGTAACCCTTTTCCGTATGCACGCCCGTGATCTTGCCATTGGTCACATCGAGCGCCCGCGCGGCGCACTCCTGGTGAATCGTGGCGCCCAGCGCCCTGGCCCCTTCGGCGATGGTCGGCGCGGCGAGGGCCGGTTCGGCCTTGCCGTCCCGTTCTGAATAGGTCCCGCCGACCCATTTGTCGCGCGCTTCAGGAACACGCTCGGCCAGTTCTGTCCGGCTGAGCAGACGGGTGTCGACCTCGTATTCGCGTGCGACCTCGCGCCACTTTTCCCAGCCTGCGAGCACGGCCTCATCGTGGGTAGCATAGACGAGACCGCAGCGGCGAAATCCGAGGTCCCGACCGATGTCGTGCGTCAGCTCGTCCCACAGTCGCATGGAGAGAACCGAAAGCGGCAGTTCGCGTCGGTCGCGGTTCTGCTGGCGGCACCAGCCCCAGTTGCGGCTCGATTGCTCACAGGCGATGTGGCCCTTCTCGAGCAGCGCCACGGAGAGGCCACGCTTCGCCAGGAAATAGGCGGCCGTGGAGCCGAGAATTCCGCCGCCGACAATGACGACATCGGCCTCTGCCGGAAGGCGTTCATCGCTGTGAATGCGTTCGACTCTGGGCGACATGTTCCAACCAACCTCGACTGCCAAGACTGCGGAAGAAAAATTCCGATCAACCTTTCATCGCATCGCGCGCGCGAAAGAATGTGCCGAAATCATCCCGGACTTCGTCAGATGAGGAGCTTTTCTGGTCGCAAAGTCGATATGATCTGCTCGAGCCCGACTAAGCCCATTTTGACCGGGAGCCCACTCAATATGACCAGACCGGCAGCTCAACGATCGGGAAGGAGTTCGTTAGCGATGGTCAAGACGAAGTGCTAAGAGTTCCCTCACCCGGCCAGCGCCGGCAAAAGGCATTCCCAGATAGCCGGAAAGGGAATGGTGGTGTCCACCAGCGAGCAAGATGCTTTCCGGGAAATGCCGAAATATTCCCCATAAACTCGACCACCTGGAGCGAGCAATGGACAAAGTGTCGGTCGAAAGCGGCTATCGAGATTGAAACGTGTCAGCCGGCATCGGCCATTTGACAAAATCGGGTGTCGCCATAGGCAATGAAGAAAGGATTGGCAAAATCGCTGTCGGTAGACTGATTGCGCTTGCCATAGCGTAGGAGGCTTCCGTCAAGACATTCGACGCGCCCACCTGCCGCACGCAATACCGCATCGCCCGCAGCGGTGTCCCACTCCATCGTCCTTCCGAGGCGCGGATAGATGTCGGCCTCGCCCGACGCCACTAGGCAGAATTTCAGCGAAGAGCCGGCAGAAATGTAATCGGTGATCGGAAACCGGGCGAGACGTTCATCGCCCTGTCCGCTTCCATGGGATCGGCTGCCAACGGCCCGAAGTCCCCTCTCCGCATCACGTACACGAATGGCAGAGGCAGTCCCAATTACACCATCAACGACAGATGCTGTGAAGCTGCCTTCGTCGCGCGCTCCCCACCAGATGCGCTCCAATGCCGGCGCGTAGACAACGCCGTGCACAGGCGCCCAATCAACGACAAGAGCGATATTGACTGTGAACTCACCATTTCTCGATACGAACTCCTTGCTGCCATCGAGGGGGTCCACCAGAAAAAAACTGCCCTCAGTCGGGGGAACGATGCCACGCGACACCGCTTCTTCGGCGACAACCGGAATATTAGGATAAAGCTCGTTTAGCGCTTCAAAGATGATCGCTTCGGCGGCAATATCGGCCGTGGTAACAGGAGAGTGGTCCGACTTGATCTCCACCTGAAAGTCGGTGCCATAAACGCGCAGGATCTCTTTGCCGGCACGTAGAGCCACCTGGCAGAGTTCATTGACAAAGACCAAAGTCTCTCCTTCCAACAATCAATTATCCAGAACGTAAACTGGGGACGTCCGGCGTCGACCGCTGCCCAGGAAAGCAGCCCCTCGTAGACAACTTTGCCCAAATGTTCAATCGGCAGGACTTATGCACTTGCCAGAGAACGTCCAATTTCGTGGGACTGATGGTTTGCGAATTAGCCGGGGGGCACCAGAAGTGATGCATGCCATCAGCCTTGGTGAACTGAAATGGTTGGCTGGGTGGGGTTCAGCCAAAACCTGCCAATCTCGAGCCAGACCCTCGCACACGCGTGACCATTCATTTACCAAATCGCAACTATCATCCCGCCGATTTGTCCGCCTGGAAGGTCAAGCCATGTTTCAAATTCGACTGCCGTTCCGCACACGCTCACCGGATCGGGACCGCCAGACAGATGTCAACAGACTGGGTACCATTGCGTCCGCCGTCGACGGCCAGCTGACTGAGATCGGTCGAGAAATGGCAGGACTGAAAGCGCGTATGGACCAAGCCTATCTCAGCGCTACGTCTCTTCTTGAAGCGAGCGGAGAATACGCCGTCCGGTCAGCGGAGGAAGAGGCCGAGATCCGAGCGTTTGAAGCATCAGCCAGCGCCGCCCGCCGACGCATCGGGGAGCTCGAACAGCAGAAGGCGCTGCTTGAACAGATCCGATCTATTCTTATCTCGGCCAATACCGGTTTGCGGGAAGCGGCAAAGACTGAGGCATAGGTTCGCAAGGGGTCACCCGGTCCGTGCCGATTCCAATTAGCGAAAGACCTCCCCTCCGCTCATCTCGCGCCAGTGGCGCAGAGATTGGGGCAGATCATAGCTATAAGTGAATCCAAGTTCGGCAAGCTTGGCAGGCACGATGTTGGTCGACCGATAGAGCTTTCTGATCCGCGCACGATTTATCGAGCTGCGTATGCCCAACAAACTGAGTATTTCGAACCCGACCCCGGCAAGCATCATCAGCGATATCGGCACAATGCGTCTGGCCCTGGGATAACCCGCAACGGCGGTAAATGCATCGCAGATGGTCTGCGAGGTGAACCGCTCGGCATGGGCAAAATTGTAGACGAGATGGGTCTGGTCACAGTCCAATGCAAAGCGGAAAGAGCGGATGAGGTCCTCGACATAACCACAGGCCTTCACCGTGTCCGTCCGGCCGGGAAACAGGAAGCGACCTGTGGCCATCAGGTGAGCGAGACGAGTGAAGTTCCCGCCCTCTGTGTAGCCGTAGATGACGGCCGGCCGCACGACCACCAACCGGCGATGCCCCGGGTCTTCCTTCGCCCACTGGGCGTGAATGGCTTCTGCACACAGCTTTGATCGCCCATAGGCGGAATCCGGCATTGGCATCGAGCTTTCGTCCTTTGGATCCTCGCTGGCGCCATAAACGGAGATCGAGCTGGTAAAGACGATCTTCCTGCAATCGACCCGACGCGCAAAATCGGAACAGTTCGTGGCGCCGGTCACATTGGTCCAGAAGTATTCCCAATCCGGGTGACCCGGCGTGGTGTGCACCGCCGCCAGATTGTAGATTTCCGTAGCGGTGTCGCAAACCTCCTCAGGGATAGGCCGCGTCACATCGACGTGCTTGTAGTCGACCCCTTCAACCGCGAAGCGTGGCGCCTGAATGTCGCCGCTCACGATTCTATCGTATTCGCCGCTGGCAACGAGAGCCTTGAGCAAATGCGACCCGACGAACCCCGCTCCGCCAAAAACGACCGCTGACTTCCCGACCATTCGCCTTCCTCTCAGTGTGAGCGACACCTTGTTTCCCCGGCGCCCTGATCAACCCGCTATTCGTGCCGGCAGATCGATCGGACGCCACTAGAACACCTGGAGAGAACGACCAGTAACACCAAGTTGCCCTGCGCTTTTGGAGCGACAAGTGCAGCGGCCGCAGGAACTGGTCAACCAGAGGACGCAGAAAGAAGCAAAAAATAATGAAGAAACTGCAAACTAACGGTCAGAATGGGAAAAATAACGGGATAGCAACAATGGCAACCGCAGCAAAGATTATGTTGAGGGGTAAGCCGACTACTAGGAAATCCCTAAACTTGTAACCGCCCGCACTATAGACAAATGTGTTCGTCTGATAGCCGATGGGCGTTGCAAAGCTTGCCGATGAGGCAAACATAACGGCCATCAGGAAGGGGCGCGGATCGTAGCCGAGATGCAAGGCCAAGGCGACCGCGATGGGCCCGGTAAGGACTGCCACGGCGTTGTTGGAGACGATCTCGGTCAGAACGCTGGTGAGAATATAGATCATGGCAAGCATAGCGAGCGGCCCGGCAAAGGCGAGTTGGCCCGCCGCGAAATCGACGAGAACCTGCACTGTTCCGGTGGATTCAAGAGCGATCGAAAAGCCCAGCATGCCGAAGATAAGGAACAGGATGCGCCAATCTATGGCCTCGAAGGCGTCCTGGGGGTCAAGACAACGGGTGAGCATCACCAAGACGGCGCCGATCACGGCAAGCCCCGCAATTGGCATGACATTGAACGCCGCAAGGAGCACCACGGCAAGGATTGTACCGACGGCAATCGGGGCTCGCCCGCGGCGCATCGGCCTTTCGGACGGTGCGGTCAGATTGACGACCCCACCATCTTCCATGAGGCGCCGAATTCCTTCAGGGGGGCCCTCCAACAAAAGCGTATCCGCAAATTGCAGGCGGAGGGCCTGAATGTTCTGCGAAATGTTCTGCTCCTGCCGGTGAACGGCTATCAGGTACACCCCATATTTGCGGCGCAGTTTGAGCTCCACCACTGGCCGACCGACAAGATGCGAGCTGGGACCGATGCTGGCCTCCATGAGGACGGTTTGCTCAGCGGTAACCGGCTCCAGCCCCCCCTCTTCGATCTCGCGAAACTCGATCTGACCGTTTTCCTTTAGCCCAAGAATCTCGCCCGTATCGGTCTTGACCACGACCCGATCGCCGGCCTGTAGGGTCAGGTCTGCCATCCGGCGCCGCATCGATGCTTCGCCGCGCACCACGTCCAATATGCGTGCCGAGGGATCATGGAATGGCAGGTCCTTAATCATCTTACCGACAAAGCGCGAACCATGGGGGATCAGAAAACGCGCCATGAAGCGGCGCTTGCCCTCTTGTCCAAGCATGCTGGCCATCGACGCGCGGTCGGGCAGGAGAAACCGGCCGGCAATGGTGGTGTATATAAGCCCGATAGCGACGAAAATGGCGCCAACGCCCGTCATCTCGAACATGCCAATTGGCGCCAGGCCAGCCTGTTCGGCCACCCCGCTCACAAGCACATTTGTCGATGTGCCAACCAGCGTCAGCGTCCCCCCCAAGATCGAGGCGTAGGAAAGAGGAATGAGAAGGCGCGATGGTTGCACGCCAAGTGATCGCGCAATGGAAATCATGACCGGCGTCAACAGGACGACGACAGGCGTATTGTTGATGAAGGCTGACGCCCCTGCGGCCCCGACCATCATGACCAGTGTCGCGCGAAGCAGGGATCCCTTGGCGACGCCTCGGATGAACTGACCCACCGCATCGAGCACGCCCGTCCGTTCGAGCGAAGCGGACATGATGAACATCATGGCAATAGTGATGGCAGCCGGAGAACTGAAGACCGTCAGGAACTGATCTGTGGTGACGATGCCAGTGACCAGTAGGATCGCCGAGGCGCTGAGAGCAACGACCTCGGGGGGATAGATTTCGGTGATGAAGCCAACAAAGATCAGGCCGAGAAGGACCAGCACAAAAATCTGGTCAACGCTCATGGCCATGTCCCTTCCCAGCGTGCGCCTTTAGGCAGAACAACCAGATAGCCCCGAAACGACAACGCACGTTCTGATGCCCCATGCCTTCACCTGCCCGACCAACTCACGCGGTTGGGCAGTAGTTACACGCAATCGTTGGTGAGGGAAACGTCCGCCAGCCCGTCCGGGCATTCGTTCCGTCGGCATGCCAGGACCGACGAAACCCTGTCCACGACGCATGCCACCTATGCGCGCGCCATGCAACAAACCCAGATTGCGGAACGGGCTGGTCCCTGCAATCTATCGAGCATTATGTCCTTGCGGATATGCCTATCCCGCTTAACCGTAGTTGCGGCAATTCGCACGAGAGCCCCGAAAGACACTGGAAATAGCGACAAATATGGGGCTTAACACCAATCAAACTTGAAACTACTGCGCAAAGCCCAATCGATTCACCCCTCGCGGCCTCAGAAAATTGAAAATCTTTAGGATTCTTGTGCGACAAGAGCATCTTGACGATGCAAAAGGGTGCGCACCACACATCAAGACTGGTCCTATCCATTGCGAACCAGGCATCAAGTGCGTCCGTCCGATCTTGCGGACTGAATATGCTTTTCTGGCCGCAGCGGCCCCGGCATTGCGCTAGACGCGCCCGGTCGCGGTTCCCCTACAACATCAGGCACTGAGCAGTTACGGAACGAACCTCATGGAAGAGAATGAAATCGACATCCGCGGCATCATCGGCCTGCTGAAACGTCGTTTGCTCTTGATTGTGTCCACAACCGTGCTGGTCGTGGGCCTGGCCGCATCGGTGGCCTTCACCCTGACGCCGCTCTACACCGCCTCGGCCCTGGTGATGGTCGACCCCTCGCGGAAGAACATTCTGGACGATACGGCCCTGCAGGGGTCCTCCTCGGCCGCCGACAACGCCCGGATCGACAGCGAAGTGGAGCTGGCACGATCGGACAACATCCTCATCAAGGTCATTGAGCGTGAGAACCTGATCTCGGACCCCGAATTCGGTGTCTCAGTTGGCCTGAGGGCGCGGCTTTTGTCGTTCTTCGGTATACCGGTGCCTGAGCTCCCCACCGGACAGGAAGCCGTCAACCAGACACTGGCCAAACTGCGTTCAGCTGTTACCGTTCAGCGTCGCGGTCTAACCTATCTGATCTCGCTTCAGGCCAGCTCGGAACGCGCCGCCATGGCCGCCAACCTCGCCAATACCCTGGCGGAGGTCTATATCCAGGATCAGCTCTCCTCCAAGGTTTCAAGTGCCATCGCCTCGCTCTCGGTGATCCAGAGCCGGCTGGAACAGGCTCGGCTGGCCATCGTGACCTCCGAGAACACTTATGACCAGTTCATAGCGGACAATATCAACGAGATCGCCCGTGACAGCGGCCGGAGCGATCTGACGAGCATGCAGAGCCAGATCGCCGCTCTGGAGGCAGCCCGCGAGCAATCTGCAAGCCTGGCCAATACCGTGCAGGTCGCCATTGCCGGAAACGACATCAACGCAATCGTCAACTCGCTCGAAACCGAAGCCATTGCCGAACTTGAGAGCCAACGCGAGCGGCTGCAGCGCGATATTGAGAGCGCTGCGGACGGCACAGCTGCTGTCGATCTGCGGAATGAGTTGGCCAATATCGAGCAAAGCCTTCTGGAGGCGGCAACGAGCGAGGTCTCGGCTCTCCAGAGCAATCTGCAGCAGACCCAGAGCCAGGCCGATGCGCTGCGTCAATCACTCCGTTCCGAAATCATTGGTTCGGCGCTCTCGGCCGACACGCTCACCCAGATTTTCGAGCTGCAGCAAAACGCAGAACTGGCGCGACGTCAGTATCAGACACTGCTCTCGCGCGCCCAGGACCTCGAAGCGCAGGCAGACCTGCAATTGGCCGACAGCCGCATCGTTTCTGCCGCGCTTGCACCAAACGGTCCATCCTTCCCCAACCAGCGACTGATCCTGATCCTCGCCGGACTGGCAGGGCTTGGATTGGGCGTTGCCCTGGCATTCCTCTACGAAAACCTGATCGGTGGTTTTGTCACCGACGAACAGGTCGCCACGGTCCTCAAACGCCCTGTGGCCGCCACCGTCCCGCGGCAACAGGCCAAGAACGAGTCCAAGAGCCACGCTGACCTTGTCGTGGCGTCCCCGCTATCGGTTTTTTCAGAATCCATTCGGCGCGCCAGGGCCGCCATTGATCAGGCGATCCGGAAAACCCAGCCTGGACCAAAAGAGGAAGGCACTGGCCGGGTGCTGATGGTGACCTCTTCCAATCCCAATGAAGGCAAAACCACGCTCGCCCTTTCCATTGCCCGATCGGCCGCGCTCTCGGGTCAGTCGGTCCTGCTGATCGATTGCGATCTGCGCAAACCCTCGGTGCATCGGCATATCGGCCTGCAGTCCGATATAGGTCTGCTTGAGCTGCTCCAATCGGATGACACCGATCACGTCGCTGCCCTTCGCAAGATCATGGTGCAGGACCCCTTGTCCAAGACCTCGATCATCGTGGGATCAAGGCGAAGCAATGTTCCTACCGACCAGCTCCTCTCCAACAGCTCCTTCCAGCGCATCCTGGCCGCAGCGCGCCGCGCCTTCGACCTGGTCGTTCTCGACACTCCGCCCATAGGGCCGGTTGTTGACGGCCTCTATATCTGCCAGCAATCTGATGCCATCGCCTTCGTCATCAAGTGGGCGAGCACCCAACAAGGGGAAGCAAGGAAGAATATCGAGGCGCTTGAAGAGGCCGCAGGCGAAAACATACCCGTGCTTGTTGCCCTCACCCAGCAGGAGCAGTCGCGATCCGACTATTACCGTAAATATGGTGGCTATTATTCCTATGAGAGCTGACCGTGCTGCGTCGCGATCCTTGGCAATGACCAGTTCCATCAACTGGCGTCCACCATCATTGGTGATCAACCCGCCGACTCTGGCCGACCCTAAAAGATGATGAGCAGAACACACCGTTTTTCATTGTGGGGCCTATTGGCCGTATCGCTCGGCACCGTGGCACTTGGCTCCATGGCATTCCACAAAGAAGCTGGTGCCAATACAGTCGGATCCGGTTTCACCGGGCTTCCGCAATTCATGAGCATGTCAGCCGAGGAGACGGTGCTGCCCCTGTCGATCCAAGGCCGCCGCGCGTTCTTGCGGCGGTGCGAGCTGATCTTGCAGGAAACTGCGCCTTTGGCTTTTCGCTTCGCAACCGAAGAGCAGCAGGAAAACGCCCAGCCGCTTTGCCGCAGCATTGCCGAGCAATCGGTATCCGCATCCCCAGCCGATTCCTATGCCTGGTTGATCCTTGCCACCGCACAGCTGCGCCAAGGCGATCAAGAGGCGGCTGAGACCAGTATTGTCCGGTCGGCCCTGACGGGCCCGAACGAAAGCTGGCTCGCCGCGGCTCGATTTGAGCTCGTCCAGAGCGCCCCGGACGCGGTTTCGGATCGTATTCGGGCGGTCGCCGACGCGGATACCGCGGCCCTCGTCCCCTCCAACCGAGGTTGGGTCGTGGCACGCGAATATGTCACCAACCCGGCCTTCCGCGAACGCGCTGAGACAATAGTCGAAGCCCAGCCTGAGGCCGTTCAACGTCGCTTCCTTTCGCTGATCCGGCGGCAACTCTAAAGGTGTCATTTTGAGCATGGCGGCCCTAGGACTTTCCCATCTCGGACGCGCAGGGGGTTTATTGAACGATCAGTCGCGTAGCCGGCCCCAGAACCGTTTCGCATTATGGGCTCTCTTGGTCCTCTTCGCGCTGGTACCCCTGCCTTTTGCCAGCGCACGCCCGTTCATCTGGACGATTTGGGGGATTTACGCCGGTCTCATCGCAACGGTCTTCTTCGCCTGGCAGCTGCGTTCAAGGTCACAATTGCGCGTGCCCCTTACGGCACACCCCGTTCCGACCGCACTTTTCGGCCTGACATTTATCGCTCTATTGTTGCAGCTCGTGCCGGTGGGAGCAGTGCCCATTCTGGCTGAAGGCAATATCGTTCTGACGGCACCACAGACCAGCGTTGCGCCGGGCCAGACCGTCCTGATGCTCCTGCGGCAGTTAAGCTTCGCACTCGTCGCAGTTTTGATCATGCAGCTGGGGATCAGTGACAAGCGCCGTCCGGTCCTGTTGCATGGGCTAATCGTCATCACGCTTGCCTATGCGGCCTATGGACTTGTTGCTCTGAGAACGGGGGACACCATTCTTGGCCTGCCCAAATGGGCTTATCTCGGCTCCCTGACCGGGAGCTTTGTCAATCGGAACTCATTTGCCACCTTTCTGGGCTTTGGCGCCATTCTGACGTTAGCCCATGGCTGCGCGGTGCTGAAGCGGCAGGCCGAACGGCACCGGGACGACGGCTGGATCACTGGGCTGCGCAGCAATGTCATCCTCTATGGCGCTGCCTATGCGTTTCTCATGCTCGCAATCGTGGGAACGCAGTCCCGCATGGGCCTGTTCGCCGCCCTTGCCGGATCGGTTGTGGTCATCGTCGCCGCCCTGCTGGCCATTCGCCGCTTGGGCCTGCTTCTCGTGCTCATTCCGCTGGGGGTCGGCCTCATCGTGGCCTTGCTTTGGTTGTTCGGTGGCGGGCTCCTCGAACGCATCGAATGGCAAGGTTTTGGTTCCGATAGTCGTCTTCTGCTCTACCAGCAGGTGCTGGATCTGATCGCGCTACGGCCCTTGACCGGTTTTGGCGGCGGCACATTCGGCATTGCCTTCCCGATCGTCCACCAGTTGCCGCTAAGCCCTGATTTGGCCTGGAGCATGGCGCACAACACCTATTTAACGCTCTGGGCAGAACTGGGCCTGATCGCCGGGTCGATGCCCATTCTTGCCGTCGGCTTCATTGCCTTCCGCCTGCTGCAGGCAATGCGGCAGGATATTGGCTCCTGGACCGCTCAGATTGCCGCTTTCGCGGTGATCGTGCAGGTGGCAATCCATTCCACCGTTGATTTCAGCCTGGAGATCCCTGCCAACACCTTCCTCTTCGTCGCAATCGTTGCGGCTGGCCTCGCCACGACGTCGCGCGCGCAACGCGGCAATTCGCATCGTTAGTCATGTTCGGGGCTTTCAAACGTCTCTGGGGCCGATCGCAGCCACAGCACCCCACAAGCGGCAGCCGACATATCCGGCTCGAACAAATGCCTTCAGCGCTTTACGCGATCGGCGACGTGCACGGGTGTCTTGCGGAACTGCAGGAATTGGAAAGGCAGATCATCGCGGATGGCATCCGCTTCGAGGGGCCAAAGCTGTTGATCATGCTGGGGGACTATGTCGATCGTGGTCCGGAGGCGGCCGGCGTCATCGATCACCTGCTCGCCCCCCCTCCTCCAGGGTTTGAGCGTATTTGTTTGCAGGGCAATCATGAGGTCATGGCAGCCGAGTTCATTGAACGCCCCCATCGGTGGGCGCAGTGGTTCGAGCTTGGCGGCCTTGAAACCCTTAAGTCCTACGGGCTGCCGACAGCGCAAGTTCCAGCAATGGGGACCCGGCGTCTTGAACAGATGCTCAGGGCCTATATCCCCGAGGAGCACCTGGATTTTTTGAATAGCCGCCCATGGACCGTCAGCCTACCTGGCTGGCTCTTCGTCCATGCTGGCGTCAAACCCGGCGTTTCTCTCGAAGACCAGTCCCCGTCGGACCTGCATTGGATCAGGGAAGAATTTCTAGGGGCGAACAACGCCTATCCGGACCGTGTGGTCCATGGACACACTCCGACCAGCGCCCCCGAAGTCACGCCCGGCCGCATCGGCCTGGACACCGGCGCCTTTGCCACTGGCGTGTTGAGTGCTGTCCGAATTACTCCTGATGGATCAACGAGCTTTTTGCAGACCGCGTGATGGGCCGCACATCCCGCGATCGGCGCGCGCACCAGGCGCTCCTGAAACACTGATCTGTGCAGATTAGGCCCTGTTGACATAAGTTGGCATCCATAGCTTTGCGGCGGCGAATGCCAGGAAGCCAAGGAATGAGACGGCGGTCTTGTCTTATCGGGTTGCGATGCGCCGGAACTGCTTGAGCTTGTTGAACATGCGCTCGACCCAATTACGTTCCTTGTAGGCACGGTAATCGCAGGCGATGGCCTCTTTATCGTTGGCCTTGGGCGGGATGACCGCCAGAATCCCCTTGAGCAGCAGGCTGGCGCGGACATCGTCGCTGTCGTAGCCCTTGTCAGCCAGCATCAGCCTGGGTTTGGCGACAGGCAAGGAGATCAGGTCATCGATGGCCTTGTAGTCGGAGGCTTCGCCGCCGGTGAGGACGAAGCCAAGAGGGCGTCCCTGACTGTCTGCGCCGGCGTGGATTTTGCTCGTAAAGCCGCCGCGGCTTCGACCAAAACCCTCCTTATGAGTCCCCCTTTTGCGCCCGCTGCCTGAGAGTGGCCGAGCACCGTGGTGCTGTCGATCATGTGCTGCCAGTCGTCGGTGAGCCCAAGCTCGACCAGCGTTTCCAGCAAGGCGTCCCAGACCCCTTGCTCTGCCCAGCGCCGGAACCGGACATAGACCGAGTTCCACTTGCCATAGCGTTCGTGCATGTCGCGCCAGGGGCAACCGACCCGCAACACATAGAGCATGCCATTCAGAAAGCGCCGGTTGTCCAGGGCTGGCCGAGACCACCGACCACGCTCGGCCGGCAACAATGCCCCTACCAGCGCCCACTGATCATCAGTCAGATCGCCCCGAGCCAAAACTGCCTCCTCTGAAAGGAAGCCTTGAATCAGCCAGGCAGCGATTTGGGAATCCCTTTTGTCAACACAGCCTAGTTGCCGCTTCCGGTGAAGAACTCGCGAACCACGGTTTTCGCGATGATTTTGAGATCCAGCCAGACGGAAAAATTCTGGATATAGGCCAGATCATGATCGATGCGTTCACGCGCTAACCGCCGGTCCCGCGTGGACCCTCGCAGGCCATTGGCCTGTGCCCAACCGGTGATCCCGGGCGGCATCGCAAGGCGCTCATCGTAGTAGGGCACGAGCTCCCGATAGGACCGACCGCCGGCCAGCATGCCCGGAACATGTGGTCGCGGGCCTACAAGGGACATATCGCCAACAAGAACATTGAACAGCTGCGGCAGCTCATCAATGCTCGTCCGGCGGATGAATTGCCCGACCGGGGTCACCCTGGGGTCATTGTCCTGCGTCTGCGAGACGCCTGAGAGATCACAGCTCTCGATGCGCATTGAGCGGAATTTGAGCGCATCAAACAGCTTACCCCCCTGCCCTTCGCGCGCCTGTCGAAAAAAGACCGGCCCAGGGCTGGAGGCCTTGATGGCAAGGGCCACAAATATGAGCAATGGCGCGAGAATGACCAACCCAATCGCGGCACCAGTAACGTCGATAACCCGTTTGATGGCCAGCTGCAGGCGGCGCGACGGTTCGCTATTATCCGGCATCGTCGTCCAGCGCACGGGCAGACCCGAATGCCAGCTTATCCGCTGACGGTATTCGAGGACTTGATGATCTTGAGAAGGCTCCCGGTCGACATCGTCGAGCGGATACATGCCCACTTGGGCGACACCATCCAAAGTTTCAGCGCGCGCTAGACTGTCCACGATCTCTGTTCCCTCTGCACCAGGGTGGTCACATCATTTTTGTGCCGCAGTATGAGTTTAACAGAAAGTTTACGATCGCCAAGTCCAAAAACGCTCCGGAAGACTTCAAAACCAGCTAACGTGGCATGAATGAGCAATATTCCACTTGCGTGGTTAACTTGACGCGGCCCGAAGCCACAGTCCCCTTCGAGTTAAGAAACACAATTCTCTTCAAGCAAGCAGTCATGCGCAAGAAGCATCGCCCCCATGAACATGCGTAATACTTGGAATGCGCGCAAAAAAGGCGTGAACTACGCTCACGCCCTCAGTGACTAGTATGAAATGTAGAGAAAATGCCCTTAGACCGGGCTAGCCTCATTGCCGCCAACCGCGCCGGAATCGGGCAGCAGCTCTTCGAAGAGTGCGTCGATAACGTCACCGCCACCTCGAGCCCGCACTTCAGCGCGCAATTCCGTGAACGACTGCAGCGCCACCGCGGGATCAATTCCAGCTGCCACCAAGGCCGCCGAATAGGCATTAATCGCCGCTTCGCATGCAGGTGGGGTCCCAAGCGGCGGGGTGCACGCCACAAGCACCGCCTCATACAGTTCTTCAAACCCTGGGACAGGTGCGGCGATCGGCTGAACCGCGCCAAGAGACATTGCAGTCATTACCCCAGCTGTCAGTATTGATGCAAATCGGTTCCGCATCTCACTCTCCTAAAGTGCGCCGCGACAAGGTTTTAGATTGCCTTGGCTCCACGGTCAAGCATGGTGTTTACGTATTGTTAGTCTCATTCGCAAGTATGGCGCGTTAAATATGGTAAAGCCCGATGTCTTTTGCGCCACAAACTTCCTCGTTCGATGGTGTTTGGAATAATTCTTGGGGCTGCAACTGGTTCGCGCGAGCGCGTTTCCGCAAAGCAGGCATGCGCCAGACGCATAACTTGCATGTGGCGACCGAGGATTTGTAAACAAAACAACAAAAGGTCCCGCAGACGCGGGACCTTGCAACTATGATTTCTTCGGACTGCTAGCCCGCGGTCCAACGCATCGGATTGGGGCCGGACATGGAGCGAATATTGTAGCCCGAAGCCCGGAGCGTCTTGACCGAATTGTTCAGATTGTCGAGCACGTAGTCGCCTTGGCTGGTCCGAACGACCAGGACAGCGTGGGGCTCACCCCGGCGCGTATGCGTGTAGGCGATCCGGAGCGACCCGGCCGAGACACCATGGCGAATGAGCATGCTGCGCTTGCTGATAACGTAGTCCTCGCAGTCACCCGCAGTCGGGTTGAGGCTCCAATTGTCAGAGACATCCACCTTGGGTCGAATGGCCCGGTTCACGTGAACATTGACCTGCTTGAGCATGGCCATGAGATCGGGCGTCATGGTGACTTGCCCGCTGCCGCCCGAGCGGCATTCGCTTCGGTTCTTGGCGCAGAAATACTGCATGGAAAGCGGCGTGATGGCCGCCATCTGAACGACCGGCTCAAAAGCCGGGGCGGTCGATGTCTGGTGATAGGCGGATGCACCGCCGGTGGAAGTCACGACGAGCGCGAGGACCAGGCCCGCGATCTTCATGGAAAACTTGGTATTCATTTGCGCCATCCCTGATGCGTTGATGGCATCAGAATGCGCGCGAGACATTGCGCCTGCCTAAGCAGGATAGATACAATTTTATTCAATTTGACGCGGTTCCTGCCGCATCTTCCAACTCTCCTAAGATTGCAGTCGCAACGGGTCCTTGCGGCCCGTAGGCAGTTTTGAAGCGAGATGTCGGCAAATTTGATTCAATAGCATTGGACATCCGCGCGAGCCGCCGCGCTGGCACACGCGAACCACTCGTGCTAGGCAGGCGCCCTGAAAATCGCCGCAGGGGCCAGCCGCATGTGTCAAATCTGTTTCGTCACCAACGAAACACCCACTGCTGAAGCGGCGGCCGAGCGTCTTCGCAGGCGCTATGGCGAGGTGGGTCTCAACGCGGCCGACTATGTCGTGGCGCTGGGCGGCGACGGCCTGATGCTGCAAACGCTGCACCGGGTAATGCAAACCGATAAACCGGTCTATGGTATGAATTTTGGGTCGGTGGGGTTCATGATGAACACCTTCAGCGAGGACGACCTGCCCGACCGTCTGATGGCCAGCCAGCGCACCCGCATTTATCCTCTCGCCATGGACGTTATCGATATTGCCGGCAACGCCCGGACGGCTCTGGCTCTAAACGAAGTCTCTTTATTTAGGTCCACCTATCAGGCGGCCAAGCTCCAGATCCTGGTCGATGGCGAAGTGCGGTTGGACGAGTTGATCTGCGACGGGGCCCTCCTCGCGACGCCGGCTGGCTCGACGGCCTATAACCTCTCCGCGCACGGCCCCATCCTGCCCATCGAGGCGCCGCTCCTTGCGCTCACCCCCATTTCCCCGTTCCGCCCAAGACGCTGGCGGGGAGCAATTCTCTCCAACCGGGCGGTCGTCAAATTCATTACGCGGGAGGCTAATAAACGCCCCGTGAGCGCTGTCGCCGACAATGTCGAATTCCAGAATGTCGCGGAAGTCACGGTACGCGAAGACCGCACGCACGGCGTGACGCTTTTGTTTGATCCGGGCACCAGCCTCGAAGAGCGGGTGTTGAGCGAACAGTTCCGCTTCTAGCGCATCCATTTAGGCCGCGGGCAGGACCAGTTGTTGCTGCTCGCGCGGTACCGGCAGTTGGGCATGCGTAGTGCGGTCGAACGCTGCCATGACGCCTCGGGCGGCCTTCCGGGCCAGACTTATGTTCTGCTCGTTGAGATAGCAGAACGCTTCCTCAAGTTCTGCCGGGATGTTCCCGTCATATTCGTTGATCAGTTCTTCGGTCAGCGCCGTCAGGACGTAATGACGCGCTGCTACATCGTCGGCCAGATCAGCGGTCCTGGCGTGAAGCACGATCCGCACCAGCAGGCCGCTGACATTGGACGATAGCCCGCACCGCGAAAATAGCGCCTGAAGGGTTGTGGCGCTGCCGGCTTCGAGAAGCGTAAAAACCTTGCTGGCGCTGGTCGAGGACAGGCCTGCAATGCAGGATGCAAAGAACATCACCCGGCCCGTGGCAATTGCATGTAGCAGCAACCGTGCTGAAACCTGGTCTGTGTCGACGAGCGTCTCGACGAACTGCTCCCGTGCGTCGGTCGCTTCGGCTTCGCCTATGATGGCAACGGCGGTATCCGTGCCGTCTCGCAAAATCCGTCCGAGCCGTTCAGCGGTGAGGGCACCCTTGACCATACGGCAGGTCTTAAGGCTTTCGGTAATCTGCTGCACCAGCATGAGGCGCGCAGTCCCTGGGAGTTCCTTCCGAGCGAGCAGCGCACCTCGTAACCGTCCATCCGTGCCCCTCGACCGGGCGAGTTCGGCGAGAACGCTGCCGTCAATCTTGAGGTCCTGACGCTCCAGAACCCGGATGATGAGGTCGTGATCTCCGCTCGCGATCAGGGCCGCAGCAAGTCGGGCACTGACCTTGCGTCGCTGGGAAATCGCCGTCAGCGCCGCGATGTCGCCCTTGACGATGATGGGCAGGAGATCGGCATCAATCAGAATCGGGGAATATTGCAGCACGGCTCTGGATATGATGGCGCTATCCTGAAGGAGCGCCAGGATCACCGGGCGCGGCGCCCGCTCGGAGTGCAGCAGGCCATAGGCAAGAGCAGCCCGAACCTTGACCGAGCTGTCATCGAGAAACCCGATCAGGGCGGCATAGAGCGCTGCATGCTCGTCAGCCGGGCCGGAGTGGTCGAGATAAGCCATTGCAGCAAGATGGGCCGCATGTCCCCGCTCGTCGCTGTCCCTGGACTGCGACAATTCCGCAAAAGCTTCATAGCCTGTCATCACGCACTCCGCACTGATGTGAGGAGGCTAACGGCCAATCTTTAAGGAACGGTTCACCATAAGGAAGGCGGATCGCGACCGGATCCAGATGCTCATCAGACCCCGGAGATATAGCTAAAGGTCTGGACGATTGCACTCCAGGCCGCAAGCACAGCTACCCACGACAGTAGCGCAAGGCAGGCAATGACGACGCCGCGCGGCAAATGGCCGGTAGACCGCGCCCGAACCTGACGGAAAGACCCTGCCATTCTCGTTTCTCCTTGCCGGAGCGTGGAAACCCTGGGACTACTAGACGTCACACCCCTTAACACTCAATAAAATCAATCCAGCAAATTCAGCCAAGCTGATCGTTCGACCTAGATCATTGCGCGTAGAGCTGCGTGAAAAAGGCCGAGCCGTCATGCTCAGATCCCTCTGTGCCCTCCGCCTCCGTCTTAAAGAGGCCCGTAAAGGACAAATTCTCTTGCGAAAACCGTGACGGCAGCGGCGGTTCGGCGACACGGGTCTGGTTCGCCCCCTCTCCCGTCATTTGCTGAACGGAAAATCCGGGGTTTTGCGGTGCTTCGTGCTTTGCCACCAGCACCTGGTAAACCTGCCGGATGGTACGCGCCTGCCCGTCGCCATCGTAAAAAATGGCCCTGTTGGCGGCCGCCTGACGCGGAAACAGATTAACCGCGACCTGGTCAGGATTTTGAAGTCCCGCCCGAAACATCTTTTCAGCCCCCTGGGCGCCGAGGAAATGGGCGATATAGAGCTCTCCCGCGCTGGGCATGCGCCCAAATTGAGTGCGCAGATATTCGCCATTGGACCGGGTGAACGCCGCCGCCAGATCGGCTGCGATCTCGGGGTTTTCTCGCAATTGCAGGATGTGGGCGCGCTTTGCCGGGTCGGTGATTACATAATCGCCGCCCGAGTTACGGGTGATGGCATCGGCATAGGATTGGTACCCAAGCCTTGGCCCCTCCTCCTTCATCACCTGAAGCCAGGTGCCTTCGAGGAATTGAAATAAACCCACCGCCGTAGACGTGCCCGCGCGCGCCTGCGGGTTGAGGCTGCTTTCACGCATCGCGGTTTGCAGCAGATAGCTGAAATCAACTCCGCTGCGATTGCCCGCGGCATTGAGGGCCTGGGCCAGGCTTTGAGAAACCGAGATGGACTGCACACCCATGGGGGAGCCTGCGAATCGTGCGCTAATGCCTTCAGCTTAGCACTCCAGCACGTTAACACACTGTTAACCCTGGCACTGGAGAGCTAGCGGTTCCCACCACTCCACTTGCGCACGATGGTCTCAAGCGCGGGGCGGGGTCGATCCTCAGGCACGATGGTGGGCGTTCCGATATGGACAAACCCGACAAAGCGCTCGCCTGGTCCTGCGCCCAACATGGCCGCGGCAGCTTCATCGAAAGTGAACCAGCGCGTAACCCAACTGGCGGCATAGCCCATGGCATGGGCGGCATGAACCAGATTAAAGGCGACATTGCCTGCCGAGAGCAGTTGTTCGAAGGCCGGGACCTTGGGATGCTCCTGCGGCGCTGAGAGGACCCCGATGGTAAGGGGCATAGGCAGAAAACGCTGCCGCTCGATCTCAAGGCTCTCGGCATCCAGCTCCGGATTGTTTTGCCGCGCGATTTCGGCCAGCGCCTCGCCGGCTGCAATCCGGTCGTTACCTGCAATCACCACCAGCCGCCAGGGCGTGAGCTTGCCGTGATCCGGCACCCGGGTTGCTATGGTCAGCATCTGAGCGAGTTCATCCTCGTTGGGCCCCGGCTCGCGCAGAAAGGCCGGGCCGACGGAGCGGCGGGACAGCAAGTAATCACGCAGGGCCGCATTAACGGGCATCAATCATCTCCAAACAGTTTCGGCCCAGCCATACCCGCCGATAAGGCCAGCCGTCGACGTAAAAAGGTTTTGAAGTCTCACGCAATGGTTTAAAATCAACAGCGATTGTGACACAGCTTTTCCCCATTCGGGCTCTAGGTGAAGTCGAGAGTCGGTCGCAACACAGGCGCCGCGAGTGGGAGATCAAATGCGTTCGGCAAAAGTTCTGGCAATCCTTATCGGGCTCTCGGCGGCCCTTGGCGCTTTGCCTGCCGTGCAGCCCACGCTTTCCCAGGAAACCGGCGAGATCCCGCCTTTGCCTAGACCCCGGCCGGATCGCGAAGCCATGGTGCCGCCCACTGGAGCGACGAGCGAGGGCGAAACGACGGCCACCGAAGCCATTGCTGCGGTCTCCAGCGTACCGCAGCCGGTCGTACTTACCGCCCGTATCACTGCCGATGGCACGCCAATTCCCGAGGGATTGGTCTGGCGCGTCTTTGAGGGTGCGCCAGGAGAAGATGGCGAAATGGCGCTTATCGCCAAGGCCGACGCCGGCAGCGCACAGCTTGAACTGCCGCCGGGGGAATATGTGGTGCATGTTGCCTATGGTCAGGCCCAGGTAAGCGAACCGCTGACGGTAGTACCAGGCACGACAACCCATGACGTCATTCTCGAGGCTGGAGCCCTGCGCCTGAATTCGGCCGTCACCGGCGACATCCCGATTTCCCCGACGCAACTGCATTTCGACATCTTTACCTCTGGGGACGAAAGCAGTCGCGCGCTGGTCGTCGACAATGTGCCACCTCAAGAGATCGTAACACTCACTTCCGGCACCTATCATATCGTTTCACGCTTCGGCACCGTCAATGCGTTGGTTCGAGCCGATCTTCGGGTCGAGCCGGGTCAGTTGACCGACGCCACACTCTATCACCATGCGGCTGAGGTCTCGTTCAGACTCGTCTCGGAAGAAGGCGGCGAAGCCATCGCCGATGTCGAGTGGACCGTGAAGACTGCGGATGGCGCCACTGTTTTCAGTGAGCGAGGGGCATTTCCTTCCACCGTGCTTGCCGAGGGCGAATACCTTGTCCTCGCTAAGCTCGGCGACCAGGTCTATAACCGGGCGGTCCAGATCCAGCCGGGCAGTCCCCGCGAGGTCGAGGTGCTGACGAGCGTCTATTAGTCCAGCAATGCCGGGGTTGGGAAACCTCTTCGGCCTCAGGCAACAGGTCAAATCAAGACCGATAGCCTCGCTTGGCAGCCACCGAGGCTATACAGTCCGGTGGCTAAGAACAAAAAAGCGTAGCGTGTTGGCACAATGGGCCCTGCCACACGATTTCCGCCCGACCGCCGCGAAAACCGGCATCTGAATTGACGTGGGACCCGATTTTGGATCCCGCGGCAAGGACACACGCGGCCCAGATCGCGTGGATGGGAAGGTTGCTAACGCGCTCCCACCAGCCGAGGGGGATGCCACTCTATACAGGTAAAGCATCCGGCGCCCGTCGCCGACCGAGCGGCTCCCCAATCCCTGGGATAAGCCGCGCTCCCATGCCGGCTGAGGACAGGTAGTCCAGAGGCGAAAAAAGGGCGGGCGGGAATCGAATCCCGTCCGCCCACCTTTTGATCCGTTCCAGCCTAGCGCCCGATATCCTCGTCTCCATGGTCGGGCGCGGAACGAGAATCCGCAGGCGACCCCATGGGGCGGCGCAAGGCCGAGGCGATGCGATTGTGTCCGTGGGCTCCTTTGGGACCCAACCCGCCATCGCCCTCAGTACCATCCGCCCCCTTCGTCAGCGGATCGCCCGCGAGCGGCGGCGCCGCCTCGCCCTCAAGGCCGGCCGATGTCTGTACGGCATCCACCTGGGCCAGTTGCCCGCCGAGCAGGCTCAACGCCTCCTCATCGACCAGGCCATCGACGACAAGCTGGACGCACTCGCCCTCGCTGGTCACAACCACGGAGCACGAGTAGTCACGCCCAAGAGCGGCGAAGGCCGCGGGGTCGGCACGCCCCCTGAGACCGCCGGCGAGCCGGTCACGGCGCAGCCCCAGTGCCGCTGCGGCCTTGACGAGTTCGGCGCCGGGGCGCGCCACAAGGACCAGGCCCTGGACGCCTTGGACCCGGCGGCGCCGGCTAGCCTGGTACACCTCCTCGCACTGGCGAAACGCTGCGACCTTGGCTTCGTCGCTGGCACTGTCCATCACTGTGAGCAGCGCCCCACGCAATGCAGACGCGTCAAGCGGGCAGGTTTGGAAGCCAATCTGAGTGGCGATTGCCGTCAGAGTTCCGGCAATCGCGAGCGAATTTTGCACGGCCGCGAGCTCCACGCGAGCCGTCTTCTGGGCGAGCGCAGCGCTCCGTCCTGCAGGCGTCTGGCCGTTGCCGAGCTTCCGGCGCGTGAGCTGGCGGGTCATGTCGGCCAGCGCATGGGTTTGCGCACGGATGTCGTCCGAGCCGGGACTATTTTCAGCCATCTTGGGTTCCTTGAGCTAAGTTAGGCCCGGCGGCGCATCGCCGCCACCGGTCTTCCCCGAGACTGCCCCTGGCTCTGGCAAGACACGTGCCCCCGAAACCGAAAATTTCCGGGTCGGTCGCAAAATTTTGCTATTGTCCCTTGCCAGAACGCCTCCCGCTCTCGCCGGAGGGTCATCGCGTATAGGAAGTTGGTATGGCCATTGCGTTTGCGAGATCGATGCCGTTACAGCGCTCGCGCGGTCATTCATCCATCCAACGGCTCGCCTATATCACCCGCCGGCATCTCGTTTCCGCCCGCACAGGGCAGGCTTTCGACCACAAGGACCGGCCCGACCTGATCGAGACGGTGACCCTGGTGCCCGAGGGATGCGCGGAAATGGAGGGAGCAGATCTCTGGGAGGCGGTCGAGGCCGCCGCCCCTCGCCGTGACGCCGTGCTCGGCTTCGAGCTGGTTCTCGCCCTGCCCATGCCTGGCGAGCTTCCGATCGAGTTGAGCTGCCGCATGGCCGAAGCTTTCGCGCGCGAGATCATTGTCGAGAGACACAATTTAGCGGCCACTCTGGCCGTGCACCGCCCGCATGGAGCCCAGAGCGAAGAAGCAACGCTGGAGGACGCCTTTGGAACCGAAGACGACGCTTTCGCCAGATCGATCGCCACGGCCAGCGCCAATCTTCACTGCCACATTCTGGTCGCGCCGCGGCAGATCACGCCTCAGGGGCTGGCGCGGCGGCGCTACACGGCCCTCGACCCGATCAAACGTGCCGGCAAGATCTATGGCCGGCACTGGGGCAAGCTGTGGGGCGATTCTCAGAACCGCTTCTTTGCGGCAGAAGGCCTTGATCTGCGCGTCACCCCCAGCCCGCCGATGGCCCTCGATCCCGCGCCGCTGCGAGCGGTGAGGCGGTGGCGCAGCCGCCAACGCCAGAACGCTTCGGACGTCAAGGGTCGCGCCCTCCTCGTCAACCAGGCGCGCGAAGACGAAAACGCTACGATCGTCCTTTCCATCCATGACGCCCTGGCCTGTTTTGAGGCGCCCTTTACCCGAAGCGAGTTGAGGACATTCTTTTCGCGTCACCTCCATCCTGAACTCGCCGCAGAAATGACCGAGGCCAGCATCGGGCTCGGCCAATGCGTGGAACTCGATATCCCGGATCAGCGTGAGTGGTTTGCCAGCGTTCACCTGGTGCAGACCGAACTCGCGGCCTTTGGCCGGATGCTGATCTTGGCCAATAAAGACACCTGCCGTCGGACGGTAGAGCCTCACACTCAAGAAGGCTTTTCAGAAGAAACGCGAGCGGTTCTGAACGCGAATTTCGATGATGCCGATTTAACGCTGGTCGAGGCCACTGGTGCTGCCGGGCTCCTCGTGTCCGATATCGCCCGAACCGCGCAGGCGGCCGGTTTGACCCCGGTGGTCATCGCCCATGCAGCGGGACACCCGCCCCCAAAAGCGGTCGTGCGGGACCTCGAGGCAGTGAAAAGCCGGATGGTTTCGCGGGCCACCATCATCATCGACGATGCCGATGCCCTCAACGCGCCGGAGCTGTCCCTCGTCCTTGCGGCGGCCATCGCCGGCAATTCCAAAATTGTCCTCATCCGACGGGCGGATAGTGACTGGACAAGGCTGCCACTGCTTGATCTCGCCGCCAGCCACGTCCGGGTTCTCACCTGGCGCGATGCGGCCGCTCGAGCCGCCCCGGAAGCCGGGCGCACCAAACGCCCCGCCCCGCCCCGATCAGCCATCTTTCATGCACCTTCTGGCGCCGGAATTGTGCCGGCCGGGTCCGACTGGCCGGCCTTTGCAGTCGATCCCGACGGCGCGCTCATAACCACCCCGTCTGGCATCGCCGCCGCGATACGCTTCTTTGCCACCTACCCTTATGATCTGGAATGGACCTTTCCCGAACGCGACGCTTCTGCGGATGAGGCGGGCCTAGTACAGGAGCTCGCAAGATTTGTCGGGACCGAAGGTGAGCTCTTCTGGGATGAGCGGGCCGATCTCGAGGCGGTCGATGCCGACCTTGCAGCAGAGGCAGCCGCCTTTGCCATGCTCGATGACGCGGGTTTTGATGATTTGCCCGAGGATGACCCGGACCCCGAGCCGCCTTCGCCGGACGATTTCGATTTCGAAGACGCTGACGAACCGGACTGGGACGGGGGCGATCTTGAGAGCCCCTACGAGCCCGAATGACCGCAGTGATCGAGGGGTCGAAGCGCGAGGCATGGAACGGCTTTACGGCGGCTCTTAAAAGGCGAGCGGCAAGCCGGAATCGAAATTCACATATTGTATATTCAGAGGGTGCAGGGAGAGCTGCGATGATGGAGGTGACATGGACTGGCCGGTTGCACCCGGTCAGTATCAATGCCTGACGGATGCCCGGTGGTCGACATGCGCCAGCTTGTCTTGCGCACATCCCCCGGCTTTGCGGCCGAGCGTGCGCCAACTTGTGTTTCCGCACGTTCGGCATCGCCGCAGCCCCACGCCCCGCACTTCCGATACATGCGAGAACTGCATTCGTCCCATGCAAAAACAGATGGCCGATGGAAGAAGCACCGCCGTAACCAGGCGTTTCGCTCCCGTCCGCGTGGTAACCATTGGTCACGATTAACAATTGGTGTGGTTTTCTACTTGCAGTTTTGCGTGTAGTTGGTTTCCTCGTTTTTGGGACTGGGAGTTCAGCAACCGGGTTGCGGACATTTCCGCATCATCACGGGCTGAACGCATGATTATTGATTGGGGATATTGCATGGGGTCGGGAAAAACTGCGCTCATCACCGGTATTACAGGCCAGGATGGCTCCTACCTGGCCGAGCTTCTGCTCGAAAAGGGCTATGAAGTGCATGGCATCAAGCGCCGGGCCTCGCTGCTCAACACCCAGCGCGTCGACCATATCTACGAAGACCCGCACACCAAGAATGGCCGCTTCAAGCTGCACTATGGGGATCTCTCCGATACCTCGAACCTGACGCGCATCCTGCGCGATATTGAGCCCGACGAGGTCTATAATCTCGGTGCCCAGTCGCACGTCGCCGTGAGCTTTGAGGCGCCCGAATATACCGCCGATGTCGACGCCATCGGCACGCTGCGATTGCTCGAGGCCATCCGCTTCCTGGGGCTTGAAAAGAAGACAAGGTTCTACCAGGCCTCGACCTCGGAACTCTATGGCCTCGTCCAGGAGACCCCGCAGCGCGAAACCACGCCCTTCTATCCGCGCTCGCCCTATGCCGTGGCCAAGATGTACGCCTATTGGATCACGGTGAACTATCGCGAGGCCTATGGGATCTATGCCTGCAACGGCATCCTCTTCAACCACGAGTCTCCACGTCGCGGGGAAACCTTCGTGACCCGCAAGATCACCCGCGGTCTCTCCAACATCGCCATGGGGCTCGAGCCCTGCCTCTATATGGGCAATATCGATGCCCTGCGCGATTGGGGCCATGCAAAAGACTATGTCCGCATGCAGTGGATGATGCTGCAGCAGGACGAACCCGAGGACTTCGTCATCGCCACGGGCGTGCAGTATTCCGTGCGCGAGTTCATCCGCTGGACCGCTGAGGACCTCGGTATCACCCTGGAATTTTCCGGATTTGGCGTTGACGAAGTAGCAACCGTCACTGCGATCGAGGGCGACATGGCCCCTGCCCTGAAGCCCGGTGACGTGATCGTCCGCATAGACCCGCGCTATTTCCGTCCGTCTGAAGTGGAAACCTTGCTGGGGGATCCGAGCAAGGCGAAGCAAAAGCTTGGCTGGACCCCCGAAATTACCGCCCAGGAAATGTGCGCCGAGATGGTTCGCGAGGACCATAAGGCAGCGCGCCGCCATGCCCTTCTCAAGCAGCATGGGCTCGACCTTCCCGTCAGCGTTGAGTAGTGCCATGACCTTCGATCTGACCAATAAGCGCGTCTACGTCGCCGGCCATCGCGGCATGGTCGGCAGCGCCGTGGTGCGCCGGCTTGGCACCGAAGGTTGCGAAGTGATTACCGCGGGCCGCGATGTCGTCGATCTCAAGCGGCAGACCGAGGTCGAGGCCTTCATGGCCGACGCCAAGCCGGATGCCATTGTCATGGCGGCGGCAAAGGTGGGCGGTATTCTGGCCAATGACACCTATCCGGCCGACTTCCTCTACGAAAACCTCATCATCGAAGCCAATATCACTCAGGCGGCCTTCGAGAACGGCGTCAGCAAGATGCTGTTTCTAGGCTCGAGCTGCATCTATCCCAAGATGGCGGAGCAGCCGATTACGGAAGATGCGCTCCTGACCGGTCCGCTCGAGCCGACCAATGAATGGTATGCCATCGCCAAGATCGCCGGAATCAAGCTCGCCCAGGCCTACCGCAAACAGCATGGCTGCGATTTTATCTCTGCCATGCCCACCAATCTGTACGGTCCGGGCGACAATTTCGATCTCAGCTCCAGTCACGTCCTGCCGGCTCTAATCCGTAAGGCCCACCACGCCAAGCTCAACGGCGACAAGACCATCACCGTCTGGGGTACAGGCACGCCGCGCCGCGAATTCCTACATGCCGACGATTGCGTGGACGCTTTGGTCTTCCTGCTCAAGACCTATTCCGGTTACGAGCATGTCAATGTCGGTTCGGGTGAGGACGTGACCATTCTCGAACTGACTGAACTGATCTGCGAAGCGGTCGGCTTTGATGGCGAGATCGTGCACGATTTCTCCAAGCCGGACGGCACGCCGCGCAAGCTGATGAGCGCCGACCGGCTGCGCGGCATGGGCTGGGCACCCCGCATCGGGCTGCGGGACGGCATTGCGGAGACCTATGACTGGTTCCTCGCCAATCAGGAGCGCTGGCAATGACGTATACGGCGGTCATCTTCGGCGGGTCTGGCTTTTTCGGCACCCATCTGGCCGGGCATCTTGCCGAGGACCCGGAAGTGGTCCGGATCGTGCTCGCCGATATCCGCGAACCCCGGTTTACCCATGCCAAGGCCGATTTCGTCCAATGCGATGTGCGTGAGCCCATTGATCTGGCTGTCGAACGCGAGGTCGTCATCTTCAATCTTGCAGCCGTCCACACCACTCCCGGCTTTGAAGATTGGGAGTATTACTGGACTAATGTGCGCGGCGCGATCGAGGTCTGTCGCTTCGCCACAGCGATAGGCGCACGCCGGATAATTTTCACCTCTACCATGGGCATTTATGGCCCTCAGGAGGAACAGGTCGATGAGCGCACAAAGCCTCGACCTGTCACCGCATATGGTAAGTCAAAGCTCTTGGCCGAGAAGATTCATGAGGATTGGCAAGCGGTAGATCCCACCCGACGTCTCGTTACAGTCCGACCTTCGGTGACTTTCGGCGACGGTGAGCATGGCAATTTCGAGCGTCTAGCGAGTCTGCTGCGAAAGAGGCGCTTCGTCTATCCAGCTCGCAAAGATACTATCAAGGCGTGCGCTCCAGTCTATGATCTCTACGACTGCATAAAATTCATGGCCGCCTTCGATGAACCGGTCATCCGTTTTCTCTATGCTTATCCAGAACGCACGACCACAGAAATCATCAATCGTGCCTTCAACGAGGCTGCCGGGTTCGAGCTGCCAACGATCGTGGTCCCTGAGAGCATAATCAATATGGCAGCCCTGGGATTTGAAGTTCTTAGCAGGCTCGGGCTCAAGACCTCCATAAATCGAGCGCGAGTGAAAAAACTCATCCAGTCGACCAATCTGTACCCCCACGAACTAGTCTCCCGGGGGTGGAGGTTCAAGACGTCTCTCCCTGAAGCCCTCCGGCGATGGAAAGCAGAAAGCGACTTCAAGTGACCCAGAGAAAAAATCCCCTCGACATACTATTCCATGACTACGGCGGTTACGGATTCACGGCCCAGCTTGCCCGTCATTTGGCTCGCAAGGGCGTAAGCACGGCGTATTTTTCTTTCGGCGGTTTTGGTTCGCCAAAAGGGAGGGTCGGCAGGACGGCGACTGATCCCGCCTGCTTTGCGATTGATGAAATCAACATCTCCGAGCCGGTGAACAAGGACAATTTGATCAAGCGTTATCGCCAGCAAATCGAGTATGGACGCACAGCCGCTGCTAGGGTCATCGCTGAACGGCCCAAAATTGTAGTCTCCTCAAACTGCCCATTGGAAGTGCAAAGTCACCTTCTCGCCGCATGCCGGAAAATCGACGCCAAGTTTGTATTCTGGCTCCAAGACCTTCATTCAGAGGCCATCGGCCGCATCCTAGGGCGCCGCGTCCCACTGCTCGGGTCAGCAGCGACAAGATATTATTCGTGGATGGAGGGTCGGCTGCTCGCGGACAGCGACGCTGTAATCGTCATAACGGATGGCTTTACCGATCTCATCAAGAGCTGGGGGGTCGACACCCGTCATTTCACTACAATCGAGAACTGGGCTCCGATCGGCGACATGCCGCTCTATCAGCGTGACAATGATGTGGCCAACCGCCATTTCCGTCCAGGACGCCCGAGGATATTGTATTCCGGCACTTTGGCCCGCAAACACAACCCGGACATTCTCCTCAATTTGGCTCGCAACGTCGACGCCGACATTCACCTTTACTCGATGGGAAGCGCCGCCGAGTATGTACGCGGTGTCGCTGCAGAGGAAGGGCTCGGAAATATGTTTGTTCGTCCTTGGGTCTCGGTCGAAGACCTGCCCAAGGTACTTGCAGGAGCCGACATCTTGTGTGGTTTCATAGAGAAGGATGCCGGTCGGTTCTCCGTTCCTTCAAAAATACTCTCCTATCTTGCCGCCGGACGGCCGATTCTTGCATCAATGCCGGCCGAAAATCTGGCCAGCCGCACTATTGTTAGGGCGGGCGCCGGACTTGTGAGTGACCCCGGCAACCCGACCGAACTCGTAGACAACGCCGCAAGATTGCTTTCCGATCCCGAAGAAGGTCGGATTATGGGGCAGCGCGGTCGAGATTATGCCGAGCGTACGTTCGACATTGACGTCATTGCCCGCCGCTTCCAAGCTTGCTTTGCCAGCATGGAGGAAGCCAGACCCCGGAAGCACACAATGCTACCGAGGTGGAGGCCAATTGAACAACAGTGGCCTTTTGGTGGCAAAGAATGAACTCCTTGTTTGACGTGGGTATGGTCCGTAATAGCAACGTGGCCCGGAAGGCACTTGCTTTTAGTCTTGTGGCGCCAAAACGGGCAATGCGTGCTTTCGCAACAACACGGGATTATGCAAATAATCCACCGATCATAGTTAATTCCCTGCCCAAAAGTGGAACGCATCTCCTCCTCCAGATTACGCGCGCTTTGCCGAGTACTCGATACTTCGGTGGGTTTATCGCAACCACGCCCTCGTTAACTCTCAAGGAACGATCACAGACAGTTTTGGCAAAAAAAATATGCGGTCTTCTTCCAGGAGAAACGGTTGGAGCCCACTTATATTACTCTGATTCCGCAGCGGCGGCCATGAGCGCCATAAATGCAGTCCATTTGTTTATTTATCGTGATCCACGAGATGTATTGCTGTCGGAAGTTAACTATCTAGCAGATATGAACCGCTGGCACCGAATGCATAAGGTTTTCTCAAAAATCGACGATCCACATGATCGCCTAAAGGTGGCTATTGAAGGCTTTGATGACCGTTATCCCGATTGCGCGAAACGAATAGCCCCTTTTGTCGGCTGGTTGCAGCATCCCGAAACACTGTCGATCAAGTACGAAGATCTGGTGGGACCCAACCGTCTTGATGTCCTGGGCCACATCGCAGCAAAGCTAAAAAAAGCAGGGGTGCCGGGCGCCCATGAGGACCGATTGATCTATAGTATGGAAGCGGCCATCGATCCGGGCAAATCGCATACATTTCGCGAGGGCGGCACGGAGAAATGGCGAACCGCCATGTCGGCAGGTGACGCTGATCGTATTGGGCTAATGCTCGCGCAGGAACTGAGAGCATTCGGCTATGTCAACACCACGCAGGGGGGCGGAAACTGACATGCTCCGAGAAGTAACACCCTCTACTAAACACAGCGTGGTGGTTATCGGCAGCCTGCCACCGCCCATAAATGGGCAGTCGAAAAACCTCGCGGCAATCACTGAAGACATCAGCAAAATTGACGGTGTTCGCTTGACGCGCTGCACCATTGCAGCAGGTAGTCTCACTCGAAATCCAGCAAGCCGTACTCTAAAACTGTTTCGTGTGGCGAAGGCTCTGTGCGTGCTTTTCCTGAAGCGCTTCGAAAACCGAGAACGCACGCTCTATTTGGTGTCCGATGGCGGTTGGGGCCTAATTTATACGTTTCTGCTTGCCTGGACGGGCCGTCTGCTCGGCTACCGGCTTATTATTCAGCACCGCACTTTCCAGTATGTGCGGACGACAAAACGGCTGGCAGGCTGGATCGATAGATCCGTGAATGGCTTCCACGTGTTTCTATGCGACGCCATGGCCATGCAGTATCGCGCACGCTACAACTCGAAGGCCGCGTATATGGTCGTAGGCAACCTTTCCCAGTACAGCAATTTTCTTGGGCAGCCCGCACCAGAGCGGCGTCCCGATAACAGCGTTATCAGGGTAGGCCTTCTGTCTAATCTCTATCTGACCAAGGGTTTGGACACTTTTCTTGCGGTTGCTCAGCGTGCAAAAGACAAATGCCTGCCGGTACACTTTGTCCTGGCAGGACCAGTTCCAGATAGCGCCAGCAAGACGTTGATCGATATGGCAAAGGAGAATCTGGGCAGCATGCTGGAAGTGACCGGGCCGTTGCATGGGCGGCATAAGGATGCCTTCTACGTAGGCTTAGATGTCTTCATGTTCGCGACGCGATACGCTTTGGAGGCACAACCTAACGTCGTTTTAGAAGCCATGTGTGCCGGATGCGCCATTATCTCGGCTGACAGGGGTTGCATCGCGTCAGACGTTGGGGACGCGGGGGCCATTGTCGCTTCCGAAAGCGAATCCAATGCCGACAGCTATCTCGCACATCTGGAGAAAATGTCCGCTAATCGAGAAGTGCTGGAAACCGCACGGACCCGCGCCCATCAACTAGCACAACAGGGCATCAAACGAGATCGGTTCGCCTACGCACAATTTTTAAATGCAGTGGCGGGGAGCAATGTTCGTCCGGGTGGGAACGGCGCACAATCTCAAACAATATACAGCAATTAAAACTAGAGAAACAGCATGCTTCGCCAAGTTAGAAATCTCTTGCGCCCGCTCGTTTCACTGAAGAGCGAATATAGCGTGCGCCGCGGCGCATACAGTTTGATTCCATTAAAACATCGCTCCCAGCACTCTAGGATTGTACATGCTTGCTTATGGAAAACTGGGAGCCAATTTGTTCGCCTGGTCCTATCAGATCCACGCATATATCGGGCCAGCGGACACTTACCCTATGTTTGGGGTGTGTACAAAAGGCAAACTACTTCCATTCCCGATATCGGCAGAGTACCCGGAGCATCCTTGCTCGCCTGTTATGGAACGCCTGAACATGCCAGTATTCAGTTGGACGGCGCCCCGTTCCGTTCCATTTTCGTTGTTCGAGACCCGCGCGCACTCCTAGTTTCCTGGTATTTTTCGACGCGTTTCTCGCATGTGTCCACAGAAGGAGTCGAAAGACACCGCCAAGCTATGGAGGGGTTGAACGAAGAGCAAGCGCTGACTTACATGATCTCAGAATTCGAGAAGGAGTTTGTCCCGGTTTTTGAAGCTTGGCTAAATCGAATAGAAAACAGTGTTGACTGCAAACTGGTAAGATTCGAAGATCTCATAGGTGCTTCGCAGAAACAGACTTGGATGGATATTTTTGATCATCTTGACATCTTGACCAGCCCGGGAACACTAAACGCTGTTTTGGACACATACTCGATAGGAAAGTTGCGCGGCAACAAGTCTAACCCGGACAAAAAATATGCCGCCGCGGGTCAAAGGCCGTGGCAGGACCATCTGGTCAACGACGCTCGGGTCGCTTTTGAACAATCCTTAGGAAAACTCCCCGCAAGACTGGGATACGAATGATGCATGCTCGTATTGCTTTGTGCATCATGAATCTTGGCGTGGGTGGTGCACAACGAGCAATGGTCACGCTCGCCAATGCCCTTTTTAGAAGAGGCGCGAAAATCGATATCATCGTCGCGCAAAAATTCGGTGCATACCAACATTCACTTCCGCCAAACACGCGCATAACCACGGTTGGAAAGAGTACCTTGGCCATGGCGATCGGACTTCGTCGTTTTTGCAATGCCAATCCCGATGTCACTTTGATTTCAGCTCAGACGAATATCAGCCGCGTTCTAGGTCTTCTTAAGCTTGTTAAAGCTATTGATAATCACGTAATTATTCGCGAGCCTAACCGAATAGGCTCAACAGTTAAGGGGGCGCTCAGGTTTTGGCGACCGCTCTTACCTCTGCTCTATCGTCAGGCCGAGGGCATCGTCGCAGTCTCTCAAGCAGGAAAGGACGACTTAGCCAAACTTACTGGCTGGCCCGAGAGTAAAATATCACTGATTGGTAACGCAACGGATCATGATTATGTCGTCAAGAGGGCCAGAGAACCGTTGCCAGAGCCGTGGCTCTCCGAACTAAAAAATTGCCGATATGTTCTTGGCGCTGGCAGGTTGGTTGAGCAGAAGGATTTTCCCACCTTGATATCGGCGTTTGCCAAATCCGGTCTCCCGAACGACGTCAAACTGGTGATTCTCGGTGAAGGTCGACTACGGGGAGAACTTGAACGACTTACAGAGACACTGGGGATTGCTAAACGTGTTTTGATGCCTGGATTTCAAGAAAACCCGTTTTCTTGGATGTCTCGGGCAGAATTGTTCGTCCTTTCCTCGCGCTGGGAGGGTAGCCCCAACGCCCTAATCGAGGCGCTGGCAACCGGCACGCCCTGCATCGCGACCAACTGCCCTTCTGGACCAAGTGAGATACTCAGTGAACCTTTGCTGGGACGGCTGGTGCCAGTTGGCAATTCGGATGCAATGGCGCGCGAGTTGGCAGCCATTCTGTCCGAACCGGATACGAGAGAGGAACGCGAAACTAAGGCACGCGAGAAGTTTGGGGTGGAGCCTTGGGCAGATCGCTATGTGACAGTCATCAACAATTGCACCACACAGCAGGGAATTTGACAATTGGCGACAACCGAGACACCCAGAATTCTACTAATTGTGGGTTCTGCTCGTAGTGGGAGCACGCTTGCAGGTACGCTTGCCGGCCGCTTCACAAATGCCAGTTACCTCGGGGAGCTCATCCATTTTTGGGATAGGGGGTTAGCACTGGATCATCTGTGCGGGTGCGAACAACAGTTTTCCGCATGTTCCTTCTGGAACGCAGTGGTGCAAAATGCGGGTCTAGCAGGTGAAAATGCGATGGCGCGGCATGATCAGTTGCATGCGGCTCTCAAAGTCCACTCGCTAAGGCGATGGAACACACCCGAGAACCGTACCTCTGATTATCAGGATATGCTTAACCTTATCACCAGACTTTATGAATCTGCGGCGCAAATCGCCCGCACACCATGGCTAGTCGATAGTTCGAAACATCCCATCTATGCACGGCTGCTTGTCGATTGTTTTGGAGCCGACCGCGTACACGTGCTTCATTTGGTGCGTGACCCGCGTGGTGTAGCTTATTCAGCGGCGAAGAAACGCCCAAAGATCGACAGCGGTCGGGCTGGCGACATGATGACCCAACGCTCATACCTTCAGAGCGGCTTGGCATGGCTAAAGGTCCAGGTATCAGCAGAAGCGCTGCGCGGAACGACAGGCACGTATCAACGGATCAAATATGAACAATTGTGCGAGTTCGGGGCGGAGGCTCTCATGCCTTATCTAAACGAGCTCCCAGAAATTGGCGTCTACTCACCTCAGTTTAAGACAGACCATACTGTATCCGGGAACCCCGCGCGCCTAGCCGGCTTCTCAAAAATCAATGCAGATACCAGTTGGAGGAACGAAATTTCGGGGATCAACGCCTCAACAGTTGCAGCAATAACGCTGCCATTTCTTATTAGATATGGCTATGCAAATGCAATAGGGAAATAGGTAGAACTAGCGATAATTCAGCTGGCATTGAAAATAATGAATTCGCTGTATATCGAAAATCGTCGATGATATAATATAATATGATGCATTTAATGCTATGTACGGAATTGGCGTGACTTCTTACAGAATTTAACGAGCTGCTGCTACATTTCTCCGCCAGCACTCCAGTGGACACCGCCGCGTCATGAAGACACTTGCAAGCGCTTTCATCGTTTCAGGAACATCAATTGGCAACTTGATACTAAGGCTGGGAGCTTTGGCGGTCCTGGCTCGTCTCCTAACGCCAACAGACTTTGGACTCGTGGCAATGTCACTTGCCATTGTGACCATCCTTTCCTTGATCGCCCAGCTTGATCTGCGTGACGCCCTCATCCAGCGGTCACGCATATCACGCGTTCATGTGCAGACAACGCGTCTGGTGCTAAGTATCTCGTCAATCGGATGGGGTGGGTTGCTCTTCACGCTGTCTCCTTGGTTCGAATCAAATCTTGGCATGCCGGGCTTGGCGGACCTAGTGCGTATCATGTGCCTGATCATCCTTATCGAGGCATTTGAGGTGCCTTTCGAGGCGCTGCTCATTAGGGGCCGCGCCCTCTCACAGGTAGCAATGGCCAACCTTCTGAGCTATGCGCTGGGTTTCGGCGCGACTGGCATCCTGATGGCGTACTTCTTTCCCGGGCCAATGGCGTTGGCGACAGCCTATATCGCAATGACCGCCGTGCGCTGTTTTTTCATGGCGGCATTCCTCAATAAACAGCGTAGAGCAGCTGCCATTGCAGATGTTCACGTCGGTAACGTTGACCTTCGGGAAGTACTGGACTTCATGTTTCGCCATTCGTTCTTGGGGACAGCCAACAGGTTTTTTGCCAAGTTCATCAAACAGCTAGACAATGCAATGGTTGGTGTAATCGCGGGAGCACAAGCCCTTGGACTTTACTCGCGCGCCTATACGCTGGCCATCGCACCAGTCGACACCTTACTTGGCTTAACCGTGCGATCGGTAGTTTTTCCGGCACTAGCAGCAATGGAAACCGACACATCACGCTTCAACAAAGCTGCCCAGAAAGGCCTGTTTGCCGGAGCGGCAACAATGCTTCCCATTTCTGCTACTTTATGTGTCCTTGGTCCGGAAACAATTGGCCTGCTTTTGGGCGGCGGCGCCTGGACAGCGGCGGTGTTCCCGTTTCAATGCCTGACAATGGCGATGGGGTTACGTTACGCTCTCAGACTAGTGGTGGCGATTGGACGCGCACGAGGAAATCTCCTTACCGTTTTCTGGCTTAATTTTCTAACGACAGTCTGTCTGGCCGCTTTCGTCTGGTTGGGAACCGTCGTCGCTGGCATCAATGGTGCGGCTGTTGGTGTTGTGTTTGTAAGCGTGATTCAATGGTCAGGTTCACTGCTTACAACGGCCAAGATTTGTCGATCGAACTTCTCAGATTTGCTCTCAATGCATCTCGGGCCATTTGCGCTCATCGCGATATACGCCGGTGTTATGTGGATTGCGGCCAACTTTCTGCGGATGAACGACGCACCGGAAATTGCAGTTCTCGCAATAGCCCCGATTGCTGCAGCAAGCGCTCCGATTTTGCTGCTTAGCTGCATTCCGGGCAGGTTCCTGCAGCATTGGCAGCAAACCATGCTGAAGCAAATGCTAGTCCAAGCTGGCAAAGCCATTCCCGGTTTTGGGCATTTGCTCAAATGGTCAAGGGCTCTAATTGACCGCTGATGGCGAATCCCGCACGTTGAATTTGTCGTATGAGTTGTGGAGGTGTGCATTACGGTCGACACTATTTGGTCATTGCGCACTCTTCATGGTGCCGGAACTACATTTCATTGTGACGGGCAAAGCCTTCCTATATTCGATCAACATGGCCAGATGATATCCCAAGACCGACAACACTTCACCAAGTTCGGCGCGATATATGCGGGGCCGATCGTGGTGAGGGCGCCGGAGCAGCTCTGTGGAGCGCACCCCATTTTGATGGTGTGGACGGCCCCCGCTACCAGCGGCGGATGACAGGAGTAAGCTGGTCGCCGCCAACAACCCTTCCAGCGGGAGCCACGAAATGGTACCAGTTGTTATCGGCCTGGACATCGCAAAGCGGGTCTTCCAATTTCACGGGATTGATCGAAGCGGGAAAGCGGTACTCCGCAAGCGGCTGCGGCGCAGTGAGCTCCTGTCGATCTTCTCTCGCCTATCGCCGTGTTTGATCGTTATGGAAGCCTGTTCAGCAGCACATTATTGGGCTCGAGAGCTCGCGATGCTGGGGCACGAAGTTCGTAAGCGGTGTTCTGCGGCCACGGGCGCTCAGGGCCGCGGGAACTTTACGACGTTGTTGCCGCGCATAAAGGCGATTGCCCCTTCGTTGTTTAGAGCGGCTAAGGCAGCATCCCGCGCCTCGCTGTCGGTCTCGAACTGATTATCCCAGACGTGGCTGTCGTTCTGATGGTCCACGACCTCAAGGGACCAGGTCGTGTCTGTTTCGAGACGATGGATATTGATCAAGAAGGCGTATCCATCGATCACTACCCGCTGGCTCTTGCCTGATGTGACCAGGTTTGGGTCGTCTTGATCGTTCATGGAGGGCGCCTCGTTGCTGGTGGTTTCCGATTATGCCGCCAGAGCCAAGAGCGTCAATCGCCCAGCTTTGCAGCATAGTTCCACGGCAGCAGATCGTTGATGCGGCTCTGCTTGTGGTCGGTGACGATGGCGTGGAGTGTCGCGGCCAGCCAGGCGTAGGGATCGACGCCGTTCAGCTTGCAGGTTTCGATCAGTGAGGCGATGACGGCCCAGTTTTCAGCGCCGGCGTCGTGACCGGCAAAGAGCGCGTTCTTCCGGTTCAGCGCGATCGGACGGATGGTCCGCTCGACGGCATTGTTGTCGAGCTCGATGCGGCCATCGGCCATGAACAGCGTGAGCCCTGTCCAGTATTTGGCGATGTAGCTCAAGGCCTCCCCGAGAGGCCCTTTCGCGGAGACGCGGGCGCGATGGAGCTCGAGCCATGCCTTTATTCGGGCAACGGCTGGTTCGGATCGTTCCTGGCGAGCAGCAAGACGCTGTTCAGGGCCGAGGCCTCGGATCTCGGCTTCGATGGCATAGAGCTCACCGATGAGCCGCACACCCTCTTCTGCAATCGGGGCAGTGCCGGCGCGTGTGATCTCAACCAGCTTGCGGCGAGCATGGGCCCAACAATAGGCGAGCTGGATACCTGGGCCGACGCGGCCGGGCGCGATCAGTCGATTGTAGCCAGCATAACCGTCGACCTGCAGAATGCCGCCAAAGCCCTGCAATATCCGTTCGGCATGAAGGCCACCTCGGCCCGGGGCATAGGTGAAGGCCACACCGGGTGGTGCGGTGCCATTCCAGGGACGATCATCGCGGGCCAAAGCCCAGAAGTATCCGGTCTTGGTTTTTCGCGCCCCAGGATCGAGCACCGGCGCGCGGGTTTCGTCCATGAACAGCTTCGATGACCGTTTCAGGTCCGTCATCAGGGCATTGTAGATCGGCCGCAGTTCGAACGCGGCCCGACCTACCCAGTCGGCGAGCGTTGAGCGATCCAGATCAACACCCTGCCGGCTGTAGATCTGAGCCTGACGGTACAGGGGAAGATGATCGGCATATTAGCTGACCAGGACATGGGCGACCATGGCCTCCGTCGGCAGCCCGCCTGGGATCAACCGCGCAGGTGCCGGCGCCTGCACCACGCCGTCCGTGCAGGAGCGGCAGGCATATTTGGGGCGACGGGTCACGATGACCCGGAACTGGGCCGGGATCACGTCGAGCCGCTCGGAGACGTCCTCGCCAATGCAGTGCAGCCCGCCGCCACAGCCACAGACCAGGTTTTGGGGCTCGATTATCTCTTCGATCCGCGGCAGGTGCTTGGGGAGCGAACCACGATTGGCGCTGCGCGGCTTGGCCGGCCGCCGGGCCAGTCGATCCTCGGCATCCTCCTCGGCCTGGACGACCGCGATTGCCGTTTCCAGATCCTCCAGCGCCAACTCGAACTGGTCCGGGTCGCTCTTTTCCGATCGACGCCCGAAGGCTGCCTGCTTGAACGCCGCGACCAGCTTTTCCAGTTGGGCGATCCGCTCATCCTTGCGATGATCACGCACCGCCGCGGCGATCAGCATCGCCTTCAGGGCAGCAATGTCATCGGGGAGTTCGGCGGCATCGAGCATGACCAGGAACTACCAGATCAGGCGCCGCCGATCCCGCAAAAAGACGAGCCCTGAGTCATCCTGACGCAGTCATTACACGGCTTCTGGAGCCCGCGCCTCCACCGCCCGAACCCGCCGCCAGTCAAGCCCAGAGAACAGGGCCTCGAACTGCGCGTGGCTCAACGTCATCAGCCCGTCCTTTTCCGCAGGCCAGGTGAACTCATGCTCTTCGAGCCGCTTGTAGGCCATCACCAATCCGGTGCCATCCCAGTAGAGCAACTTCAGCCGATCGGTCTTCCTGGCGCGGAACACAAAGACCGTGCCGGTGAACGGGTCCTTGTGCAGCTCGTTCTTCACCATCGCCGCCAGGCTGTCGTGGCCCTTGCGGAAGTCAATAGGCTTGGTCGCCACCATGATCCGCACCCGGTTCGAGGGGAAGATCATGAGACCGCCATCAGCGCGTGGACCACCGAGGCAATCCGGGCCGCCGAAGCGCCTGGCTCCAGCCGGATGGTCACCGAACCCACAACGACCTCCGGCCCAGCCGATGCCGCCGGCTCCGCCGCCATTGCCTCATCAACCGGAGAGACCATCAGCGTCGCAAACTCCACCGCATCCTCTGGTGCCGCCAGCACCAGCTTCCCGTTCCGCGCGAGGCTTCGCCAAGAGGAGACATGGTTGGCCTTCAGCCCATGCCGCTCCGCAACTTCACTAACGGTCGCCCCCGGTCGCAACGTCTCGGCGACAATCCGCGCCTTCTCTTCATCGGGCCACTGCCGATTGCGACGCCGCCTCCCGCCATTTGTGAGAAGCTCCAATGGAGCATCCATGGAGAAACTCCCGCACCAACTTCAACCAGTACGAAATCTCATGGCTGACAAAAGGACGGAAGGTGGGAGCGGCACACCGCTTACCGAAGTTCGCCTGATGCCGCCGGCATACGTGAAGCCTTACGGCAAACGTCAGAAGAACGATGCCGCAGATGCGGAGGCAATCTGCGAAGCGGTGACCCGTCCGACCATGCGGTTTGTGGCGGTATAGTCGACGGAGCGGCAGGGTGTGTTGGCGCTGCATCGAACGCGCGACTTGCTGATCCGCCAGCGAACCATGCTTTCAAACGCCCTTCGGGGGCATCTGGCCGAGTTCGGTTTCATCGCTGCTCAAGGCATTTCGGGCATGACTAAACTCATGATGGTGGTCGAGGAGGAAGCGGAGGCTCTTCCAGCAACGGCACGACTAGCCTTGATCCATATCGTTCTGCAGATCCGCAGTCTTCAGGAACGAGTTAAGGCAGTGGATGAGGAGGTAGTTGCCTGGCACAAGGCGAATGAGGTTAGTCGCAGGCTGGAGACAATTCCAGGCATCGGCCCGATCATCGCAAGCGCTCTGGTTGCCTCGATAACAGACGTGAAGGAATTTAAGTCGGCGCGTCAACTTGCGGCGTGGATAGGACTCCTGCCTCGGCAGAGTTCGAGTGGAAACCGAGAGCGGTTGGGGCACATCACCAAACAGGGTGATCCTTACCTGCGCCGGCTGCTGGTGATCGGGCCTCCGCAATGCTCCGATTTAGCAAGGAGGATGGTGTGGGCTTGAAAGCCTGGGCAGTTTCGTTGCGCAAGCGGCGCCCTGCAATGGTGGCCACTGTGGGATTAGCGAACAAGATCGCCCGAATAGTGTGGGCCATCCTCAACAACGGAACGACTTTCAGTACTCGGCTTTCGGCAATTTAAAGGCTCAGGCAGGTCAACGAACGGGTGAGGTGAGGATGACGTGATGGCGAACCGGTTTGGCCGGGGAAAGGGACACTCCGTGTCCGGTCTCGCACTTCGAGTGCGTCGTTTTGATAAGGGACCCTTTTCGCGGACTTCATCAAGGCCAACGACCAAGGGTCGGAAGGCCGGAGACATGACTGCACCCGACCAGTGAGCCGAATCGCCAAAAACACTCTTGCCCCGCGAGGGCCGTCCAGACATGACCGGACAGTCGGCATAGCCGATAAGGCATAGGCATGCGCCTATGAGTACGACCATGTCCAAGAGTTCTGGCGAGCCGTTTCGGCGGGTCGAAGTCATCACTTCCGTGCAGCGCCGACGGCGCTGGTCAGTGGCCGAGAAGGTTCGGTTGGTGGAGGAAGCGATGCAGCCGGGCATGAGCGTTTCCTACGTGGCACGACGCGCCGGCATTTCCCCCTCCCAGCTCTTCGCCTGGAAGCGTCGCATGCTTGAGGGCGGCCACGCAGCCGTTCAGGCCGATGAAGATGTCGTTGGCGCTTCCCAGGTCCGCGATCTGGAAAAGCGCGTGCGTGACCTCGAGCGCATGCTGGGTAAGAAGACCATGGAAGCCGAGATCTTGAGGGAGGCCCTGGATCTCGCCCGCCCAAAAAAACGGACCTCGCCCTTGCTGTCGTGGAGCAATCCCGAGGACGATACCCAATGAGCGTCATTGCCCGCACTCTGGGCGTCTCCAGGTCCAACCTGATCGAGCGCGCCAGCAAGCCATCCAAGCCGCGCGGACCTTATCGGAAGGCCGATGATGTGGCTCTTCTTGCCGAACTGCGTCCGATCATCGACCAGCGCCCCACCTATGGCTATCGCCGTGTGACCGCATTGCTCAACAGGCAGCGGCGCAAGGAGGGTAAGCCCACCGTCAACACCAAGCGTGTCCTCAGGATCATGCAGCAGAACGGGCTCACCCTTCAAAAGCATACTGCCCTGCGGCCCACCCGCACCCACGACGGTGTTGTCGTTGCCCTGCGCTCCAACATCCGCTGGTGTTCAGATCATCTGGAGATCCACGCCCGCAATGACAAGGTGGTGCGCATCGTCTTCGTCATCGACGCCTGTGACCGGGAGTTTGTCGCTTGGTCGGCCGTCGCTAATGCCGGCATCTCCGGCGAGATGGTCTGTGATCTGATGATCGCGGCTGTCGAACGCCGCTTCGGGACCCTCAAGGTTCCACACCGGCTGGAATGGCTCTCGGACAATGGCAGTGCCTATATCGCCAGACAGACCGCTCAGGTGGCAGCGGCATTGGGAATCGACCTGCTCTTCACCCCGGTTCGAAGCCCGCAGAGCAACGGCATGTCTGAGGCCTTCGTCAAAACCCTGAAAAGGGATTACGCCTCAACCGTTATCCTCCCAGACGCCGACACCATCCTGGCCTTGCTGCCCGAATGGATCGACGATTACTGTGAGGTCCACCCGCACTCCGGGCTCAAGTATCGCTCACCACGCGAGTTCCTGCGCCTCAGTGCCTAAACCCAACCGCCGCCTGTCCGGTGAAACGGGGTTCACTTCACTCTGACCTTATCCAGCAGCCTAGCTGGTGCCGTCGAAGTGGCCCCAGGCCCGATCGTAATCGGTGAGGGCTTCGGCCTTCATTCCCTGGAGCTTTCCGCTAATCTCATCGGGCTACGCAAAGCTGCTGGAACCGTTCCGAGCGGCTTGGCGAGATGTATGTAAATTAGCGCCGCCCCGAGCGAAGCCCAGACCACTATCATGCCAGGTTCACCATTCAGTGGCCCTGTGTTATGCGCCACACTGTTGACCAGAGTAGCGACAAAAGCCGTTATAGATATATGGCCAATGCATGAAATCTTCGGATCAGGATGGCGCAACAGTCTCCCTGCCCTACGCAATATCATCGACAGAAACACTATGAGAACAACCAAACCTGGAACGCCATAGTATAGAGTCATGTTTATCAAATAATTATGACTCTCAAGAGATATGAGCGCCAAACTAGATTCAGCAAACTCAATTCCACCCGCACTGTTGCTTTCAGCAAAATTCTGCGAGCCAATTCCAAGTGGGGACTGTATTATACGATTGAATGCGACAGCCCATAGAATTGGCCGCGCACTTGCGCTCGCGTCGTCAAACATTAGCAACCGACTGTCAAAGCCTATACTCGCGATCGGCAGCACGGCTAGAACCAATGCTGCGGAGGCGGATGAACCACCCAGTAGAAGCCCACGCGAGCGAGGACGCGCAAGCCATAGCGAGACGGCACCCATCGCGACTGCTGCGACCAAAGCCGACCGAGTACCAGACGCGACGGTCGCCAAAAGACAAAGCCCGAACATAAGGTATGCCCATCGCCTGAAACGAGGGAAATACAACGCGAAGGCCAAGCTGATCGCCGCTCCGATCAATACGGTATAGGAGTAGCGGACAGCCTGCTGACTGAGACCAGGGACACGCCCTGCGTCCCGCAGCCCACGCTGAAGGTGCAGTTCCTGCATTTCACGAAGTTGCCAGGCCCAGTCAAACCCCGCGCTCTGCAAGAGCCCTACGATCACCGATAGCATAGCGACTGCGAAGGCCGCCAGAATCGGGACAAGAGGGTGATGCCGAAACAGAACGCTGAGAATAACAAAGGCCGCAAGCGGCTGAACAAATATCGACGCCATATACTGCGGCGACCCTGCCCCCGTTGCCCAGTTCATGATCAAAGCGATGAGCATCAAGGTGCCGCCTGCCGCCGCAATCCGAAGTACAGGGCTAACCAACTTCCAGTTCGTTGATGCATATATGAAAACAAACGGCGCAAAAAAGGCTGAGAAAACATAACGGTATGAGATTTGGCCAAGCGCAAAGGTGTCGCTATAGTAGAACACCATCTCTATGAGGACGAAGGCCAACGCGACCAGCATCATCGGTTTTTTCAGACGCCACCTTCCTTGCGGAAGATGCTTTACCTCTGCAACGGCTATCACGCTACCACCCATCCTGCCCTCATTCCGGTTCTGATGATAAGCGGCGCAGGGAAACCGCGCAATGCCAACACTATAGCTTACGCGCTAGTTCACTTTTCGAACGGTGTGGAGAATGTCACACCACTACCAGGGGCGGCGTCGAGATCAACTTGCACGAAGTTGGTGCTCGTGGAAGCCCGCCATTCACTGGCCGTCCCAAGTGGACTGGTGGGCGTTATTGTTACGGACGATATGCCCGGATTCGCGCCCAACCCGTGTGCGTCTGTCCCGGTCGTGCTGGCTGCGCCTATTGTAATGGTCCCAGTTTTGATAACCCCATGGTCAGGGACCCACCGACTACCGTCATAATACGCAGATGCGCCCCCGAGCTGCGCCACCATTTCTGCTCTCATCCCCCTGATAAGGTCCGATCTCCCTTGAAGCGCCGTAGGGGTATACCGTAAGCGCGTAGCCGAGGCTGTTATGGCTTGAAGTTCCAGGGCATCAGTTCGGCGATCTGGCTGTTGGGCCAGCCGCCGGCGATGCGCTGAAGGGTCTGGGTCAGCCATGCGCGCGGATCGACGCCGTTCATCTTGGCCGTGGTGAGCAGCGTGGCGATTGTGGCCCAGGCCCGGCCACCATCATCGGAGCCGGCAAAGAGCGCATTCTTGCGCGTAATGGTCTGCGGACGGATTGCGCGTTCGACGATGTTGGAGTCGATCTCGATACGGCCATCGGCGAGGAAGCGCTCGAGGGCGGCGCGGCGGCTCAGGGTATAGCGGATGGCCTCGGCCAGTTTGGATTTGCCCGACAGGCGCGGCAGCTCCCGATCCAGCATGTTGAACAGCTCGGTGACAATGGGGCGGGCTCGTTCTGCCCGGATACTGGCACGCAGGTCGGCACCATGGCCGCGGATATCCTCCTCAATGGCCCAGAGTGGCGCCATTGCCTTGACCACAGCACCGGCAAAGGGCGAGCCATCGCTGGCATGCAGGTCGAAGAACTTGCGCCGCGCGTGGGACCAGCACCCGGCCAGGGTCATGGCGTCATTGGTGCCACGGTCCTTGCCCAGCCGGTTATAGGCGGCATAGCCGTCGACCTGCAGGATCCCGCGATAACCATCCAGATGCCGAGCGACGCAATCACCGGACCGAGAGTCCTCGAACAGATAGGCCACCATCGGCGGTCCTGATCCCCCAAAGGGTCGATAGTCTCGGGCATAGGCCCAAAGCCAAGCGGTTTTCACTTTGCCCGAACCCGGAGCCAGGGTCGGCAATCGGGTCTCGTCGGCAAAGACGCGTTCGCCCTGCAGAATCGTATGCAGCACATACAGGGCTAACGGCTCGAGTTCGAAGCCGACCCGGCCCATCCACTGGGCCATCAGCGAGCGATCCAGTTCCACACCATCCCGGGCGTAAATCTCTTCCTGCCGATAGAGCGGCAAGCCATCGGCATAGTTGCTGACCGCCAACTGAGCCAGCAGCGCCTCGGTCGGAATGCCGCCAGCAATCAGGTGATCGGGCGCCGGCGCCTGCACGATGCGGTCCTCGCCGTCAGCCCGGCGATAGGCGTATTTGGGGCGGCGGGTGACGATGACGCGGAACTTGGCGGGGGTCACATCGAGGCGCTCGGAGACATCCTCACCAATGCGCACGGCCTCCAGGCCAACGCAGTCGGCCGGCACCTCTGGCTCGATCACCTGCTCGATCCGCTCCAAGTGCGGGGCAAAGCCCTTGCGGGGACGTGAAGCACGAGGCGCTGCAGCCTGCTTGTCGCGTGCGGCTAGGCCGGCCTCGATCTCGCCAATGCCGGTCTCGATCTCGTCAAACACGAAGGCCATCTGCTCATCATCAAGCGGGTCGTGCCGCAGCCGTTCAGAGCGTGTGCCGTATTGGCATGGGCTGCAGCAATCATCGCCTTGAGGGCGTCGACGTCATCGGGAAGCTGCTGCGGATCGGCCGGATTCATGCCTGTAAGATGGCACAAAAACATCCCGGATTGCTTCAGGTTTTGCGCCAGTGAGTCAGTCTGCCGCAGGCTTTTACCCAGCCGATTGCGGGATGGTTTCAGGCACCGCGTGCATCCGTTTCCAGTCCATGCCATCGACCAGGGCCAGCAGCTGGGCATGGCCTAATTGAACGCGGCTGTGCCCGATTCGCGGCCAGCAGAACGCGGCCTTCTCCAACCGCTTGGCGTAAAGGCACAGGCCCGTGCCATCCCACCACACAATCTTGATCCGATCCGCCCATTTTGCCCGGAACACATAGAGCGAGCCGTTGAACGGATCTGCACCGGCATCGCGAACCAGGCCAACAAGACCGTCGGGTCCTTTTCTGAAGTCTACCGGCTGGCTGGCCAAAAACACCTTTACGCCCGAGGGGATCATGTGGACCGGATGACCCGAAGCACACGGCGCAGGTGATCTTCACTGACCGCGGGCCCAACCCGGACAGTGGCACCCTCGATGCCGATCTCGACAATCCCGCCCGAGGTGCCAGCGTCGTCGCCAGGCACTTCACGCCGTTCAATCTAGCCCTTGGCAATGGCTTTGCGCCGCCAGCCGAACAGTTGCGACGGCGACATCCCGTATCGCCGTGCCGTCGCCGAAACGTTCACGTCCGGGGTCAGCGCCTCCTCCACGATCCGCGCCTTGGTCTCGTCAGGCCAGCTGCGGCGCCCCGCCGCCGGACTGCTGTCCATCCGGCTCGGGACGACCTCCAACTGACGTGGGACCCGATTTTGGACCACCCGGCTGGGGGATTTCCCGGGGGTAGCACTCACGGCGGACCGGATTCGCCGTAGGCATTCATGAGCGATATCGGTGGTTTGTTGCCGATGGCGCTGTGAGGTCGGACCTCGTTGTAGTCTCGACGCCATTCCTCCATTTTCTGGCGGGCGTCGTCAAGGCTAAGGAACCAGTGCTGGTTCAGGCACTCGGCCCGGAACTTGCCGTTGAACGACTCGATGTACGCATTGTCGGTGGGTTTGCCGGGCCGGGAGAAGTCCAGGACCACATCCCTCTGATAGGCCCACAGATCGAGGTCTCGGGAGATGAACTCGCTGCCATAGCACATCGGGAAGCGGCGCGGCGAAGCTGGCTAGGGTTGCGCAGGCGCGCCGCTTTGCGAGGCCATGGTCGGCCAGCAGGTCTCTAAACTGGAGGTGTTCAACGCCTCGTTTTGGAGACTGACCGACCATGACCACCAAGCAGATTACGCCATTGGGCACCGTGCTGGTAGCGATCGATATCGCCAAGGCACGCAACGGAGTCCTCATTGAGTTTCCTGACCGGGTACGCCGGCGCAAACTCTCGATCCACAACACTCGCGATGACCATGATCGTCTGATTGGCTTCCTGGCCGAGACCGGCAAAACGGTTGTCTGTGGTTTTGAGGCTACTGGAAACTATCATCGGCCCATCGCCTGGCGGCTGATCCAGGCGGGGTTCGATGTACGATTGGTCTCATCAATGGCGGCCGCGCGCACGCGGGAGGCCTTGCACAACAGCTGGGACAAGAACGATCCCAAGGATGCTCAGGTAATCCTGCATATGCTGCGGATCGGCGCCACCCAGCACTATCACGACCCGCTGGCTGCCGGGATCAATGACGTGCAGGAACTGTCCAAGACCCATGAAGCGATCTCGCGTTCCAAGACTGAGATTTTGCACCGGATCCAGACTCACTACCTCCCACTCTATTTTCCTGAGATCGAGCGCTTCCGCCAAAACAGCCGCAGTGACTGGTTCTTTGGTTTCCTAGAGCTGTTTCCCACCCCAGCCAGCATTACCGCGATGGACCAGACGGCGTTCATCGAGGCTGCCTGGAAAGTGGTGGGCCGCAAGGTATCCAAGGCCGCGCTCCTGGCCGATATCTACCAGACGGCTAGAGTCTCCATCGCGCTGCCCATCCCGCTAGATTCGCCAGCGATCACCATGTTCCGCATGGTGCTGGCCGAAGCACGCAGCCTGATCCGACAACGCGATATGATCGAGAAGATGGCAGACGCCATGCTGGCGCAGAGCGCAGATTATCAGCACCTGCGCAAAATCCCCGGGATTGGCCCGATCGACGCATTGTCCATCATCGCCGAGGCTGGCGACATCCGCCGCTTCGGCCATCACCGCCAGTTCCTCAAGTTCTGTGGTCTGGATCTGTCAACGCACCAGTCAGGCGCCTTCCGCGGCCGCACCATGCTTTCCAAATATGGCAATGCCCGGCTGCGCCGCACGCTGTGGCTCGCTGCCCAGGTGGCCATCCGCCAGAGGGAGAATGGCTTCCGCGACAAGTTCGAGCGTTATATCGCTCGCGATCGGGACAATCCGGATCTGCGACGCAAGGCGCTCACCGCTATTACCGCCAAGATGGCCCGTGTCGTCCACGCCGTCGTCAAAAGCGGTTCCGACTACCGTCCCTTCTTTGAGGGGCCGGTGCCAGGTGGGGGAACCCCTCTCCGTGCTGCCGTGAGGGCGCCAAGCGCGACCCTGTAGACAATGCTTGGGTCTTCCACCTGGATCTGCATCTCGTCTTAAGGACGGTCAGGGCCACGGCGCATCCGTGGACCCTATGTTTGCTATGGCAGAGAACTCCTCCGTGCCGGTGGAAGCCGCCTGGATTGACGATGACCGGACAGCGGGTGCAAACTCCCGTACCGAGACCTGCTGCCCGATCTTCAGTTCCGCCTGCTGACATAGGACGTTGTCCACCCGGATCATCTTCGGATAACCCACCTCCTGGCAGACCCGCTCAAGCGTTTGCACAACATCTTCACCACGGTAGCTGAACCGCGGATCGGTGGCCGGCGCGTAGCGGGAATGGGTATCGACGATGGTCAGGATGCGCAGCTTCCGGCCGGTGGCCAACTGGTCGTGCACAAAGTCCATCGCCCAGATCTGGTTGGAATGGGTGGCATCCGTTCGGTCCTCCCTGAGCTTGGCCTTCACCCGTCGCTTCGGCGTCTTGTTGCGCAGCTGTAGTCCCAACTCGTTGTAAAGCCTACGAGTTCGCTTCATGTTGATTGGCCACCCTTCCCGAAGCAAGAGGACATGCACACGCCGATACCCGTATCGGACCCGGGTCTCGCAGATCTCTTTGATCCTGAGCTTGAGGTCGGCCTGCTCGCCGCGCTTGGACTTGTAGGTGTAGAGGGAGCGATCAATCCGCAGGGCTTCGCAGGCCCGACGCACAGACACCTTCCAGGTCTCCCTCACCACATCGACAAGCTGGCGCCGGCGGGCAGGCTTCAGAGCTTTTTTGCCAAGACATCCTGCAGCATGGCTTTGTCCAGGCTGAGATCGGCGACCAGGCGCTTCAGCTTGCCGTTCTCTTCCTCGAGCTGACGCAATCGCTTCACCTCGGACGGCATCAGCCCGGCATAACGCTTGCGCCAGTTAATGGGATGGACGGCTCTCCCTCATCGGATCACGCTGAGGGACCGCAAAGGGAAGGAGACCGGTTATGGAAGTCACATTCTTGGGAATCGACCTGGCAAAGAGTATCTTTCAGTTGCACGGAGAAAGTGCCGATGGACAGGTGATCCTGCAGCGGCGTGTGCGGCGTGATCGATTGATGGTCGAGATCGAGGCGCTCCCGCCTTGCACCATTGCCATCGAAGCCTGCACCGGATCTTTTTATTGGCAGCGCCGATTTGAGGCCGCAGGGCATCGTGTCCGCATCATTGCTCCGCAGTACGTTAAGCCGTTCGCTCAACATCAGAAGAATGATCGCAATGACGCTGCCGCGATCTGCCGCGCGGTTAGGCAACCTGACATGAGGTTTGTCCCCGGTAAGACTCTTGAGCAGCAAGACATCTAGGCGCTCCATCGTGGTCGGCAGCGGTTGGTGAATCATCGTACGGCCTTGGTGGCACAGATGCGTGGTCTGTTGCTTGACCGAGGTATCGCCTTTGCCCAGTCAATCACCCGCGCCCGCCGCGAGATTCTCGCAGTTCTGGAGGGTGATGCAGCTGAGATCAGCGAGCTGTTCCGGTCAATGCTGGCCCAGCTCTATTCAATTTTTCGTACTCTCGATGAACGTATCTCCTGGTTCGATCGGGAAATCGAGAAGGTATTTCGATCGAACGATACCTGCCGCCGTCTCGCGAAAATCAGAGGCGTTGGTCCAAAAACGGCAACAGCGATTATCGCCGCAGTGGGGGACGGTTCAGACTTTACCAATGGTAGGCACCTGGCTGCATGGATGGGGCTCGTGCCCCGCCAGCACTCCAGTGGCAACCGCCAGCGAATATTCGGTATCTCAAAGCGCGGAGACCGACATTTAAGGACTCTGCTTATCCATGGCGCGCGAGCCGTGGTTCGAACTTCAACTGCTCGAAACGACACACAGGCGACCTGGATAAGGGAGCTCCAAGCTCGACGAGGCGCGGCCAAGACAATCGTCGCGGTTGCCAACAAGAATGCCCGCATCATCTTTGCGATGCTGAAAGCGGGAACTGAATACCGGGCGGTCTGACCGCCGCCCGGAGAGGTGTGAACGATCAGAGAAGTGTACCGGCCGACGGGATCGGCGCGTGAGGAACCTGACTTTTATAATGGCTCTTGGAAGCCGCCCAGTTGTTGAGGCTCACGCCGCGCGGATTACCCATTTGGGCGCGCCAGCATCCCTGGCGACGCCGGATAGATGTTGGCACCCAAGTCAGCCGAAAACTGATTCAGATCGCTTGCACCGGGAGAGCCGTCCATAGATGTAGAAAGTGGCTTCGGAAATCCCCGCCTTGCGGCAGACCTCACCCACTGCTGTACCGTCCTCGGCCTGCTTCAGGACGAACGCGATCTGCGCCTCAGAAAACTTCGATGCCTTCATCGGAACTCTCCATCTCCCGGTCAGGGATCATACCTGGAAAATTCCAGCTCAGAATGGTCCGAATTGGCGGGGGCACGTCAGTTTTGGTCGAAGCCGCGGCGGCTTTACAAGCAAAATCCACGCCCTCGTAGACGGTTAGGGACGCCCTCTTGGCTTCGTCCTCACGGGCGGCGAAGCCTCCGACTACGAAGCCGTCGATGACCTGATCGCCTTGCCTCTTGCCAAACCCAGGGTGATGCTGGCCGACAAGGGCTACGACAGCGACGATGTCCGCGCCAGCCTGCTACTTAAGGGGATTCTGCCGGTCATCCCGCCCAAGGCCAACCGCAAAGAGTCCATTGCCTGCGATTATCGTGCCAACAAAGACCGCAACCGGGTCGAGCGCATGTTCAACAAGCTCAAGCAGTTCCTGCGCATCGCAACCCCATACGACAAGACCGCCGTTTCATTCCTTGGCTTCCTGGCACTCACCGCCGCAAAGCTATGAATGCCGACTTATGTCAATAGGGCCTAGTCACGCAGCATTCCGTAAACCTTACTTGCCATCTCTTCGGGCGTTTCAGTACCACCGTGTAGAACAACATCGGCGTTTTCGGGGGACTCGAATGGCGAATCGATGCCTGTGAAGTTGGTGATTTCGCCGCGGCGGGCCTTGGCGTAGAGGCCCTTTGGGTCGCGGCTTTCGGCCACCTCCAGGGGGGTGTCGACATAGACTTCGGTAAAGGCGATGTCCCCGGCGATCTCCCGGGCCAGGCGCCGTTCCTTTTCGAACGGCGAAATGAACGAGACCAGCACGATCAGCCCGGCATCGGCCATGAGCCTGGCCACCTCGGCCACCCGGCGGATGTTCTCCACCCGCGCCGCCTCGGTAAAGCCCAGATCCCGGTTCAGCCCGTGGCGCACATTGTCCCCATCCAGGATGTAGCAGTGTCGGC
>Ga0207814_100063_pt1 | contig 117656 bp, 96 predicted proteins | sample TtaePargueraPR_7_FD_187755 | JGI IMG/M metagenome (GOLD analysis project Ga0207814, IMG submission 187755) | Aerobic enrichment media microbial communities from Bioluminiscent Bay, La Parguera, Puerto Rico - Tt and P1 (2) (SPAdes) | ecosystem: Environmental > Aquatic > Marine > Unclassified ...
GGCCGCCAGGCTCTCCCGCGCGCCGACGCCCAGCATGATGTTGAGGTTCTGCACCGCCGCGCCCGAGGCGCCCTTGCCCAGGTTGTCGTAGACGGCGCAGATCACGGCCTGGGCGCGATCGTCATTGGCGAAGACATGCAGGGTCAGCGTGTTGGTACCATTGTGGATCTGCGGGTCGAGGGCGGCGGTCTTGCCCAGGGTCGGGTCATAGGGGGCGACGCGCACAAAGCTGTCCGGGATGGCAGCGTAGAAATCGCTCAGCGCCGCGTGCAAATCCTTGCCTGTCGGGATATCGGCGACCATGTCGAGATGCAGCGGCAGCGAAGTCGACATGCCCTGCGCGAAATTGCCAACCAGTGGCTCGAACAGCGGGGCGCGGTTGAGCTTGGCGTAGTGGGCCATTTCCGGCAGGTGCTTGTGCTGGAAGGTCAGGGCATAGGGCATGTACTGGCTGGCCTTGTCGCCCAGGGCCTGATATTCCTCGACCATCTGGCGGCCGCCGCCGGTATAGCCGGAAATGCCGTGATAGGAGAGCGGATAGTCGCCCGGCAGCAGACGCGCCTCGACCAGGGGGCGGGCGGCGGCGATCAGGCCCTGCGGCCAGCAGCCGGGATTGGTGACATAGCGCGCCTTCCTGATTTCCTCGGTCTGGCCGACATCCATTTCGGCAAAACCATAGGCCCAGCCCTCGGCAACCCGGTGGGCGGTCGAAGCGTCGATGACGCGGGTCGTGTCGTTCTCGATCAGCGCAACGCTTTCCCTGGCGGCGTCGTCGGGCAGGCACAAAATAGCGACATCGGCTGCGTTGAGCAGGCGCTTGCGCTCGTCCAAATCCTTGCGCTTGTCATGGGCGATGGAGATGACTTCAAGGTCGCGGCGTGCGCTGAGGCGCTCGCGGATCTGCAGACCCGTGGTACCCGCTTCGCCATCGATGAAAATCTTTGCGACCATCTCTCATCCTCCGTTTTCGGACGCGCGGTACATGGGGCCGGGCGGGCTGCGCGTCAAGAAAATAGCGCATGAGCGGACAGGTGGTTCCTGATCCGGGATTGTCATGATCCCGGACGGGTGGCAATGATTTGACCAAACGGACAAAACCGGGAGAGGCCAGATGACTACGCCGCACAATCACGCCAAGCCGGGCGACTATGCCGAAGCGGTGTTGCTGCCTGGCGATCCGCTGCGGGCCAAATGGATCGCCGAGACCTTTTTCGAGGCGCCGAAGCTCGTCAATTCCGTGCGCAATTGCCTGGGCTACACCGGCACCTGGAAGGGCAAGCCGGTCTCGGTGCAGGCCTCGGGCATGGGCCAGCCATCGCTGGCTATCTATGTGCATGAGCTGATCAACACCTATGGCGTCAAATCGCTCATTCGCGTGGGCACCTGCGGCGGGCTCAATACCAAGGTCAAGGTGCGCGATGTGGTGCTGGCGCAGGCAGCCTCGACCGACTCGTCCATCGTCAAGGGCCGCTTTGGCGCCTTCAATTTCGCCCCCATCGCCGATTTTGGCCTCTTGCGCGCGGCGGCCGACAAGGCTGATGCCAAGGGGCTGCGCTATCACGCGGGCAATATGCTGTCCTCGGACATCTTCTATCATGCCGACGGGTTTGCCGGTTACGACAAGCTGCCCGATCACGGGGTCATCGGCGTCGAGATGGAAGCGGCGGCGCTCTATACGCTGGCGGCACGGTTCGGGGTGAAGGCGCTGACCATCTGCACCATGACCGATTGCCTGATCACCCACGAAGAGATCGACGCCGAAGCCCGGCAGACCTCGCTCAAGGACATGGTGGAACTGGCGCTCGACGTAGCGGTGGAGGTCTGATGGCGAAATCTTTCTCCGTCGCAGACCGGCTGTCCGGCTCCATGGACCGGCGTGACGAGGCACCCAATATCGCCCTTGCCGAGGAAATTGCCGCCGCAGGGGACAGTGCCGCCGTCAGCGAATTGATCGCCCTGATCGGTTCTGGCACCACGCGCCAGCGTAATGACGCAATCAAGGTGCTCTACGAGATCGGCGCTCGAAAGCCCGAATTGATCGTGGGTTATTGCGGCGTGTTTCTCGAAGCGCTGGGCAGCCGTACCAACCGGCAGGTCTGGGGTGCCATGCAGGCGCTGGACAGCGTGGCGGCCTTGCGGGCCGAGCAGATCGCCGCCGAATTGCCCCAGATCATCGAGGCGGCCGATCGTGGCTCGGTGATCGCCAAGGATCGCTGCACGTCCATCCTGACCAAGCTGGCGCGGGCCGGCTATGCGGACAAGGCCGTGCCTATCCTGGTCGAACGGTTGAAGACTGCAGCTCCCAACCAGTTTCCCACCTATGCGGAGGAAACGGCCAGCGTGGTGACGCCGGAGGCGAAGCCGGGCCTGATCAGGACGATCCGGGAGCGGCTTGCGGGCATAACCCAGCGGGCCAAGCGCGAGCGCATGGAAAAGCTCTTGCGCAAACTCAATGGATAGTTGCTTTTCGGGGCGTTCCGGAAACGAAGATAACGGAGGCCGGTTTGGCTCTGATTGCAATGATCCTGGTGGGGCTGGTGGCCCTTATCCATCTCTATATCGTGCTGCTCGAAATGGTCTGGTGGGACACGCCGCGCGGCCACAAGGCCTTCCGGCTCAAGCCGGACTTCGCGCGGCAGACCAAAGTGCTGGCGATCAATCAGGGCGCCTATAACGGCTTCCTCGCAGCGGGCCTGATCTGGGGTCTGGTGCATCCGGACCCGGCCTTTGCCTGGCAGATCCAGATCTTCTTCCTCGCCTGTGTGGCCGTGGCGGGAATCGTGGGCGCGGTAACGTCCAGCCGGAAGATCCTGTTCATCCAGACAGTGCCAGCAGTGATCGCGATCATCGCGGTGATGCTGGCCTGACACCCTATCTTCCGCACTGGACCTGCAGTCCTGCCCCTCCCTCCCCTTGCTGGGGAGGGATTGAGGCTGGGGTGACCTCTCGTCAAACTTACTGTGCCAGCGCACCCAGCACCCGCACCCAGCTGCGGATGCCGCGATGGAAGCTCTCCAGATCATACTTCTCATTGGGTGAGTGGATCTGGTCATCGACATGGGCAAAGCCGATCAGCAGGGTATCAAGGCCCAGAATGCGCTTGAAGTCGCCAGCGACTGGGATGGAGCCGCCCGACCCGGTGATCACTGCAGGCTTGTTCCACTCATCAGAGAGCCCCTTGAGTGCGCGACGCAGATGCTCGCCATCCGCCGGCACGGTGATGGCGGGCGAACCGCCATGGGGGGTAAACTTCACGCTGCAGTCGGGCGGGATCATGCTTTCCACATGAGCCCGGAAGGCCTTGCGGATCTTGTCGGGGTCCTGACCTGAAACCAGGCGGAACGAGATCTTGGCACTGGCTTTGGCGGGAATGACGGTCTTGAAGCCGTCGCCGGTATAGCCGCCGATCATGCCGTTGATTTCGCAAGTGGGGCGCGCCCAGAGCATTTCGAGCACGCTGCGATCCTGCTCGCCGGCGGGGACGGACAGGCCCGCTTCGCCCAGAAAGGCCTTTTCATCGAAGCCGAGGCCCGCCCATTGGGCCTTGAGGTCGGGGGAGATTTCCGCCACGTCGTCATAAAAGCCGGGCAGGGTGACCGAACCGTCGGGCGCGCGCAGGCTGGCGATGATCTCGGCCAGCACCTGATTGGGGTTGCGGGCCGCATTGCCGAACATGCCTGAATGCAGGTCCTTATTGGCAGCCGTGATCTCGATCTCGTCGGCGACGAGGCCGCGCAGCATGGTGGTGATCGAGGGCGTCTGGCGATCCCACATATCGGTGTCGCAGACCAGCGCGATATCGGCCTTCAGCTCCTCGGCGTGCTCGGCCATGAAGGGTGGCAGATTCTTGCCGCCGCTTTCCTCCTCGCCTTCCAGCATCATCGAGATGCGGATGGGCAGCGATCCGGTGGCCGCCTTCCAGGCGCGGCAGGCTTCGATGAAGGTCAGCATCTGGCCCTTGTCGTCCGAGGCGCCGCGGGCGACGATTACCTTGCGGCCGTCCTTCTCGCGAATCTGCGGCTCGAAGGGGTCGGTATCCCAAAGATTGAGCGGATCGACCGGCTGCACATCATAATGAGCGTAGAACAACACATGCGGGCCGGCCTGTTCGGGGCCATGGGCGACCACGACGGGATGTCCGGGCGTGGGACGCGCCGAAGCGGAAAAGCCCAGCGCGTCAAGCTCGCCGGCAAGCCAGCCGGCAGCCTTCCGGCATTCTGACGCATAGGCCGGATCAGTGGAAATAGATTTGATGCGCAACAGGTGAAACAGGCGCTCCAGGCTTTGATCGAGCCCCTGATCGACGGCGGTGAGTACGGTGTCGATGGTGGCCGGGCTGGTCATTTGCTGGTCCTTGATTGCGAATCCGGAGGGTCGGGTGGCGCACCATGGCGCGCCGCGCCCGGCACTGTCCAGTGGCACGGGGAACGGTGTTATTGTCATACTAATTGAGCTGTGGTTAGGTCTTTCCGCGCAACAGGTGACGGGAGTGGGCATGGACAGGTCGGGTGGACGCGCGCGACATTCGGGCGATCTGATTGCCTCGCTGTCGGGGCGCAATTTGGCGCGCAACCTGCATTCGGACGTCTTGTGGGAACTGGGTCTCGCCATTGTCTCGGGCCGCTTCGCGGAAGGCGAAATCCTCCCCTCCGACAGTGAATTGCTCGACCGTTTCGGGGTGTCGCGCACGGTTCTGCGCGAAGCCCTCAAGACCCTGGCGGCCAAGGGGCTGATCGAGGCACGGGCGCGTATCGGCACGCGGGTCCTGCCGCGCAATCGCTGGAACCTGTTCGATGCCGATGTGCTGGCCTGGTTTTTCGAGCTCGGGCCAGAGGTGAGTTTCCTGCGCAGCCTGGCCGAGGTGCGCATCGGCATCGAGATCGAGGCGGCGGCCCTGGCGGCCGAGCGGTGCCGCCCCGAAGACGCCGCAGCCATGATTGCCTGTGTCGACAAGATGGCAGGCTCGGAAACGCCCGCCGATTTCGCCCGTCACGATCTCGAATTCCACCATCTGGTGGCCAAGGCCTCGGGCAACCCGTTCATGGCCTCGATCAGCGCCCTGGTGGAAATGGCGCTGACAGCGGCTTTCACGATCTCTTCGCCGGTCAATGATCCGGCTGCGCTGGCCGTCACCGTGGGCGTGCACCGGCGCATTGCCGAGGCCATCCGCGATGGCGATGCCCATGCCGCGCGCCTGGCCATGCGCGACGCCATTTCGCAGGGCTTCGACCGCGCTGCGGGACGGATGGAAAAAGAGGGATAGGAAAAATGGTGGAGCTGAGCGGGCGCGCTCTCCCAAAGGATTTTTCACATTACTTCTTAATGAGATGCCCGTATTCCAAGGGTTTGAGGGTACCATTTTGGGGTACACGGTGGGGTACTTTCCCTAAATCTTTGGTGACGGCAATGAACCGATCTTCGGCAACCGACAAGAGCTTTCTCGAGCAGCACAACGGAAAGTGGCGGGTCACCCTCAGCGTGCCCACCCACCTTCGGAAAGCCATGGGCAAAACCAAGGTTAAACTCTCCTTGGGGACCGACAGCCTCGCCGTCGCCAATGAGCTCAAATGGGGCGTGCTGGCCAAGCTCAAAAAGCAGATCCGGGATTTCGAGCTCGACGGCAAGGCGGCCAGCAAGGGCGAGCGGTTGCGCATTTTCAAGGAAGCCGCCGAGATTGCCGAAACCTTGGCTAAACATCCGGCAGACGTCCATGAAAAACTGGCTGGGGAGTACCTGGGAAATCGGGTGATAGAAATCCTTGGAGCACCGGTTCGATATGAACGGGTGAACGCCTGGGAAACCGAAGAGAAGCAGGAAAGCGATGCCGGAACCCCGATTGCGATCTATGACAAGGAGCGCGAGCAGCTCGCCAGCCAGTTCATGGATATTGCATTCCATGGCGGAATTCCCATCGGCAAGTTGGACGCCGACTACAAAAAACATCGGCTGAAAGTGTCTCCGCGAACCGAAGGGGATCATGACCGCGCCTTGGTCATGCTGGCAGCCTTTTGTATAGAGCAGGGTGTTGGCGACGATATCCGCAAGGTCGACCGGTGGGTGGTGGCGGCTTTCATCTCGTATCTTGAAACGAGCAAGGGCCTGGCTGCGCGAACCAGTAAAAAATACGTGTCCCGGCTCAAGCTGTACTTTGACTACGCCCTTTCCCAGCAAACGATCGAGGACAACCCTTGGGAAAAGGGGAAGGTGCATATGCCGACTGCCAAGAACAGCGACAAGGAACGCCCGTTCACCGAAACTGAAGCGGCAAAGCTCCTCATGGGTGAATGCAATCAGGCCCTCAAGGACGTGATGATGATCGCCGCATTGACCGGAGCACGGCTGGACGCAGTCGTTGACTTGAGAGCTGACGATATCATCGAAGGTAAGTGCTTCCGCTTCAAACCGCAGAAGCGCGAGCCGGGAGTGCGATTCATCCCCATCCATCCTGACTTGAAGGGAATCCTTGAGCGGCGGCTCGAAGGCAAGCAGGGTACGGACAGTTTGTTCCCCGAGTATCCCACTCCGGAAAATCCACAACGTGAACGGAGTTTCGCGGCGAGCAAGCAGTTCACCACATACCGGCGCAAGCTTGGGGTCGACGAAGTGGTTGTTGGCAAGCGAAGGTCGCGGGTGAATTTCCATTCTTGGCGCCGCTGGTTCATCACGAAAAGCGAGCGTGCGGGAACGCCCGACCCATTAATTTCGGCGATCGTAGGTCACGCCCGCAAGGGCATGACTCTCGGTCACTATTCGGAGGGCCCCGAAATGATCGCCGCACGCAAGGCGATCCGTAAGGTAAAGCTTCCTCCGTTGGATGGCTCGCCGATTTTTGAACCCGAGGCCGTGACGCCTCGGTCCTAACCATCGCAGAAAATGAATTCCAGCATAGGGTACGGCGCCGGGATCCATTGAGTTTCCGGCGCGTGCGTCACACACGGGGGTCAGGATGCGCAAATCGTCACAATGGGTTTGGCTTAAGGAGAACTGGGAGCCGATAACCGCGCTTTGCGCGCTCTTTATTGCGGCATTGTCGCTCATCTTCACCTGGGCCGGACACCGCGAAATCGAGCGTGCCAATCGGTTGGCGCGCGCGCCGCTTGTCCGCATCGTCCATGACGTCGAAAACCACCTCATAGCCATCGAGAATCTCGGTTTCGGTCCCGGCAAGATCTACCATCTCGACTTTGCGGTGGGCGATTTTACATGGTCGCTCGACGAAACGGATCAGCCGCATTTGATAGCGTCGGAGATTTCGGACGCCGTTGGTGCGGCGCTTTACGAAACCGCTCCGGAACTGGCTGACCGGTTGTTCGAAACCCAAGCGAGCTTCACCCAGCCCCTTTCGATCCTGAAAGTGGGAGATGTCGTGCCGATTTTCCGGTTTTCTTCCGACTTCTTCAACGACGCACCTCCAGATGCATTCAGGTCCCTCTACAGTTACCTGTCGATACGGGCCTGTGTCGTCGATATGCTGGGAGAAACGGGCGGCAGGGCTTTGAGTGGTGCAAATCGGGACTTCTCCGTCCCATGCCCCGAACCATTTGCGCCATACCAGGAGGACCCCTGGTGGAGGTTTTGGTAACTGGTGCAGATTTAACTTGTAGCAACCCACCGGCAGTAAGTACGAGCTGATATGCAACAGTCGAAGGCGCCGCGATGACGGGTATGGAAAACAATGCCGCCGATCAGATGTGGCTCGATGAGTTGGTGGACGTAGCAACAACATACTACGAAACTACCGACGCACCTCTATTGATGTCGAAATTCGGTCAAACTCACCGAGAGCTGCGAGCGGAACTGGTACAGCGTTTCGGCAGCCTGAGTAACGCCGTACGTGCCGTTGGAAATCGCTTGGAAGTCATCAAGATCAGTGGACTGGTCGGGCAGGAAGCGATTGCCCCCGTCGACCGGGTTAAGCGCGTTACGGAAGAGCTGGCGCAACGGTCGACAGGCAGACAGCTGGCCGCGTCCTCGTTCTTGCGACTGCCGTTCCCCTTGCGAGTGGCATTTTGCGTGAAGACCGAGCAGGGGGAAAAAGTCGCGGTTAGTACCGAGCCTCCCTATCGCTACCTCAAGTTGGAGCCGGAACAAGCCATCCCCTTCGGAATGGTTCTGCTCGACGAGAAATACCGGCATCCGGGTTTGAGGCTCGAGAATGCTTCGGACGGCGAGTTGCAGGCCTTGTGGGCCAATTATTCGCTTTGGGCCAACGAGGTGAATTTTGCTCCATCAGGCTCCCCGACCCAAAGCACGCATCAGGCCAACGCCCTCACACGCTTGATGGGGGCACAGGACGAGGCGATGAAATCCAAGATCAAGATTCCCCTGGACATCATCGAGATCTTACTGAAGCACCCCTGATGCCGAAAACGAAAACGAGCCCGGTCGCGGGGCCGAGCACTCTCGGCCTGATCTTGCTTGCCGGATTGCCATTGGCAACCGCCAATCCGGCAGCAGCCACACTCCAAAACCGGTTAAGCGGTTGGAGGGTGAAGGCTTTCCCATTCGCGGAAAATGACGGGACGATGTACTCCGACGGAAGAGCAACCCTCAGCCTCTTGCGGGATGCGTGTGATTTTGCGGAAGTCCAGCGAGACAAGAGCTCCGGTAGCACCGTCCCACGACCGAGCAGAATCTTGCTTTGCTACGTGGATTCGCCCACCAGCAACGATCTGCTTACCGCCTTTGGCTTCTCGACATTCCCCGTTCCGGTAGATGCGAAAAGCGACTGGAAGAGCGGGAAATCTTGGCGTTTCAACATCGATACCGTTGTGCCGGCCTTCATGAAAGCCATCGAGGGTACGAACGAAGGAACAGCGAAGGACGTGCGCTTGCGTATCGAGGCGAAGCGGCCTGACGAAGTGCTGCTTCTTCCCTCGAGAAACTACATTTTGCCGGACAAGGGCTATCTCTCAACCCAGTTCGAGGCGGCTGTATATGGGAGGTTGGGATGGCCTGAAGTGGGCGCGGGGCTAGCCTCGAAGAAGTACACCAAGGAAAATCTGGGACGGTTTTACGCGCGTGTCGGAGGCAATCGTAAGCACTTCCACGTCGACGACCGAGGCCTAGTTTTCGCGAACTCTTCACACGGGCTTCATGGGCCTACGCGGCAGTTACAGCCTGAGGTGAAGGTTCCTGCCGAAGATCTCCGCCGGCTTCTCGAAGGACTTTACCGTTTCGGCACGCCGGTCTTGTCGGGCTTTCAGCACGACGTGCAATACGAGCGTAATAAGGACTTGGCCAACGAGCCCTTCGAGTGTTCCGAAGTAGGGACGATCAACGTCTCGGGCACCCACGCCAACCTTTACACCAATGACGTGGTGCGACCGACATGAATCTTAAAGGGCGAGTTTTTAGGCTCGCCCTTTAATCAATGAGTTATCTTCATCTACGGCCACTCGGTTGATGATCAACCGTCACCAATCAAAGTCGCTGCTCGTTAGAGCTTTGACCCGACTTGTTCTCCCGAAAGGGAAGCGGACCCGACAGCTTTCGCCACCGCCCGAGTCACCGCATTGCGGGTCTCCCGAGGAATTAGGATAACTCTCTCCTTATTTCTGTGCCGGAGGGCTCTACTCCAATTTAGTAAGCCGCCGCCCGTATCGCAAGGCATTTTCCAGCTGTCGACGTTTATAGGGTTACCGACACCTGGTGCAACGTCCGCACGGCTTTCCACCATCGACAAGGGAAGCACGAAGTGTCGTCGCGCCGACTAGTCGGCGGGAGCCAGTGAAAACACTTCGACAACGTACTCGGAACCCATCGTTTTCGGCCCTACAGGAGGGCCTGGCTTCGCCGTGGCCGCGACCGAAAGGATGGAGATCGTCGAGAAAGACTTGAGCGATCCGGTCATGGCGGCGGTCGCCACGCGCGTGCGTCCGATAGGCTGGCGCAGGTCGTATTCGAAACTGTCTTGAGCGTGCGAACGGTCCGGCGCACCTGATGTCGCTCGCGCGCCGACGGGACGTCTACCAGACAAGCCTCGCACTCGATCCCATATCGCGCGACCACGGCGACCTTTGTTCCGGCTGTATCGGCGGTGGCCTCGGCAGCGTCTCGGTCTTGCTAGCTTAGCGCTCGACTCCCGATTGATCGACTGCTCAGAGTAGAAGAGTCATCTGTCGGATGGCGATTAGTAGCTCGACATAAGCAACGGTCGATGCGCAATAATCAAACCTGCAGCGGAGAGACGACATACTTCGCTTGACACTGAGATCAAGCGATTGTTGTGATAAATCTTCGCGCTTGGTGGGGGCGGGGCGATGCGGTGGCGTGAAGTCATTCTGGCGACTTGGGCAGCGCTGGCCATGGCATGGGCGCTCCTGGCGGTTGGCCTTACACCCGCCAACGCCGCCGGCGTCGTGGCCTCGTCCGAAACACCTGCCGGCGCGCTCGTTGAAGGCGGCACGCTGGTGCTCGAGGCATCGTCGTCGCACCTTTCGATTCAGCTTTATTGGGACGATGCTGATCGGCAGCGGACCAGCTTTCGCTACCTGACCATCCTGCCGCTCGCCGCCGACAAGGATCAGATCCTGTGGCGCCTGCTGATTGGCGGCGGTGCCAACGTGGCAAAGATCGCAGCCCGTGGCGAAGCCGAGGCCGGTTGGGAGAAGACTGATGGGCTTCCCGCGGAGGGCACGCCGGAGGCAGCGCTGCAATATGCGATCGCCGTCGCGCCTGAGGAAGTCGGTCAGATCCAGACCTCCATGGACCTCATCGAAGCCGACAAGAGCGACCGAACCTTATCGGGCTATGCGCGGTTCGGGGTTGACGCCTTGACCCAAGTGGTGCGCGCTGCCCAATTCAAGCAGCAGGTTGCTTCGGACAACATCGTCGAGCTGTTTCCCGATCCAGGCCAGTTCGGCGCCACTCCGGTTTCCTGGCTCTATGGACTGATGCAGCTCAATAGCGGCGGACCGGGAGGCCAGTTAGAAGGCTGTTCCACTCGGCGGTTCTTGTCACCGGCCGACCTCGAAGGCGGCCTGCTGGACCGACTGGGCGAGGCGATGGGAAGCAATATGGAGCAGCGGGCCGCGATCCGCTTCTTCGGAATTGTGCGTCTCTATACGGGTCTGCCCGAATATATCGTCAACAATGACGTAGCGGCTGACCTGCTCCCCTTCCTGCAGTTCGACCCGGTGATGGTCGACATTTACGACTGTCACATGCTGCAGGCGATGCGGGGCGGTGACGGGTATCCCGAGACGATGGTCGGCCGCAGTCAGCTCTATCGAGCTTTCGATGACTATCTGATGGGGGTCAGCAAGCCCCAAGATGGGACTCCAAGCCCGTTCCCCGGCGGCGAGCCGCCGAAATTCTTCCGAGCCGCCTATCTGGTCACACGGCCGCTGGGTGTTTCATTTGTCGACCTGCTCGAACGGCAATCTCCGACTATTCTCAATCTGCTGTGGAAGCCGCTGTTCGGGGTGGGCGGCGCCGTGGGCGTTGTCGATCTGGCCGAGACCCCTGACCTGCCTTCGGCCTCGACGCGTACTGCGCTTCATGAAATCAACGTTGCGCTCTTCGAGCTCAACCGGGGGATTATGCGGCGTCTCTACGCGCGCCCCGGGCGCATCTTCGATCCCCTCGACACAAACAATCCGGCGATGGCCGGTTATGGCAGGGCGACGGCTTTCGATCTGCGGATGGTCGTCGCCGAGCAAATGACAATCGAGCGCTACCTGCAGGACAACCGGCCGGGTCCGCAAACCATGCGCCAGTTGACCGACTACAGTCGTATTCTTCCGGCTTTGAACGTGGAGCGCGTCTTTGGGCCGGACAACGGCAAGAAGTGGGAGCACCTCAAGCAAATTCGGGATGTTTACGCGGCGGTCAGTGCGGCGGGCATTGAGGCGAACTTCGCCGACTTCAAATATCGCGTGGCCATCGGTTCGGCCTATGTCCTGATCCTGCACGGCATTGACCCGACCACCGAACTCAAGCCCTACCTGGACCGACTGTGGCCCACACTTAAACCCAGGCCCAAAGACGCTGAGGCGCGGGCTCTCGACGATCGGATCCGCGCGCTTCGGTCGGCGCCGGATATTCTGCTTGCAGCCGACGGCGGCAAGTCGCCGGCGAGTCGAGTGCAGCAGGGTGTAACGGCTTTCCTCTCGCCGGTCGTGGTCGACGGCTGGCTCGATTGCTCAGCGGGCGACATGCTGGCCCATGCAGAACTGCCGCAAGGCATCGCGACGGCAGAAGCTCGGCGCGCTTTCCTCGCCAGGTTCGGTCCGGCCGCGGCGATCGCCGCTTATGAACTGCTGCCTCAGGGCGGGGCCATCGACGGCGCGACTCGGCCCCCGACGAGCCTCGCGCCAAAGACCTGCACAGCCATTCACGCCCGCTTCATTGCCCTGCAATGCGCACTGCAAGCGACGAGTGCAGATGGCTGCAAGGCGGAGTTCGCGGCCTCGGTGCATTCGACGAGTGATGACGGGTCGGACGCGGTCTTCCTGTTCGAAGAAAGTGTCGCTGCCAAATCCTATGCAGCCCAACTCGGACCGTTCTTTTCGGCTGAGCTGGCCAAGACCACTGCTGTCGCTTCGGTGGTGGAGCAGGCCCGCATCGGCGCCAGTGAATACGCGCGGAAGGTCGCCCTCTTCACCGCCCTCGACGCGGCCTCGGCGCGGGCGCTCGCTAATTATGGCGCGGGGATCACCGAGGCCGACCTCGCGGCGCCGCGAGCGCTCTTCACCCCCGATAACGGCAAGGTGGGAACCGACACTGGTGGCGAGTTCACCATCGATGATGCCGCGGTAGGCCAGCTCGAGAGCGAACTTGCCAAGTCTCGCCTTGCCGCGACCATCGAGCAACGGCTTGCCGCGCTCGAGCCGATCCTGACCAAGCTCGAGGCTTACTACGATCCGAACAGACCCATCGTCCTTCCCGGTGTGTCCGACGAGCCGGCCGCCGGGACCGCGAGCTCGGTGACCGAGGAGATAATTTCGCTGGCGCCGGCGGCCGTGAAAGAGACGGTGCTGGCACTCCAGTCCACGCTTGCCGAGGCAGGCATAGAACTTGAGGTTTCGCCGACTGGCATGTCTGCCGAGGGGCTGCCGCTGCACGACGTGTCCGTCTCTTATCGCATGCCCGCCAGCAATGGCGCCTCTGCCTGCGCAGTGAACTCCGCCATTCCGTGCAGCGGAGGCGCGGAAGAAATCGTGCCGCTTGGCATAGACATTCATCGGGTGGTCAAGACAGAAGGCGGCGGTTTGCAGACGACGGCGCGCGCGGGCGAGCAGGACACTGATCTCAATGGCTCGGAGGCGGCGGCGGCGCTGCATCGTCTCGGACTTCCCTCAATCTTCGCTGTGCATGGTCTGGGCATTGAGAGTTCGCGAGACTTCAAGCGATTGTCGCTGTCTTTTGGCTTCGATGTAGCCGGACTGAGCAGCTCGGGCCTGACCCTGCCCATTATCGAGGACGGCGTTGCCGTCGATGTTCGCGGTGCGCTCGAAGCCGCCGTACGGCAAAAGATTGATAGCTTCGACATCTCCAACAGATTCGCGCAGTTGCGTCTTCCCGCCTTTGGCACGAAGGGAACCGGGATGTGGTTGGCCCCCGATCCAACGGGCGTAAGCCTCGACTTTGATTGGCCCGGGCAGGTCCTGACGGCCAAGATCGGGTACCGGTTGGGCTTTGGGCCGGACACCACCCCGTTGGTGAGCGCGAATGCCGAGTTGCTGGCGACCGAGAAGGGCTTTGAGGTTCGTCAGCTCTCCTTCGATGGCGGCGGGATCGAAGCGTTCACTGCCAGCCTCCTCGAGCGGACAGGCCTTGCTGACGCGCTTAAGGACAAGCTCGACGCCATCTCGATCGATCCTGAATACACCAATGGACAATTGGTCTTGGCAGTTGCCGGCAACTTCACCGTCGGCACCTGCAAAGCCGCAGTGGTGGTTCGGGTGCCCGCCGACGAATTTGCTGCCGATCCCACCAGGGTGATCGCCCGCATCACGACATCGGGCGAACAGGTCGCCAAGGACGTTGCTAACTGCGTCATCGACACGGCGCTCGACGGCGTCGAGCAAGTGCTTGACGCGGGATCGCTGCGCCTGTTCGGCCTGACCTTGACAATAGACAACGCCGCCGAGCTCAAGGAGCAGTATGCGCCAAATCCCGGTCTTCCCGAGTTGCAGCCCGAACTGTTGCTTGACGATAGCCGGAAATGCGACCTGCCCGGTCCGTCCAAAGGCACCATTACCGGCGCGGTCATTCGCATCGTCGACGGCACCGTCAAGCTCGATCTCTCGGCAATAGGCAGGATCGAGGCGGAGGCACAGCTTCTGGGCCGCGCCGTGGAGTGTCGGCTGAGGTCGTTGGTGGCACCCGGTGGGACCTTGGATGTGCGCGACATTCAGTTCAGTGGCGAGACGTTCTCGGCTGCCGTCACCCTCCGCGAGCTGCCCTGGCTGGGCGACATCTCTCTCGGCCGCATCAACATCTCGGCGCTTGGTACCGAAGACCCTGAGAAGATCCTGACCGATGCCGTTGGCGCGGCCCTCGAAGCGCGTGTGAGCGCGGAAATCGCCCGCCGGCTTCAGGGAAAGGTGGCGATGGTTGGTATTGGCGATTTTGAATTGCTGCCGGACGGGACCAAAGTCTCGCTCTTTGGCGCCAACGCCGGCATCGAGATCAAGGGGCGGGTGGATATCCAAAGCATCAAGGCGACCGCCACCCTCAGCCTGCCCTTTAAGGGCCTGCCGGGCAGCGCCAGGGTCACAATGGATATCGGCCAGTCGCTGCAGGATACCATTCTCGGCGTTATCGGCGACCTGCTGCCGTTTGGCGGCGATCAGGTGCAGATCACGCCGCCACGTCTTGAACGCCTTGACGCCAACGGTCGCCGCTTCGGGCTGGTGTTCGGCGCTACAGCGAATTTCGCCATGGCGCCGAGTGATGGCTTCAAGATCGAGATCAAGCGCATCATCATCACCGATCAGGATACTCGCCTCGGTGGCCAGATCAGGCTACGTCTCGGTTACGACCTCGAATTCGTCTATTTTGCGATCACCGATATCACCGTCATCTACGATACGGGCGAAGGTGGTGGCCACAAGGGCGTGATCCTGCAGGCGTCCGTGGCGCCGCTCGCCTCCGTGCTCAAATACATCATCAAGCTCGAGGGCGAACTCGATCTGCGCGAACTGCATTCGAAGCGGTTCACATTGAATGCCGCGCTCATCCTGCTCAACTCGCTCGACCTGATGATCTCGACTGGCACGATCGACCTCGACAAGTCCTCGATCACGTTTGATGCCAGGACCGCTCCCGCAGTGGCGGAAGTGCTCGACATCCACGGCACAGGCAAGTTGCTTGGCGAGGAGGGAATTGCCTCAGCCGACACCGTGATGGGCATTCTTGGTGTCAAACTTTCACAGACCGAAATGCTTGCCTGCAGCAAGCGCTGCGAGGACCTGCCGGCAGCAGAAATGCTGCGTGTCCGCGTGTATCAAAATCTTCTCATCGGCGATGCCAGTCTGCTCGGCACCACCGACTTTGAGTTGAACGATCCGCGGATCGGCGGTCGTGTCGATCTCGACCTCTTCGGCTGGCGCCCGGCGTCCGCGACACTCGATGCCAGCCTTGCCTCCGTTGTGGCGAAGCTGCGCTTCATCGGCATTGGCGTGACGGTCATCACGCCCTCGATCGACACGATGACCCCGGGACTTCTCGCCGATATTTTGAAAAGCCTGCTCGACATTGATCTTAGCTCGCTGCTTAAGCTGAAACTCAAGGACATCACGGTGTCCCTGATGCACGGCGACGGTTCGGTCACGACCACAAAACCCAATGCCAGCAATGGGCCGGATGGCGGTCAAAAGCCGGGTGGCGACGGAGCAGCCCAGGCGCCTGATCCGGGAAGCAGCGATCCCAAGCAATACAACAACACAACGCCCGGCCCCGGCGAAGCGGCGCCGAAGACGGAACCGCAGTTTCCCGGCGTCAATGAGCGCTTCGGCGAAGCCACCGTTCAGGCCATCTACTGCGAGAAGGTTTTTGGCACAGGCGAGTCCTGGCCGCCCAATGATGGGGATCGCTTCGAGTTCTGGGTCTACGGGCAGCGCGATACATCAGCGCGCCTTTATAGTGGGCATACGCATCCGGATCCCGCGCAGGTCACGTGGCACGATTGGACGTTCGACGCAGCGTCGGCGCGGGTGATCTGCGATAAGGGCGTCAACCCTGTGCACGAACTCAACTGGGAGAAGTATCCTCGCGTCGGCGTCGGCCGGCAGATCAGCGTGCAATACGAAGATTGCATCGGGAACGTTCCTTCGATCGGCCTTTGGGCACTGGTCGGAGAGGCCTTCAGCGACAAGGGCAAATTCGTTACGTCCTACAAGCCGGTGCTGTGCTGGCAAAACGGCAGCGAGCTCTACGACCTTAGGGTGCGGTTGCTTCACAATAGTGGAAGTTTTCTGGGGCTGGTCGAATGCACGGCGCCGGGGGTTGCGCCGCAATGGCTGGAGGACGATCCCCTGTTCCGCCGCGCCTGCCGCGAGCGCAGCGGCCTGCTCGATCTCGGGACGCTTGGCGACGTAAAAGATGGGCTGCTCACAGCGAGTCAGGAGTTCACCCTGCTCGACATCAGGGCACGTCACCTGCTGACGACCGGCCAGGGTTCGTTTCCAGACCAGAAGCTTGCTTTTCAGGTTCCGTTGGCGGCCGGCGCGATTGATGTGACGGTTTACCCGGTTTTTGACAGGGACGGCGCGGAGGTCGGAAGCCGGGTTTTGATGCAGGGCCCGGATGGCAAGACCCTGACCACCACATTGACCCTGGACGATCCACTTGGGTCATGGCTAGCCTTGCCCGGCTTTCAGCAGGAGATCATCACGCTCTGGTTCGAGGATGGTCGGCACCCCGTGGTTGACTTCGCTCGAACAGGAACCGACCTCGTGCTGTCGTCCGGAAGCATAGAGCGGCTTTGGCTCTGGCGCGACGACCCGGCGGGGACGACGGTCGAGCGCCGGGCGTTGGTGGTCGACCGGGACAAGCTGCATGACGAGTCGTTGCCGGAATTTTTTGAGGCGCTGGCTGCAGAAGTTCGTCTCTTGCCAGAACCGGGGGCGGTCTGGACCGCCTTCCTCGGAGTCGCCCCGCAAAGCGACATCCGGCTTTTCGTTTTGACGAGCGCCACCGATCAGGTGCGGATCCTGCTTGATCTCTATCTCGAGCCCGCCGGCGCCGAGCGGCCAGCGGGGGACTTTTCCGCAACCGACCGGAAAACCCGCCGGATTTGCCAGGCGGGCGATCAACTCGGTGCCGCCTTGGCTGGGGGCTTGGGCGCGGCGGGAAGCGGGCTGTCACTTGAAGATATCCTCGCGGCGCCGGACGAGCTTTTAGAGCTCGGGCCGCCTGTACATCCACTTATCATTGTTCGGCAGCAGCCGCAGTGCCCCTAACGGAACGGGAAAAAGACAGTGGCAGTAGATACCGAAGAGAGTGTGGCCACGCCGGAGGGCTCGTCATACCACCGCTTTCTCGAAGCCATGCTGCGGATGCGGATGATGTTGTTCGAACGCACGCTGGCGTTGACGACGCGCGGTTGGTGGCTTCTCTGCGTGCTGTCGCTCCTCCTTGGTCTCGTCACCTATGCGAGCATGCAATGGGTCTATCAAGGACGGTTGATCAGCGCCATTAAGGCGGTAGACGGCATCGAGGATTTCTGCGCCGAGACTGAAGGCCTCGATCCGGCGACATGTCGCGGCAGTGATGCTGAAGGACGCCGGGTCAGCCAGCAGCTGCTGTGGGCGCTGCTGATCGAGGCCGAAGTTATCGACGCGACGGAGGCGGAGACTCCGGTCGAACTCGACCAGGGTCTGCGAACCAACCGTCCCGCCTTTGCAGTCAGTTGTTTCCTCCAGAACAGCGTTCTCACCGTCGGCGCCGATGACAAGCCAGACTGCAAGCCTAGCAATATCGAGCCGCCAGCGACTAAATCGGGCACGCTGGACCTGGTGCTGGGACTTGCCTGGTCGATGTGCCAAAACGCATCGAGTAATGCGGCCCCGGAATTCCAGAAGAACCGCATCGCCCACTTCCTGGCCGGTATCTATCCCGACACGATATCGGACGCTTCGGGCGAATTAACCGGCGGACCACAATGGACCGATTTCATCGGCGTGCTGCTGTCGGGTTTGCGTCTTGCGCCCAGCAGTTCGATTTCCGATGTCGAGATTATTTCTGAGCTGACCCGCCTCTCACATGCGCAGTTCGCACTGAGCGACGAGGGGCGGCAAGGGTATCGCTTTCTCGAGGCGGACCGGTGCGTTGTCTCGACCTTGGATGCGCATGACGAGTTTCGGCGCATGCAGGCGTTCCAGAAATTGGGGGCATTCCTTCTGGGTCGCGTCGGGTCCAACCCGGCGGTGCGGACGGCCACGACCGAGTTGACTTACTGGACCGGGCCGGAGCAGCTCTTTCTGATCATCATGGGCTACTTCGCCTTGGTCCTGATCCTCCTGCGCGGACTTGCCTCGCTTGCGACAGCTCGAGGGGCGGTCCTTGCCCGTGACAATATTCGGGCGACGACGCGTTCGGAGCGACGCCTCGAAACTTTCGTTACCAACTGGCTCAAGGCCAAAGCCACCGATCCCGATCCGGCGGTGCGGAGCTATTGGAAAGACCTCATCACCGACGAACTGATCTCTGGCCGATGGCCGGTGCGCTTCGCGATTGCAACCCTCCCCGCGATCGGCTTTATCGGCACGGTACGGGGCATCCTGCTGTCGCTCTCCAATGCCGACGCGATTGTCTGGGCATCCACTCAGGCGGATCGCGCAGATGCCATATCAACGTTGTCGGGGAGCCTCGGACTGGCCTTTGCGACGACCATGATAGCGCTGCTGATCGGCGTTTTTATCTCCCTGCTTTCGGCGCTTGAAGGGCGCTTCGAAGAGCGAACGATGCTGACGCTATTTCGTGAGGGCAAGGTTGGGGCCTCACCCGTGCCGCCACTGACACCGGCTGTCCCCGCCGGACCTTCGCCGAATGTTTCGGGCAATCGGCCTCCTTCGAAGCGGGGAGGAAAGCCCGAATGAGCTTCGACCAGCCGGACAATCCGTTTTTTCTGAGCTTTACCGATGTGCTGACCTGCGTACTGGGCGGGTCGATCTCGCTGTTCCTGATTTTCGTCACGTTGGTGAAACTGGTCCCCGCGGAGCAGTCCAGCCAAGCATCGGCGGGTGTCGATCAGCGGGCGGGGATTCTGCGCGCGCTGGAGCGAGAAAAGACCGCGGGCGCCTCGGCCGCAACCTTGCAGCTGGTGTCGGAAAGCTGCGAGACCATTAATTCCATCGCGGTCGAGAACGCTGAAATTTGGTCTCTCACTAGCGTGGGGCCGAAGGGGGAAACTCTTTGCGGGCGCTTGATCGTCTTTGCGGCGGGATTGCCAAGCTCGACCACGCCGATCAAGAGCGATTTCATGCCGAGCCGCCCGATCTGGATTACGCTGACGGTTGGCGCCTCTGTGTGGTCACGACCTGTGGTGATCGATGCTGACGCCTTTCGTCAGATGGGCGCCCTGCTCACCATCGTTCCGTCGGCGCAAGTGCTGAACACTGCAACCAGTGAGGTCCTGCGCCCGCTGGCAGACGAGCCGGCCCAATGAGCCGACGCCGGCAACGACCCTCAGAGAGCAGCCTGGCGCTTAGTTTCATCGATACGATTTCGGGGGGCTTCGGCGCGGCCTTCTTCCTCTTTCTGATCTTTGCCTCGATGCCGTTCGAGGACTCGGCAGCTGTCGGCGGTGCGAGCCGGTTCATGGAAGTCTGGCTTCGCTGGAAGTCGGCAGCCGATCTCATGGGCATCACGCTAGAACACGAGTCCGGCGTGAGGATACGCCTGACATCGAAGGATTTTGTCATCGATCCGTTCACCGGAAAGCTCGCCCCCAAGATCGACAAACCTCTTTGGCGATCCGCCCAGGTCAACGGCTTTTCGTGGTTCGGCGAAGCCGGGATGCAAAATGGCGCAGAGGCGTCAACGCGGCTCCGGCTCGCCGATCCATGTCCGGGAAAGTGGCGGATTACCGCCACCCTGCATAGCCATTTGGCCGGCGAGGCGTGGCTCGCTCAGCCGGTAGCCGTGCCCTACTACGCCACGGCACGCGTGTTTGACGGCGTTAGCCGCAACAGCGACTACAGTGTGCCTTGGAAGGATATCTCGCCTGGAGTGACGGATGTCCTGAACTGGGAAACCGCCGCGGGAGTGAGCAGTGAGATTGATGTGCTAGCCCCGCCGCGCCAGAAGCTGACCTACTGCCCCACGCCGTCCAAACCTAGCTAGGATTCGTTCGACACCTCCCGCTCGGCGGGGGGCTAGCGGTGCGGCTCGCTGTGGGTATGTGCCCAAGGCGCAAAATGGACAGCATGAACCTGCCGTTGGATCTGCTGGCAGTCGCCCCGGGGTACGTCGGCTGGGTTGGAGCGGGTTCGCGTTCGAGATCAAAATGGCACGAGTCCGGCCCGGTCGATCGAGCAAAGCTCGAAACCGGTCTTATGTCGTGGCACAGTGGCGGCATGTGCAATGCTTACGAACAACATGTCGCTGGGTCGAATACATCGACGAGCGCCCTGTGCGCGCCGATCGCGTACGCAAATCCGTTGGCGCCGAGGACACTTTCGCGGCTGACATATTCGATCTCGAAAGTGCTCGTAAGGAACTGGTGCCCCTGGTCGGCAAGGTCTGGCGTTATTGCGCGGAGCGATCGATCCAGGGTCGTACAGTGACGCTCAAGGTAAAGTTCGCGAACTTTCAGCAGATCTCACGCAGCCGCACGATCGGTGGTGTCGTTGCCGCGGAGACGGAGCTCGCGACCGTTGCCGGCACGCTGCTCGATCAGGTATTTCCCGTCATCAAGGGAATACGCCTGCTCGGGGTGACACTTTCCAATCTGAGCGGATCGGCCGCTGAGGCAGACCGCCAGATGTCGCTGACCATCTAGGACGCACGTTATCGGACCGCCTTGCGAATTCTCTCTGTCAGAACCTGCTCGACGTAGAAATAGCCTTCCCAGGCATCGGGCTGTTGAGCCCGAGCGGCCGCGGCAAAGACGTCGAAAGCGCTAGCGCTTTTGAATGTCGGCAACTCGTCCCAGGTAACCGGTACCGCGCAGGATGCACCGGACCGCGCTCGTGTCGACCACGGGCATATTGCCGTGGCGCCCTGACCGTTGCGCAGATAGTCGAGGAACATCCGGCCCTTGCGCCTCGCCTTGCTCATATTCGCCACAAAGCGGGACGGATCCGTGCGCGCCAGTAGTTCGGCGAAGTCCTGGCAGAAACCCTTGACTGCTTCCCAGTCGGCCTGAGGGACGAGTGGAACGACGACGTGGATACCTTTGCCACCGGACAGCAGGGGCCAAGATTGTAGGCCAACCGCCTCGAGAACACCTCGGATGTCGAGCGCTGCCTGCTTGACGTCCTCGAAACCCAAGCCCTCGTCTGGATCGATGTCGAAGATCATCCGGTGAGGGAGGTCCGGCTGCTGGCGCAGACTGCCCCAGACGTGGAATTCGAGCACGTTCATTTGGACGCCCGCGACCAGGCCCGCCAGGTCGTCAATCCAAAGGATCCGGCTTTCCTTGCCGGACATTTTCTCCAGCTGCCCGTCATGGATAGCCTTAGGCATTCCAGGCAGCTTGTGCTTTTGAAAAAAGGTCTTCTGTAGGTCGCCGTTGGTATCGCGCACGAGAGAGAGAGGCCGGTCTTCGATATGGGGCAGCATCTTCTCGGCGACAGAAGCGTAGTATGCGGCGAGCGTTGCCTTGGTAACTACGGTGTCCGGATACATGACTTTGTCGGGATGGCTAAGGGTCACGCCCACGGCGCCTGCGATCCCCTTACCGATGCCAGGATCAAGAGTGGCGGTAGCGGGCGCTGCCTCCGACTTGGCAACTTCCATCACCACCTGATCGGCCCGCTTGTCTTCGCGCATCCCTTCAAAACTAGGATGCCGCAGGCTGCCATCAGGGGTCACCTCGGAATAGGTGACTTCGGCCACGAGTTCGGGCTTCACCCAGCGGGCTCGCCGGGCAATGTCGCGCGGCACGGAAGCGAAGGCGGGTCTGTCGAGCCGCCTTTTTTCGAGCTGCGCCAGTATTTTGTTCCGCATCGCCTCGGTGAACCCGGTGCCCACGCGGCCCCTATATATCAGCTTTCCATTCTCATAGGTGCCCAGGATCAGCGAGGCCATGCCCCCACCAGGGTCGCTGGACCGATAGCCCCCGATCACGAATTCCTGCCGCTTGATGCATTTGATCTTGAGCCAGGCTGCCGTCCGGTCGCCGAGATACCGACTGTCGGCGCGCTTGGCGATGACCCCTTCGTGGCCGCCGGCGCACATCGCATCGAAGATCTTTTTGCTATTGTCGGCGATATGGGTGGAGAACTGCAGACTGTCGTTCGGATCCCGGTCGCCCAAAAGGTCAGCAAGGCGTTCCTTGCGCTCGATCAACGGCCGGCCGGACAGATCCTCGCCATTCAGCTCAAGGAGGTCGAAGGCATAGAACTTGAGTGGCATTCCGGCGGCAATGCCGGTCTTGAGCATCGAGAAGTTCGTACGACCCTGGCTATCGACGGCTACAATCTCGCCGTCGATCAGTGCCGAGCCTTTCGTCAATGACTGCAGTGGCGGCAGGATAACCTTGAACTGACGGGTCCAGTCGTGGCCGTTGCGCGTGTAGACCACGATGTCGGCACCCGAGACAGCGACCTGGGCGCGATAGCCGTCGAACTTCATTTCAAAGAGCCAATCGGCGCCCACCGGGATGTCCTCGGTGAGCTTGCAGAGTTGGAACTGCCGGAAGGCAGGCAGTGGGTATCTTAGGGTAGATTCTGAGTCCCTGCGCCGCGTGCGCTTTTTGCTGTGTGCGACCTCTACGGCCGGCATGCGGAACTCGGATACATGATCCGATTCAATACTCTGCCGGGGGACTTTGTTCCACACGTTGCGCGGACGAATTGAACCTCAAGAGTCCGGCGGCGTTGTTGGGTACCGGAACGCAATCTTTTGGAGGACGCAATGGCCAGTACTCAAACAACGCGTGGACGCAGCCAGGACCGTGCGAAGGTCGCTGGTGGGCAGGATCACGAGGTGAAGTACGAGGCGGGCAAGACCGGAGCCAGCAAGGCTGAGGTTAAGTCAGCCGTCAAGTCGGTCGGCAACAGCCGCAAGAAGGTCGAGGACAAGCTCGGAAAGAAATAACCACGATCGCACCGGCGATCGGTCCGTCCTTGCTTCACAGGGCCTGTTTCCGACCGCCCTGTGGAATGCGAGGCCGGTCGCCTGCTTCGTCACTGATCAAATCACGGCGGCCATTGATGGTCGTCGTACTTCATGAGCTCAGCCTCGACGCTCTCGCGAGTTTCCAGGCGTATGACCCACTCTCCGACGCCAACCAGATCGAAAGAGTAGTGCGGATTCTTGTCGAACGACCGCGTTTGTTCGGTGGCCTGGTCAAGTTCAAGTGGTCGGACTGCAGCCTCGAGGTAAGGTGGCGTTCCGATGTCAGCTTTTAGCTGTCGCTTCCATGATTGGCTGTCTTGGAAGCTATCGATCTGGGAAATGACCCCTGTGAGAGCAGATTGGATAAGACCAATTACCTGTTTCCGCTCAGAAAAATAGCGTCGGTTCAGAAGACGCCGAAAACAAGGTTCCAGATAGGCGGCGTAGGCGCGCGACGGTCGGCCATTTGCGATCATGACCGCTCCAGCCTCGAGTAGGAAAGTTATGTAAATACGCTCTGAACAGCCATCGCGTAAGATATCAAGGTAGGCCTGATCCAAACATGCCTCGGCAGCCATGGGATTACTGGGCCGATGTAGTCTTGCAAGCGCGATCTCGAATCCCAGAACCTCGTGGTAGTTCGCTTGGGAGGAGGAGTGTGCTAGATTCGAGAGGCTGAGAGCGAATGCTTTGTATAGATCGCCAGGAGACCTCTTCCCGCGGGCGGGGCGGTCTCTACGTGCCAGCGCAAAAATGTATGTGAGCGCCCGATCGCGTGTGATTACCGGCCGCTCTCCATCCTTTTCAAGTTGTTCATAAATCTCGATTGCCTTGGTGTCGTGCCCCTCCAGATAGGCGATCTGGGCGGTGCGCGACTCCAAGCGTTCCTTATTCTTGAGATAAACCGAACGGACGTCTTTTATCTTTTCGAGGTTGTCCGCGGACTCCCGCAGGGCTTCGCGCGCTTCGCTGAAAAGGCCCATTGTGGCCAAAGCCAAAGCTTTGTTGATAAGGGATTTGCACACCAGCTCATGGTGCCGGAGCTGCCGTGCTTTTTCGGCAAGTTCCTCGAAAGCTTCCGCGGACTCCGGTAGGCGACCAACATCCAACAGCGCGAAGCCTACGTCAGAGAGGAACTGAATGTGATCTCTATCCGTCATTCCCGGGTGGCGCTTGCCAAGCACGCCGTCCCCGCTCAACAATTGGAGTAGCTCGACCTTCAATGCGTAGGCCCCGTACCGTCGGCTAAGTTCTCTCGAGTTGCCGTCGAGCAGATGCCGATAGACGATATTGCGCGCAAACGACCAAGCTTCGTGTGGATCGCAGCCGCGCTGTTTGGGGTTGGGCGGAGCGACGTCCAAGGTCTTGGGGGCGCTTTCTCTCGTCACACCCCGCCACTTGTCCTGGGTAGGGTTCGGGCGGGTCGGGTCTGCAGTGCCACAAGCCCGCATTAGATGCCGAATGACCTCTGCCAGGAAGAAGAGCTCTCGGCCAAGACGACCCGCTTGAAATGGCAGCTCATCTTCCATGGGTATATCAAATCGTTCCTCATACATCCGTTTGGCGATCAGGAAATGCACCCAAGCGCGTCGGTACACGGTGCTCTCGTCGGACTGTAACCAAAGATCCTGGATTATCGCCTTAACGCCCAACGGCATGGCGTAGCCTCGCTGTGGGTTTCGACCATACGGGGCGGGTTGTAGCAGCTGCTTATAGGGCGTCTTGACCGCGAGAGCGGCACATTCTTCGATATTAATACCGCTGATGACCTTCCTGGATTTTCCGGATTCCGATTGCTCCGTGGCCCTCTCATCGACGTAGGTAATTGCGCTTTCTGTGAGCCAGTAAAGTGCCGTTGAATTCCTACGGAGAAAGCGTGCGATGGGGCCATCGTCCTCGTTCTTTCCATCGCAGATGCAATTGAAGAACGTCACCGTTTCTCGGATCAGGGAGCGGATATCCGGCAGATGGTCGACGTCCATTGCGGCGAGTCGCTTGAAGCCCTGCGTCGGGTCAAAGTAAGACTCATTTTCTAGATTGGACGCGAAAAATGCCCTGAGCCGAATGGAAGCTGGCCAAATTTCGATGCCGGCTACTTGATCATAGTGCCAACGGACCTGCTTCAGGCGTGGATCGTCATCTCCGAGATCGTGTTCGACACCTCGTTCCAGTAGAAACCGGCGCAACTGAGCCTTGAAGAACGGAATGCGTTCCTCTGGCGGCACCACCAGAGCACTGGTCAGTTCCTCCAACTGGCCGTTGTCGATGCCCTCGGTCGTAGTCTTGTTGGAAACTAAGAGAATGTGCGGGCGTCGAACGCTTGTCTTCATTAACTGGATCGCATCTATGAGCCGTTTGAGCGGCGATCGTTTGCTCGCCTTCTCCAGAAATTGCGATGCGCCGAACACGACGACCAGAACGCCTTGGGCGCAAATCTCCGCCGCCAACCTTCGGGGATTGTTCCGGTCGGGGGCGTCGAGTCCTAGCTCTTGGGCAAGGTAGGCAATTTCCGACTTCCCATCCGTCTTGGTCGCATCGACATAAAGATAGGCCAACTTGCTGTACAAGCGCGCAACCGGGTGAGATCGAGCAAGTTGCTCGACCACATAAGCTGCCCCCGTCTGGAACGGGATTGACCACTCCAAGAGGATGTGGCTGGCCTCAGCGATCTGCTTTTCCAAAAGCCCGAAGGCTCTTTCCTCGGCGGCCCCAAAATCCAGGAGAAACGTCGTGGTCGGCAGCTGCGCATGAACCGCAACCGTGGGATGGTTGCCCCTTGGAGTGTCCGGCGCAATCCCGGCCCCTTCCAGTTTTTCGTCCAGAGCAGACAGTGACTCGGCGTCGAAGATATCAGCTGGCAGTTCAAAGGTCTCGATGAGACGTTTGCGATTCGCCGCGTCAGAGAACGCCTCGACTATGGCGCTGTCCGTCGCTTCACCCGGGTTAAGCCACCTTGAAATATAAACCTGCGCCGTGGCTGGTCGGTCAGTCTTCGGCAGGCCAGTAATCTTATAAAAATCGACGTCTTTCTTGGTGCTCTTGCCGCTGCTCTTAGAAAGGTGAGCCCTGTAATTGCGCCATATATGCGCGAAAATCTCCTCGAACCTCACACCATCCCCCAGATCGCCCTGTCGCGCCCATTTTGTATGGATTTCTGAAGAAATAAGGCGGCGAAAGCAACCTCTCCATTTTCTTACAGGCGTAAGAAACAACCAAATACAACGCCACGCGTCCGTATGGCGGAAGCACTCATTTCGTTGCTGTGGATTCGGTGAACTGATTTCGTGAGGCTGCGAAGAGGCCAGTAAGGCGTCTTCGCCAGCGTAACGAGTTTCAGGGCTCCTCGACCCGGATATGAGGCCGCCCTTGAGGAAGCCGAGAGGGCTGCAGACTCCTATTGTTCTGCGTTTAACGAGTCAAGCCTTCCATCGAAACGCGCTTCAAGCGCCGCGGTACAGGGAGGACCGAATGCCTAAACAGATCAGTCTGCAGATCAGCACTGACTGCGACGACCGATGTTCGCCGCCAGCCTGCAAGTGCGCGCACATCGAAGAAAACTTCCTTCGCTTGATGAAACTCCTTGAGGCGCCGGGGGCGGTGAACCGGCTCCTGAAGATGATCGAAGCGGACCAAGTCTGGGATGAGCTCGTAATCAATGAGGTGTCACGATGAACGCTTTGGTGCAAATTTTCGCTACCGAGCCGGCAAATGCCATCTGTGGCGTATGCCGCGTCGGCCATTGCTCGAATTCCATCGAGCCCATCTACGTCGACAACAACGCGACGGGGCGGAGAATGTGGAACTACATTCCCGAGCTGAGCATGCTGGAAAAAGTCGTGCCGGGCGATATGGCAGAGTATGTCAATCCAAACTCGGACAGGGGACCGGTAGCCAAAGAGCTGCGAACCCAGCTCGCGGAGATGGAAGGGATCGACAGGGAGGACCTTTTGATCGATGGGTCGGGCCTTGAGCGTATCAAGTCGCTACCCGGTTTGGTGGGAGCCAATACAATCATGGCGATCCGGAACGATTTCCCCGGTTACGCCTCAGGGCGATTGATCGGAAACCTCCCGTTCCGGGAAATCCCTTGCGACATCTGGGACCAGAGTTTGTCACCCGGTGCGGCAGCAGCGGCCGTGTTGGACGCTGATCGCCCGATTGTATTTCTTTCCATGCCGGTGACAAATCCAGGCCAGACCAAAGTCAACCTCGCCGTCGCTTCCGCTATTCGGGAGGCGAACCCAGACGCATGGGTCGTGATCGACGCCGCCTATCGACGTGACCGCCAACCGGCCGAAGATTACGTCAGCTACGCGCGTTCAACGCCTCGCACGGTCTATTTGAACGTTGCGGCAAAGGAGTTCGGCGCCTGTGGGGCTCGCATTTGTTGGATGACGGGAAACAAGGAAACCTTGGCTAAGCTCAAAATCGACATCTGCCCATATCCCGTCTCCATGCATTCAGCGCGCTACCTGAGCGAGCTCGCCGCGCGGCCTGGCCTCGTTGAACGCATTCATTCGGTTCAGCGCTCTGCCGCTGATGTCTATCGCCGCCTGCTGCCTGAATATGGATTCAGGTTCAAGAGTGGGTCGGGGCCATGGGTCTTGGTGGAGCTTGGTCCAGAGGCAGGAGCGATCGTCGATCGTCTCGCGAACCAGCACCGGGTGTACGTGCAGGATCAGACCGGCCGGATCGAGGACCTCGCTGGTTGGATCAGGATCTCAACGAATGTTCCTTGCGATGCGCGGCGTGTGGTCGAGGCGCTAGTCGCATCACGGAGTGCGACGAAGGCGGCTTGAATTCGCCCAGCCCCTGTTAGATGACCATCGCTCATGCTGTCGCCGGGGTGATCACAGCCACCCCGGCGACGACTTCTCGAGTTCTTGGGTGCGAAGCGCAGCCTCGAGCCGAGCTAGGCGCCTTGCCGTGAACGAGGAGCATGACGTGCGGATCGGATCTCCCCAGAGATCATGCCTTCTTGGGACAAGAGTGCGACGGCCAGATGATGTATTTCTATGTCGGCACATCCAGCCGCGTTCATTATTGCGTTTCGCGAGTTCTCGACTACTCTGCAAGAGACTGATTTTCATGGGCTGCGCGGGGATTTCCGAGACAATCGTCAGCGCTAGACGGCAGTCTTGGGGGGCGAGTGCATGCCGAATAACAATTGGATCCGGTTCCTCCGGAACTACGGCCCAATTCCAACCAACGACAACATGTATGATGAAACGATCCAGCGGGCCCTCACCCGGCTAAAGATCGCGCCCATCGAGTTGCCAGCTCCTCATCTTGACTGGCTGGTCGACAACTTCCGATCCGAGGGTTGCCTCTCCATCATTCTAACGGGGACTGCCGGAGACGGCAAAACCTACCATTGCCGTCGCGTTTGGCTTGGACTTGGCGGCACGATCGAGGACTGGAACGGTGGTGCCAAAATCCAGAGGCTTGCCCTGGGCGCTCGACAACTTGTTGTCGTCAAGGACCTGAGCGAACTCCGCGCCGACGAAAGCAAGCCTTTGATCGAGCAGATGGCGTGGGATGTCGCAAATCCCGCTGCGCCGCGTGTCTACCTACTGGCCGCCAATCACGGTCAGTTGCTCGAAAAGCTCAAGAGCGCGGGCACTGACAAGACCACAACTGCACTTGTGGAGGTGGTCGAGAACCTTCTTGTTACGGGTCGCTCCGGCAACGACGCCATCAAACTTGATTTGAAGGACCTCAGCCGATCTGCGGCAGTGGTGATGATCGACCAGGTGATCGACGCCGTCACGCAACACCCAGGCTGGAAGGGTTGCCTGGACTGTCCAGCCCTCAATGAAGCGCATTGCCCCATCCGCGAGAACCGCGAACGCCTGATTGGAACGAACGACGTTGGGCTCTTCAGAAGCCGCCTCGGTAGCCTCGTCGAAGCAAGCGAACAGAATGGTGGCCACTTCACGATCCGGCAGGCGCTGTCATTGGTGACGAACATCATTCTAGGGCATCCTGACGCGAAGGATGGCCTAATGTCGTGCAATGATGTGGCCAGCTTGGCAGCTGCAGGGACCGGCGAGCTAGCCAGCCCGTATCGAAACGTCTTCGGCGGCAACCTGAAGCGGAGCCGCGCAGAACGGACTGAACCATTCCGTAAGCTGCACCTGTTCGGAATAGGCTCGGAAACCAGTAACAAGGTGGACAACATGCTGGTCTACGGCGCGGACGATCCCGCGCTTCTGGCAACCTACAGTGCTCTGGTGCAGGCCGATCCGATATACGGTGAGACACCGACCTACAAGCGCGCACAGCAAGCTTACCTGGAAGGCGACGACCCCAGCGCCGCAACCCGTTTCCTGACCCTCCTGCAGGGGCAGCGTCAGCGCTTGTTCTTCACGATCGGGGAAGAGCTGGCTGAGAACTTGGACCTGTGGGATCTGACCGTCTTCCGTTACGCCGGCCTCTATCTTGAGACCGCCCGCGCGCTCGCCGAGAAGCGCCCGCTGCCTAGACAAGTGATGCCCATGCTCATTCGTGGGCTCAACCGCGTGTTCACCGGCATGCTCATTCAGAACCAGGACGAGCTTGTGCTGGCAAGTGCCGGAAGTCAGTCGCAGTCGAGAACGAGCCCATTGCTCGAGGAATTCGTCTCGGTGGCACGCCGTGGCGGCGAAGAAGTGTCCCTTGTCGGCGACAACCAGGGCGGTATGCAATTGGTGGTCAAGTTGTCGCGCGACGACCCGCCCCCAATCTCACTTCAACTGTCGACCACCCGGTTTGAATTCCTCGGACGGGTGGCCGAAGGTGCCCTTCCCTCAAGCTTTTCGCTCGAGTGCCATGAGGATTTTCTCGCCTTCAAGGCCCGCTTGCTTAGTGCGGTAGAACGACGGCGGGTGCTGGATGGCGATGACCGCGCAACCGACATCGTCCTCAAGTTCATCGATCTCAACCTCGACGGCCGGGCCTCGTCTCGCAGTGTCACGGTGAGGATCTGAAGATGGAGATTCTGCCGCGCCCGGTTGGGCATGAGGATCGAACCGGTCCCGCATTTTGGGTGGATGAGGCAATTTGGGGCCATCGTCTTCACGACGAGCAAAGCCCCTGGCTCATCCTTCTCGAATTTCTCGGGGTGCTCAGGTCGGAAAGCCTGGCCGGACGAGCGTTGAGCGAAGTCGAGTTCAACAAGCTCAGTTATCGACCCCAGACCCAGCTTCGTTTGCGCAACCTGATATTCAATAATCCGTACCTGCTGCCCATCGGCTCGGAACGTCTTTCGGACGACGTTGCCTGGACGAAGTGGCTCGAACTCATGCAGCAGAACGCCGGCGGCCTGGAAGACCGGGACTTCAGCTATTTGCGCCACCGATTCGACTCGTTCGAAGACTTTTCCGCGGTCGTCGGTTTCCTGCAATCCTCCGCCATCGAAGGTACGAGCAACAAGCGCTGGAGTTCCAAGTTCGTCTTTCCATTTGGGCCCAACGCGCTCTACGAGGACGCGGCGGTGACAGCCTCGGGCGTCTCCACCGACAGGCGGTTCTTTGCCCGCACTGGCGAAGTCCTCTACCTGATGCTCGCGCGCGCGAAGCGTGCCGCCGATCTTCGGGATCGTCTGGTCGGAAAGTTGTTTGAACAGCCGACGGTCTATGATCGTTTGGTCAGCGCGTTGCAAGGTGAGACCCAACTCGCGGAGAACGACCGGCCCGGTGCCTACCTTCCTTGTTCGGCGCACCCGATTTTTGATCAAATGGCGGACGACTGGATCGCTATCCTAGATAGTCCGATCTCCGTCTTCGATGCCCTACCGCACCTGGTGACGATCACCGGTCTGAATCTTATCCGTTACCAGCTCGAGCGCGCGCGCGAATTGCTCAACGCGGTTCCTATCACCATGGTGTGCGAGATCGTATCGCCGCGTAAAACCGTCGTGCGCGATCTGGCGGCGGACTCATTCCAATCCAATAACGTGCTGCCGGGGCTGGCCATCGAGCACTATATCCGCAGCGCGGCGAACACGCATGACTGGCAGGCGGCCCTTTCGTCCGACGACGCACTGCTGAGCGCGGCAGAAGTTCTAGCCCGACAGTTTGATTGGCCGGACCCCGACGAGCTTTCCAGCGATCTGACGAACCCGGGCGTACTGCTCGACGAGTTGGTGAGCCGAGCAAAGGTTCGGCACGCTCAGCATGTGGGAAAAGTCCATTCCACCTGGGCCCGCCAGATCGGACTGAGTTCCCGGCGTTCAAGCCGACGGGTCCGCTACGCGCCGACCGACCGGCTCCTCAAGACCCTTGTGGTGTGCTGCGTAACAGAGCGCCTCGAGTTCAAGGATTTCCTGCGAGCACTCCATGACCGGTACGGCTTGGTCATTGGCGACCATCAGGCAGCAAGCATCATCGGAGCCGGCAAAGCCGACCAGGAAGATTTTTCCGACAATGCCCGCCGACTAGAAGAGCGCCTAATAAGCCTTGGATTGCTCAATCGCCTCTCGGACTCTGCCGCTTATGTCGAAAACCCGTTCCGCCGCGAGGTGAGGGCATGAACGCGCTCGATCTTATCGGCGCCGCGGGCGCTGCGGCTCTCGAGGAGCGTCTACAGGGCCTTGGGCCGGACAGCGGCACGGCTCGCTTCATGTTGGACAGGCTGACCGGCCCGCAGGTTGCGGCAATCGTCAACCGTCTGGTGGCGGCCCCCTCGATTCATAGCCAGGTGAAGATCGCAGTTCCGCGTACATTGGTGGAGGGCCAGGGGTTGCCCGACGCGGTGATGACGGACGACAGGACCGTGGCATTGCGGCATTCCGAGTGTGACCGGCCCGCGCTCCTGATTGCCAATACAGATGACGATCAGGGTGCTTCGCTTCACGATGTTGCCCTGATCGGCGCCAAAGAGCTGAAGGAAGGAGCAGCCTACTGGGTCGCACCGGCCGCCGAAGGTTTGGGACTTCCTCCAGAGCATGTGGATGCCTGGCAGGTTGCGTTAAAAGCCCTTGCCAGCGTCGACGACTGGCCGCTCGCCCAGCTGAGCACCTACGTCGCAATGACGCGGGAGGCTATCCAGACGATGTCGCTCCCGATCGCGGACGCGCTCGGTTGGGCGCTACCGGCGCTGCATCTGCCACGGGACAGCGGCTACTTTGGCTCGCAGCGACCAAAGGACCTGCAACAGCAAAACCGTTGGCGCCGGCTTTTCGATAAACTGATCAGCGACCGCCGGCCGCTGCTTTCGAAGCAGCGACCCAATCGTCAGCCGATCGAAGCCGAAGAACTGCGAGACCAGTTCGAAACCGTACGAGACGAGATCGACACGCATCTGCACGCAGTCATCGAGGCGTTCATCGCAGCACCCCCCGGATGGGGCGACGAAACCGAAAAACTGGCGGAGCTGGAATGGGAGCAGGACAATATCCTGCTTGTCTTCTCCGGGCTGAGGCTAAAAAAGCTAAAGCTCCCCGAAGAGACAATCCAGTTCTTCGATTACGACCGCCCCGATCGGTTGAGCGAGGCGGACAAGGCCTATCTGAACGATCTCAAAGGTCGCTCGCTCAAGGAAGCGAGGGAGGACGACCGCGACTTCTTCGAGGCTCATCGGGAAGACTTAGCCGACAATCGCCAGCTGCGGGCGAAATGGGAGAAGTTCGTCTACGGGCGCCCAATCGAATGCACCGACTTTCTCGATGGGTTGGTCCGAAGCGTCGAGCGATTGTTTGGCCAGGTCGGCGTTCTAAAGCTGCCGCGTAGGATCGACATTCGATCGTCGCGGCGGACGAAAACGCAATGGCTCGACATGAATGCCGACGTCGCCCGCGTCTTCAGCCTCAAGTACAAGGCTCTTCGAGACCTGCTCCCCGAGGCGGTGAGCTGGGACACACCACACATTTTCGAGTTTGAATCGCTACTCGAAGCGGCTCGAAAGCGGCGAAAATTCCGGGAGAACTTATCCACCTCCCGGGTCAACACACAGATCAAGTTCGACCTCACCCTGACGGTGGGGGAAGGTGCAACGGCAGAGAAGAATGTCGTGCAGCTGATTTGGAGAGGGGAGCCCGATAGCATTGGGCTGGCCTTGCCCGACGATCTTGCACGCCTGGAGAAAAATCCCTTCGGCATCGCCGAAGTGTCCCGGATGCTTGTCAGCAAGAAAGGCGCCATGCAGTCCGTCTCACTCGCGGATGTGGGCACGCTCCAGCCCTCATTCAGGCAGGACGCGGGTTCGTTGGTTCCTCGAGCTACCAACGTGGACGACCTAGGCAAGTTACTGCCGCGGGCGATCAAGTCGGCTGTGGCAGATGGCCGTATTGCGCCGCCGGCCGGTGCCGATTTGGGCGAGGCTTGGACCGCTTTCGCGACTGCCTACGGGGCCGCAGTGGCGGACTGGCGCGCCAATGGCAGCGGCGGCAATCCGCAGCTCGCTCAGGCCGAACTCTACGGAAGGCTGCTCGAGGAACTCCGCAAGTCAGCACCGGGCGATATCAATCGCCGGGATCTGTGGGAGCCGGTGCTGCGTATCGGAGCGGTTCAAATTGCTGGGGCGACACCGGCTGCTATCGTTGCCCCTTGGCATCCCATGCGAATGGCCGCCACCGCGGTCAAGATGCGCGCGCTGGCCGGATTGTTGGATCACCTTCTGACCGCTGAGGAAGTCAATTTTGGCGCCCCCCATCTCTTCTTCACCGATCTGCGCTCAGAACTCGCACACCCATACTATCCGGAGGCCGTACCTGGCTTTACGGGCGGCGAAGCGGTGCTGCTGACGGAGACAAGTACAATAAATGACTACAGTCTGATGGAGCGGCCCGTCCGTGATCCGGACGAAGCATCGACTGATGTAGATCCAGCAGAGGCCGCCCGGGAAATCCGCGGGCTGATTGGACGCTACCTCGACCTGCAGCCGCATGAACGCGCCAACTTGAGCATCATGCTGTACAACTGCGATGCTGCGGGACTACCGCTGGCAACGATGAACGCGTTGGGATCGGTTCACGAGGACGAAGTGCACTGCAACGTCCTGGTGAGGCATCGAGATCGCTCGAAGCTCAACAAGGTCTACACAGACTTGCTGGAGCAGTCGGGCAACGACCCGGATGCCATAGTGGTGAGCGAGACGTCGCTCAACTTCATGTCGAAGCTTCGTATAGGGGTGATGCTCGAAGGCGGGGCCGGACGCCGGGCATCCGACGAACGCAGCGTCGACGTCGCTTTCCTTCATGACGTTGTTTCTCGGCAGGCGCGGGAGTCCTGGTTCGCTGTTCCCCGCGACGATGCCGCCGATCCATCTATTCTCGATCACGTGCCGCCACGGTGGTCTTATCGCAGGGTGGACGGAGAGGAACAGCTGACGGCTACAAGCTATCTCGTATCACCTCGTCAACCGCGGGTCGGCTGGGCATATCTGGACGCCTTGGCCTCCGTGATCCGCAAACAGTCGCATCGCGAGACCGAGCACTTCCTTCCTGCTCGTCAGATTTCGTTGCAGGACCACGGCCTCGAGGCGATGTTCAAGGACGTCCATGGACTTGCCGAGTGGGTCGCGACCTATGACGACCTGTTGGATAAACGCCAGCTCTCTGCCCAGGGCGTGAAGGTCATACGTTATCGGCGTGAGCGCACCCATGGCCGCAACATGGTGGTGTCGTCGACATCCGATCTACGGGTCTTGCCGGTCCTCGTTCGCAGACGGCTGGATCAACTCAGCTTAGGACTTGGTGACGAGCGTACCGGAGCTCTTGCAAATCGGATGATCGCTGATGCAACGGCGATCTCAGGCGACATCATTCTTCGTGCCGCCAAGCGCGGCGTTTCCGCAGGCGAACTGGTAGGATTGGTTATCAGCCGTGCACTTGTGGCCGAGGAGTTTGCGAAACGGCCGGCATCATGGTTCCTGCTCGATGATTATGCGCAGTGGCTGGGGCAGCGCGAGGAAGGCATCGCCGATATCCTTGCCCTCAGCGTCGACCCGGATTCAAAGGGCCGCCCACGACTGCGCGGGATCGTGACGGAAGCGAAGTATGTGGACGCCGCGGGGCTAGCGGAGGCAAAGCGTCATTCGGCGCAACAGCTGCGCCAGACTATGCGCCGGGTCGAGGACGCATTGTTCGGCGATCCAGGACGGCTAGATCGGGACCTGTGGCTTTCCCGGCTCGCTGACATTCTCCTCGATGAGCCGTCGGCACTCACTCCGGGGTTGTCGATCGAGGAGGTCAGGAACGGCATTCGAAACGGCACGGTCGAGATCGATCTTAAGGGCTACTCCCACATTTTCGTCTCGGGGCCTGCCGATGCCTCAGCCGCAATAGGCGACCAAGAAGAAGTGTCCGAGGTTGGTGGCCTGCAGGAGGTCTATACCCGCGAGGGCCTGCGGCAGCTGATCAGGGCATATGAGTCGTCCGCGTCTCTGCTGCCGGTGAGGTGCGCGCTTGGCGATCGCAGACCTTGGGAAGAGTCTGAGTTCCGTTGCCCAGCACCACGAGTCCGCTGGACATCAAAGGACGCGACTGGGCCGTCCGGCAAACCTCCATCTGACCGAGGCCCGCTGCCGCCTGATAACGTGGCTCCGCCAAGACCCTCTTCTCCGGTCGCCGGAGGCGGCGAAGGTGCTCCCGTAGTTGATAAAGGAAACGAACCCCTCGCAGAACACCGGGCCGAGGCAAGCGCGAAGGTGACAGACGATGCGGGCAGCCCAACCCCCGCCCGGCCGGAGGCGGACGAGACCTTCGCCGACATGGTGAGTCGTCACTCGGGACAAATCGAGACCCAAGCGAGTGAGGACGTTCAATGGTTGGAGGCGACGGCGAACCGGCTGCGCACGGCGCTGATGGGGTACAATCTCCAGGCCAAAGTGGCGGGCATGCGGCTGACGCCAAATGCAGCACTGGTGCGGTTTGTGGGGAGTGACCGGTTGCGCGTTGAAGATATCGAGGCAAAGCAATCGGCGCTGCTCACGACACATGGCTTGCGACTGATTTCGGTTTCCCCCCTCCCCGGCGAAATCGTGGTGGGCGTCGCAAGGCCGAAGCGGCAGGTCGTTTCCATGTGGGACCTTTGGGCCCGTCGCGCACTCAACCGCAATGCGGCGGGACTAAACACAAGCTTCTTGCTCGGCTTGCGCGAGCTCGACGGCGAGATTCTCTATCTCAACCTGGGCGGCCCGTTCGCAGGCGCGTCCCAGCATGACCCGCACACGCTTATTGCGGGGGCGACGGGCAGTGGCAAATCGGTTCTCATCCAGGCGTTGATCCTGGACATCGCGGCAACAAATCCAAGCGCCTTGGTGCACATCCATCTGATCGATCCCAAGATGGGAGTGGATTATTCGGCGATCGAGGGCCTTCCTCATGTGAAGGGCGGGATCGTCATCGATCAAGGGGCGGCCATCGAGATGATGGAGGGCCTCGTCGTGGAAATGGATCGTCGCTACGAGCTGTTCCGAGAACACGGCGCGCGTGACATTCGCTCGTTCAACGTCAAAGTCGCTCCAGAAGCGAGGCTGCCGATGAAGTTTCTCGTCCATGACGAGTTTGCCGAATGGATGCTGACAGAGGACTACAAGAGCGCCGTCACCTCCATCGTCTCACGGCTGGGGGTGAAGGCGCGTGCGGCGGGCATCCACCTTGTCTTCGCCGCGCAACGTCCCGACGCGGGTGTGATGCCGGTTCAGTTGCGGGATAATTTGGGCAACCGCCTCATCCTCAAGGTAGCAAGTGTCGGCACCTCGGAGATCGCCTTGGGCACGAAGGGTGCAGAAAACTTGCTCGGGCTCGGTCACCTCGCAGCGCGGCTGAGCGGCGAAGCGACGACTGTGTTCGCGCAGGCACCCTTTTTGTCAGACGAAGACATAGAAGATGTCGTGTCGGCGATCGCAGCTCAGGACGGCTGAGTCGGCAAAACCGTAGGCAAGGGAGGACTGAACAAGAGGAAGATCGCATAGACGGCCCCAGCGAACGACAGCGCGGCCGCAACCCACAGCAGGAACTGGATGATTTTCACCGTTGACGGGGGCCATCGCTGGTTCTTGTTCTTGAGCGAGACCGCGTACTCGCCGTCGAGCCGGTTCAAATTGGTGATGTAGAGGCTGAATGCGGCGCTAAAGCGACCCAAAATGAAGACGCTGGCCACACTCACGATGGCCGCGAACAGGAAAATCCCGACGGCGATGAGCCGGTCACCCTTCAGCTGAGACGCCGCAAAATACCACAAGCCCCCAATCGCCACGGAGAAAAGCGGCGGGATCTTGTACAGAATATCATTCATGGCTCGGAAGTGAGCGTATTGCTCTTTGTAGATTTCTCTAACGCTGACGTCTTGCCCTTCGGTCATGGATGCGCATCTCCTGTTTGAAATGTAGACTAGCAGCAAATTGCCACGGCCTCGATCCTGGGCCGGCGTTCTGATTTTCCCCGTTCCGATCAGGTTGAGCCTGAAGACCCTCGAGTTATATGCACCTATGCCGATCTATCTTGATGGTCACTCCACAACACCGCTGGCACCAGAGGCCATGGAAGCAATGGCACCCTGGTGGCATGCGCAGGTCGGCAATCCACACTCGCCTCACCTGAGTGGCATGTTGGCGTCGCAGGCCGTCGAGAACGCGCGTGCGGAGGTTGCTTCTCTCATCGGCTCGAATCCGCAGGAACTGGTTTTCACCTCAGGAGCCACCGAGGCCAACAACATCGCGATACGAGGGACCGCCCTCGCCGCGCTCGAAGGTGGCACAGGCCGGCGTGACATCGTCGTATCAGCCATTGAACACAAGAGCGTGTTGTCGTCCGCAACCTCGCTCCGCACATGGGGCTTCCGCGTCATTGAGGCGCCGGTCGACAAGAACGGCATCATCGACATTCCGGCACTTGAGCGATTGGTCGGCGCCGAGACGCTTTTGGTTTCGGTGATGGCGGTCAACAACGAGGTGGGGTCAATCCAACCGCTCGGGGAAGTCATTCGCATCGCGCGTGCAGCGGGGGCGCTCTTACATGTCGACGCCGCGCAGGGTCTAGGCAAGATTGAAATGAACTGCGCGGATTTCGACCTTGCCAGCCTGTCCGCACACAAAATGTACGGCCCGATGGGCATCGGCGCCCTGTTCATATCATCTGCAGCTCAGCTCAGGCCGTTGCCGGTGCTGTTCGGTGGCGGTCAGGAGGCCGGGTTCCGTCCTGGAACTGTACCCACCCCGCTCGTGGTCGGCTTTGGTGCAGCGGCCAAGGTCTCCAGGCAGCAGCTGGCTGCGGACGCCGCCCATGCGACCGCACTGTCGGCACTCTTCCTCGAGGAGTTGCGCGGCCGTCAAGTAAGATTCTTCGAAAATGTTTCGTGGCAACAACGGGTGCCAGGCAGCTTAAGCCTAAGGTTTCCCGGCGATGATGCCGTGTCGATAATAGGACAATCTGGCGATCGGATCTCGATTTCTGAGGGATCAGCTTGCACGAGCGGTCAGATTACTGCCTCACATGTGCTTCGGGCGATGGGGCTTACTCATCAAGAGGCGACCGAAACTGTCCGGTTGTACTTCTCCCGCTACAATACCGAGACTGACGCCACTGATGCGGCGCTCGCGCTGTCGGAAATAGTCGTCCGCTAGGGATTGCCGCTGGCGGACGTCTCCAGTAGCATTCTCTCCCATGTTGAACGACCTTTACGATCCGGCCACCCCGATTCGCGTTTCGGGTCACGAGACGTTTTCGCTTCGCCTCCTGTGGCTGAAAAAAGCGTTCGACCACGCGTCCGGACCGGACGGGGTCGATCGTAGAACATTTCAAGAACAAAGCGCAATCGCCACTTTCGGCGTGGGTAAGAACATGGCGCTCTCGATGCGCCATTGGGCCCTGGCGACCAAGGTGCTGCAGGACGGCCCTACTCATCTGCGACCCACTGCCCTTGGCCGCTTGATCTTCATGGATGACACCGGGCTCGATCCTTACCTCGAGCATCCGTCTACACTGTGGTTGATGCACGCTCACCTGGTCAGCGAGCCGCAGGCCGCAACGACATTCTATTACGCCTTCAACCTGCTCAATCAGATTGCCTTCACCCGGGAGGATCTGGTCAGGGCTATGTCAGCTATCGTCGAAGCGCGGGCCACAGCGCGAGCGACGGCCGAAACTTTGAAGCGGGACGTAGAAGTGTTCGTGCGCAGCTATGCGCCCCGTCATTCCGATGCCGGGGAGGACGCAGCTGAATCGCTCTTGGTCGAACTCGGTCTGCTGCGCGAGCATCGGTCTACTGGGCAGCTCGAGTTTGTCCGCGGGCAGAAACCTTCGCTTGAGGACAGCATATTCGCGCTCGTATTAAAGCAGTTCTGGGAGCGTCATCACCCGCTGTCGCCAACGATATCGGTGGAGCAGGCGCAGTACGAACCGGGCTCTCCCGGGCGCATCTTCAAGCTGGATGAGGATAGCCTGGTCGCGCGCTTGATGGGTATTGGGGACGCGACCGGCGGGAAAATGGTGTGGACCGACACCGCCGGCCTTCGTCAGGTCGCGCTAAGCGGCCGACTCGATGAGATCGAAGAGTTCGACTTGGTCCAAGCAGGCTACCGCCGGCAGAGGGCGGCATGACCAAACTCGCCGATATCGTCAAAGTCGAACGCCGTTTCGCGCTGTCGGCGCGGATCGACACCGATCTGACCGGCACGCCGCCGCTCACGGGGTACGTGTTGCAGGCAAGCGTGCGTAAATCGCTCGTTGCCATGCTCGCCGGGATCTCCGAGGGCTCGCAGTACGCGTTCACCTGGACCGGTCCTTACGGGGGTGGCAAGTCCTGTGCTGCGCTGCTTGTTGCCAATCTTGTAGCCGGCAACAAGAAGCAGCGCTCTATCGCCGAGGGGATCGTCGGACCGGAATTGGCGGAACAGTTTTCGTCGGCTTTTCCCGGTCGTGGCCGCGCCTGGGACGTGCTCGCCCTGACCGGTCGGCGCACGAGCCTAGCGGGAGCTTTGGCGGACACTGCCGCCGATCAGTTTCAATGGACTGCGGCGACCCTGGACGCAGCCCGCGATGAACGAACGCTCATAGACGAGCTGGAAGCGCGCGCTCGTCAAAAGGGAGGACTTCTCGTCATCATCGACGAGCTCGGCAAGTTCCTCGAACACGCGACGAGTTCAGCCGGTGACGTGCACATTTTGCAGGATCTCGCGGAGCGTGCTGCCCGCTCTGACGGCAGGCTCATCATAGTGGGCATCCTGCACCAGTCGTTTGAGCAGTATGCCAACCGGCTTAGCCGCACGGGTCGGAACGAATGGGCAAAAGTTCAGGGCCGGTACCAGAACGTGCCGTTCGTGGCTCAAGCTGACGAGGTCGCGGCACTCATCGCTCGGGCGATTGGCAGCGACTACGCCCCGGCACGCGCTAAGGAAATCGCCGGACTCGCGGCAGAAGCCATATCGCACCGCCGGCCGGTCGATGTCGCCGGGCTAACAGACATCCTTACGCAAACCTGGCCCCTGCACCCGGTCACGGCGCTTTTGCTAGGACCAGTATCCCGTCAAAGGTTCGCCCAAAACGAGCGCAGTGTCTTCGGATTTCTATCATCCTCGGAACCGAACGGATTTCAGGCACACTTGGCGCGAACCGAGGCCAGCGAGAACGCTTGGTATGGGCCCGATCAACTGTGGGACTACTTGGTCGCCAATTTTGGCAGCGCGCTGTCCGTCGGTCCGGAAAGCAACCGGATGACGCTTGCCCTGGAGGCGATCGAGAAAGCTGCGCTATACGGCCCGCTGACAGCAAAGCTGGCCAAGGCCGCTGCGGTCATCGAGCTATTCAGGAACGGCTCCGGACTTGCGGTAGCGGACGACATCCTCTCTCTTTGCGCACCGGAAGCGAACGCGCGCCAAGTCACTGCCGCGATCAATGAACTCGTCAATCGAGCGATCCTCATCCGGCAGCCGCGCCTCGGTGGATATGCACTTTTCGCCGGCAGCGATTTCGACCTCGACGAGGCAATATCCAAAGTTGCCCTGAAGCTAGACGCCGATGCGCTCGCCGATTTGCCCTCGCGGCTGGGCGTCGGGCCGATCGCTGCCAAGAGCCACTACTTTGCGACCGGCGCGTTGCGCACCTTCGACGTCATTATTCAATTCGCCGACGAGAGCCCGCAGAGCCCGGCCGCATGGGCCAAAAGAACTGCGGCCTCGCTGGCCAAGACGAAACGGCGATCCGCCGGTCTTTTGATCATGCTGCTTCCCGACGCGCGCACCTTTGAGGCGCCGATTAGGGTCGCAGCAAAACAGCTCAGCATCGAACTGGAGAATCTTGGCGTTATTGCCGGGGTCGCCGCAAGCGAGCAGGTCTATTTGCTGAGGGATCATGCGACGGACCTATATGCCCTCGATCGCATCGAAGAGACGCATCCGCAGCTGGAGGGCGATCGTATCGCCCGTCGGGAGTTATCAGCGCGCAAAGCACTGATCGCCGAGATCGTGCGAAGCGACTTGTTGAAGGCTTTCTCGTCGGCCCGATGGTGGGCATTCGGTGATAGCGCCAAGAATGCTGCCGGCAAGAAGCTTGATGGCAGTGAGTTGACAGTCCTGGCGTCAGCACTGGCAACGACCGCGTTCAGCGAGGGGCCCGTCATCCAATCGGAGCTGCTCTACAGGGATAAGCCCTCCTCCGCGGCCATGGCCGGGCTGCGAACCCTGATGCATGCCATGGTTTCGAAGGCAGATGTTGCTGACCTGGGCATCGCGAACTACCCGGTTGAGCGGGGGCTGTATCTGACAATCGTTCGCCCCTTGGGCCTCCACCGACAGGACGACAAGGGAGTATGGCGTTTCACCGATCCTGGCGACGATACGTTAGGAAACAGGCTGAAGCCTGCTTGGACCGTGTTGGGCGAGAAGCGGGTGAACCTATCCGAGCTCTTCGACAGGTGGGCTGCTCGGCCATACGGCATCAAGCGAGGTGTGATGCCGGTGTTGGTGTTGTGCTATCTGCTGGCGCACCGCAATGCGGTGGCGGTTTATGTCGATGGTGTTTTCCAACCCGCCATCGACGATATCGTGGTCGACCGCATTCTCCAGGACCCTGCGGCTATTGAGTTCCGGCGCATCTCGCGCTCCAGGCGCGACGAGGCCTTTGTCCAGCAGCTTGCTGCTCTTCTTTCAACCGACACAAACCCCGTCGAGGCAAAAGCGCTTCCGGTCGCATCGGCTCTATATCAGCGCTTTCACGCGCTTCCGTTGTGGGCGCAGCGCACTCAGACGCTGCCCGAGAAGGTCCGCAAGGTCAGGGACATTGTGCTGAAGGCTAGTGATCCGGAAGCGCTGCTTTTTTCGGACCTCGCTGCCGCGCTTGAGGGGGAGCCCGATCCCGGGGTGAGCGTGGTAGCTGCACTCAACAAGGCTGAGTACGCATACCCGAAAATGCTTGCGGGCCTGAGTAGGAGCCTGGCGGAGCATCTGGGGGTCGACCCACAGACATTTGAGGGCATTGGGCCGCGGTCCTCTATCGCGTCGGGCGTGTCGGCGGAGCTACGCGTGGACGCTTTCATCATGCGCGCGGGGGCGTTCGAAGGAGGCGGCGGCGACATCGAGGGTTTGGCAAGCCTGCTCGTCCACAAGCCGCCGCGCAACTGGTCCGACCGCGAGCAGGAACAAGCGATGTTCGAACTTGCGAAATTATGCCTGCGCTTTCGCGAAGCAGAAACATTCGCTGCGGTCCGTGGACGCTCTCCCACATCCCAGGCCATATCTGTTATGGTTGGGCTAGACCCCAATGAGAAACCGCTCTTCCACGCCTTCCAGGTCTCCAAGCAGGAACTTGTGGCGGCGGACAAGGCGGCCGATGACTTGATGGCGCAGCTTCGCGGCAGGGGCATGAGACCAGCGGTCGAGCTTGCGGCGCTCGCGCGCATCGTAGAACGCCTTTCTGGCAAAGGGACGGATCCAGCATGACCACGGCGATGCGTGAGCGGCATATCCTTGGAATTTCGGGTGGACGCGACAGTGCTGCGCTTGCGGTCCATATGCGGCAGACGCGGCCTGAGCTTGATCTCGAATACTTTTTCACCGACACCGGCAAGGAACTGGCCGAGGTCTATTCGTTCCTCGACAAGCTCGAAGGCTTCTTGGGCAAACCGATCACCAGGCTTAATCCCGACAGGGATTTCGACTTCTGGCTCAAAGAGTACAACCATTTTCTGCCCTCCCCCAAGACTCGGTGGTGCACACGGCAGCTCAAGCTTCGCCCACTCGAGCAGTGGCTGCGCGACGATCTCGACGCTGGGGTGATCGTCCACTCCTATGTGGCCATCCGAGCCGACGAACCCAGCCGCGAGGGCTATCAGGCAACGCATGGCAACATGCAGGTGCACTTCCCTCTGCGCGAGGACGGCATCAATCGGGCTGGCGTGATCGAGACGCTGGAGAGCGCCGGTTTGGGCGAGCCGGAATATTATCGGTGGCGCACACGATCTGGCTGCACATTCTGCTTCTTCCAGCAGAAGATCGAATGGGTACGGTTGATGCGCGAGCACCCCGAAGCGTTCGATGAGGCAAAGGGGTATGAAAAGACTGCCCGCGACCACGGCTCACCTTTTACCTGGAGCCAAGGCGAGGGCCTCGAGGAGCTCAGCGCCCCCAACCGTGTCGAGGAGATTGAACGGGAATTCGAACAGCGCCGTGCTCGTCTGCTGGCTCGGCGGCGCTTAAACCCGCTGGCTGGAGCGCACACTCCCACGATCGACGACGTCTATGGTATTGATGAAGCCTCCGCAGGCTGCGTGATCTGCCACAAGTAGGATGCTGTTGCTGAGGTCGGCAGCAGCTTCCTAGTGTATCGTGGGCCGGTAGTGCTGCATTTTGACCACGCTATACAGGCGCGCTGTCATCCAAGATCGCGCCGTGCAGTCCCATAAGCTCATCTACCCGAGTGCGGTTATTTTCGAACAGGTGACTGGGTAGTTCGGCAAGGTCTCTAGACGCGACACGGTCGAAAAGCGCGTAGCAGATCTCGCCGTTGTTATGCCGCGACCGATACGCCAGGCCGTCGAGCGATGGGAAGTCGTTGAAGAGATCAAGTGCCAATGCTCTTGAGGGTCCATAGTCGTCGCTGGCGCTCACGGAGGCGTCGACACCATGGAACAACAAACCTTCGTCCATGATCTTTGCCAGGGTAAGCTGCCGCTCTATGCGTATGGGTGTCCATTGCCGTTCCTCGATGTAGGCGCGCCGCACGATCCGGCCCGCCGGCCGCCGGAGGAGCGTTTCCACGAAGGCACCTTCGAGCCGGCGGGCCGCGTAGAGGACGCCATATTCACCGGCGGGGGCATCGAAGCGGTTTTGCGGCGGCCCGCCCGCAGCTGGCCCGAAGAATATTGCACCCTGTCCTTTGCGATGGATCCGCACAACAATCTCGCCAGCATCGAGCTGTGCCGCGAGCAGGCCTGAGGGGAACCGCGAGGTGGGTGGGAACGATGCGGGCAATGCTAGTCATCCGCATCAAGATATGCGGCCGCGGCATCGACAACTCTTTGCACGTCCCCGGCCTTGAGCGCTTCGATCGGTGCTTTTGCCAGATTAGGATCCTGCTCGAGCAGGAATTGCAGCGCCGACCAGCGACCAGCCTTGGTGGCATCGAAGGGTTTGAGGACTTTTGCCAACCCCTCAATAATTGTCGGGCGGCTCCCTTTCTCCAGGAACTGGAATTTCGGGAGGATAAGTTCAGCGCCGTTCATAAGCCCGAGCGCGGATCCGGCCTTGACCCGTTTGTGTAGTGCCTGTCGACTTGTGCCGAGGAGTTTCGCGGCTTCGGTGAGCGACAGCCCTCCCCCGGCCCGTTGTAGCAGGAGGCGCGACATCTCGGCAAAGCGCACCTCAGCAGGCAGTTCTGGTGAACGCGAGGCGCCCTCGACCTCTGCGAGCAGGTTGGCAGACAGGCGGAGCTGGTCTGCTGCAAGCTCGACATGGCGGGCAAGCTCGGAGAACGCGCGTGGTCGATCATAGCGGCACAATTGGAGGAGCTCGTTTCGCGCCGGCGTCAGATCGCTAAGAATGACAAACGCGTCGATGGCAAGGCGCTCCGCCCGAGGCGTGGGCTTCCACTGGTGAACGAGCGCGTTCCGAAGCTGCCGCGAGCAATCGAAGACGTCGTGGACGATGCTGCTATACCAAGTGCGAACCGTAGCGCCGCGGCGCGACGCCGATCGCGCTTTGGCGAAGTCGAAGTCGTGTACCGCGGCCTCTTCAAAGGCTGCGCTCATCAGCAATGCCGCGCTTTGGATTCGATAGTTGAACACAAATACGAGGCGTAGCGCCGGGCTGGCGGTTGCCTCAGACACGAGCCAAGGCGTTGGTCCCGCAACAAGGTGGGACCAATGGTCGAGGTTGTTTCGGTCGCGGAGGTCGCGCGCTGTGTCGAGCAGGTGCCTGGCATAGCGACCATAGAGCTCATCGTGTGGCTCGGAACGGTCGGCGCCGCCCGCAGCCAAAAAATGCTGCAGCGAATGGGTCGGGGCGATCATCAACAGATCGGCCAGGTAGTCGGAAACACCCTTCCCCGCGTCTCTCGCCCTTGCCTCGACGACGGCCCGCACGATGGGATCAATTTCGGATTGCTGAGGAGTGTGCTCCGCGCTCATTGTCGCCCACTGGCCGGCAGGCCAGTGCCTACCTTGGTTGATAACATGGTTGATAGATAACCCCGTTTTGTGCCATTATCAACCTTTGCCTATCAACCCCGACCGGAGCTCGACGACCCGTCGTGCAGTGGCGCCCGACGAACAAGCTAGTATGTCCACCACGATCCTTCCCCGACTGATCTCCTGCGACGAGGCGGGCTTTACCGGGAACCGCATGCTCGATGGCGCCCAGCCCTACTTTGCCTATGCATCGGTCGACCTTGCCTTGGACGAAGCTAACTCGATTGTCCGAGATCTGCGCTCACGCCATCACCTGCAAATGGGAGAGTTGAAGGCAGCGAAGCTACTGAAGCGGCCCCGCGGCAGGGTGATCATTGCCGAGGTCCTCGAGCGAATCCGGGGGCGCTACATCGCAACTCTTTACGACAAGCGTCTGAGCCTCGGGGCCAAGTTCTTTGAATACATCTACGAGCCGGTCCTGCAGCGCAACAATATGCTGTTTTACCACCACAACCTCCACCGGTTCGTAGCGACCTACCTATATATGCAGATGGTGGCGTCGGGCGAAGGCGCCGAGGAGCTCGCATCGCAATTCGAGCGCTTCATGCGATCGCTCGACCCGGCGGATGCGCCGGCCTTGTTCGGCGCCAGCTACGAGGAGCATTTCGACATGCTACTCGGCCCGATCCTTCGGTTCGCGCGCGGCTACAACGTCATCATCGCTCGAGAGACGCGCAACCTCCAATTGACCGGCGACAAGGGCAAATGGGTGCTCGATCTCACGATCAGCGCCGTGACCGACCATCTTCGAAATTGGGCAGAACGGCATTCTCTGCTGGAAGTCGTGTGCGACGATTCCAAGCCTCTGCGCGCCCTCGCTGGCGTCTTCGACGTCATGGTGGACCGACCCGACCCGGTCTACATGGAGGCATTTGGCAAGCGGGTACGTCTCACGTGGAATATGGCAAAGCCGATTTCATTCGTCTCCTCGGCGGAGCATCCCGCCGTGCAGCTCGCCGACCTGATCGCCGGCACCGCGATCGCGGTGGCGACCAACCAAGGTGATGAGAGCTATGAGCGGCTTGCGGAAGCGATCCAGCCGCATCTCAGCGAGGAATGCATTCTGCCGGATTTCGACATCATCGATCTCGCGGGCGACGAAGCTCCAGTGAATATGCTGGTGCTCGAGGAGCTTGCTGATAGGGCTGACCGGGGAATGGATCCGCTGCTTGGGATGGAGGCCGTCTATGCGATGGCCAAGGGGACTCTTCCGGAATTTCGTCGGCGGGTGGCGTCGGCGAGTCCATGAAAGGCGCTGCATAGCCGACAGCATATCCCGTCTCACACGCGCGGCGCGACCAGCGGACTGTTTGCTCAGGAAATCTCGCGCCAACTCATCGACTGGTTCGTCATGGGAGCGGATGCAACTGCGGAGGCCCTGATCGACCAGCTCCACCAGACGTATACAGCGCTCGCCCTAGACTTCACGGGCGATTCCGCCAGCTACACCCTTGGTTGGCCGACGAGTGGTTTGACCTGCTGAGGTCAATTGTGGGCGACGACGCCAGGGGCGACCCGTTTGAGCCGCCACCATTGCACCTGATGACCGACGTAGAGTGCAGCCGCTTCATTCGCCAGTGTGCCGCCGCGCTCCAGTCGCATGGCGAAAATTTCCACGCCGGCCGAGATAAGGAAGACGCCTTGGGCGCCTTCGAGTCTGTCATCGCACTGCTGCTTGAGGTCCGAGACGTCTATCCGTCAAAGCGCGCAGACATCGACCATACCATGGTCCGGTTCGGCTATCCCGTTCCGGAGAACTGAACGCAGGCAGCCTCGCCAAAACGCGTCACTCACAACAGGATGCAGTCTCCGCCCGCTGCTCTAATCTCCTCGCACATGGCGGTAGCTTCGCTCCGGGACGCGGCCGGCACCAGTATTCGAAAGAACACGCCCTGTTGCCCCAGATCGACGCGCTGAATCTCAAGGTCTGCGCGCTGCAAGATTGTGCCGTAGCGCGAAAGAATGGATAGCGCGGCAGTCCGGGCGTCATTTTCAGACCTTTGGGACCCAAGCTGCACATAGTAGTCTGCACTGGCCTCCGGCTTTGCCCGTGGCTGCTTGCCGCTTGCAGGGCCGGGATCTGTGGGCTCGTCCGAGGCCTGGACTTCTTCGCCGCTGGCTGCGGCCTCAACGAGAGACATTGGGTCGCCGGCGTTGATACCCCAGCGGGCGATCTCGTCCTGGCTGAAAACGTACATGTCCTCAGGTTTTGTCCTGAGCATCGTGGAAGTGATCTCTTGCCTAACCCCGAACGTCGCGAAAGCTTCCAGGATGTCGGAGACCACCTCCTGTGCGGTGGAGGCGTCCGTGTCGTCTCCCCACACCTGGTGAACGCCAAGGGCCCCATCGGCACGTCTCTGCTCGCCGGCAAAAAAGACAAATGAACAGGCAGAGTAGCAGCCGGTCTCGGGAAGCACGTAGGTGGCGAGCCCCATCTCCTTGACCGCGTATGCAAGCAGCAGCGCGCTGGAAACATAACCGCCCTCGCTTGCCAGAATGAGGACCTTCGGATCGCTTACCGCACGTATTGCTCGTCTGAAGTCGAGGGGCGTGGATGGGCCGATTTCGCCTCTCAATCCAATGACACCTGGCAAGTCTCGGAACAGCAAGAAGTTGCCTATCGCGGTAGTCTCGTCCTCGCTTGATGCGGGCAATGCCTGAGCGGGTGTGGGGACTGGCGGCGGCGGATTTGCCTCTGTCATTACCGACGGTGCTGCTATCTCGTTCGGCTGCAAAGGGGAAGCGAACGACGCCAGAAACAGCGACACAATCGAGCCCTGCTTTTGGTAGGGTGGCGACCAATTCAGAATGAAACCCGTCGAGTCATCTCCGTCGTCCAGCATGAGGGTGTAGAAGTATCCACCATCCATTGCGCCGGAGACGACAAAGTAACCTTCTCGAAAAGTCTTATAGGTCACCCTCCGGCGGAGGGTATCCTGGGCAAAACTCGCGAAATAGTCGCCAAACGGCAATTCGGTCTGCGGCTTACGAATGGTGTCCAATCGCATCGCGCCGTCGGGCCGGGTGTAGGCAGTGCCGGACGCTGTACTCACCGACTCCGGCAGCAATGCCCGCGGCACCGCAATCTCGATCAGTGCGCGTTCGTCTTGGACCACTTGTAGGTCCAGCTCAGCGACCACAGAGTCTGCGGCGCGGGTGAGAGCACTTTGGGCAGCATTGTCTAAGGTTCCCGTCTGTGCTTCGCCACGCCACTCCTGAAACGCGACAATCGCACGATAGGTCGATGGACCGAATGCGCCGTCAATTAAGGCGTCGTAGAAACCTGCAAGGGTCAGGTTGGTCTGGATGGTCAACCGCTGCTCATCATCGAGCGATCCAAACCACTGCTCACTTTGCCGGAAATCCGCGCGCACTGGTGCGATGGAAATCACCAGAACAAACAGCATCCACAGCCACAGCATTACTGACCGACTAGATGCCGAGTTGGCTTTCATCTCAAAATTGATCCCCACCCAACGGCCCAAAATATCGCGCCCATTGTTGACGTCAAAGATAACAAGCAAGCTTATGCCTCTGACAAGCCCAAACGGCGGGACTGGTCAACAGCGCTGACGATTATCGCCGGCGACGGCGCCGATACCCGTTGGAAATCGCTTCGCCCTTGGGCTGGTCGGGTATCTCGCCGGTTTCCCTCCGCCGGGCAAATTCGGCGCTCAATTGGTCGTATAGGTTCCGAATGGCCGGCACGCCTTCGATGATCTCGGTACGATAGACATTGTTGAGCGCCCACATGACCTTCCTGAGATAGTCGGCATCCTCGTCGAACAGACTATTCGGCACCGGGCGCACTAAAAGTCTGGCCACGATCATTGAGGTCTCGAGGTCAACGTCCCGCGGGATATCGGTCTGTACCAGCCGCCACCACGCTTCCGTGGCCCGGTCGGCGGCTTCCTGCTTGCTGTCCGCAACGCCGCTTTCAGCGAACCAGCGCTCCCAACTGACGACCCACTTCCAGGACTGGTAGCGGGCGATGTTGGGCGCAATCCAGGCCAGCCGATCTGCATGGATCGAGCCGACTGGATAGGCCGCGTAGCGCTCCGGTTCCTTGCGCCATTTGAGCCGGGCCGGAACGTCCATCGATCATGCGCGCTTGCGCCCGAGCTTCTGGCCGGGCTTCCGATAGGCAAACGCAGCCTTGATCTGTCCGTGGGTCACGCCGAGCTTTTCGCGCAGCTGGTCTTCCGTCAGGGCTGGCTCGGCGGCCTTGGCGCGTCGAATGCGTTCGGCGGGGCTAAGTTTGATGGCGATGGGCATGGGACCTCCGATGGTCTTAGAGGTCCCGACTCGTACAATGAGAACAAAAAAAGAACAAGCGGCCGCCATTCCGAGCCATCGCACGCATTGACCAATATGGGTTTCGAAAGCTCAAGCAACATCCTGGCGCGACAACAGTCGGCCCCGTTGTGTAGCTCGTACCCAGCGGGCCCATCAGGCTGCCTCTTGCAGCATTTCGGCCGCTGCACGCTCGACGGGCGACTTGGGCAGTTCGCCTGATTCATCGACCATCAATTCCAGCACCGACTGGTCCAGTTTTTTCCAGATTTCCTCTGCGAACATGATGGCATTGGCGTAACTCTCCAGTGTTGTGCGCAAATCTGCATGCCCCAGCCAGGCAATGAGGTTGGCGATCGAAACGTTCGCGATTAGCCACAAGGTCGCGCAGGATGCTCGATATGCGTGGAAACCGTATTGCGGCCCGTAAAGCGTCATCTGCAGCTTGTTATGCCGATAGACCATCGCGCCGTAGCTATAGATCTTACCCGGTTCATCGCTGATGAGTTGATCTGTCGGATCTGCATTCACCTGTGCCATCCACCCCTGAAAATAAGACGCCTGGGTCGCGGAGATTGGGATGTCGCGCTCGCCCGCTGCGGTTTTGGGTGCTTTCCGGATATTATTACCCTTCAGCGTGTGGCGCACCTGAATCCAGTGTTTTCCTTCTTCGTCCTCGTGGATGTCCCAATGGCGCAAGCCGAGTGCTTCGCCGATGCGCAGGCCGAACTTTATCACCAGGATCAGAACCATCAGCAGTGGGCCGGTCGCTGTTTCGAGCCGATCCGACAATTCCCGGCCGAACGGGATGGGATCCTGCTTCTGAAAAAGCGAGCTACTGCCGTAGGGAGCGCGCTTCGGGCCTCCAGGTATTTCCCGCGGAAAACGGACCGGAGGCTCGGCTGCCCCGAACCCGTAGCGCAAAACCTGGCAGAAGACCTGGAGTAGTATCTTTGTGGTGGCAACCGAGAGGGGCTTATCCCAAAGCTTCGCTGCACACTCAATGACAATTTCAAGGTCGATAAATTTCAGCTGTCGATCGCCAACTATCGGGTTGAGATGAAGGCGCAAGTAACGTTCGACCCTCCTCGCCTTTTCGAGCTTCTTCTCAGAAATCAACCGGGTGACGTATTTTGCCCCAGCCTTTTCGAAGGTGCCCTCGCCCGGTCCTTTTTTTAAGTCTGCTTGCCGGACAGTGAACTTTGCCTCGGCCAGATTCTTTTCCTCGGCGGTATCGTGCACAAGGCGTTGGCGTTTGCCAGTTCTCGGGTTCTTTGTGTTGGCCAGATAGCCCTTGCCATTTTTGCGTGCGGTCACTTCTGGTTCTCCGTGTTTGGGCGTGCGCCAGCACGCGGCCAAAGCCACGATTTGGGTCGACGCCGTCTTTGGTAGGAATAAGGGTTAAGGCTGACTGATCAGCAAGTTTCCAAGCGCTTGGCCAACCGCCTGGGCGCGGGCCATATCCGAGTGTGAGTTGGGCGGCTTGATCAGGTCGCCATACCGACGGCTGAACGAGTAGTGACAGGCATACCCAGCATGAGCCTGAATCTTGATATGGTTGGCGCGTGAGGCGTTGAGGCGGGCGGCCACCCCTCGGTCGCGGAAGTCCTCGAGCTTGTACGGTTTTTCAGTCTTGCGACTGACGATCTTGGCCATTGCCTGAGTGGCATAAAGCGATTCACGCAATTTGCGCGGTATCAGTGTCCGTGCATTGGGCTTGCCGTTTGGCCCAAGCACGTTGACCACGAATTCGCTACCGATGCTCTGAGAAAGGGCAATGGCGGTCCGAAGCATTTCCATAAGCTTGTCAGACAACTGTTGGCTGGTCCGCTTCGCATTTGGCAGCACCGGTCGAATGTCGTTGAAGTTTGAGTTGTACGTGTGGGTGACCCTGAGGACCTTGCGTTCAAAGTCGACGTCGGAGATGCGTAGCGCCGCAACCTCCAGACTGGTCATATTTGCCTCCTCGATTAATGAGATGCCGAGAAGCGCGAACTCTGGCAGTTTTTCTAAGATATTTTCGCGCGCTTTGGGGTCGGGAAGATCGGGCTTGGGCGCGGGACGAGACCGTCTGTTGGTCGGGTCGGTGCGCCACTTCGCAACTGGATTGTACGCAAGACGACCCTCGCTCACTGCGACCTTGAGACATGTATAGACCGTATCGATGTAATTGTGGGCGGTCTGGGGGCAATGGATGCTGTCCGAGTTGAGCAGTGCAGAATAGAGGCGCCCGATATCATCTGCGTCGGTAGCAGCAAGTTTGACGTCCCCCACCAGCGATAGGCAGAGGTTCAGGTGAGTGCGGATGTGACGGCCGTACGTTGTGTCCTCGCCGGGGGCCTTGTAGCTGATGAAGTGGCGTATCCAGGCGCGCAACGTCTGCCTGCGCCGAACGCGATCATCGTGTGTCTCGGCTTCGACTGTGGCAGTCTCCGGGTCGTCAAATCCGGGTTGAAAGCGCACGCCATCGCGAACGTATGGGAAGACGTATTTGAGCTTTCCGTTTTCGATTCGAGTATGGATACCCATGGCTGACACCCCGTGATACAACGCCGTTTGTCTGGCGCGTCATAAGCATCGGGGCAGTATTACCTGTAGGTCAAAGGAAATGATCCGCACTTGCACTTGGTGCCATGTAAGGATTGTTGCAAGGATAGCGCTGGAAGCACTTTCTGTAAGGTAAGGTAATTTTGGAACACCAAAGGATAGATTCCCAATCCTTACAGTGCCTGCCCAAGTACCTGCGAACGCGAGCTTTTTGCGCGCCGCGTGAGAAAAATGTAGTGGAATAGATTTGGCCCACCTGGTAGGTGGATCGTGCGCTGATTTATGACGCTCTTTGTAAAAAGTCAGGGCAGCCGGGCGTTTCGCGGCCCTAGCGCTGGCAATCGGTGCCCTGCGACTTTTCACCCTCGTTCCGTAATCCTTCAGTCGTTCCGATCCGTAAAATTGCATTCATCGGATAATTAACAGGAATCCAGTTCAGGTTCGGATTCTAGCGGACCCATTCAGCTCGCCGTTTTTGGGGCCCCGGTTAGGACGGTCCGGTACGCAAGCATGGGTCGCAGGTTCGATGCGCGAGGGTTTTCGAAGCCCCCTGCGCCGCATATGAGGTGGATGCGTCGCCAAATCACCGCGGCATTGTCGCCAGGAAACCATTGAGCCCGACAGCCACTCTGATTATTGGTAGGTCCGCTTCGCTGCGACCGGCGGCCGAAGTGACGGTGGGCCAAGCGCAGGGACAGGTGCTTGTCAACGGACTCGTGCCACTGTGGGGTCATAACTTTTGACGCGATAATTGGTCCCGAAAAGGTTCGCATATGCCACTGCACCGATTGCCAGCAGCTGTCTGGAGCCGCCTTCCGGGTCATGGCTCCATGCTCGGAGGGAGACTTCCGATTGAAGACAGACGAGCCCAAAATCTGAGTGAAGACGGACGAAAGTGGTAGGCGCCGCCAGCAGGCGTTTTGCGCGGACTGGGGTTCGCCTATTTGTGCAACATCCGACGGGCCGAAAGCGTCAAGAAGCCTAGGGCTTCGAGTTGGCGTGCATTGCCGAAGACGGAACTGCGTTCCGCCAGTAGTGCGGGCTCGACTGTTCGGGGTGGGGGGCGCGTCGCAACCGGCGTCCGCAGCTAAGTTGTTGGAGTTCGGGTTCGCGCAGGCGCTGGGGCCACTCAAGGTCAATCTCTCACGGCAACATTAGACCAAAACTATGGTGTCGGGAGTTGAATGCGCGATCAGCACTCCTACCAAGTCCGCGCTCACTCGTCGGCATTCGAGCGAAGGGTCAGGCAACGTTTTTGCTGCAACAACACCAACTGCAGTGCAATTGGGACTTATCCCAAAACCGGCCACTTTTGACGCTTGTGCGAACCTATGTTTCCAAGTCAGAATGTAATTGATCAATATAGCGCGCCTTTTCTCATCAGAGAGTCAAACGACCTGTGCAGCGAGAAATGTGAATTATGAAGCTCTCAAAGATTGATCTGGCAGAAATTTCTTGTCGTTTTTTTTGCGCTATTCTTCCGATTATACTGTTTGGGTGTGGAGCTTTGGAAAAATATCCGCCTGACCTGCAAAAATACATAAAGGTAATTGAAGAAACGCCGGGCGGTGGGATGTTGGATTTTCGAAAAGATGTGTCGAAGACGGTTTGCTCGATGTTTTCGATCGATGATTTTCGAGACGGCAATGCTCAATATGGCGACGCGGAAGTCTCCGTCCATAACATTGAGGGCGGAGTTCGAGTAGAAATAATGGTGACAAGGCTAATGCAGTTTAAAAGGGCCCTAATCGTCGAGTCTCAACCGACTGAGTGCTCAGCAATGGTCGAGTCTTACTATCTGTAGGCAATGTCTTAATTTTTGGAGGGAAAATTGGCAAACGCAAGCGGATATGAATACATTGAGATTGTCTTCAGAGATTCTGGCATGTTCGGTGCGAACCATGCTTTTTTGCTATATCATCCACTAGAAAGCTATGACTTCCAAACAAGAGCGATAAGTGGAGGTCCTGAACGAAACTCACCGGACTTTTCCGATCCGCTTCGTCCATGGGGCCAAATCGTGGTTACGGAAGGCCCATATGTAGATGGTCAGTACGATTACAGATTTCGATTCTCAGAGGACCGCCAAATAGTAGCTGTGGGCGAGGACTTGTCTTCGGTGTGGCAGAGTGCTGCGACTATGGCGATGGGTATTCATGCCGATGGCCATGCCTACTTAGGCCATACTAACAATAGCAATACGGTAGTTGGCTCAATACTGTCTAGACTAGGGCTGGATGTGCCGGGAAATTATGCGCCTGGGTTGCACGATGATCTGGGGTACGGAGAATATGGTTTCTTTGGGCGTTCCGCCCCGGATTCCGAATACTCGGTGTCCAATCAAGCTGCGGCTATGGAGCATTTCTGTTTTGATGGAAGCGTCTCCGTGCTTATGTCGGACGGCTCGGTGAAGGCAATTCGTGACATTCGAGCTGGGGACTTGGTAAAGGCGTTTGACGCGAATTCTGAGGTAGGACGGGGAGATCTTGCCAATAGACAGGTACGGCGTGTCTTTGAGAACGTCACCGAGGAATTCATCGTTCTGAGTAATGGCGCTGTAGTTACACCGGGTCATCATTACCTGTGCCATGATGGCCGATTCAGGCCAGTCTCAGACATAATTGGTAGTGGCCTTAGAGTCGTCTCTGCTGAGGGAGATCTAGTCCGGATTGACGGGAGTGCAGTAAGGTTTTCATCGAGTACTGCGGGGCTTTTTGAACTGGCCGAAGGTTTATTCCAGCCCGTCGTCGGCGACTTGGCAATGTCCCCAGTACAGAAAACCGGCTGGAAAACTTATAATATAGAAGTAGAGGGATTGCACACATTCGTTGCTGGTGGATTGCGAGTCCATAACGCCTCTGTCTCACTCCCAGCGTTGTCTGATGCGCTCAGCGGAAACGGTATCGGGGGGCGTCTGGCGGCAGAAGAGTGGAACTCTAGACAATCGAACCCCTACGATAGTATTCAGGACCGCCCCTTCGGTCCCGATCGCGCGGTTTTTAACGCCGGCTCGACCAGCGAACTCTATTCCCAGCAGGAAAAAGTCTGGCGCTCCGATCTACTGAAGCAGATGACCAAGGCCGATGGCTCGTCGCAGTGGGTCGTCCAGTACACAGATGCCAACGGAAACGTCATAACCAAGGATCCTGAAACCGGCGCCCGGATTGACCCCACTAAGCTTTCCGCGGGATCAATTGACCCCGCCAATGTTGGGCCGAAGAATTCCTACAATGATGGCGAGTACGACAGTTCGACGTACACCCGCAACAGCGACGGGAGTTGGACGAACAACTACACCGGGCAAACCACCTCGGCAACGAACTATGTGTCGGCCAATACCGGCGAACCCCTCTACCAGCAGACTGTCAAACACTATAACAACGACACCGGAAAATTCGAGGATCGGGTCGTCTACCGGCCGGCGCCATCCAGTTCCAGTTCAAGCTCGAGTTCCAGTTCGGATCGCTGGGGCGATGGCCCCGCACAGAGCCTAGTTGGCCCCATCCTCATCGACCTTGACGGGGACGGCATTCGTCTGACCACGTTGGGCACGTCCAACACCTTCATGAACCTTGCTGACGACGGCAAGCAGCATCGGACGGCGTGGGCTGGCACCGGGGACGGCGTGCTGGTGCGCGACGCTGGAAATGACGGGGTTATCGATCAGCGTAGCGAGCTCGTGTTTACCGAGTGGGACAAAAGCGCCAAATCCGACCTCCAGGCGCTGCTGTCGATCTTCGACAGCAACAACAACGGCAAGCTCGACGCGGGTGACACGGACTGGTCTCTGTTTAAGGTCATGGTGACCAATGCGGATGGCACCACCACCCTCACGACGCTGGGTGCGCTGAACATCACAGAGATCACCCTGGTCAGCAACAATCAGACGGTTGAATATTCGGATGGGTCGACGGTCCTTGGCGGCGCCATCTACAAGCGCGGCGACGGCAGCACCGGGATGGTCGCCGACACCAAGCTCGCCCATGAGACCGATGGTTTCGTGGTCACCAGGACGGTGACCCATCATCAGGACGGTTCGACTACAATCCTTAACAGCGCGACTAAGGCTGATGGCAGCATTGCCCACACCACCGCTAGCACGACCAGCGCCGATGGCAGTACCCGCACGATAGAATTCGATGACGATGGCGACGGCATCAATGACCGGGTCGTTGTCGAGACGCGCTCGGTGGCTGGCAATGGCGAGGTTACCGAGACCCGACTCGACTATGACGGGTCCGGTACGATCCTGCAGCGGCGCCAGGTGACCGAAACCAGTGCCGATGGCAAGACAGTCGAGGTGAGCTTCGACCTGTCTGGCTCCGGAACACGGTTTGATCGCGTTGAGACGCGGGTCACGGGCAATGACGGAAGCCTCACTGTCACCATTGAGACGCTCAACGCGGATGGGTCGACCCGCAGCGAGACCACTACCACAACGAGTGCCGACGGCTTGAGTAAGACAACTCAGGCAGACACCACTGGCGACGGGGTCATCAATGCTTCTCAGATCGAGAGTACCTCGGTGGCTGGAAGCGGGACGCGCACAGAAACCGTCACCAGCTATGCGGGCAGCGGTACATCGTCGGCTCACCGGATCGGCAGCACCGTGACAACGGTCAGCGCAGATGCCAGCGACAAGACGATCGAAGTCGACATGGATGGTGACGGCGACTTGGATCTCGAAACGTCGAGTGTCATTGTCCGCAACCTGGATGATAGCACCACAACGACCGTCGAGATTCGCAATAACGACAATAGCCTGCGCAGCAGCGCGACAACCGATTTGAGCGAAGATGGTTTGGATCGGACTGTAAGTTCCGACCTTGATGGCGACGGCGACACAGATAGCGTCGTTCGCGATCTCAGAGTGATTGCCGGTGACGGATCGACGACACGCACGGTCACAGCACGTGCCGGCAACAACGATCTGTTGAGCCAGACCGTCACGACATGGAGCGCGGACGGCAAGACCCGGAGCACGTCTATCGACAGCGATGGTGACGGACAGATCGACCGCACCCAAACCGTTGCTGTGGTGGGAACCGATACGGTTGAGACCTCCGAGGTCTACTCGCCCAACGGCGCGAACCTGGTGTCCAAGACGATCACCACGACGAGCAGTGATGGATTGACCCGTTCCACCCAGCTTGATGCAGACGGCAACGGCGTTGTGGACGCCATCCGCCGCACCACAACGGTGATCAATCAAGACGGCTCGTCCACCAAGACCCAGATCCTGCGCGATGGGTCCGACACCACAGACATCACGCGGACGGTAACAGAGACAAGTGCAGACGGGTTGAGCAGCAGCGTTGAGACCTTCAACGAAGGAGAAACCAGCCCCCACAAGACCGTCACGAGCGTGAGGGTCCTCAATGGTGATGGTTCGACAACCCAGACCGTCACCACTTATGCGGGTTCAAGTCTGGCTGTTGCCGCAAAGGCAGTCACACAAACAAGCGCTGACCGCCTGACCTCTACGACCTCGACCTATGTCGGAACGAACACCAGTCCAGAAACCGTCACCACGAGCGTAACCGCTTCCGACGGTTCACGCACTGAAACCGTTGTCGGATATAGCCCGGACGGCTCGGTCCTGCTCGGACGAACCGTGACCACCATTAGCGCCAATGGCCTGGTGGTAGCTAGGAAGACGGATGCGGATGGCGACGGTGACTTCGACAGCACCGAAGTCGAAGCCAAAGTCCTCAATACGGACGGGACCACCCAAATCACAACCACGCGGTATGCCGGCATTGGCACGACCACGGCTGACAAGATTGACAGCAGCGTCACGGTTGTCAGCGGCAACGGCCTTTCGATCGAGACCGAACGCGATGCCGATGGTGACGGCATCATCGACAGCCAGGTCACCGAAGTTACGGTTCTCAACAGTGATGGTTCGACGACACGCACGACGACCAACTTCAATGGCGACGGCATGGTCCAAACAGGGCGCCTTGTCGCCACGGTCAGCGATGATGGCCTCAGCAAGACGTCGTGGAAATACTTAGGTGACTCCACCACGCCAGATATCAAGGAAACCGAGACAACCGTCCTCAACGCCGACGGGTCCCGCACCGTGACGACCACCACACGGAGCCAGGACAATAGTCTTGTCCGTCAGAACGTCACCACAATTAGTGGGGACGGCCTCTCCGCGTCGACGGTCATCGACCTCGACGGTGATGGCGTGACCGACAAGACGATCGAGACAGTGACCACTGCCAGTGGATCGGTGACCACGGAAACCGAAACCTTCGATGGCGCCACGTTGGAATCGCGTTCGGTCCGCGCCGTGAGCGCCACTGGACTGTCCATTACGGTTGAAACTGATCTGGATGGCGACACGGCGATCGATCGCAAGACCACGGACGTGACGACGCTGAATGCCGATGGGTCACGCAGCCGTGTCGAAACCCATTACAAGGCTGGCAATGTCCTCGAGGGGAAAACCACCACCGTCACAAGTGGCGACGGTCTTACCATTGAGAGCACCTTCGAAGCGCTCGGCAGCGGCACCACTCGCACGCGCAGCGAAGTGACCTCCGTTGCGGCTGACGGTACCACCACTCGGGTCGTGGAGAACCGCAAGGGCGACGGGTCTCTCAACGATCGGACGGTTTCCAGCGTCAGCGCTGACGGCACAATGGTCCGCACTACCACCGACATTGACGGCGATGGCACTGTTGATCAGACAGTAGTGAAAGCCAGTCGCGCCGACGGTTCGGTTGTTACATCCTATATGGACGGCACGGTCACTTCTGCCTCTGGCAGAGAATATGGGACCGCCGGCGGAAAGTATGTGCTCGAGTCAGCCAACGGACTGGTACGGACGACGCAGTTTGACGCCGATGGCAACGGCCTGGCCGAAAGGGAGACCGTTGAGTCCTCGGTTATCGGTACGGACGGAGCGCGCGTCAAAACCATCTCTCGCTACGACCTTAGCGGCGGGAACGCAGCCGACGCGAACCCAAGCTACGCCCGATCACTGGTGGAACAGGCCGTCATAACGACGAGCCCGAACGGTCGCACCATCACTTCGGAATGGGATAGGGATGGTGACGGTGTGGCCGAAACCAGCCGCACCGACGAGACCACCTTCAATAGCGACGGCTCGACCACGCGAACCACGACGCATTTCTCCGGCACAACTATGCTGTCGCAGTTCGCCGTGACCCGGAGTGCCGATGGTCTGATCGAAACCCGTGAATGGGACACCAATGGTGACGGCAATGTGGACGAGGTGTCGGTTCGCACCATCGTCAGAAACGCCGACGGATCGACCACGGAAACGGAAACCAACACCACGTTCGGTGGCGCGCCGCTATCTCAGACGATCGTCACAACGAGCGCCGACGGTCGCACAATCACCCTCCAGGAAGACCCGGATGGTGTTGGTGGTCCCGATCGCACCAAGACGACCGAAACTCTGACCCTCGCGGACGGTACGACCGTCGTGACTGTGTCTAAGTACGATGGCGCTGGGACCACACTGCAGGAGCGTACGACCAACACGACCAGTGCAGATGGTCGCATCGTTACCTTCACCCGTGACTCTAATGGCGACGGTGTGGTCGATCAGCTCAAGGATGTGCTTCAACACGTCGATGGCAGCTCGACCGTTGAAATCCGGGACTTCAATGAAACCGGCGGCGTTACCAGCCGGACACTGACGACAAAAACGGCGGATGGCCGCGAGAGCACGGCTCAGCAAGATATCGATGGTGATGGTACCTTCGATCTGTCGACGACCCATCGCTGGCATGACAACGCCGATGGGTCGACCGAGGAAACAGTCGACATCTATCAGATCAGCGCCCGCGCCAGCGACGGCACCGTCGTCGTGATCACGCCATTGCTGGTTCAATCCGCCAAGGTCACCACCAGTGCGGATGGGCGCGTACAGACCAGTTCCGTCGACGTTAATGGCGATGGTACCTTCGACGAGGTGACAACGGCGACTACGCGCCTGGATGGTTCCAGCCTGACGGTTGTGAGCACAACGCCTGCGGCTCGGAACGAACCGGCTTCGCCCAGCGAGGTCAAGTGGGTCTCCGCCATTGTTGCCGGAGCCACCACGGCGGCTCTCACCAAAATCGATGTCGCGGCCGATGGTGTCAATCGCACCGTCCTTGCGGACTTCGATGGCGACGGGCACGACGATCACCTGGAAATCTGGACCATTCGAATTGATGGCTCCCAGCGCGGTCAAATCTGGGACCGCAATTCCTCTGACGTCACTGTCGCCTCGGGGGTGATATCCATCAGCTCTGATGGGCTGATCACGCAGTTGGATCGAGACTCGGACAATGACGGAACCGTTGACTACGTGGAAACCGTCACCATCCGTGTCGACGGAAGCGCGGTAAAGATTGTCGAAACACTCGACGCTAACGGCAACCTTGTCACCAGCTCTGTTACAACCACGCACTCCAACGGTCAGTCGCTGACGATCCGGGGCACGCCTGGAGACGATGTACTAATCGGTGGTCGCTGGAACGATGTGCTTGTTGGCGACGGCGGCAATGACACCTTGGATGGCGGGGCCGGTGCTGACTACATGGTCGGTGGCATCGGAAACGACATCTACATCGTCGACAATGCCGGAGACACGGTTGTCGAGTCGGCCAACGAGGGGACCGATCTTGTTCGGTCGTCCGCATCGTACACGCTGGGTGCACATCTGGAGAACCTCACGCTGATCGGGGGCCAAGACGTCAACGCCACTGGCAATGAGCTCGACAACGTCCTCGTCGGCAATACTGGGGACAATGTTCTCGATGGAGGAGCCGGAAACGACGACATATCTGGCGGAGACGGCGATGATACCTACATCGTCAATTCCACCGGAGACAGCGTCACTGAACTGGCGGGTGAGGGAACGGATTTGGTCCGCTCCTCAATCAGCTACACCCTCGGTGCAAACCTGGAAAATCTGACCCTGACCGGCGGCGGCACAATCGACGGCACGGGCAACGAGCTGTCCAATGTCATTACCGGGAATGGTGCCAACAACGTCCTTTCTGGCTGCGATGGCGATGACGTGCTCATTGGGGGTGGTGGAGCCGACGCGCTCTATGGTGGCAATGGGTTTGACATTGCCTCCTATGAGAACGCGACCAGCGGCGTGCTCGTCCATACCGATGACTACAATCAAAATACCGGAGAAGCTGCCGGCGACACTTACTTCTCGATCGAGGGGCTGCGCGGCAGTGCCTTTGATGACCAGTTGATCATTGTGGCAAATGGGGGCAAGGCTTGGGGCGGCGCTGGTGACGACGAGATCACCGGTGTCGGGACTGACTTGGAACTGCACGGCGAGGCCGGCAGCGACTTTCTTTATGCCCACAATGGCAATGATGCCCTCTATGGCGGCTCCGAGAACGACGAGCTGTTCGGCTATGGTGGCAACGATCTACTTGATGGTGGCACAGGTGCCGACTGGATGGTGGGCGGCTCCGGAAATGATACTTATGTGGTCGACAACGCCGGCGACAGTGTTGTCGAATACTCAGGCGGCGGCACGGACACCGTTCAGTCCTCCATCACCTACTCTCTCGGCTCGCATGTCGAAAACCTCACACTGACCGGTAGCGCCGCGATCAACGGTACCGGCAATAGCGCGAACAACATTCTAACCGGGAATAGCGGCGCCAATGTTCTTGTTGGCGGTGCAGGGCACGACACGCTCGATGGAATGGGCGGCGCCGACACACTCATTGGTGGTACGGGGAACGACACCTACGTGGTCGATGATCTCGGCGACACGGTTTCGGAAGGCTCCGGGGAAGGAACGGACCTCGTACGGGCCTCAATCAACTACACCCTGGGGGCCAACCTCGAAAACCTAACCTTGATCGGCAGCAGTGCCATTAACGGCACCGGTAACGGGTTGAACAACGTCATCACCGGTAACGCCGCCAACAACATTCTCTCGGGTGGCAGCGGCAATGATACTCTCAATGGTGGCGATGGCGATGACACGCTCATCGGTGGTCTCGGGGCCGATGCCCACAATGGCGGCGCTGGCTTCGACTATGTGACCTATGAGGGAGCATCGAGTGGCGTCTATGCACACACTGGCTCTCCTGGGTCGAACACGGGTGAGGCTGCCGGAGACACGTATAGCTCCATAGAAGGTCTGCGCGGCAGCGCGTTCGCGGATGACCTTATCTTGGTGACCGAATCCGGTCGCGTTCACGGTGGTGATGGCGATGACTACATCACCTTCGTTGGTAGCCAGGGTGAACTCTACGGCGATGACGGCAATGACAGCCTCCACGCCCATAACGGCAACGACCAGCTCTACGGCGGAGCGGGCAATGACGATCTCATTGCCTATGGCGGCAACGATTACCTGGACGGAGGTTCGGGCGTTGACTGGATGGTCGGCGGCACCGGCAACGATACCTACGTCGTCGACAATGCCAGTGACTCGGTTATCGAACACTCCGGGGAAGGCACCGATCTGGTTCTGGCGTCGGTGACGCACGCCCTTGCGGCGCATGTCGAGAACCTGACATTGACCGGCAGCGCTGCCATCAATGGCACCGGCAATAGCCTCAACAATGTCCTGATTGGTAATGCCGCTGCGAATGTTCTGAGCGGCGGGGGTGGCAACGACACTCTGGATGGTGGCGCCGGTGCGGACACCATGGCGGGCGGCACAGGCAACGACACGTACCACGTCGATAATGCTGGTGACCTGGTGGTCGAAGCTACGGGTGAGGGCACGGATCAGGTCATCGCGTCCATCAATTATATACTCGGCAACAATGTCGAGAACCTCACCCTGGTCGGCGCTTCCGCGCTAACCGGCACTGGCAACAGCCTGAACAACACCATCATCGGCAATGAATACGCCAACACACTCAATGGTGGTGGCGGTAATGACTGGCTGGACGGTGGTGTTGGCGCGGACACCCTGGTCGGGGGATCGGGCAATGACACCTACGTCGTTGACAATACTGGTGACATTGTCACCGAGCTCGCAGGCGGCGGAACCGACAGTGTCCGATCCTCGATATCCTACACGGTTGGAAACTACGTCGAAAAACTGGTGCTGACCGGCTCTGCCAATATCAACGGCAACGGCAACTCTTTGGCCAACACGCTCGAAGGCAATGTCGGCAACAATACCTTGAGTGGCGGGACCGGGAACGACACCTACGCCTACAACCGGGGCGGTGGTCATGACACCATTGTTGAAAGCGCCACGGGTGGCAGCGCTGACGTTCTTCAAGTCAATGGCGTCAACGGCTACACCCAGACCTATCTCCATGCACAGGGCAAGGATCTGCTGATCGAGATATACGAATCCTACAGCGGAGCCGGCGATAGTGGATCGATCCTGGTCAAGGATTACCTCAATATGGCCGGAGACTACGGCGTCGAAACCATCATCGACGGAGCCAGCAATGTCTGGACCAAGGCCGATATTTTCCAGTTCCTCTACGGCAATAGCTCAGGCGGGCTGTCGATCTGGTCAGGGGCCGACAATGACACGCTGATCGGTACCAACCAGTTTGACGAGTTCCACGGCGGCGACGGCAACGACCAGCTGTTTGGCGGCGCCGGCAATGACGAACTCATTGGAGACGCGGGGGACGACATCCTGGAGGGTCAGACAGGGGACGACTGGTTGGTTGGTGGTACCGGTGCCGACACCTTCGTGTTCCGGGCTGGCACAGGCGAGGATGGCGTCGGCGACTTCGAGGTTGGTGTCGACACGCTTGAACTGCATGACCAAGGCTCGACAGACTTCGCATCCCTGATTGCCAACTCGGCGGAATGGGGCGGCAATGCCTGGCTGCATCTCGACAACGGCGATGTCGTAATTCTCTACGGCGTCGGTCTCAACGACCTCTCCGCCTCTGACTTCCGGTTCATGTAACACATGAGCCTCGCTACTGTCTCTGAACAGCGGGCCCAAGGGCCCGCTGCATCGCGATTGTCCCTGGTTGGTCCGAGCGTTTCCCTGGTCGTCGTCAGTCTGGTCTCGAACCTGCTGATGCTGACAGGGCCGCTCTTCATGCTGCAGGTCTACGACCGGGTGCTGGCCAGCCGGTCGGTCCCCACTCTCGTTGTCCTGACAGGTCTGATTGCAGGCCTCTTTGCCTTCTATGCGTTTCTGGACGCCCTGCGCAGCCGCATGTCGGCGCGATTGGCCAATGTGCTTGATGGCAGGATCTCCGACCGGTTGTTCGCGGCGGCCGTGAAATTCCGCCTCGTCGCCAATGCGCCCAAGACTGCCGATCCGGTCCGAGATGGCGATGTGCTGCGCCAGTTCCTGGCGAGCCCAGCACCCATGACGCTACTCGACCTGCCCTGGGTCCCCGTCTATCTGGTGGTCGTATTCCTGTTTCATGTCTGGCTCGGCTGGCTGGCAGTCGCCGGCAGCGTGGTCATCACCCTGCTGATGGTGATCAACGAAGCCATCGCGCGCCGACCCTCCCAGGAGGCCAATGCCGAGCAACAGCTTCGCCAGCGGCAAAGCGATGATGTTCGCCTCAATGCCGAGACTGTCATTGCCATGGGGATGCTGGATGCCTTGCGCGACCGCTGGCTCTCGCAGTCCAGCCGGATGCTGCAAGCGCAACTCAGAGGCGGTGATCGCGCGGCCTTCTTTTCTTCTGCCACCAAGGGCCTGCGCTTCTTCCTGCAATCGGCTGTGCTGGCCCTCGGTGCCTATCTCGTCATTCAGGGGCAGATGACCCCGGGACTGATGATCGCGGCCTCCGTGGTCACTGCAAGGGCCTTGGCGCCTGTGGAGCAGATTGTGGGGCAGTGGCGGAGCTTCGTCAGCGCCCGCCAGGCCTGGTCGCGCATTCGCAAGGTGCTGGAGGTCAAGGACGCGCCCATGCGAGAGGTGGGACTGCCCCTGCCTTCGAAGTCGTTGAGCGTTCGCGGATTTGCCACTGGGCCGCAGGGTGTCCGGGCTCCAGTTATCTCTGGCGTGACGTTTGAGCTCAGTGCCGGTGAGGGGCTCGGTATTCTGGGCCCATCGGGTTCCGGCAAGTCATCACTGGCGCGGGGTCTGGTAGGCGTGTGGCCGGCCGTGGCAGGCGAAGTCAGGTTCGACGGTGCCATGCTGGCGCACTTCAGGCCCGACCAGATTGGCCAGATGATCGGCTATTTGCCGCAGCGCGTGGATCTCTTTGATGGCACCGTGGCGGAAAACATTGCCCGGTTCCGCCCAGACGCAACGAGCGACGCCATTATCGCCGCAGCCAAGGCAGCAGGTGTGCATGACCTGATCAATTCGCTCCCCGATGGGTATAACAGTTCGGTTGGCGAACAGGGTGATCAACTGAGTGCCGGCCAGCGGCAACGCATTGGGCTAGCCCGCGCCTTGTATGGCGATCCGTTCCTGGTCCTTCTGGACGAGCCCAATTCCAATCTTGATGCCGAAGGTGAAGCGGCGCTCACAGCAGCCATTCAACAGGTCCGGGAGCGGGGCGGTGTTGTCATTGTCATTGCGCATCGTCCCAGTGCCATCGCAGCCGTGGACAAGGTGCTGTTCGTCCAGGGTGGAAAACAGATGGCCTTCGGCCCCAAGGCCGAAGTGCTTCAAAAGATCACCCAGCCCGGCAGCAATGTGCATCCGATCAAGGTGCCGGGCATATGAGCGCCGAAGCCCTATCGCAAGGTCAATCCGATCTCTCCAGCCTCAAACGACATGGTTTGCTGGGCTTGGCCGCCGTCATCGGGCTCATGGGCGGCCTGGTGGGCTGGGCGGCTCTGACCAACATATCCGGCGCCATTATCGCGCCCGGGACCCTGATGGTGGAAAGCAATGCCAAGCAGGTACAGCACGCTGAGGGTGGCATTGTCACCGAACTCCTCGTGCGCAACGAGGACGTCGTTGAAGGCGGCCAGTTGCTGGTTCGTCTCGATCAGACGGCCATCGCCGCCGGCCTTGAGATTTCCGAGGCACAGCTGCGGGAGGCCTTCGCCCGTGAAGCGCGATTGGCGGCCGAGATCGAAGGAAGGGCGAGGGCCGAGCTATCTGACGCTGCCTTGACCATGTTCAGCCCAGGCGAGCTGTCGTCGCTTCTTTACTTGGAGCAGCAGGCCCTAAATGTCCGCCTGGCGACAAAGTCGGGACGTATCGCGCAGCTCAATGAACAGATCGTCCAGTTGAACAAGCAGCGAGAAGGCCTGCTCATCCAGCAACAGGCACTCGAGACCCAGATCGGCATCCTGGACGCAGAGATCGCCGACTTTGACGCCCTCTATGAGCAACGGCTCGTCGCCTCTAGTCGGGGAACCGCGCTCAACAAAGATCTGGCCTCAGCACGCGGACAACTGGGCCAAGTGGTCGCGGCAATTGCTCAAAGCGACGCGGCGGCCGCCGAACGGGCGCTGCAGATCGAACAGATCCGGGATGAGTTTCTGACGGGGGCACTGGCTGAACTTCAGGAAACCCGGGGGCTCATCGTCGAGGCGAGCCAGCGCCGCGTCGCCGAGCGTGACCGGCTGCAGCGCACCGAGATCCGCGCTCCCCAACATGGGGTCGTCCATGAGTCCATTCTGCACACCGTCGGTGGCGTCGTTGCTCCGGGCGAGACGCTGATGCTGATCGTTCCAACCGACGAGCCCTTGTTGGTCAATGTGCGAGTCGATCCGATCGACATTGACAAGGTCTATGTCGGCCAGGAAGTCGTGCTCCGTCTGCCCGGACTAAATCCCCGGACCACGCCGGAGCTCTTTGCATCGATCACCCGCGTCGCGCCGGACGCCACCATCGATACCGCCACAGGGCTGCATTACTACGCCGCGCGTATTTCGATATCTGACGAGGAATTGTCACGCCTGCCAGATGGCGTGCAACTCGTGCCTGGCATGCCCGTCGAAGCTTACATGCAGATCGATGACCGGACGGTACTCTCGTACCTGATCAACCCCTTCACCGAGCAAATGAGACGCGCCCTGCGCGAGGAATGAACGACTGACCAGGATAGAGGAGATACTCAATGAGACTGAAGCTCGTGACCGCTGCAATGCTGGCAATATGCGGCCTGATCGCCCCCGTCCTGGCAGCCAAAAGCCCCCTGAACGACGGCTCATACATATGCCGTAACAAGGGCCAGATCACCGGGTCATTTGAGATCACCGGACCTTCATCATACGTGGATAGCAACGGTCGAGACAGGACATACCAATACGATCCGGGGCTAAACGTTCTTAACTTCGACACCGGAAAACAGTACTTCATCGGAAGTCGCGATCTCCTGATACTTGTCGAAAACGGCCAGCTCGGCAAGCACGGCTGCGTAAGGCAGATCCGGTAGTCGTTCGACGTCGAAAACCTTGAGGGCGTAGGACACTGACTGGCAGCGCCATGTCGGCTTTCGACAGCGCCGCGCAAAAAAGCTGCCGATCGACAACGCGCCCCATTTTAGTCGTTCCAGCCGCGGTTCTGCGTTCCCCATAGCGGACGGATACTGAAGTCCGAGCGTGCCACCCCTGCGTCCAACTGGGAGGCTTGTTGGTTGAGAATGGTGTTCCACGCACCGTACAGGGTCGAGTGCAAAAGCTGGTATCTCTCACCCGCCCGATAAACGACGAGGTTCTTCTCGGGCATGATATAGAGAATCTGCCCGTTCTGGCCCATGAAGTAGGTGAATGGGCCCTGCAGTTCCTAGCCGTCTCGATCGAGCACATTTTGAAGCGTATGGTTGCCGTAGTGGTCGTCTCTTCGCGCGGCCAGGGGAACATCGAGACCGAGAAACTCCCGCCAGAGATTGTTCGGGAGAAAGGACGTTGTTCCTGTTCCATTGGAGGCGAAGAAGATGCCGATGCGTAGCCAATCGCGCGCGGTCGCATAGATGCAGCAATAAGCCGAGACGCTGGTTTCGGCTGAGGGCTTACGCCAGACAGCGGTTTCGGCGCCAGCGGGCATCCAGATCTTTTCTGACAGCAGATCTTCGAGTGGCCGGCCATAGGCGCGCTCGATGACAGCGCCGAGCAAGGCGGTGTTGACGTTCTGGTAGTTGAACGTATCCGGCGGTGTTGGATCCATGGTCAGACCGCTCACCACGGCGTCCACCCCCTGGAAATGCAGGCGAGCAAGCGGGCCGAAAGGATTGGGGAAAGTGTCGCTGTCCTTGAAACTTCCGGGAGCCCCGAAGCTCGCCGTCTTGCTATCGAAATGAACGCCCGAGCGCATGGTGAGGATTTTGCGCAGGGTCATGTCGCTCAATCCCACTGCTACGGGCAGCAAGTCGCCAAGGGTCTGATCGAGGCTTTTGATCTTGCCCTCAGAAATTGCCTTGAAGACCAATGCACCGACGAGGCTTTTGGCGATCGAGAACGAGTTGAGCCGCGTTTGCTGGTCGATACCCAAGCCATAGTGTTCGAGGACCAGCTCGCCGTCACGAGCGGCCAAGAGGGCGCTGCCGCCACTTTCAGAAAAGAGCGTATCGAGATTCGGCTCCAGGCCAGAGACAGGAGAACTCCCTGTCCATCCTGGCTGAGCGGCCCCACGCACCTCGACATATTGACCCGCGTTGCGCCATGTCAGCGTAGGCGAGCTTTCGAGCACCAGCGACATCAGGTGAGGCGCGAAGGCATACAAACCGAGGGCTCCGCCCAGTATCACGGTAGTCGTCAGAGCGAGTAGTCGGCGCATATGCCACCTGAGCGTTCGCGTGTGGTCAGAGGTAACGTGTTCACGCTCCACCACTGAAGGACATCGCTAGCATGTTCAATCGGGAGAAATTTTGACCGGACGTGTCCAATAGGCGTTGGCGCTGCTCAAGAATTCCACTTTCTGGTGGCCGCTGCTATTGCCTGACTTTCTCTGATCCATCTGCACAAAAACTGCTGACGGCATCGTCAGGTTGTGCTCATGCGCAACTCAGATCGCCCACAGCCGCGTCCCGCCGTTCAATTGCCAAGTTGCATCACCAATGATGGCTGGTGGTTGGTGGCCGACCTCCCAATCCCATGCACAAAGGGGCCGAAGCGACCGGGTTGCGCCTTTCTCGTGCTCGATGGAGGCAAGCAAAATGCAAATGACCAGCCCGACAAGTTTGATGTCGGAGAAAGCCAGAGGCCCAGTCGCCGCGGGCGCACTGACAGTCCTGCTGGTTTTCGCCAGTGATCTCCTGCTTTTCGATGTCGAGCCGGGCATCAACCTCTTCATTGCGGCCATGCTCATCTCGATTGCACTCACATTGTTTGCAACGAGGCGGGAACGGTTCGGTCGAGGCGTTTTGGGCGTAGCTACGACGCTCGTCTTTGCCCTGCCCCTGATCGAGGCACCGTCGCTACTTGGGCTGGCACTGGCGGGTCTCGCCCTCGCCTTGGCGGCGCTTATGGTCATGAGGCTGGTGCCGTGCCGGTTGGAGCAACTTCCGACCACGGTGATGCGCTTTCTGCTGCCAGCGCCGATTACGCTCGCCCGCGATGCAGCCTCGCTCGGGCGCGTCGCGCGTCAACATTCCTGGCAGGCAAGCATTAGGGGGCTGTTCGCCTGGATCATGCCGCTGGGGCTTGGACTGGTGTTCGTTCTGTTGTTTGCCGCGGCAAATCCTCTCATTGAGATAGCGCTCGCCACGTTGCGGGTCGACAGCGCACTCAACCTGCTCAACCCGGTTCGTGTTGTCTTCTGGCTGATCATGGCCGCCGGCATCTGGGCGCTGCTGCGGCCAAAGCTGCTGCGATGGCAGAAAATCCGACGGGAAACGTCGTTGTTTGCGCCACGCGAGGCGGCCTGGTTTGGCCATGCGGCAGTCATCCGCTCGCTCGCCATTTTCAATGCGCTCTTCGCCATCGAAACCGCGCTCGATCTCGCCTTTCTGTGGGGCGGCATGGAGCTTCCCACTGGCATGAGCCATGCCGAATATGCCCATCGTGGTGCCTATCCCCTAGTCTTCACGGCGCTTCTGGCCGGAGCCTTCGTTCTGGTCGCCATGCGCAGTGATGGACCGGGCCAGAAAAGCCGACTCATCCGGGCCCTCGTCTATGCCTTCATCGCCCAGAACGTGCTGCTGTGCCTTTCTGCCATGCTGCGGCTCAAGCTCTACGTAGAAGTCTATTCGCTCACCGAACTGCGTCTTGCCGCCGGGATATGGATGGGCCTGGTGGCTGCCGGGCTTGTGTTCATCTCGCTGCGCATCTGGTGGCGGAAATCCAATACCTGGCTCGTCGCCTTAAATGTCGTGGCGCTGGTCTTTGTGCTCTATGGGGCAGCGCTGGTCGATTTTTCGGCCGTCATCGCACGTTTCAATGTGGAGCATAGTCTGGAAGTCAGCGGACAGGGCCTTGCCCTGGATTTCGATTATCTCGAGGAGCTGGGCTCCACGGCTATCCCCGCTCTTGATGTGTTCATCGCATCGCTAGGACCCAAGCAGGCCGCCTGGGAAAAAGCGCACCACCTGCGGGCCAAGCTCGATCATGATTTCAGGCGCCCAAGCCCGGAGTGGCGGAGTTGGTCGTGGCGTGCCCATCGATTGGCTGAGTATCTCACGCTCGATCCGGTTGCCTATGTGCATTCAACGCTGCAAAACAATGGTTTGATGCCGAGGTAGCGGTTTGATGAGCAACAAAATTCTGGTCGCTGACGATGATCCGCACATCCGCGATGTGATCACCTTCGCCCTCGAACGGGCCGGCATGGTCGTCGTTACGGCGCGGGATGGCGCAGATGCACTGGCGGCGTGGCGACGAGTGACGCCAGATCTCATCGTGCTCGATATCGGCATGCCCGAAGTCGATGGACTCGATGTCTGCAGACAGATTCGCAAAAGCTCGGATGTGCCGATTCTGTTTCTGTCCGCTCGCGACGAAGAAGTCGATCGCATCATAGGCCTCGAATTAGGCGGCGACGACTATGTGAGTAAGCCATTTAGTCCGCGGGAGCTGGTGGCGAGAGTCAAGACGATTCTGAAGCGAACGGCTGGTATTAGAACTTTGCAAAAGCAAAGCTTAGCTCGGGGAGCCTTGCGGCTTGATCGCGCCGCTCACAGCGTCAGTTGGGCGGAGACGCCTGTTGCTCTGACTGCAATGGAATTTTCAGTACTCGCAAGCCTTCTGGGCCGGCCAGAAGTGGTGTTCACGCGCGAGCAACTGATGGTCTCCGCCTATGGGAGTGGCATCCATGTGTCCGACCGCACGATCGACAGCCATGTGCGCAATCTGCGCGCTAAATTCCTCGCCATCGGCTGTGCCTCGGTCGTCGCCACCGTCCATGGCGTTGGGTTCAAGCTTGGAACGCTGGAGCCCATATCGTGACCAGGGCGCCGCGCGTGCCCAGCAAATGGCGACCGTCTCTGGCTCTGGTCGTCTACTCAGTGCTGTTGACCGTATTGGGCTTGCCATCTGGCCTCATCATCCTGGTTCGCGCCTGGGGTGGGCGCGGCCTGTCAACGCTCGAGATCGGTGTGCTGGTCGCTTCACTTATCGTCACCTTGATCATTGCCTATGTGCTGACGCGGGCGGTGACACACCCGATTTCGGCATTGATCTCTCGGACCCGAGACATTAGCCATGGTGGCCGCGACGCCATCGTTCCTCCCGATACTTATGGCTCAGCGGAACTTGCAACGTTGTCGCAGGCCTTTCTCGACCTCGCGTCGCGGCTGATGGATCGAACAGAACATATGCGGTCCTTTGCCGCCCATGTGTCGCATGAACTGAAGTCGCCATTGACCGCCATCCGCGGGTCTGCCGAACTGCTGCGCGATGAGGCAGCAAACATGACGGATCAGGAGCGGCAGCGTTTTCTGGAGAACATCATTTCGGACGCCGAGCGACTGACGCGGCTTGTGGCGCGAATGCGCGAGCTGGCCAAGGCTGAAGTACCGCTCGCGCGGGGCGCGACTACGCTCGGAGCCGTGCTGCCGGATTTGCGATCTCGGTTTTCAGAACTGGTGGTGGCCGCATCTGGGGAGGAGGTGGTTCTCGGCTTGCCAACCGAGGCGCTGGGAATCGTGCTCGGCCACCTGGTTGAAAACTCTGCGGAGAACGGCGCGAAACACCTGACTCTGACTGCCAGTCGGCAGGAAGGCCGGGCCATAGTCAGAATAGCGGACGATGGCGGCGGCATTTCGCCAGGAAACCGCGATCGCATATTTCAACCCTTCTTCACGACACGACGCGCTAATGGCGGTACGGGGATGGGCCTGGAAATTGTCCGTGCGATGCTTGAGGTGCATCAGGCTCGGATTTCTTTGGCTCCGTGCGATCAAGGGGCAAGCTTTGAAATAGACACTACTAGTCCCACACTGTGAACTGAGATTTCTTGGCGGCAATGCGCCCCAATCCGGTCATTTGACAGGGCCATCGAGATCCCCGAAAGCGGCCATCGCACGGAACTGCGCGTTTGGGGCAGAAAGCTTGCGAGGCTTTCCGGTTTCGTCCACCAAGCCGACGTTGGACAAACGATGGGCGGTAGACCTCTATTATCCCTACAATGTCAAGAGTTGAGGGACGGCTACCCGCGGGTACTGTATCGGAAGTTTTTCGGAGTGTCTTTAAAACAGAGGGTAGACAACCAATTGTCTTCCAACTTTCGTCGTCAGGGCTAACATTAGCCGGCCTTGCTTTGTAAAAGAAGTGGGCGGGTGCGCTACGTTGTCGGGAGTACTCTGTATGGAACGAGATAACACCATCAAGACCGGCGACCTGCCGTCTTCGCGAAATCAAATCTATATTCGCAACGACAAAGCCCACCTCGACCTGGACAGTTGGATGAAGTCCGACATCCCGATAGCGGTGGTCAACGGCGACGGCGGGTTCGGCAAGACAACCGTTGTTCGTCGATGGCTTCAAGAATCGGAGGCGGTGCGCAACGGTGTCGAACGGGCGGTTGGGCATAGCTGGCTAGCGATCCATTCGTTCTACGGGCAGACGGCATCCGAGAATTCGGTCGTGGACGATGCGCTTAGGGACATATTGGTGTCCCTCCTTGGCAAGGATGCCATGGTTCACTCCTCGGCAGTTCGACTTGAGCGTATCCTCAAGGCCGGAGCGGAAGGAGGCATGCTCCTCGTCCTCGACGGTCTCGAGACCCAGCAGGACAAGGCCGGATACATAGAAGGCAGTGCGCTGCCTATGGACGAACTCATCAGTAAGTTGTCGCAATTGCCAGCTTGCAAAATCCTCATCACCAGTCGCAAGGACCTTCACCTCTACCGACCCGCCCGGCAGAAGCTGATTAAGATTGAAGGGTTTGATCGGCGGAGTGTGGAAGAATTCCTTGAGGCGGACCTCGCGCTGGATAAGGAGGGCGTTTCGACGCTCAGCAACAACTTCTTTCCGAGCAGAACCACACCCCTGGTGGTCTCCGTGTTCGCGGACCTGGCCAAAGCGGGGCGCCTGGATACCCACCGGGAAGCCATCATCAAGACCATGCGGTCTACGACGGACCCCGAACACGATCCGATCGTCGATCTGTTCCGCATTTTGCGGCAGGGAATGGCCGTTGGGGTTCAAAAAGTCCTGGAAGTCGTGGCGATCAGCGATGCACCTCTCCCGACAGCGGATATCGGACGCATTATTGCCGATGGCACCGACGGAGACGCCGATCTCGATGCCTTTGCTGGCCTTCACCTCTCGCTCGATCCCCAACCGGAGCTCTGGGATCTTCATCCCAAAGTTCGCGATGCCATTCGCAACGTCCTTGAGGAGGACAATCCTCAGCGGTTTAGGGAGCTGCATGGGAAGTTCGGGGCGCTGTATGAGGAACGGGCCGCGGCACCAGCAGGCGAACTGGGCGCTCTCCGCCTCTCCTTCCTTTATCGGTCGCTCACGCACTGGCTGAAGTCCAGCGATCCGATGCACGGACTGCTGAAAGTCTACATCGAGAAAATTTCCGGGGACCGGATAGACCAGATGGGCGAAAAGGAAGCCTGGCGCTCCGTGCGGCAGGACTTTGCATATCGCCACGAGTTTCTCGCCTTGGAGGCCGTGCTCAAAACACTGGAGGCTCTGCTGAAGCAAAAGGCTGCGGTGGACGATCTGGTCAACAGCGCGCGATATCGATTGTCGATGGTGGCCCGCGGCCTGGGAGAAATGGACATAGCCGAGGAGCAGACCAAGCACCTGGCTGACATCGAAAGGGCCCGGAGCAACGATGTGAACGCCACGGGCCAGTTGGTCCTGACCAATCTGATGCGCGGGAACGTCGATTTGCCCCCCGATAAAATGAGCGGAGCGCTTTACTGGGTAGAGCGCACCGACGAATTGGCCGCCGCGTGCAAGCCGAAACGCGGGATCTATCCATCAGTTCGAGCCAACGTTTATGCGGGCGCCTATCACCATCGCATGGGTAACCAAGTGGAGGCGGACGAGAAGTTTTTGAACGCGGAGCAACTGCAGTCTGAGATGTACGCCCAGGATCCGACCAAACCGGAAAATCTGATCGGCCTGAATGCCTTCCTGCAATGTTGGTTTTTGGTGGAGAGCGGTGGCACGGAGAGAGCCCTGACCGCGGTTCAGAACTGCCGCCGGGATGTGTCTCGCCTGCGGGCTCAGGGCGTCGACGACGCGAATGCAGATCAATGGGAGGTGATGGCCGACATTACCGAAGCATGGGTGCAGCAGGAACACGCGCTGGCAACCGCGTCGACCCAATCGGCAGCCGCGCAGCGTGCTTTTGACCGGTCCCGAATTCTGTTGGGCGAATTGGAGCAGTTGGAACGCACTGGCGAATTCAAGATTCCCTTCGACATGGGTGTCATACATGTTCGTGTCGGAGCACGCAGCATGGCGATGACCGGCAAGCCGGATGCAGCAATAGAGCTGCTCCGCAAGCAGGTGGCGATTTATGAGCGCCGGGGTGTGATTTTGTACGCAGCCGATTGTCAGGCCGACATCCTGCGCATTTTGAACAGCCATAAAACGCTCACCGCGGAATGGGATCGGCCCGCTGTTATTGAAGTTCAGGATGAGTTGGACAAACTGGTTGCCCTGACCACTCACTACCCGCTCGGGCGGTCCCTTTGGCACGACATGCCGAAACTGCAGGCGTTCGAGATTGGTGCGGTGCCGTGACTGCCTGGAAGCGCTACCTGGAAAAGCTGGACGTTGAATTCGGCCGTTCTCGTGATCTGGCTGCAACTTCCGAAGCCATCCGAGTCTATCGAATTCTGGTTGTGGCTACTGAATGGGGGATCAGCAAGGGGGGGGTTAGCACCTTCAACGTCAACCTTTGTCAGGGGCTAGCCGCCCTCGGGCATGAGGTGCTCGTCGTGGTACCCAAGGATTTGATGCCTGGCGTCAGCGGGACCACCTTGTTCAAAGCAGAGGGCCTAGAGGTCGTCGAAATATCAGAGCGACCCAGTCCGGCGGATCTCAACAGGATACGGGAGCACGCGGCCGACTTCGTCCTGGGTCACGACAGATTCACCGGACGCACTTCGCCCTGGCTCGTCGACCTGGTCGACCAGCCGGCCCAGAAGGTTCTCTTCATCCATACGGATCCCATTATTGAGCTATACAAGCATGAGCCTGGCGGTAGTCGATACAGACAGCGCGAGGACCGCGATCACTTACATCGGTTGCTGTTCAAGAGTACCGATGTCGTTGTTCCGGTTGGCCCGCGTTTGGCGGAACACGCGCGCGCGATCTCAAGGCAGCTATTGCCGCACGAGCGACCGAAGATTGTTCAGTTTTACCCAGGTATCGCCCTCCGCGCGGAGGCCTGTCAGGAGGTGCCCACCCGCCCACAGGACTTTGAGATCCTGTTGTTCGGCCGCATGGAGGACAGCGAGCTGAAGGGGCAGGATATTGCCTTGGCCGCGGCAAGGCGACTCCTTGGAGAGAAGTCTGTTGGGAGAATTCGCTTCATCGGTGGCAGCCCCGATGAAGTCGCGGAGTTCTGGCTTTCCGGGGAGATCGGCGACCATGTGGATGCCAGGCCCTACATGGTCGACCGCGAGCAACTATGGGGCTACATCAGGTCCAGCAGCGTCGTGCTCATGCCGTCCCGCGAAGAGGGCTTTGGCCTTGTTGCTCTGGAAGCGATCGAGGCGAACAGACCGATTATTGCTTCGGGAAAGAGCGGGTTCGCCCAATGGCTACTCGATGGACTCGATACGACGCCAGAAGAGCGAGAGCGCTGGAAACAGTATCTGGTAGTGGACTATGAAAGGCCGGCAGACGAGGTCGATAAGCTCACCGAAAAATTGGCCCTCGTATACGAGAACTACAGCGAAGTGGTGGACATCATTGAGAGCTTGAGAGAGCGCGTGAGAGACTACGATTGGCCGGCGAGCTGCGACAAATTGATGAGAGGGCTTCGGTGACTGAGGCGGTGGGCAACCAATTTCAGATCGAGGAGATTGCGGGCGCTGGGTTCCCCTTGAAGGCATCGATCGAACAACGGTCAGGTTCGTCGCCGACGGTGCTCTGCCTGGGCGGCTTGCTTTCCGACCAGCTGGCAGTCGAGGGATCAAGAGCGCAAGCCCTGTCCGACCTATGCCAACAGTACGGTATGAGCTTTGTGCGGTTCAACTACCGGGCGCACGGGTTTTCGCCTTCCACACGCTCGTCTGGTGAGTTCCATGACGTTACGATAGCCGGTCTCATAGATGACACGGTGGCTGTCGCAGGGTGGTCTGAGGCCCGCAGCGTGGTCTTGGTCGGATCATCGATCGGAGCAGGCATCATGCCGTTCGTTGCCAAGCAACTTAAGGAAACGGGAACGGAAGTCGTTGGCTTTTACGGGGTGTCGGCGGTTCCTCCGATAGCCCTTCGTGATTTTGTACTTTCGCAGATTTCACGAAATGGGCTCCTTGCGGAGTTTCAGCGTGACGGCGAAGTCGTAGTCACCAGCGACACGCTTCCGTTCCCGGTTTCGGTGCAACAAGCCCAATTCGACAACATTGTCGACTACGCAAGGGCGCTGCCAGTCCTCGCGGACGAGGGATTGCCACTAGGGTTGTTGCACGGGCACTTCGACACGCTGTCAACCCAAGCGATCAATCGGGAACTAGCCATATTGTTCGGTCAGCCTGGTGTCGAGATTGTCGAGGTAGACGAAGGTCACGAGATTAGCTTCGAAACCATGACGGCCTTCCTTAGCTCGAGACTGTCGCAGTTTGTTTCTTAGCGACGACTTCGACATTGTTTAGTGTCCACGTCGATCAAGCTGGGCTAGTCCCATATTTCGCCGGTAGACCAACCGCCAAATCGAACTGTGGTCGTTGCGGCGGCAACAGTGCAAACGCATTCGTCGGCAGAAAACCGCGTCATCGACGACCTAGTTGGCCTTCCAAGGCGGTCGTCGTCGTTTGTTCACCGAAGGGCGCGATTGGTGTGGGTAGCGGAGTGTCGGCTATTCTGTACCACTGCCTGCTTTGCGCCCCAAATCGGTCATTCAGGCCGTCATTCGGTTCGCCTGAGAGCAGACGGTCCGCATTCTGCAGCCTTTACTCGCCGTAGCGTGGCGCTTCAATCGCTCGACACCGAGTTGCAGGCCTCCGGCGATTTGCTCTCCACCAGCCCACCCTATCAGAGTCCGACATGCTAGCAGACATTGCATCGGGTCTCTGGATTTGATGTGCAACTTCATCTTATCTGCCGCGCGCAACCGTGCTTGGTGAACCGTCCGTTCTCTATAAGGATGAGCAGGTCCGGCTTTCCGACAAAGTACTGTTTCCCGTTTTCAAAATTCAGCACGTTCAACCCGGGGTCGTATTGGAAAGTACGCTGCTTGCCGCTGCTATCGACATAGATTGATGGACCCGTGATTGCAAAGGTCCCGGTAATGGCCCCCTTGTTTCGACACACATAATCGCCCTCATTGTGCGGGCTTTTTTGACCAAGTGCTGGAGCGGTGCAAGCTAGAGTAAGGCAGACTGTGGCTACCAATGATTTCATCATCGTTATTCTGTTCCTTGGACGGGCGGGAATTGCCAGTTTGCAGACCTTTGTGCGACGTGGGGCGCCCAAGTCTGACCGCCCCGCCTGATGTGCAATTACCTTGCTGCGAACACGATACCGCAGTTTTTGACACGGTTGACCTGTTCGATAGCCTGCATTTCCCCCTTCAACCGAGCGACTTCCGCTGCGTCGGCGCCGTCGCCTTTCATGAAGAAGAGTGCTGGCCAGAACAGCACCACACCCACAGTCGTCATGGCCGCGTCCTGGCCACGATTTGACTCTTGCTTGCCATAGGCGGCCGCTGCCCGAGCCGAGACACCTTCGGCCTCATTGCGCAGTTGCTGGCAAGACAGGTTTTCATAGAGCGTGGTGGAAACATATGCAGCCGCTATGTCCTTGGGCGGCGTGGCACACGCAGCGAGTATTGAGACCGCGCCAAGCGCGATGACAGATTTATTCAACATGGATTGTCCCCCAAAGTAATGCGGGCAGATAAGCACCGCAAAAGGCTGACGGACAAGAGATTTGTTCACAATTCGTTAAGCATTGGGATTTCTCCCCATTACAGGTCAGCAGCGACTGTTATGGATAGTCGTCTGCAACGAAGCGGGCCCATCGCCGTGCGATTTCTCGGCCATCCAAGGTGGTGACAACCACTTCGAACTCCATGGTGCCAACCAGCGAGGCCATATCCCGGCCCATTTCAGATATTGCAATGCCCGCTTCTTGTCTCGCGGCTTCATCGTCCACGAACTCAGCGCTATAGGTCTCATTGGTGGTCGTGCCGTTCACCTGGCGCACGTTGAAATAGTACTTTGGCACGTTGCCTCTCCAACATTCTCAGCCTGAAGGGGCAAGAGCGGCTGTTAGTTGCCGTGTTCTCCGATCAACTCTGCAGATGGTTGGATTGGCTGTAGAGACGGACCATGTTCGTCGTGCCGTTCGTCACCCAGTAGACGCGGCACACCAGATGTTTTGGTACACCAGAGCGGAGGGCCTTTATGCCCAGAGCTTTCTCGGCCGCTTCCTCCGGGGATTTGGCCTCAACGGCAGCCTCCGGCTCGATAACTGCTGTGCGCAAGTCAATAACGCGAAACTCTGGCAAATCGAATGCTCCACGACGGCGAAAGCTACCAGCCTTTGGGCATGACACCCTTCAACTTTGACATGTGGACGTGTTTGTCGCCTTGACTCAAACACCACCCGCACATGAACATAAAGGGAACATTGTTTGTGACTGCTAGACATGCCCGCCGATTCCCTCAAGCAGATGGGCGCAACGCCCCTTCGCTTTAAGTGCGAGCCCTGCGGCCGGAAAGGCCAGTACCGAGCCGACCGGCTGGCCGAGCTGGTCGGTGACGTAGGATTGCCTGAAGCGATGGTGTTGCTAGCCAAGCTCGGCCAATGCCCCCGCGCCCTGAAAGATACGAAACTAGCTTGAACTCTTGCGGGCTGAGGTCCAGTGGCAGCCCGTCTTTCGTTACCTGCATGGTGCCAGTGTCAAGCTCGTAAGGTCCAAACGTTTCTCTCGAAGAGGCCAGACCACCGCTCCGCCTGATTAAAGCGCGCAGCCGTGCAACAATTTCCATGATATGGAAGGGTTTGACCACATAATCGTCCGCGCCGGCTTCAATTCCTTCCACGCGCTCTTCCCATTGGCCGCGGGCAGTGAGGATGAGGACCGGCATTAAACGCTTGGCCCGGCGCCAGCGTTTAAGGACTGTGAGGCCGTCCATTTGCGGAAGTCCCAGATCAAGCACGACGGCGTCGAAGTCCTCCGTCTCGCCCCGAAAAAGAGCGCTTTCGCCTTCCCTCTCGCGCTCGACCCCAAAACCCGATTTGCTCAATGCGATCACCAACGTCTCGGCGATTTGGTCGTCGTCTTCGCACAAAAGGACGCGCATCACTGGCTCCCGATAAAGCGCCCGGAGCGAGCATAGTAGTATTGGATGGACAGTCGTTCGGCCTGATCGATCACTCTGATTGAATAGACAAGCATCCTACCAATTCTGAGAAGCTCCGCATCCACCATCTCTGCGCCGGATCGCTGAAGAACGATCTCGGCCAGCTCGGAAAGGGGCACAACTTGTTTTGTCTGCACAAGGGCGAGCGCCTCATCCGGTGTTAACGAGGTGACGACGGGTGGACTAGCGTCTGCATGTCCACCGTCACCGATATCAGCCTTAGCGGGATCGCCGAAGCCGCGTAAGACTTCGTTTATTCTGTCGTGACAGACTTTTGAGTGGGCGCGACATGTACCGAGTACGCGCTGCTAACCCTATCTTCTAGTGGAATTGGGCCGGGGTCCCCGTTAGCTCCAGCCTCCTAGATCATCGCTGCGCCCAGCCTTCCGATGCCAGATGGTGCCCGTCTTGCTGCGCCACTCCTGGTGGAACCTTATTCTCCCGGACGCGTTCCGGCCTTGCGTGCAGATAGTCCCCCACTGATGGCACGCCGCCCCAGTGACCTGTCGCGCTGGGGCCCAAGTCATGTTCTCCCTCGGTCCTCAGCAGCTCTGGCTGCTGAGGTTCTGTTTGCTTTTGGTTGTAATTTTGTAGGGTCGCAGGAATTACGACGATAGGGTCTTAGCAGCTCGCTCCGACTTCGTGCGGGAGGATGCGCGCTGTCGGCTGGACACGCTGTGGTCAGCTCTTATTGACCACCATGTTCTCGGGAAGTGCGTCGGACAGGGTCTGACGGTCTGCAACTTCAAGGAAGGCTTGCAATGCTCTGTCCAATGCAGATGGCACATCGCAGCGTGCGGTGAATAGGCACCGCTCTCCGGCCATGCAGCCGACGAGGGCAAAGTCGGGTTCCGTGACCCGCAACACATCGCCCAGGGTGATAGCCTCGGGCGGCTTGCCCAGCATCAGACCGCCGTTACGTCCTCTAGATGGTTTGAGAAACCCTTCCTGAGCAAGGCGCTGGGCAACTTTCATCAGGTGGTTGCGTGAGATGTTGTTTGCCTTGGCGGCATCGGCAATAGTCGTGCGCTGACCGTCTTGATCAGCCACATGCATCAGGAGGCGCCAGGCGTAGTCGGAGAACTGGGTGAGACGCATGCTTGCTCCTGATTGCAAGGCAGCCTCCGTATGGGAGGCTGCCGCCGGTAAGCACTATTGGGTAGTGGTTGCGCTTCCTGCGTGCGGATGCTCGGCGTTGGGCCGATGGGTTAGCAACTGCCCTTCAGCGGCCACCGTCGGACCCTGGACTTGATAATCGTAAAAGGTGCCGTGCAACCCCCAGTAAGCGCCGGCGATGAGCACCATTGCAGCAAGCAAACCTGCAGGAACGCTACCGATAGCCGGGGCCAGTTTTGGCAGTTTGAGTCCCGATGGCGTCGGATCGGCCGCAATCAGAAACAGCGTCCCCATGATCAGGGCGTGGCCCACTAGGTCTATGCGACCGAAGGGGTACACCGCAGCGGTGAAGATGACGATTAGGGCGACTGCCGACAGTCGGCGAATGAGCGGGGTCCACAGCAGGCCAAATCCCATGGTGAACTCGGCAACGCCAGCCATCGGGATGAACATGTCGCGTGGCATGCCGAAGGTCAGGAAAGGCCGCTCTTCAACGAGCGGATAGAACCATTCGGCATAAGCAAACTTTTCAAGGCTCGACCACATCAGCGCGATGGCAACACCCCAGCGCAGTACGGTGAAACGATGCTGATACCATTTGCTCTCCGGGTCTGCCGCAAGCGCAAGATAACCCGCAATACCGACGCCAAGGGCCAGATAGTCAAGCAGATGGAAGAAGTCATAGTCCCGCAGCGCAATCACCCACAGTCCGATAATGCCGGCCGCAGCCAGGGGCATGGTGCGCCGCGAAAACACGAGCAGCGCGATCAGGAGCTGCAGCCACGACACCCATTCGTTCGGGGTCTGAAGATCAGGCGTGAGATAGACACCGCCCACTGCGAAGATGGCCACGAAGAAGGCGCCGATGACCGCCCGCATGAAATCGTCGCCGCGCCGCCAAAGCGGCAGGGCTAGACGGTCAAGCATGCCGTTGACCGGGGTCGCCGAAGGGCTGCGTTCCACCAGAACGGTGGCTGCGAAAAACACCAGGACCAGCGCGATCCCCGCCCAGAACCAACCATTTGTGAGGGTGTCGGTAATGGGGGCTGGAGCCGCGCCCACAACATAGGGCGCGAACCACTTTACATGTGCGTGGGCGGGACCAGTTGCCACGAGGGTCGCGATCACGGCGGCGAAGGAAGTGCCCAGAGCGTGCCCTGTGCGGGTGCGGCTCCGGCGCTCATAGTTGTCTGCCACGTCCAGCTCCATCTGATTTCTACGTGCTGCAAATGGGAGCCTTCTAAACATTCATTTCCACTGCATCTTTGATTTCAATCAATCTAAAGGCCACTGAGCTGAGGCAACGTCTGGCCGATATTGCAGGAAGGACTTAGTGATGGATGTCTTGAAGCTCGGAACGGCAGCTCTGCTGGCGGTCGCTTTCGCCGGTGCGCTTCTGGTGCGGGACCAGCCGGCGAGCGAAGTCGCTGCCTTGGCATTGCCGTCCGTCTGCGGTGAGGTGCATTCCGATCATGGCGGCGCCTCCATGCAAGAGCACCTTGACATCATGGCCGAGGGCCAGAGCGCGGAGATTGCGGCCCTGATCCAGACGATGGAGCCGATGCACACCGACATGATGCGCGGCATGACCGCTGCCGATTTTCAGACTGCCTTTGTCTGTTCAATGATCCCGCACCACCAGGGCGCCGTGGAAATGGCAAAAATCGCACAGGCCCATGCGACAGACCCATGGATCCAGATGTTCGCCCAAGAGATCATCAGCGCGCAACAGGTTGAGATTGCCGAGATGCAGACCTGGCTAGCGCGAAGGCGTCAATAATTGTACAGCGGACAGCGCGCTCTGGGACACGAAGTCGAGGCCTGAAGCTTCAACTCTTCAAGATGCTACGATTTGACTGCATTTCTCGATTTTTGTGTGAAACCAGACGGACCGCCATCGGCCCCGATTCGGTCACGAGCGCACCGTCATTCGGGCGCGCCAGCTGAAGCGGCCGCTCCGACAATTGGCGTTGCGAAGCGGCCTAACCGCCCCACGTGGAGATCACCCCATGGGTGGGCTCCAAGGATTACTCCCGCCGCCACAGGCATCGTCAAGGATTACTTGCGCACTCAAAAGGATTTGTGCGGTCGGGCGATCAACGCTCGGCCGCATGGCTTTCCGTTCAGATACGAGGAAGTCCACGCCTGTATGAGGCGTTGTTTTCTTCGCGCTTGGTGATGAAAGTCATCATTGTCGATTTGCGGCATGCCAGGGTCGACCCGACCCTGAAGATGGGCAGGTGTTCCTGATCGCAGGCGTGGTAGACTTGCCGACGGGTCATCCCCAGAAATCGGCCGATGGCCTCGGCGCCCCAAATCACGTCGCCATTGAGTTCGTAGTCGGTATCCATACAATTTAACTCCCGGACAAGAGATGCGAGTTCACGCCGCAGCTCCGCACTTGGGCAAAGCCGCGCCGGGCCACGCAGATGCAGCGTGGCCATGGCCGGAAATGTTGGGCTTATCCTTCTGTCGGACGGGAGCTGGCGTGGTTGTGCGAGCAGTCCGTCCCGCAGCGCACTACGGCGTTGAAGGGCCCTCCAATCCGGATAACGACACCGGATACGGAGGCGGGGTATGGCTATAAACGAGACTGAATTCCATGTTGATCTCCTGTGTTTCGGCCTATCCGTACGGGTGCCGCGCCAACGGCAGTCCGCCCGCTCGCGATTGCGACGGCCACAATCTAGGAAGCGCCTGATTGCTTAATGACTTGATAAACTCATGAGCCGCCCCGGGAGAACTGGAATCCCGGTCCAACCTCGTTCTCAACCGCAACGGGTATCGCGGAGTGGAAAATCTGTTAGTCCTTGCCAGCTTTCAAAGGCGGGACGTCTTGAAAGAACTCCTCAAGGTCGGCTTGAGACAGGGACAGCGTCGCAACAAGCAAAGTTGCCAGCTTGCGGCAGATATCCGCGTGTTGTTGGATTAGGTGCGCAGCCCTTTCCGCGTGCCGTCGCAGGTCTGACTCAACGACCTCGAGAAACCGGCGATCTCGGGACAAGAGGGCGATCGCGTCTTTCGGCTCGGTCCGCCAAACCAGAGCGTCTCCCCATCCGAAACTGGCATAGCCTTGAGCGACAACTTCGGTTGCCAGATGCAGGTCTGACCCGCGTGGCCCGCCCGTGCCCATCGTGAAACTGCCGCCCAGAATTTCGCGCTCGGCGGCCTGACCACCCAGGATGACGATCGCAGCCCTTTCCAAGTCCTCCCGGGTTGCAGGCGTGCCTATTTCGAAACGGGTGTGGCCTGCACTGTCCCTGACGCCGCGGGCGGTCACGAAGACCGGCTTTTGGCCTAAAAGGTGCCCCACCAGACAGTGGCCGGCTTCGTGTACGGCGACGCGCCATAGCTCTGTGGCGGACCGGGTATCGCTCCCGATAGCAGCGGCCCATAAGTCGTCGACGCAGATAGCACGCGCGGCGTTTCGCGCCGCTCGACGAGCACCAGCCACCCATTCGGCAGCGGCGGCACCGGTCGCCCCAGTCGTCAGCAGGGCCAAAGGGTGAAGATCTTCGTTTGCCAGGTCGGAGCCGAGATGGTGCCGCAGGATCGCTTCGAGAGCTTCGGTGGTGGGCGGCGCGATCTGCAGCAGCCGTGACAGTCGGCCGGGCCTTACAAGCGCGGGATCCAGATCACTATACCGATTGGTGGCTCCCAGTACGATGACGCCAGTCCGGTCATTCAGCGACGAGTCCAGTTGAACCAGGAAGTCGGTAATCACAGTTGTCCACCAGGACCTGTCTTGGTCATCCATCTTGTCTCGGGACGGCAGCGCATCGAGTTCGTCAATGAAGAGCAGGGAAGGCGCTGTTATCTTCGCCTCGTCGACGACGGAGCGAAACTTCTTAATCACCGCACCAAGGTGACCATCTGTGGTTGCGAACAAACTGCCGATGGATGTCTGGACGAAATTGAGCCCGCATTCATTGGCGATGATCCGGGCCACCATGGTCTTCCCAGTTCCCGGCGGGCCGGCCAGGACGGCACCCGACTCGATGGCAGAAAAAGGAATCTCACCCGACCTATAGGCGGCCAGGTCGGCCTTGAGGTCGATTCCCCATTGCTTGGCTGCATCGAGACCTTGGACAGAAGCCAATGGCGGTATGTCGGTGGCTGCTTTTTGGGGTGATACCACTAGCCGCTGGAGCCGAGCCAGTGTCGTTTTCACTGAACCGCCGCGTGGAAAACAGGCGCCCAACACGTTCAGCTCATAGAACCGATCAATACCCACCTTGATCCTCGAGGCGTCGCCGATCAAGGTGCGCCTGGCAACCTCGCGCAAGGCGGACCGATCGGGCAGTTTCAGCTTGAACTGGTAGTCGGCGAGCTTGTCAGCCTCGCTAGGTAGATCACCACTCTCGACGACGGCTATGACGCCCCCCTGTTTCGCGACGACACCGGCCAGGCGTTCAAGTTCTGCACTGGACTTCTGGCCGGCGCGAGAAGCCGATCGAATGAGCAGTGGGTAGCCCGGGAGCAACTCTTTGGTGGCGGCAGCGACCCAGTTGACCCAATCGACTCCGGGCGCTTCGATGAGCACGATGCTGAACCGGTCGACACGCAGCTTGTTGAAGACGGATGTGGGCACGGTCCTTTTGAGACAAGCGAGTGCGATCGCCTGGCGTGGGTCAGGAAATTCCGCCTTGGCCTCAATGAGCATGTCGAGCGTTACGGCCGCGTCGTCGTCGTCATCGTGCTCCGCCATTTCTCGCTCGCTTCCGTTCGGGTTCGCGAAACTGGATTAGGGCGAAAACCGAAAGGTGCCGACCCGGGCGAATTCGTCGTGCAGCAAGGATTGCTGTCGCAGCGCCAGGATTGTCGAGTGCTTCCCAGCTTTCCGGCTCCACAGGTTTGCTCGCCGGCCATTGCCTATAGCTGCGAGTGACGCCTCAGAGCAGACGAGAACTCCGCGCGGGTCCGTTTTGTGCGACCGCTCGGCAATTCTGCAGAACGAGCACAAACCTTCCCGTGGTCGTCTCAACTGGGCTCCTCTATCCATTCCGCATCCTAATGATGTCGCCGCGCATCACGGATCATCGGCAGGGAGGAGCGAATTGTGATTGTCGATCACCTGGGACTGACCGCGACGCATCTCGTCAATGCCGACGGTGTGTTCTTGCACGTGCCACACCGCATTCCGGTCCATGGAATTACGCTTGTGTCTGCGGATCGCACGACAGCAGTCGTCATTGCCCCGGCTTGTGCAATCGAAGATCCAAGGCTCGCGCCGTGGCTGTCACTGCATGGCATTTATCGCGTTGAGGACCCCAGCGGAACTATTGCACGCATCGGCGAAGGAAAGGTCATCGATCGCCTCCGCCGGCATAGGGCCGCGCCCGTCGTGCTTCCGGCACGTATCGTTGCGGCATTCTGTGCCGACCGCGAGTGGACCGCCGAAGAGCGCAAAAACCTTGAAACGGCTTTCGCGCACGCCTGGATCGCCGAGGGCAATGTTTTGGCCAGCACCATGTTCGATCGCGAAAGCCATCTTCGCCTGGATCTTGCCCGGCGCGCTGCGCTGACCAGAACCCTGCACACTATCCTCGACCTGATTTTTTTGGGTGAGCGTGTTCTGGATGGCGATGCGGATTTCCGTCCCCTGCCGGTGGATGCAAAAGAGTGGCCAATGGCCCCGACCTCCGTTCCGGGGCCCGCTGATGAAGTGGTCGGCCCCGCTTTGTTGATCGACCTGGCCCGCGAGCCGACCGTCTTTCGCCGGTTCGAGATCGGGTCTCGATTGCGGTATGCGGACGGCAGGATTGCCGCCTTGGCCACCGTGCGAGACGGTTCCATTGTCCTGCACCCTGGTTCCAGCGTCTACACGCACACCACCATCAGCGTCGGCCAGCGCTATCGTTCGACACACAGGCGGTTTCTTGAATTGGCGAGAGTCGTTGGCAACTCAGATATCGGCATCACCAGGGTGCCGGTTGCAGGGAGGACCGCGGCTTCGCTGATCAAGATGGTCACGGCCGGTCGGACCCATGTCGCTGCTCGCTGGAGTATCAACTAAGGCGCCCGGGTCGCGGGTGCATTTTTCATCGAGGACACCATGAGCTTGACGAAGGAAGCGGTAATGGCCGGCCTGTACGCGGCCATGAAACTGAGAGACGGCGAACTGCCGACCGATGCCGAACTGTCTGGCGCTCCATTGCTGACTGGCTGGGTTCTGGGAGAGGCGTCCGGGGGATTTTATCGACTGGGCGGCTTTGTGAGCGGGCATCCCAAACTGGTGGACGGATGGTGCTGGACCAGCGTCGTGCTGTACATCGAGCCGAACCGCCGCTGGGCACGAACGGTCAGTCGCCTATATAGGCTGGGCGACCCCCTCAACTCTTCCGAGCGGTGAGGACAGGCTGCTAGGTAGCAGCTTCAGGTGGGTTGGGTGGTGCCACACGTGGTTCGTGGCCCTTCCGGAAAGGCGTTCCTTCTTCATTCGGCGTGCTCCCAGACGATCCACTCCACCGGGTCTTACCACCCGTGTTGTCTGCCTGGCACGCGCAGGGGGCCAATCGGCGCAGATGGGGAATCATTTCATGTTGAAAATTCCGCATTGACCTCGTACTTTCAAACATGAAATGGTCGGGCAACTGCCAGATAAGCTGCTGCGCCTCCTTTCCATCGGGCGCCTGACGTTCTCGAAGGATGAGGTATCCTCCCTGCTGGGGATGACCCCTTCCGCCTTCGAGGATGCGTCGCAGCGCGCCATCAGCAGAGGACGCCTCCTTCGGCCTCGACGAGGATTCTACGTCGTCGTCCCCCCTCAGGACATGGCCTACGGAGCGCCACCGGCAACGCAGGTGATCGATGACCTCATGGCGCACGAGGGCGCCCCGTATTATGTGGGGCTGCTGAAGGCGGCCGAACTGCACGGCGCCGCCCATCAGGCGGTGATGGCTTTCCAGGTCGTTTCGTCGAAGCGAATGCCTTCCATCCCTTACGGTCGCGGGGTTATCGACTTCTTCTATAATGGCACCATGCCGCCTGACGAGTTGATCGAGCGCAAGCAAACGGACGCCGGCTTCTTCAGCGTGTCTTCCGCGGCGCTTACGGCGGCAGATTTACTGCGCTACCCACGGGCGTCGGGCTCGATCGACGCCGCGGCCTCGGTGATCGGAAACCTGGTTGAACAGATCGAAAGCTCGGCGCTTGCCGGCCTGAGAGGTGTCATTCCCACACCGACGCTTCAGAGGCTGGGGTATGTCCTGGACCAAGTGGGTGCTGCCGAATTGGCGAATGAGGTCGACAAGGCGATCGCAGGCGGTAGTCGTCGCGTCAAGCTGGATACCTTCGTCGCGACCCCTCAGGCTGGCTCGGAGACGCGGGATGATCGATGGAAGGTCGTCGTTCGTCGACCTTTGGAGCTAGACGATGAAGCCCAGGAATTTTCTCCTCGAACGGGCTAAGCGGGCGAAACGCCGCCCTGTGTGAAAGAAGATGCGAGTGCCAAATTGGGCTGGCTCTTCGCATCGGGATCGCCAGGGTTTTCCCGGCTCTGTCATATTCTGATGTGGGCGATATCTCCGGCGGGCAGAGGCGACAGCAGGTAGATCAGTATGATTGGATTATACTAATCTGGATTATTCTCACCGACGGCCCAGGACTTCGGGCCACGGGCGATGCGTCCGCACGTCGGACCGTTGCGGCCAATAGGCCGCCAGCGCTAGCCCGTTCACCCCATTGAACAACAGGAACCAGAGGGCCTGCAATTCCGGTGAGGACAGGTGCGGGGCGATGAGCGGTGCCGCCAGAGCCATGCCCGCTACGCCCACGGTTGTCAGACGCTGCAGTTGGGCGCGCCGATGGCTATCCAAACCCGCCAGGAGGGCGATCGCGCAGGGTACGGCCGCAAAAAGTACCAGATGAGCTGCCGTCCAGCCGCCCACCAAGGCCGACGCGGTCAGTGCAGCGGCAGAGAGGGTCGCCGCGATCAGTACCACCGGTCCGACCGCAAAGATCGGCCAGGGCATCGAGCACTGGGCGTTGACCACCAGTTGGAATTTTCGGTTTGTCCTTGTCGCGTTCATTTTCGGTCTCCGATTGTCGATGACCGAAGGATAGGGCCACTCCATGAAAATCAGAAACCTTGCGACCGGGGCCGAAATGGTCCGGCTGCCACTTGGGCGACAAGCGATCGAGTCGAAGCCTGCGGGGGAATACTGCGGGCAAGGATTATTGGCTCTATTCTATGGGGTACGGAGCCGGGGTACGAAATGGGGTACGAGTTGCGAATCAACGCCGACTTAACGCACTGATTTTGCGAAGTTTTTGCCGTGTCGGAAAAAATGGTGGAGCTGAGCGGGATCGAACCGCTGACCTCGTCATTGCGAACGACGCGCTCTCCCAACTGAGCTACAGCCCCTCACCACGCCGGTATATGGACAATATTGGCGCCAAGGGCAAGGGGGGGCGCGGCGGGCTGGCTAGACGATACGCCTTTCGATCAGGGCCGTTGTGGTATCGGCGATGGCGCGATCGGCCGCGATCAAAGGCCGGCCCAGAAGGGCGACGGCACTGCGCGAATCGAGTGATTTCAGCACCCCCAATTCGTTGAGAATGCCGCGCACGTCCCGGTCGAACAGGGCATAGACGCGGACAGCCCAATCGGGCATGGGCAGGCGCGGCACCTTGCGGTTCGGGGCTGTCTTGCGGACGATTTCGGCAACTTCCCCCATCAGCATGGACCTTTCACCCATGGGGAAGCGGCGTCCGCCGGCATTGGGGGCGGTCATGGCCTTGAGGTGGGCCTCGGCAATATCGCGGACATCGACAATGACGAAGGGCATGCGCGGCAGCGCCGGGACCGAGCCGTCCAGCAGGCGCTTGACCATCAGGGCGGATGTGCCCGGGTCCTCGTCGAGCAGCGGCCCCAGAATGGCGCTGGGATTGATGGTGGCGAGGTCGTTTTCACGGCCAGCCTCCCGCATGATCTCCCAGGCACGCTGTTCTGCCAGGGTCTTGGATTCGATATAGGCGTTGACGCCGCGGCCATTCAGGTTTGTCCAGTCCGCCTCGGTGAACGGCCTCGTCCGCGATTTGTCATGGCCATAGGCGATCGCTGCCATGGATGAGGTCAATACGATCCGCTCGACGCTGGCCTTGAGGGCCGCATTGAGCGCCCGCTCGGTCCCTTCGACGGCGGGGCGAATGAGTTCCATCTTGTCCTCGGGCAGGTCGATGACAAAGGGCGAGGCGGTGTGCTGGAGATAGCGCACGCCGTCCATAGCCTTGTCCCAGCCCTTGTCGGACATGAGGTCGAGTTCGACGAATTCGAGCCGGGAGATGTCGGTGCCGGCGCGGCGTAGCGTGTCCCGCACCGCCTCGGCCTTGCCGATGTTGCGCAGGCTGCCGCGCACGCTATAACCGGCCTTGAGCAGGGCCAAAGCAAGGTGACCGCCGAGAAATCCGGATATGCCGGTGAGCAGGACGCGGTCATGGACTTGGGCGTTTGCGGACATGGGATGGCCTCCTGATGAATTGAACGATATATACGTTGATCGTTCAATTCGTTCAATATCGATGGGTACACATATTTGCGATGAGCACTGACAGGCACTCGGAAAAGCGAGCGCGCATCCTCGATGCGGCGCAGGAGCTGTTCCTGCACCAGGGCTTGCGGGCGACCACCATGGAGGCGATCGCCAAGGCAGCGCGCATGGCCAAGGCCACGCTTTATGCGGAGTTCTCCGACAAGGACGCAATTTTCCTGGCCATTCTGGAGCAGCTGATCGCCGAAAAGCTGGTGCGCTTCGAGGCGGGCCTGGCCGCGCCGGGGCCACTGGTCGACCGCATCGGAGCGGCGCTGGCAGCAGAGTTCGGCGTGATTGCCGAAGCACTGGCCGGCTCGGCCCATACCGAAGAACTATTCTCGGCACATCGCCTCGGCTCGGCGCTCTTTGCCGCATCGGACCGCACCGTGCGGGAACGGGTCACGACGGAATTGGCCGCCGCAGGGGTCGCAGATCCCGCCAGGCTGGCGCGGCTGGTGCTGGACGCCAGCTATGGCGTGGCGCAGAAATCGATTGCCGCCGAGACGCTGGCTGAAGACCTTGTACTGGTGGCGCGCCGCTTGCTGGGGCCAGAGCTCTCCTAGCGCGCGACCGACGCCCAGGCCCCCACCTTTTCGCTCTCAAAGATCGCGTCGATCACCCGCATCGTCTTGATCGCATCTTCAACGCCATAGGGCAGGGGCGTGTTGCCCAGAACCGCCTGGGCAAAGGCCTCCGCCTGTTCGGAATATTGGTCGCAGGCGGGCAGGATTTCGCGCCGGGCGAGCGCGCCGTCGACAGTGCCACTGACATCGATGGTGATGGCAGTCGGCATATTTGCGGGGGCGTTGAAGGGGATGATGATCTCGGCCTTGGCCCGGGTCCCGAAGACTTGCACGCGCTGGTGCGGCGCGGCCTGGGTGGAACAGGTAAAGCTCAATTGCCGGCCACCGCCGAAATCGGCCATGACGCTGGCGAGACGGTCGGTGCCGAAATCGGGGTCCCGTTCTACCAGGGAAACGACGCGGCTGGGCTCGCTCTCGAAGAAATAGCGCCCCGCGGTGACGGGATAGCAGCCGATATCCATGATGCCGCCGCCGCCGATATCGGCCTGGTTGCGCACATTGGCGGGGTCGACATTGTGATAGGTGAAGACGGCGTTGATGGAGCGAATGTCACCCAATTCGCCCGAGCGGATGATCTCGCGAACCCGCTGCCATTGCGGATGGAAGCGCACCATGAAGGCTTCCATGAAGACAATGTCCTTGGGAATGGCGCGCAATTGCTCGGCCTCGGTCGCCGAGAGGGCGATCGGTTTTTCGCATAACACGTGCTTGCCGGCGCGCGCCGCTGCCAGGGTCATGGGCACATGTAAATGGTTGGGTAGCGGATTGTAGATGGCGTCGATGTCGGGGTCGGCAAACAGGTCTTCATAGGAGCCATAGGCCCGCTCAATGCCGAGGCGGTCAGCCGCGGCCCGGGCCTTGGCGGCATCGCGAGAGGCGATCGCCAGCACCTGGGAACTGGGCGAAGCCTGGATGGCGGGCGTTACCTTCTCCATCCCGATATTGGCGGTGGACAGGATGCCCCAACGAACGGTCTTGGTCATGAAATGCTCCTCTGCCTGTGTCTGACGTACGCTCCTCAGGGCGGTTCGGGCAAGTGTCGGCGCGCAGAAAGTCTCACCGGAATGTCATCATGCCTGCGTTAACCTTGGCGTCGGCTGCCTCGGTTCTGCCAAACGAGCTGTGTTAACCTGGTCTTAAGGGCCCGGTGGCGGGCCGACAGCTTGCCGGGGCCATTCATGCAGCTCAAGCCCAATGCCTTCCGCCTCCACGAAACCGCACGCGGGGTGGAGACCATGAGCCGGTTTGCCCTGGCGGTGCTGGCGCTGGCCTCCGGCGTCTATACCTATCTGGGGGTGAGAGGCCTGCTCGATGGTTCGGCGAGCTTTGTCTTTTTTGCCGCCATCATCTATTCGGCGGCCGTCTCGGTCGCGATTTACGCCTTCTGGACCTATATGATGCGGTTCATTCCGCTGGTGGTCAGCGGTGTGCAACGGATCGGCTTGTTCGTTACCATGCTGGCCGGCTCGGTGATGATCATCGCCATGAGCTCCTGGCTCAATGCCGCGGCCCTGGCCGGCTCTGCGGCTCTCGAACAGCATATGGCTGTCACGCTCCAGGGCTATGCGGAAGATCTGGATCAGGCCCATGCCAATGCTTTGGCCAGCCAGAGCCTGCTGCCCGATGTCGAGCGCGCCGCCGCCCGGTTTGCCGCCCTGGCTCAGGATGAGCGGGAGAGCGGCGCCCTCACCGGAACGCAGGGCTCGGGCAGCGTGGTGCAATTGCTCACCCAGATGAGCACGCAGATGACGCAACTGGCCGGCACCATCTCCGGATCGCGCGAAGAGGTTTCGACGCTGTTCGCCCAGGGTTCGGAGCGCTTGGCCAGCATGCGCGAGCTGGTGTCGACGCCGGGGCAGATCGAGCCGCGCTCGGACGCTTTCCAGGCCGAGGCGGTGCAGCTCTCGGCCGTCATTGCCGCCCTGCAGCAGACCGACGTGGCCGCTTCGGTGCGGCGCGCCGCTACCGATCTCTCCGCGGGTTTCATCGCCCCGGTGGCCGATGGCCGGGTGGGCGATCTGGCTGTGCGACAGAACCAGGTGATGGCGACAGTCCAGAGCTCGGTGGATGCCCAGTCGGCGGCTCTGGTGGCGGCGGCCGACGAAATTCTGGCCACGCCCAGCGTCGCGCAACGACGCTTTGTGCCCCTGTCCTCCGCAGAGGCGGTGATCCGCTACTGGGGCGATTTCATCCCCTCCTGGGCGGGCGCCATTTCGATAGACCTGCTGCCCGTGGTGCTGGTGCTGGTGCTAATGATCGTCAACGATGCCATGCGGCGCGAGGCCGAGACGCTCAAGGAAGCCGAGACCATAACGGCGGCCGAAATGCTGCGGGCCATGGCGCTCTACAAGCGTATGGAAGCCGAGGGCGCCGCCGAGGCAGCGGCAGCGCTCACGCCGCAGATCGAGGAAATCGAGGAGCGGCCGGCGGCGCAGGGGCCAGACGAAGCGGCAGGTGACGAAGAGGGGACCGTGACGCCCATTGACGCGGCGCAGCGTAAGCGCGGCGAGGGGCCGCGCCCGGCATGAAGACAGAGGCCAATGCGCGCCCGGCGACCGATGCGGGGCCGTTCTACCGGCATCTACTAAGCGGATTGGCGAAGATCGAAGATGGCGCCATTCTGCGCTTTGCCTTTTTCGCGCTGCTGGCCGGCACGATCGGCGTGCTCTATGTCGATTTTCGTGAGCTGAGCGCCAATGCCCCCGCCGCGCTAACCTATACGCCGCAACCCATATTGCCGCCGACGAGCACCCAGGATGGTGGCGGGCGGCCGCGTCCCGCCCTGACGACGCCGCCGGAACTTCTGGATGAGCCCCTGCGAATCGAGCTGGAAGGCGGCGGGGTGTTGCGGCTCACCGGCACCATTGATCCGGGCGCGGCAAAAAGATTTGAACACGAGATCGATACAAGGGGCGAATATGTGTCAACCGTGCTGCTGGATTCCCCCGGCGGCGCAGTGGACGATGCCCTCGAAATGGGGCGCCTGATTGGGGAGAAAGGACTTCATACGCGAGTGCCGGATGGTGCGCTTTGTGCATCCTCCTGTCCGATTGTTTTTGCCTCGGGCCAGGTCCGGGAGGCAGGACGTGAGGCGGCCATAGGCGTGCACCAGATCTATGCGGCGGCGCTTAACGCCTCGCCTGTGGATGCGTTGAGCGTTGCAGGCGTGGCCATGGCTGACGCGCAGACGGCTACGGCGGCAATCACCCGGCGCCTGACCGAGGCCGGCGTAGACCCGGCGATGTGGCTGCATGCGCTCGAGACGCCGCCCGACCGGCTTTACTATTTTTCGCCCGAAGAGCTCGAGCGTTATCGGCTCGTCACGCAATGGGCGGAGAATTGATGTTGTGGAGCGGAACCGGAGGAGGACCGGGCTGTTCCGCGCGTTAGACCAAGAAAAGGCGAGGAGGCCACACCATGAAGCAAGCCCATATGCTCACGCGGCATCGGGACATTCAGAATTGGGTCACAGATCGCAGCGGCCGGCCGGCGATCGCCCGGGTGCGCGACCGTTTCGGGGATGAGCGCGCCCAGCTCAAGCTGCGGTTTTCGCATCAGAACGAAGGCCGTGAAGATATCGGCATGAGCCCGTGTTCTTGGACGGCCTGGCTGGCGGAGCTGGACCGGCAGAACCTGGCCCTCAAGGTCGATGCGACCGGTGACTGCGAACTGGTGTCGCGCCAGGCTATGAACTGAGCCGGCGGTTTTCGGTAGGCCTTTCGGACCGCGGCTGACCAGAGGCGTCCGCGGATGCCATGCGGACACAGTCGCGGCCATCGCTCTTGGCCTGGTAGAGCGCAGCGTCTGCCCGGCGCAGCAGGTCGGAGAGGTGGTCATAGGGCATGAATTGGGCGACGCCGAATGAGGCAGTCGCGGGGGTCGAAAGCCCGGTATCGTCCGTCGGCAGATTGCGGAAATTGAGCCGGACGGTTTCGGCATAGAGCTTGCCGGTCGAGAGGTTGGCGCCGGGGATGAAGGCGGCGAATTCCTCGCCGCCCAAACGCCCCAGCACGGCCTGCGGCACCGCGCAATCGCGCAGGATTTCCGCGAAAGCGGCAATGACCGCGTCCCCGGCGGCGTGGCCATGGGTGTCGTTGATCTGCTTGAAATGGTCGAGATCGGCGACGATCATCACGGCTGGTACCCCCGAGCGGGCCGCCAGGACGAGGGCGCGGTCGCCGCGATCCTCAAAGCCCCTGCGGTTGAGGAGGCCCGAGAGCGTGTCGGTTTCCGAGCGGGCCGTCATGTCGGCCATGACGTCGCGCACGATAATCAGCAGCATCATCAGCCCATTGGCGATCAGCAATACCGCACCCAGGGTCTGGGAGACGGCGGCATAGGTGGAGCTGATATAGGCCTGCGGCGCCTGGCCCGAGCCGATCGCGACGGCGAGGAACGGCTTGGCCAGGAAATGCAGGGACGAGACCAGATAGATGGCGAACAGCACCCAGTCGAGCGCAGCCTTGCGCCTGTTTGCCAGAATCACGCCCAGGCCGATGGCCTGCACCAGGGCATAAGGACCCTGATAGAGCATGTTGCGGACAAAGCTGGCGCGCGGCATGTCCAGAATGGTCAGGTTCAACAGCAGAGATGCAGCCACGGCCAGGCCCTGCAAGAGCCAGGGCGGCCTGACCCGGTAGTGCTGCGCCAGGCCTATGACGCAGCCGGCCAGCGCCAGCAGAAACACCGCGAAGATGCCGAAGCTCACCAAACGGTGATCATCCTGATAGGGCAGGATGAACTCGAGCACGACATTGAGCACCCCAAAGCTATAGGCAAGCGCCAGCCAGCGCGCCCCCAGCGCCGAGCGCTGATAGGCCGCCACGACACCGAAGGCGGTGGCGAAAATCCCTGCGATGAACAGGTTTATGGCCAGCACAAAGGCCGCTGCGCTCATGAATGCCGATCCGTTTCACTACCCTTCCAGTCTAGCGGCCCCGGCTCGCTGAGACGTTAACGCCCAGCTAGCGACCGGCCGGTCCGGGTGCCACGCCAAGGGCCTCGGCGAGAAGGGCGAAGGAGCGACGGCGCAGGGCGTAGTCGTGGATGGTGGTGGTGATCATCACCTCGTCGGCCCCGGCGGCATGGGCCTTTTCGGTGATCGCCTCGGCTAGCTGTTCAGGGTCGCCGACCAGCCAGAGCGGTGATTGATGTTCGATCACCTGTTGCTGCTGCGGCGAAAGAGCGCGGGCGGCGGCTTCTTCGGGTGGCATCAGCTGGCGCTGCTCGCCGGTGACGAACAGGGCCCAGCTCACCGCCTGCGAGGTGGCCAGGAACTTTGCCTCCTCTTCGCTCGGGGCGCAGATGGCCGAAAGGCAGAGAATGGTCCTGGGTGCAGGGAAGTCCCTGGACGGCGCGAACGCCTGGCGATAGGCGGCAAAGGCGGGTGCGGCCGGGGTGTGGCTGAAATGAGCCGCAAATGCATAGCCGAAGCCAAGCTGCCCGGCTGCCTGTGCACTGGCCCCCGAGGAGCCCAGGAGCCATTTGGGCGGCAGGGTGATGCCGCCGGGTGAAACCGGCACTCGGGAGAAGGGATGGTCGGGCGGAAAGCCGTCCTCGTCGAAGGCCATGAGTTCGGCCAGATAGGCCGAAAACTCCTCCCCGCCGCCACTCTTGAGTGCGCGCATGGCATAGCCGTCACCGCCCGGTGCCCGGCCGATCCCGAGATCGATCCGCTCCGGATGCAGCGCCGCAAGGGTGCGGTAGGCCTCGGCAATACGCAATGGCGCATGGTTGAGCAGCATGACGCCGCCCGAGCCAATGCGAATATTTCGGGTCGCGGCCGCCGCACTGCCGATCAGGATCTCGGGCACCGAAGAGGCGATCGAGGGCATGCCGTGATGCTCGGCATACCAAAGCCGCGTATAGCCGAGCCGGTCAGCCTCCTGCGCCAGCAGCACGGTTTCGGCCATGGCTTGTTGGGTGTTTGTGCCCTGGGCAATAGGGGCGAGGTCCTGCAATGAAAGGCTGAAAGGGGCGGGCATCAAAAGGTTCTCGGACAAGGTCTTTTATCGGTAGATCACGATGAACCCCTTGCCCGTCAAGGTTTGGTCAATGTTTTTGTCATTTTTGATCCGGTCCCTGCGGGCGCGATTGACTCGCCTGCGGGTCGATGGCCCAATAAGGGCCTGTTGCGGGAGAGTATCGATGTTGAAGTGGATCGGCCTGATCTTGGGAGGCCTTGCGAGCCTGCCGATGGCGCCGGCCGCTGCACAGAACTTGCTCGATCCCCATCCGCTGGCCGGCGTGGTCGACGAATTGCGTATCGGCCTGCATGCCCACAGGGTGCATCACGCTGCGCTGCCTTTCCTGGTCAATGAGTGGAAGCTGAACGGGGTTGAGGATGTCAGTTTCGACGTGCTCTTCACTTCGCCCGATGTCGATGTCTTCCGCTGGATCGGCTCGCCTCGTCCCGAGATCGGCACGACCATCAGCATGACCGGGCGGGACAGCCTGGTGCACGCCAACCTGACCTGGCAATTGCCGGTCTTCGACACGCCGATCTATCTCGAGGCCGGTCTGGGCGCGGCCATTCATGACGGGGTGCTGACCGGGGCCGCACCCGGCCGGCAGAATTTCGGCTGCCGGGTCAATTTCTATGAACGCTGGGGCGTGGGTATACATGTGAGCGAAAACGCCACGGCGACCCTGACCTATGAACACACCTCCAATAATGGCTGGTGCGTGGCCAATGACGGCCTGTCCAATTTCGGCCTCAGGCTAGGCTGGAAGTTCTAGCCTGGGTTCATGCGGCCTGGCCCGCAGCCCAACCTGAGGCCCAGGCCCACTGGAAATTGTAGCCGCCGAGCCAGCCGGTGACATCCACCGCTTCGCCCACGAAATAGAGGCCCGGCACGTCGCGCGCCATCATGGTCTTGGCGTCCAGCCCGGTCGTGTCGATACCGCCTAGCGTGACTTCGGCCGTGCGGTAGCCTTCCGACCCGACCGGCTTGAGGGTCCAGCGTGACACCTGTTCGGCGGCGGCAAGAAGTTTCTTGTCCGAAAGGTCGCCGATCATGCCGGGCTGGCCGATCATCTCGCCCAGCAATTGCGCCAGGCGCCGGGGCAGCTTTTCGCTGAGCACGGTCTGGATGTGGAGCTTGGGCGTGGCCCGGCGCGCGGATTTGAGCAGCTCGAGCGCATCTTCGCCGGGCAGGAGATCGACCGAAATAGTGTCGCCTTCGCGCCAATAGGAAGAAATCTGCAGGATAGCCGGACCAGATAGTCCGCGATGGGTGAAGAGCAGCGCCTCTTCGAAGCGGGTTTTGCCATGGCCGACAATGGCGTTGGTCGAGACACCGGCCAGCGGTTTCAATTGTTCCAGCGCACCGGGTTCGAAGGTCAGCGGCACCAGGGCGGGGCGGGTTTCGGTGATCTTGAGGCCGAACTGGCGGGCAATGTCATAGGCCAGGCCCGTTGCCCCCATCTTGGGGATGGATTTGCCGCCAGTGGCGACAACCAGGCTGGAGGCCGTGACCCGGCCATCACCCACCATCACGTCAAAACCCTCGTCAATCCTTTCGATGCTGCCCACCTGCCGCCCGGTCCAGATTGCCGCGCCGGCGGCGCGCAGATCATTGGTCAGCATGGCGACGATCTGGGTGGCGGGGCCATCGCAGAACAATTGCCCAAGGGTCTTTTCGTGAAAGGCGATGCCCTGTTTTTTCACCCGGGCGATGAACATGTCCGGCGTGTAGCGGGAGAGGGCCGACAGGGCGAAGCGCGGATTGGCGCTGAGGAAGCGCTCGCGCCCCAGCTGGTGGGTCGCGTTGATATTGGTGAAATTGCAGCGCCCGCCGCCGGAAATGCGGATCTTCTCGCCCGGGTCGCGCGCATGGTCGACCACCAGCACCCTGCGACCGCGCTTGCCGGCCTCGATGCCCGCCATCATGCCGGCAGCCCCGGCACCCAGAATGATCACGTCGAAATCGGGCATAGTGTTCCTCGGTTCTTCACCTCGCCCTTGGGGGAGAGGTCGGCGCGGTGCGCCGGGTGAGGGGGCCTTCAGCTCTCAGTGCTGTCAAGGCCCCTCGTCCCCACCCTTTCCTCTAAAAGGGAGAAGGGGCGCAAGGGGCAATGCGGTCTGCATCGCGCGTGGCAAATTCATTGACTCTTTCCTATTTCAGCGTATGACAAGTCCTGCTTTTTCATAGGAAGCCTCGTTCATCATGCGCCGCCGCAGCCTCACCGCAGCTCTTGCCACCACCCGGTTTACCACCGGGGGCATGCCGGCCATGACCAAAACCACCAAAACCGCCTGACGCTTTTCCCCGGGTCGCACTCCCGACGGGGAGAGGCGCCAAAGCATTGACCGCGATGATGTGTCATCGTGCGGGAGGCGAAAATGGTAAGGAACCGGAGTTCCATTATGGGTTATCGTGTCGCTGTCGTCGGGGCCACAGGCAATGTGGGCCGCGAAGTTCTCAACATTCTGGCCGAGCGCAAGTTTCCGGCGGACGAGGTCTTTGCCTTGGCTTCGTCGCGCTCCATCGGCAAGGAATTGTCCTATGGCGACAAGGTGCTCAAGGCCAAGGACCTGCAGCATTTCGACTTCTCGAGCGTCGATTTCGCGATCATGTCGGCCGGCGGCTCAATCTCCAAGGAATGGGCCCCAAAGATCGCCGCAGCCGGGGCGATCGTGATCGATAACTCCTCCTACTGGCGCTACCACTCCGACGTGCCGCTGGTGGTGCCGGAGGTGAACGCGCATGTGCTCGATCGCTGGCTCAGCGATCCCAAGCGCACCAATATCATTGCCAATCCCAATTGCTCGACGGCGCAGCTGGTCGTGGCGCTGAAGCCGCTGCACGACGCGGCCAAGATCACCCGCGTGGTGGTGTCGACCTATCAGTCGGTGTCCGGCGCGGGCAAGGAAGGCGTCGACGAGCTCTGGAACCAGACCAAGGGCATTTTCGTCAATGACAGCCCGACCCCGGGCAAGTTCCCCAAGCAGATTGCCTTCAACGTCATCCCGCATATCGATGTGTTCATGGAGGACGGCTACACCAAGGAAGAATGGAAGGTGCTGGCCGAAACCAAGAAGATGCTCGACCCCAAGATCAAGGTAACCTGCACCGCGGTGCGCGTGCCGGTCTTTGTCGGTCACTCCGAGGCGGTCAATCTCGAATTTGCCAACCCGATCAGTGCCGATGAGGCGCGTGACATCCTGCGCGAGGCGCCCGGCGTCTCGGTGATCGACAAGCGCGAGGCCGGTGGCTACGCGACCCCGGTCGAGAGCGTGGGTGAATATGACACCTATGTCAGCCGCATCCGCGAGGATGTCACGGTCGAAAACGGCCTCGCCATGTGGGTGGTTAGCGACAATCTGCGCAAGGGCGCCGCGCTTAACACCGTGCAGATTGCCGAAACCCTGATTGAAAAGGGCTACAAGGCCCGAGCCTTGGCGGCCTGACAGACCCTCGTGTACGGGGCTCCACCCCACCCTTGATCCCTCCCCATCGAGGGGAGGGAGACGATGGAGCCGAGGCGTTCCAGCCTGCACCTCCCTCCCCCTTGTGGGGAGGGAATGAGGGTGGGGGTAAACCGGACTAAACCATGCCCCTCCGCCACATTCTCCTCGCCCTGTTGGTCGTTGCCATTTGGGGCTTCAACTTCGTTGTCATCAAGCTGAGCGTGGAGGCCCTGCCGCCGATCCTGGCGGCGGCCTTGCGCTTTGCGGCGGCCGCCTTTCCGGCGGTGCTGCTGGTCCGTCCACCCAAGGCGCCGGCCTGGGTCGTCATCTGCTTCGGCCTGACCTTTGGCGTGGCGCTCTACGGGTTTCTCAATCTCGGCCTGGCCTGGGGCATGCCGGCCGGGCTGAGTTCGCTGGTGCTGCAGACCCAGGCCTTTTTCACCATGGTCATGGCCTTTGTGCTTCTGGGCGAGCGGCCGAGCCGGTTCCAGATCATCGGGGCGGCCATCGCCTTTGCCGGCATTGCCGTCATTGCGTCTGAACGGCTGGAAGTCACCAATCTGCTGCCGCTGGGATTGGTGCTGCTGGCCGCCTTGAGCTGGGGCCTGGCCAATGTGCTGACCAAGAAGGCCGGCAGGGTCAATGCGGTCTCGTTCACCGTCTGGGGGGCGCTGGCGGCGCCTGTGCCGCTCTTGGCATTGTCGGTGCTGACAGAAGGGTGGCCGACCGTTTCCGCGGCCCTGGCCGGCTTCAGCTGGGCCGATGCCGGGTTGATCGCCTTTCTTGCCTATCCGGCAACGCTTTTGGGTGGGGGAATCTGGAGCTGGCTATTAGGCCGGCATCCGGCGTCGGTGGTCGCGCCATTCACGCTATTGGTGCCAATCACCGGCCTGGCCTCGGGCTATCTGGTCCTCGGCGAAACCATCACCCGCGTGGAGGTCCTCGGGGCCCTGTTGGTGATCAGCGGGCTGATCGTGACGCTGCGCAAGGCGAGAAAGAGCGAGCCGCCCATAAGGCTGGATTGAAGGAGAAAGGCCGCATGGAGCGGCCTTGTTCCTGTCGTTATTGGCCGGATGTGTCGGACAATGAGCTTGCCGGATCGAGCGGAACTGCCGGAGCGGTCATGGCGTCATCCATGGGAGCTGGCGCCGGCAGCGTGCTGGATTGCAGGGCATTGATCTCATCGGCGCTGAGGCTGCCATTGGCGTCCATGTCGGCGACAGTGAACTCTTCCTGGGTCAGGTCCGGCCAGACCGCCTGCAATTCTTCAAAGCTGAGTTCTCCACTGGCGTCGAGGTCCACATCGGCGAAGTTCATCGGCGCCTGAGCCAGGGTCGGGGTGGCAGCAAGGGTCAGGGCAACAAGGCCCATTGCAATCTTGTTCATGCGAGAAAATCTCCATCTGGGGTGGCTTCACCCCGTTTCTTGGCAGGCCGCGGCCACCCCGGGACGCGTGGGGTGGCCGGCCGATAGCCCTGGTCATGCACCGTGCAGCCGGAGTTGGGGGGGGGCGCGGCCGAAGGTGCCCAGGGCAGCGTGCTTATTCGGCGGCAGGGGCCGCGGAGGCTGCGACCAGCGCGTCATATTCTTCGAGCGAAAGCTCGCCATTGCCGTCGGTGTCGGCGGCGGTGAAGGCCTCTTCGGTCAGATCGGGCCAGGCGACCTGCGCTTCAGCCAGCGACACGCTGCCGTTCATGTCGGTATCGACCGTGGCGAAATCGGTCGTGGCCTGGGCCAGGGCAGCGCCGGTCAGGCCGAGGGCGAACAGCGAGGTCAGGACGATCTTTTTCATGGGATTGCTCCATACTGTCTTTGTTGGGAACGGCACCTGCATCAGGCCGGTGCCGACGGGCGCTTGCTGAGCGGCCCGTGGGACAGACAGTGGTTGCCCAATGTGGCTGGTGGTGGCCCGCAGAAGGGCGCGAGCGGACAGTTTCCGCGGCGTTTTTCGGGCAATGTGAAGCCCTTAGCCAGCCGGGACCCGGCAGTCACGACGGCGTGAATCATGGTCCCGCAACAGCATTTGATCACGCTCTAGTGATCACGATTGCGGCCGACCAAGTGCAAGTTTTGGGCGAAACGGGGACAAGTGGGAGCCGGCTAGTCGACGGGGCAAGACCTTTGCCCCATCGATCGCCGCCAATGCGTCAAAGCGTGGGGCGGATGAAGTCGCCACTATTGTCCATGATCCACAATTCGCCGGTCGAGATGTCAAACCAGGCGCCATGCACCGCCAACTGGCCGTCTTCCTCAAGCTTCTTGACATAGGGGAAGGTGCGCAGGTTGCGGATGGAGTTGCGGATCGAGATGCGCTCCATGGCGGTCTGCCGCTCGGCCTCGGTCATCAGCGTGTTCTGGCCCAGCTGGCTGGGCAGCTCGCCCAGCATGCTCATCCACTTGCCGATGAAATCGCCGCTGTCGAGTGGCTTCATATGCGGGTCCAGAGCCGCCTTGATGCCGCCGCAGCGACCATGGCCCATGACCACAATATTGGAGACGCTGAGCCCCTTGATGGCAAATTCGATTGCCGCCGAGGTACCGTGCTGTCCGCCGTCAGGCTGGTAGGTGGGCACCAGATTGGCGACATTGCGCAGCACGAACAATTCGCCCGGGCCGGCGTCGAAGATCATTTCGGGCGCCGCGCGGCTGTCGCAGCAGGCGATGATCAATGTCGTCGGCTTCTGGCCGGTTTCGGCCAAACCGCGAATGCGTTCTTTCTCCCGGGCATAGCGTCCGGACATGAAATTGGCGTGGCCGTCGAGAAGGTGCTGAGGAAAGCTGTGCATGCCGGTTGGATTAGCTGTAAGAGGCACCAAGATCAATTGTGGACATTGGGATGTTCGACAAAGGGGGCATGCATGCTGATCTACCGTTTCCTGACCGGCGAGGACGACAGTGCCTTTTGCCACAAGGTAACCAAGGCGCTGTCGGAGGGGTGGCAATTGCACGGCAGCCCCACCTATGCCTATGACGCGGTGACCAAGAAGATGCGCTGCGGCCAGGCGGTCACCCGCACGGCGCGGGATCAGCCCTATGATCCGGACAAGAAGCTGGTTGACTTCTGAACGTCCAAAGGGGCAGTTCGACCGAACTGAGTGAAGAAGGCCGCGACAGCTATGCTGGCGTGGCGAGTGGGCCCGCTCCGGTGGTGCGATTTCAGGTCAGGAGGCCATGAGAGCTATGCTCTCATGGCGTTTGCCGTGCGGCGCGCTGCAGTGCGGCATGCTGGAGCAGGATGATGGTCTTGGCGTCGAGAATGCGGCCGTCCTCGATCATGGCGAGCGCGTCGGCAAGCGTCAGTTCCACCACCTCGATCTCTTCGCCCTCATGGGCAAGCCCGCCCCCGGCCCCGCGCCGGGTCGTCGCATTGTACTGGCCGACGAACAGGCTGGTTTTTTCCGACAGCGAGCCCGGGCTCGCATAGACGTCGCAGACATGGACCAGGTTGACCGGCTCATGGCCGGTTTCCTCTATGGCCTCGCGATTGGCCGCCAGGGCAGGGGCTTCGCCATCCAACAGGCCCGCGCAGACCTCCAGCAGATCGGGATGGTCGCCGTTCAGCAGCGGCGGCAGGCGGAACTGGCGCACCAATAGGACGGTGTCGCGGGCCGGGTCGTGCAGCAGCAGGGCGGCAGCATTGCCGTGGTCATAGACCTCCCGTTCAAGCCGTTGCACGGTGCCGTCCTTGTGCCGGTAGTCCAGGGTGACGCTGGATAGCGATCCCCAGCCCTTCACCAGCAGCCTGGTCGAGATGATGGCGATGCGATCGGACATGGTGGTCTCCGGGATAAGCGCCTCCGCATAACCCATCCGATGGCGGCTTGGTAGGGCCGGGGGCCCGGACCGGGGTCAGCGTGAGAGGGGGTACACCCCGCCGATCGGCGCCGCCCTCCCCCGCTCATGCCGTCCAAACCTTCCTTCGCAGGTCGAACAGCCTGTGCGCTATACGAACAAAGTGCGCGCTGCGCCGAAAGTTGCATGCCGGGGGCGGTGCAGGGCTTTGATTTTGTAACCATTGGACGGTAAAGACTCGAACCATTCCAAACTGGACGCGGCGACGCGCCGCATCAGGAAAGGCCCCGGAACGCCCCATGACGGTCAGAGCCCGCCCCACCTCCCCGCATCTGCAAATCTATCGCTGGACCGTCACCATGGCGATGTCCATCCTTCACCGCATGACCGGCATTGCCAATTATGCCGGCATGGCGTTGCTCGCCGTCTGGCTCGTGGCCGCGGCCATCGGGCAGGATGCCCTGACCCAGGTCAACTACATCTATGGCAGCTGGTTCGGCCAATTGGTGTTGTTCGGCTTCACCTGGAGCCTGGTACATCACATGTGCGGGGGCCTCCGGCACTTCGTGTGGGATTTTGCCGTGATGATGGAGCCGGGGCAGCGCGAGCGCATGGCCTGGGCCACGATCATTGCCTCGGTGATTCTCACCCTCCTGATCTGGACCGTTTTCGTGTGGATGGCCTGATATGCGCGACACTGTGATCAATACCCAGACCATCGCCAATCCAAAGTCGCATTATGGCGATGCGAAAGCCGCCACCCGCCATTTCATCACCCAGCGGACCACCGGCGCCATCAATATCCTGTTCCTGCTGCTGCTGCTGTTCGTGGTGGTGCGGCTGGCCGGGCAGGACCGGGCCGACGTGGTGGCGCTGCTCGGCAATTGGTGGCTTGGCATTCCCTTTGCGGCGCTGATTGCCATTGCCGCGGTGCATATGCGCAACGGTATGCGCGATACGCTCGAGGACTATGTCCATGGCTCGCTCTATCGCCTCGCCATGCTTCTCAACACGCTCTTCTGCCTCGCCGTCGCCCTGCTCGGTGCTGGCGCTGTGCTCAAAATCGTCTTCTGGGGTTGATCAACAATGGCTGAATACGAACTGATCGACCACGAATTCGATGTGGTGGTGGTGGGTGCCGGCGGCGCGGGTCTGCGCGCCACGCTGGGCATGGCCGAACAGGGGTTCAATACCGCCTGCATCACCAAGGTCTTCCCCACCCGGTCCCACACCGTGGCCGCGCAGGGCGGCATTGCCGCATCCTTGCAGAATATGGGCCCCGATAGCTGGCAGTGGCACATGTACGACACCGTCAAGGGGTCGGACTGGCTGGGCGACAATGACGCCATGGAATATCTGGCGCGCGAGGCCCCGGCGGCGATTTACGAGCTGGAACATTATGGCGTGCCCTTCAGCCGCACCAATGAGGGCAAGATCTACCAGCGGCCCTTTGGCGGTCATATGACCGAGTTTGGCGATGGCCCGCCGGTGCAGCGCACCTGCGCCGCCGCCGACCGCACGGGCCACGCGATCCTGCACACGCTCTATGGCCAGTCGGTCAAGAATGACGCGCAGTTCTTCATCGAATATTTCGCGCTCGACCTGATCATGGGCGAGAATGGTGAATGCCAGGGCGTCATCGCCTGGAAGCTTGATGATGGGACGCTGCATCGCTTCCGCGCCAAGCTGGTGGTGCTGGCGACCGGTGGCTATGGCCGGGCGTATTTTTCGGCCACGTCGGCCCATACCTGTACCGGTGACGGCAATGGCATGGTCGCCCGCGCCGGCCTGCCGCTGCAGGACATGGAATTCGTGCAGTTCCACCCCACCGGCATCTATGGCGCTGGCGTGCTGATCACAGAAGGCGCGCGCGGCGAGGGCGGGTATCTGACCAATTCGGAAGGCGAGCGCTTCATGGAGCGCTATGCCCCCAATGCCAAGGACTTGGCATCGCGCGATGTCGTCAGCCGCTGCATGACGCTGGAAATCCGCGAGGGCAGGGGCGTTGGTCCCAAGAAGGACCATATCTACCTGCACCTCGATCACCTCGATCCCAAGGTGCTGCATGAGCGCCTGCCGGGCATCACCGAGAGCGCCAAGATTTTTGCCGGAGTCGACCTCACCCGCGAGCCGATCCCGGTGCTGCCCACGGTGCACTACAATATGGGCGGCATCCCGGCCAATTATCACGGCGAGGTACTCAACCCGACTGCCGACGACCCCAACCGCATCGTGCCGGGCCTCATGGCCGTGGGCGAAGCGGCCTGCGCCTCGGTACATGGCGCCAACCGCCTGGGTTCGAACTCGCTGACCGACCTGGTGGTCTTTGGCCGCGCCGCAGCTCTGCGCGCCGGCAAGGTCCTCGACAAGACGACACCGGTGCCGGGCATCAACAAAGCCCAGGACGAGAAAATCCTGGCGCGCTTCGACCGGTTGCGCAACGCCAATGGCTCCCAGCCCACGGCCAAGCTGCGCGACGAGATGCAGCGCACCATGCAGGCCGATGCCGCGGTGTTCCGCACCGAGGCTTCGCTCAAGAACGGTGTCGCGGCGATGAGCGAAATCTATTCGCGCCTCACCGACGTCAAGGTCACCGACCGCTCGCTGATCTGGAATTCGGATCTGGTGGAGACACTGGAACTGGAAAACCTCATGGCCTGCGCCATGGCCACGGTGGTCAGCGCCGAAGCCCGTCACGAGAGCCGCGGCGCCCATGCGCATGAGGACTTTCCCAATCGCGACGACGTCGAATGGCGCAAGCATACGCTGGCCAAGGTCGATATTGCCTCGGGCAAGGTGGACCTCAGCTATCGTCCCGTCATCGTCGATCCACTGACCCCACAGGCCGAGGGCGGTATCGACCTCAAGAAGATCGCCCCCAAGGCGCGGGTGTACTGATGTTCAAGCTTGCGCGCTTGTCCGGCGTCGTCGCCATTCTGCTTTCGGGGCTGGTGGTCGGTTCGCCTACGTTTGGCGCTGCCGGCTTGCCGCAGGATGTTCTGGATACGGCGCTGAGAGCCTGCATTGAGAACCGCAATGCGGTCTGGGCCACTCCCGGCTCGGCCAGCCGCCTGTGCCCGTGTTTCATTGAGAATATCAAGCGGATGCCGCTGACGAACTCGCAGAAGATTCGGGTGATGCTGTTCAACTTCGACGAGGAGATGATGCAGCCATTCGTCAGGCCCTTGAGCACCGAAGACCGTGCCGTGGCGTTTCGCTACTCACTGACCATCCAAGAGGGTTGCCATGTGTAACTGGTCCCTGACGGCCGCCAAGGCGCGCGTCTACTAGGAGAGGCAGATGTGCCATCTGTGCGAGGAACGCAGCTATGATGGACGCCGCAGCGATGCGGCGACGGTTGCGCCCGCCGCAAAGCCGGTCCCGGCGCCCCCTGCGCGGGACCCTGCCGAAAAGGTGCGCAAATGAGTGATGCGGGCTATTCAGGCACTCCTCTGGCGAAAAAGCTCGGGCTCAAGGATGGGCGGCGTGCACTGTTCATCGACTTGCCCGAGGACCTGGCCGAACTGACACAGGCGCGCCAGTTTGTGGAAGCCAGCCGGATCACGGCCGATCAGGTCGGGACTGCATCACCCGGCTATGATTTCGTGCATCTGTTCACCGCCACAAGGTCAGTGCTCGAAGCGCTGGCGCTGCCGCTGATGAAGCTGATCGCCCGCGATGGCATGATCTGGGTCAGCTGGCCCAAGAAGGCAGCCAAGCTTGCCACCGACATCACCGAGGATGTGATCCGGGCGGTCCTGCTGCCCATCGGCCTGGTGGACGTCAAGGTCTGCGCCGTCGACCAGACCTGGTCCGGCCTCAAACTGGTGATCCGCAAGGAGCTGAGATGAAGCCAATTCATGCCCTGTTGCCGTTGCTGCTGCTGCTGACGCAGTCGGCCAGTGCTGCCGCCCCGACCGCGGCCCAGAAGGATGAATTCTATCGCGTATGCATGGGCATTGCGCAGAACGCGACGCTGTGCGGCTGCAAGGCCGATGCGGCGATGACCCTGATTGATGAGCGCTTCATGGGCGTCGTCATCGCCTCAATGAAGGGCGGCTCACCCGCCGCTTCCGATTACGATGCCTACAACACCTATGTCGCCAAATCGAACCAGGTCTGCAAGCCGAACTATTGAGCCGGCAAGCTGGAATGGCCTTGGGGCCACAACCCCGAAGTTGAGAAGGACGAGTTGAGAAAATGGCCGAACTGACGTTGCGCAAGGCCGACCAGCCGCAAAAGGGCAAGACCTGGCCCAAGCCCGAGGGGGCGACGCGCCTGCGCGAGTTCCATATCTATCGCTATGACCCGGACAAGGCCGACAATCCGCGGATCGATACCTATTTCGTCGATCTGGACAATTGCGGGCCGATGATCCTGGACGCCCTGCTCTATATCAAGAACAATACCGATCCGACCCTGACGCTCCGCCGCTCCTGCCGCGAGGGCATTTGCGGCTCGTGCTCGATGAATATCAACGGGCTCAACACGCTGGCCTGTACCAAGGGCATGGATGACTCCTCCGGCCCGATCAAGATCTACCCGCTGCCGCATATGCCGGTGGTCAAGGATCTGGTCCCCGACCTCACCAATTTCTACGCCCAGCACCGCGCCATCGAGCCCTGGCTCAAGACCACTTCGCCCACGCCGGAAAAGGAATGGACGCAGTCGGTCGAGAACCGCGCCAAGCTCGACGGGCTTTATGAGTGCATCCTGTGCGCCTGCTGCTCGACCTCCTGCCCGTCCTATTGGTGGAATGGCGAGAAATATCTCGGCCCCGCCGCCCTGCTGCAGGCCTATCGCTGGCTGATCGACAGCCGCGACGAAACGACCTCCGAGCGTCTCGATAATCTCGAGGACCCGTTCAAGCTCTATCGCTGCCACACCATCATGAACTGCGCCAAGGTCTGCCCCAAGGGTCTGAACCCGGCCAAGGCCATCGCCCAGATCAAGAAGATGATGGTCGAGCGCAAGGCGGCCTGAGGCTCGGCCTTTCGACTGCACCAAAAGCAAACGGCGGGACCCCGGTCCCGCCGTTCATTATTGGGGGCCTGGAGGGGGTCCAGGCGTTAGCGCAGGGTGATCTGACCGGCCTCGAACAGGGCCTGGCAGTCCGCCGCATCGTGTTCGAGATCGCTGTCCAGGAGGGTGGAGGCAGAGCCGGGACCTTCGAAGCGCGGATCGTCGCAGATGTCGTCATCGGCATAGGACGAGCTGTTGTCCCCGAACGCGACCCCGGACGAATCATAAGGCGCGCCAAGGACATAGTCGGGCGTGAACACCGGTTTGATGGCGATGTCGCCGCTGGCTTCAAGCGCCCGGCAATCGCTGGCGTCGGCCATCACATCGGCGCTGGAGAGCTTCTTGGCCATGCCCGCACCAGTGAAGCGCCAGTCATCGCATTGGCCGTCATTGGCCCATTCCGAGCTGTCCGAACCATAGTCAAACTGGCTCACCGCCACCCCGCCAGAACCCTTGAGCGTCGCCGTCCCCGCGAGGAAAGCGGCGCGGCAGTCGCTGGCGTCGTGCAGGCGATCGGTGTCAAGCGTTTCGCCGACCACGCCGGGACCGGTGAAGTCGGGATCGTCACATTCCCCGTCATTGGCCCAGCTGCTGGTATCATCGCCGAAATCGATGCGCGCCGCGATTTGCTCGAGCATGCTGGCCGAGACCGTGCTCACCGGTGCGGTAGTCGCATCAGCCAGGGTGATGGTGCCGTCTTCGAAGGCTTGGCGGCAGTCGCTGGCGTCGCGCATGATATTGACGTCTTCGAGCTCGCTGGCCATGCCCGCGCCGACAAAGCGCGGATCGTCGCATTCCAGATCCTTGGCCCATTCCGAGCTGTCGTCGCCGAAGTCGATATCGGCCTGCATGGTTGGATCGCCGTCACCAACCAGCGTAATGGCGCCTGCCTCGTAAGCGGTGCGGCAATCTGTGGCGTCCCGGCCGATATCGATGTCTTCCAGCTCTGTCGCCATGGCCGAACCGGCAAAGCGTGGATCGTCACACTCGCCATCATTAGCCCAGTTGGAGGTGTCGTCACCAAAATCGATCGCAGAGGCGTCGGCGCTGTCTCCGGTATCGGCTTCCGCCAGCGCAATGGTGCCGGCCTCGAACAGGGCCTGGCAATCGGTGGCGTCGTGGCCGACATCGGCATCAAGGAGTTCTGCGGCCATGCCTTCCCCTGAGAAGCGCGGATCGTCGCACTCCCCGTCATTGGCCCATTCGGATGCGTCATCCCCGAAATCGATGTCTGCTGCCGATTGACTCAGGGCCGGTGCCGTCAATCCTGCGAACAGGATCAGGGCTAGACCGGTTGCTCCCAGGCGCTTGCCGATTGCGCGCATTGCGTGTTCTCCCTCAAGATTCTGCCACCCGTTAGCTTACCTTATCGCGGCTTTGTGGCAGCCAGAAGTGGGAAAGCTATTCGCTCGTCGCGCGATTGCGGGATTCCTGGCGCGCAAAGTACCATGAACCTAACAAGACCATCGCCGTGCCGATGGCATGGTAGATGGTGAACGCCTCGCCCAGGATGAACACGGCCAGAGCGATGGTCACGATCGGCCCGAATGAGGCCGTCGAAGATGTAGCGCGAGCACCGATGCGGGTGATGCCGGCATTGAGCAGGAAGGAAGGGAGTACCGTACCGAAGACGCCCAGCATGGTTCCAAGGAACCAGACATAGGGACTGAATTCGACATAGCGGGCCGGCCCGTCAACGAGAAGGCTCTGGCCGATAGCAAGCACCGCAGCGGTCGACATGCCGATGCAGGTGAACAGGGCGGAGCCCAAGACAAGCATCTGCCGCCGAGCCAGGTGTTGATAAAGAGCAAAGGTCACCGCAGAGCCCAGAACCAGCGTGGTGCCCAGGAGCAGGCCCTCGGGCCGGACGCTGAGGTTCCAGGCGAAGATGACCATGAGCCCGCCATAGCTCATGAGCATGGCCGGGATCAGGCGCCAGTTCATCTTGTCGCCGAAGAACCACACCCCAAACAGCAGCACGAAGAAGGGATAGGTGAAGAGCACCAATCGTTCGTATTGGGCGGTGACGAAGGCCAGTCCCGCGAAGTCCAGATAGCTGGCGATGTAATAGCCCAAAGTCCCCACCGCCATGCTGACCAGCAGACGAGGCGGGGTCAGCAGTAGCCGCAATTGCGGGTTACGCCGCAGCAAGGACACCAGAATCACCAGATAGACCGGCAGGGCCACCAGCATGCGAAGGGCCAGTGTGGCTTCGGTTGAGACCCCTTCGGCAAATGCCAGTTTGATGAAGATGCCCTTGGTGGAAAACAGGGCCGCGCCGCAAAAGGCGAGGCCATAGCCAACGGTGTCGATGGCGGGCAGGGCGGCGGATGGCTTGGCGGTCATGGAGATTGGTCCTTCGACCATTGTCTAGGCCCATCCGTCCGGACTTGGAAAGCCCGATCCCGGCATTAACGTCCACTGATTGCTAGCCGCGCGGATGGGCCTTGGCATAGCTTTCAAGCAAGCGTTCGGTATCGACAGCAGTATAGATCTGGGTGGTAGAAAGGCTCGCGTGACCGAGCAATTCCTGAATGGCGCGCAGATCGCCTCCCTTGCCGAGCAGGTGGGTGGCAAAGGAATGCCGCAAGGCGTGAGGTGTGGCCGAGGGCGGCAGGCCGAGAGCGCCGCGCAGCTGCGCCATGCGCAATTGTATCAGGCGCGGAGACAGCACCCCGCCGCGCACGCCGCGAAACAGCGGTTCCTCGGGCCAGAGCTTGAAGGGCGCCAGTTCCAGATAGCTGGCGATCGCGTTCCGGACGGGCGCAATCAGCGGCACCATCCGGACCTTGCCGCCCTTGCCGGTGACCCGCATTACATCGGCGTCGAGGTCGGCCTTGGTCAGCGCCAAGGCCTCCGAAATACGCAGGCCGGCGCCATAGCACAGCGAAATCACAGCCATGTCGCGTGCGGCGACCCAGGGCCGGTCTTCGATTTCGTCGGTCATCGAGATGGTCTGCTTGGCTTCGACGACTGTGAGGGCCTTTGGCAGGGCACGGGGCATTTTCGGCGTACGAATGACATTGAGCGCCTCGGTCGCCAGCGTCCCCTCGCGTTCCAGAAAGCAGAAGAAGCTCTTGAGTGCAGAGAGTACGCGGGCCAGCGAGCGGGAGCCAAGGCTTTCGCTGCGCCGTTGCGCCATGAAGGCACGAATGTCGGCGCCGCGCATGTCCTTGAGCGCGCTCAGTGTCACCGGGCCGCCCATGTGTCCCGAGAGGAAAGCCATGAACTGACCGATGTCGCGGCCATAGGCTTCCAGTGTTCTGGGCGCCAGGCGCCGCACAGACCCTAGGTCGCGCAGCCAGGCATCGATGCGGGCCCGAATGAATTCGTCAGTGGCAAAGGCGCTGTCGGTCATGCCAGCAATCTACAGCCCGGCGAGTTAGCAATCTTTCAATGCATCAGCGCCGGAGCGGCGCTGAGGGCAGAGGCAACTTTGCGCGCCTAGTGAACAAAATGCCAAGCCAATTGGTAAACCGGCGCTTAACCCCGCATGTGCAACATAGGTTCGCCCCGAGGGAGTGGATCATGCGCCTGCCATCCTATGCCGGACCGATGCTTGCCTTGCTGGCCGCCAGCCCTGCTGCAACGGCAGAACTGGGCCATTTCGGTCCGTGGTCGCCCGGTGGCCATATGGCGCCGACCTATGTGGCAGAGGCAGTGGAAACGACCTCTGTGGATGGTAGCCTGCGGCTGCGGGCCAGCCTGGGCGCGACCTATCTCGAGGGCAATGAGTTCGTCTATTCTGGCGACTACCGGGTCAGCAAGCTGATATGGCAAAGCCTGGCCCCGATGCTGCGCGGCAGCGTCTCGGCAGATCTGGGCCATGGCGTCAGCGTTTCCGCAGAGGGCGGCGTGGCCATGAGCGGCATATCGCACATGGTGGACTATGACTGGCTGCGAGGCGATGACACGTTCGACAACTGGTCTCACAGATCGGAGCATCCGGACACGCATCTGGCTCATTTCTGGACCGGTTCGGCGACCATTGGTTATGATCTGGCTCGTGCCGAGGACGCGGTGGTGCGGCTCCATGGGGGATTTCAATATACCGATGTGAAGTGGGACGCCTTTGGCGGGTCCTATGTCTATAGCTCCGGTGGAGGCTTTCGGGACCTGTCGGGCGATTTCGCGGCGGGCCAGCCTGCCATTTCCTATCGCCAGCAGATGCCGGAGCTGTTCCTGGGAGTGGATGGCGAACAATATTATGGCAAGCTGCGGATCGGCGGCCTGATGCGGGCAGGGCTGGTGGTGGGAGCCATCGCCACCGATGACCACTGGATGCGCAACTTGCGCTTTACCGACAATATCTACGTGCAGCCCGCGGTCGAACTGGGCTTGGATGCGGGCTATGCGCTGGGCCGCAATGTGGAATTGACGCTGGCCGGACGCTTCAAGCACATGTTCGAGCGGCGCGGGGACACAGCGGCCTATGACACCGTTTTGGGCACGACCCAGTACTTTCCAAACGCCGCTGCGGCGTCCTTCACCCAGTTGGACCTGACCGCCGGATTGCGCGCCCGTTTCTGACCGCCCCAGGATTGGCTTTGGCCGAATCGCCTCTTGCCCCTATCTATGGCGCAAGAGAACGGAACGCGCACAAACATGGTCGAAGCCGGAGGCATCGTAGCGGTAATGGTCGGGGTGGCCGTCGACGGCCCCTATAGCTATCGCGTGCCCGAGGGAATGCAGGTTGAGCGGGGCTCCATCGTGGCGGTGCCGCTGGGGCCGCGGCTGATCCTGGGGGTCGTCTGGGGCCCGCCCAAGGATATGATTGCCCATAACCGTCTGCGCGACATTGCCCATTTTTACGACGTGCCGCCGCTTTCAGAAGAATTGCTCAAGCTGGTGGAGTGGGTCGCCCGATATACCCTGACGGCACCGGGACAGGTCTTGCGCGGGGTGCTGCGTTCGCCCGAAGCGCTTGACTCCCCCAAGCCGGTGTTGGCCTACCGCCGCACTGGGCACGAGCCGGAAAAGCTGACGCCGGCGCGGCTGCGCGTACTCGATTGCCTGATGGACGATATGGCCTGGCCGAAACCGGCACTTGTGGGGGCTAGCGGTGTCTCGGCTTCGGTGATCGACGGGCTGGAGCGCGCCGGGGCGGTCGAAAAACTCGAAATGACGCCCCCACCCGTGGTGATGCCGCCGGACCCGGACGACAACCCGGCGAGCCTTAGCCCCCAGCAACAGGCGGCGCTGAAAGAAATACGGGCGTTGGACGTGAACGCTTTTGGCGTGGCGCTGCTCGACGGGGTGACGGGCGGCGGCAAGACCGAGGTCTTCTTCGAGGCGGTTGCCGACACCCTGCGCGCGGGCCGGCAGGCCCTGATTCTGCTACCTGAAATCGCCTTGACCAATACCTTTATCGACCGGTTCACGCGACGCTTCGGCACGAAACCGGCGGAGTGGCACTCGGACATGACCCCGGTACAACGGTCCAAGGTGTGGCGGGGTGTACTGGAGGGGACGGTCCGCGCCGTGGTGGGCGCGCGCTCGGCCCTGTTCCTGCCATTCCGGGAGCTGGGTCTGCTGGTCCTGGATGAGGAACATGATGGGGCCTACAAGCAGTCGGAAGGCTTCACCTACCATGCCCGCGACATGGCCATTGTCCGTGCCAATCTGGCAAATGCACGTGTGGTGCTGTCTTCGGCGACGCCGTCGGTGGAATCGCGCAACAACGCCAATGCCGGTCGCTATGCTCATGTGATGCTGGAAAGCCGGTTTGCCGCAGCGGCCATGCCCGATGTTGCAGCCATCGACATGCGCACCGATGGGCCGGAGAAGGGCGAGTGGATCGCCCCTGCCTTGGCCCGGGAAGTCTTTGCGGCGCTGGACCGCGGCGAACAGGCCTTGTTGTTCCTCAACCGGCGCGGTTATGCGCCGCTGACGCTATGCCGATCCTGCGGGCATCAATATCAGTGTCCGGACTGTTCGAGCTGGATGGTGGAGCACCGCTTTCGCGGCGTGCTCATGTGTCACCATTGCGGGCATGAGATGCGGACGCCGAAAGTCTGCAGCGAATGCGGCGACGCTGAGAGCCTGGTCGCCGTCGGTCCCGGCGTCGAGCGGGTGGCTGAAGAGGCTGCGGCCCGCTTCCCTGATGCCAGGCGGGTCCTGCTGTCGACCGACATGGGCAGTCATGCACAGTTGCGCGAACGATTTGCCGAGATCGAGCGGGGTGAATATGATCTCATCATCGGCACGCAGCTGGTGAGCAAGGGACATCATTTCGAAAAGCTCTCGGTGGTCGGCGTGCTCGATGCCGATCTCGGCCTGGCCCATGGCGATCCGCGTGCCGCCGAAAAGACCTTTCAGATTCTGACCCAGGTGGCCGGGCGGGCCGGGCGCGCTTCAAAACACGGCAAGGCCTTTCTCCAGACCTATCATCCAGACCATCCGGTGATGAAGGCGATGGTCAGCGGGGATCGGGAGGCTTTCTATGCGCAGGAGCTCCTGGCCCGGGAGGCCGGCGGCATGCCGCCATTCGGACGGCTGGCAGCCCTGATCATCTCGGCCAATGAACAGCCGACCGCCATGAGCTATGCCAAGTCGCTACTGTCCGCGGCACCCATGGCCGATGGCGTGCGCCTGTTCGGACCGGCCGATGCGCCGATCGCCATGATCAGAGGGCGGCACCGGGTTCGGCTGCTGGCGCAGTCGGGCAAGGATTTCGATCTTTCGGGCTATATGCGCTTCTGGCTGGGCACTGCCGAAAAACCCAAGGGGGACCTGAAGGTGCAGGTCGATATCGATCCGATGAGCTTCATGTAGCCGATGTCTGCCTCGGGGACGGTTCCTGCCATTCGAGCATGGCTCTCATGGCCTTCTCACCTCAAATCATGCCACTGGCATGATTTGCCCTGCGGGACGGTTCCTGCCATTCGAGCATGGCTCTCATGGCCTTCTCACCTCAAATCATGCCACTGGCATGATTTGCCCTGCGGGACGGTTCGAAGTGCGACACTTTTGTCGCGATTGAATCGAGCCGCCGCGCCTTGCATGGCGCGCTGGCCTTGTGCTAGAGGGGGCGCGATTTCCTGGGGGGTCGAGGTGTGCCCCCTTTCCGGACAATAACAAGCGTCGGCAACGACCCGGTTTTCGGTATGAAAAAGCGGGGCGAGATCGAAGCGGATAACCAGAGGGTGAAGCGGCATTGGCAGCGCAGAATTCAGTGCTTACCCAGATTGCGCGGCCATATGCGTCGGCGCTGTTCGATCTTGCTGAAAGCGAGAACCAGCTGGCCCAGGTGGAAACCGGGCTTTCCGACATCTCCCGACTGATCGGCGAAAGCGACGATTTCGCGCGCTATCTGCGGTCCCCGGTGATCTCCGGCGACGTCAAGGCTGCGGCCCTAGACGCGATCCTGGGCAAGGCACAGGGCAATCCTCTGGTCGCAAACTTCCTGCGTCTGGTCGCCAAGAACGGTCGCCTCTTCGCGCTTGACACCATCATTGCCGTCTTCCGGGAACTGGCCGCGACTGCTCGTGGCGAGGCTACGGCCGACGTCACCTCGGCGGCACCGCTGACCGACGCGCAAGCCAAGGCGTTGGCTGATGCACTCAAGGCCAAGCTGGGCAAGACGGTCACGCTCAACCAATTCGTCGATCCCTCGCTGATCGGTGGCCTTCAGGTGAAGGTCGGCAGCCAGATGATCGATAGCTCACTCAAGACAAAACTCGCTGCGATGAAAATCGCCATGAAAGAGGTCGGATAAT